>Ga0326721_10000164_pt1 | contig 27197 bp, 19 predicted proteins | sample SGPome_FD_203951 | JGI IMG/M metagenome (GOLD analysis project Ga0326721, IMG submission 203951) | Soil microbial communities from Southern Great Plains, Lamont, Oklahoma, United States - SGP_1_2016 | ecosystem: Engineered > Artificial ecosystem > Soil microcosm > Unclassified | place: USA...
GAAATCGGGGACCTCGCCGGCCTTCTGGCGCTCCTGGATCTCGCGCCAGAAGCGGACGGTGAACAGGTCGCGGTGCGCGTCCATGAACACCTCGCGCAACGGCCCGGCGGGTACGAGGAAGGGGACGAACTCCTCGGGGAAGACGTCGCCCTCGTTCACCGAGAACCACGCGTCGGCCGACATCTCGTCCTCCTCGTACCGCGCGGTGGGGATGGAGCGGAAGCGGACGGCGGTGAGCAGCGCCAGCTCGTCGTAGTCGTAGAAGATCACCCGCCCGTGGCGCGACACGCCGAAATTCTTCATCAGCAGGTCGCCGGGGAAGATGTTGGCGCACGCCAGGTCCTTGATGGCGTTGCCGTAGTCCACGATCGCCGCGGCGGCCGCCTCCGCGTCGGACTCGCGGCAGAAGAGGTCCAGCGGGCGCAGCTTGCGCTCGGTGTAGAGGTGGCGGACCACGACGCGCCGCCCGTCGTCGCGGATGGAGCCGGTGGCCTCGGCGCGCAGCTCGTCCAGCACCGCGGGGGCGAAGCGGTCGCGCGGAAAGGTGAGGTCCTCGAACTCCTGCGCGTCCACCAGCCGGCCCACGCGGTCCATGCGGAAGACCAGGCGGTATTTCTCCTTCACCGTCTCGTGCGTCCCCGTCTTGCTGGCACCGAACCGGTCGCGGATGACCTTGAAGACCACGGCGTACTCGGGAAGGGTGAAGACGCACATCACCAGCCCCCGGATCCCCTCCGCCGGCTCGAAGCGCACGTCGCCGCGCGCGAGCTGGCGGACCAGCTCGCGATAGAGCTCCGTCTTCCCGTGCTTGTTGTGGCCCAGCGTGGTGTACAGCTCGTGGAGCGGCTTGGCCGGCATCAGCGTGCGCAGGAAGTCGATCGCCGCCGCGGGGCGATCGGTGTCGGCGTGGAAGTACGAGCGGGCGAAGGAGAAGACGACGTGCACCTCGTCCGGCGTGGTGAGCACCGCGTCCGGGCGCACGCCGCGCTCGCCGTTCACCAGGGGGATGACGAGCGGCCGCACCTCGCCGCCCTCCAGCCGCAGCCGGGCGACGAGATACGCCGCCTTGTTGCGGTAGAAGAGGAACGGCAGCGCGTCCGCGCCGCGCACGCGCTCCGCGTCCGCGCCGAGCTGGTGCCGCGCCGCGCGCTCGCACGCCTCCGCGTCGCCGCGCAGGTCGGCGAAGCGCCCGGCCAGCTCCGTCGCGCGGAAGAGCGCCGCGACCATCTCCGCCGACAGCGGGCCGTCCGCGCACTCGCGGTGGACGGGCTCCACGCCCGCCTCCGGGTGCGCCACGCCGTCGGCCGCGGCGGTGAACTCGAGCGCCGGCTCCACGCCGACGATGGACAGGACGCGGCGCATCACCGAGTTGTAGAACGTCTCCGCGATCTCTGCGTCGGGCCGCGCGCCGATCTCCGCGGCGAAGCGGTCGCGCGCGCGGGCGCCGTCGATCTCCGCGCCGCGCAGCCGCTCGACCGCGCCGGCTACGGCGGCGGCGTACAGGTCCAGCCGCTCGGCGGCGTCTTCCTGCCACTCGCGCCACTCGCGGTTCAGGAAGCGTGTGCGGGAGCGGCGCGTGACCTCGCGGAAGCGTGCGAGCCAGCGCTCGTACGCCTCCAGCACCTCCTCCGCCGCATCCGCCGCCGTTTCCACCCGCGCCCGCCGCGCCGCCGCTCCCCGCATCGCATCTCCTGAATCTGCCGAAATCCAATCACCCACCGGTTCATCACCGAATGACATCGATGAGCGAATGCAGGGGGCGTGCGAGGGGGGATTGGATGTGGGACGAGATCCGCGGGGGCGCTGCGCGCCGACAGCAGGAGAAGGGGGGAGAACTCCGCGTGGGTACTGGGTTTGGCGTCGTCCGCATCGTCCCTGAACGTCTTACCCGCGCCTGACCCAAAGACGTCATCCTGAGGCCGGCCACGCTGCAACCAGAATCGGGGCAAGCGCTTGCAGGCCGAAGGATCTATCGCCGGTCCAGCACGTCAGCGGCGATCGCGCGAGTGATGCCTCCCGTTCTTTCGAAGGATTATGCCGGCGGTTGGCGTGAAATCCCGAAATCACGTGCTTGGAGAGTATGGATCCTTTGGCCGGCAACGTCTGGCGCAGACGCAGGTTGCGGTGTGGCCGGCCTCAGGATGACGTCTCCTCTTCGGAGGCAATTCGGGTGAGCGGCCGGGACGATGCAGCGTGCTTCCCGCTGGCGCTTGGAGGCTTCGGCGCGGATTTTTCCATCCCCACGCACCGGACCCTTCACCCGCGACGCGAACCTGGGCAAGCACAAGAGGAAATCGGGGCTGCAGCGGCTGCACGCGCTCACGCCGCTGTTCGGCATCGCGCTGTTCGCGTTCGCGCTGTGGCTGCTGCACCGCGAGCTGCGCAACTACCACTACGCCGACCTGAAGCGCGAGCTGCGCAACCTGCCGCACTCGCGGCTGCTGCTGGCGGTGGCGCTCACGCTGGTGAGCTACGCGGTGATGACGCTGTACGACGCGCTGGGCGTGCGCTACGTGCGGCGCAAGCTGTCGTACCTGCGCATCGCCATGGCGTCGCTGGTGGGCTACGGGATCAGCATGACGCTGGGGTTCCCGCTGCTCACCGGCGCGCCGCTGCGCTACCGGATGTACTCGCGCTGGGGGCTCACGCCGGGCGAGATCGCGCGCATCATCGGCTTCTACAGCACCACCTTCTGGCTGGGCGTGCTGTCGGTCGGCGGGCTCTCGTTCGCGCTGGACCCGCCGAAGCTGCCGCCCGACTTTCCCGTCGACCCCGCGTGGCTGCGGCCGCTGGGGTGGCTGATGATCGTCGTCCTGGCCGCCTACCTGGTCCTGTCGGCGCTGGGGACGCGCATCGCCATCCGCGGGGTGCGCATCGAGCTGCCGTCGTTCTGGATGGCGGTGGCGCAGGTGGTGTCGTCGTCGCTGGACTGGGTGCTGGCGGCGTGGGTGATGTACGCGCTGCTGCCGCCCAACGCGCCCAGCTTCACCTCGTTCTTCGGCATCTTCCTGGCCGGCCAGATCCTGGGCCACGCCAGCCACGTCCCCGGCGGGCTGGGCGTCTTCGAATCGGTCCTCCTCTACTTCCTCACCCAGCGCATCCCCGCGCCGCAGGTGGTCGGCGCGCTGCTGGCGTACCGCGCGGTCTACTACCTTCTCCCCCTCGGCCTCGCCGTCCTCACGCTGGCGGGGCACGAGCTGCGGCGGCTGAAGACGCGCGTGGCGGGGCCCGAGCCGATGGCCGGCTGGTTCTCGGCGCAGGCGCCGCAGGTGCTGGCGATCGCGACCTTCGTGGGCGGGGCGATCCTCCTTTTCTCCGTGGCCACGCCGCTGGACCAGGACCGGCTGGGCACCTTCCGCCGCGTCGTCCCCCTCGTGGTGAGCGAGCCGGCGCACCTGCTCACGGCGGTGGTGGGGGTGATGCTGCTCCTGCTCGCGCGCGGGGTGCAGATGCGGCTGGCGGCCGCGTGGCGGCTGGCGGTGGGGATGATGGCGGCGGGGATCCTCTTCACGCTGCTGAAGGGGCTGGACTGGGAGGAGGCCGCCGCGCTGGCCGCGATGCTGATCGCGATGCTGGTGAGCCGCCGCCGCTTCCACCGCCGCGTGCCGGTGCTGCAGGAGCCGTTCACGCCGGGGTGGCTGGTGGCGGCGGGGGTGATCCTGATCGCCGCGGTGTGGGTGGGCTTCTTCGCGTACAAGCACGTGGAGTACAACGCCGGGCTGTGGACCACGTTCGGGTGGGAGGCCGACGCGCCGCGCTTCATGCGCGCGCTGGTGGCCATGTCCGCCGTCCTCGTCGCGTTCGGCGTCGCCCACCTGGCGCGCTCGCCGCACGCCGAGCCGAAGCCGCCGGCGGAGGACGAGCTCGCGGCGGCGCGGGCGATCGTCGCACTCTCCCCGCGCGCGGACGCGAACCTGGCGCTGCTGGGCGACAAGCCGCTGATGTTCAACCCCGCGCGGACGGCGTTCCTGATGTTCGGCGTCACCGGGCGCAGCTGGGTGGCGCTGGGCGACCCGGTGGGGCCGGCGGAGGAGCACGAGGAGCTGGTCTGGCGCTTCCGCGAGGAGGCCGACCGGCGCGGGGCGGCGCCGGTGTTCTACGAGACGGCGGCGGAAACGCGCCCGCTGTACGCCGACATGGGGCTGGCGCTGATCAAGCTGGGCGAGGAGGCGGTGGTGGAGCTCCCCGGCTTCTCGCTGGAGGGCGACGAGCGCCGCCACCCGCGCCGCGCCTGGAGGCAGGCGCACCGCCACGGCGTCAGCTTCGAGCTGGTGCCGGCGGAGGGCGTCGCGGCTCTGGTCCCCGAGCTGAAGGCGGTGTCCGACGAGTGGCTGGCGCGGCGCAAGGCGCGGGAGATGGGATTCGCGATGGGGCGCTTCGATCCCGCGTACCTCGCCAACTTCCCGCACGCCGTGGCGCGGCTGGGGGGGAAGGTGATCGCCTTCGCGACGGTGTGGCCGGCGGCGGAGGGAACGGAGCTGGCGGTGGACCTGGTGCGCTGGTCGCGCGCCGCGCCGCCGGGGATCATGGAGTTCCTGCTGGTGGAGCTGATGCTGTGGGGCAGGGCGAACGGCTGGCGCGAGCTGAGCCTGGGGATGGCGCCGCTCGCGGGGCTGGCCGCGCCCGACGTGTCGCCGCGCGCGGGCGCGCTCGTGTTCCGCCACGGCGAGCACTTCCGCGACCTGCACGGGCTGCGGCGCTACAAGGAGCGCTTCGGCGCGGAGTGGCGGCCGCGCTATCTGGCCGCGCCCGGCGGCCCGGAGCTGCCGCGCATCCTGGCCGGCATCGCGGACCTCATCGCCGGCAACGGGCGGGAAGTACGAAAGTACGGGAGTACGAAAGTACGCGCCGGGGTCGACTAGCATCGCTGGATCTCACGCGGAGACGCGGAGACGCAGAGAACTCCTCCGCGCCTCCGCCTCTCCGCGTGGGCCCTGCATCATCGAGGTGAACGCACCGCCGGTTCGGCGTGGCCGATGTGAAGTCCGCGAAGGCGGACTGCGTGCCGTTGTAGCCGCCACTTCAGTGGCATTTTCCCACGACAAAATCGGGTTCCCACGACAAAATCGGGGATGCGATGCCCTAGAACATCCCCCCCATCGTCAGCTGCAGCTGGATGCGGCGGCGGAAGGCGGACCAGCCGGTGGCGCCGCCGTACGGGTCGTACACGGCGTCGCCCAGGAACAGGTAGCCGCTGCCCGACGGGTCGCGCGCCAGCAGCGGATACCGCCGCGCGGGCGACGGATCGTACGCCGCGTCCACGCGCACCGCGCCGAACGACGTCACCACCTGCACGCCGACCCCCGGCGTCGCCAGCGACTCGGTGCGCCGCACCGCGGCCGGCGCGCCGTCCAGCGGCGACGCGCGCACCGCGCCCCAGTCCACGAACGCGGCCAGCATCACCCGCCGCGCCGCCCACCACCGCGCCTCGGCGCTCGTCTCCACCACCGCCGTTCCGCCGGTCGACCGCACGCCCACGGTGTCGCTCCCCACGCGCACGCCGTCGCAGCCGCCGGCCACCAGCGTGCATCCGGCGGGGAGGCGCGCGGTGTCGGCCTCCAGCAGCCGGGGGCCCAGCAGGTTGGCGGGAACGCCGCGCACCCCCAGCGGCCCGCCGCCGAAGAGCCGCAGGTGCGGCGGCAGCCTCCCGCCTCCCCCCGCCAGCACGCCGACTCTCGCCCGCGCGGCCACCTCGGTGCGCGCGCCCAGCCGCCGCGCCACGTTCCCCTGCGCCACCGCCCGCGCGTACCCGACGTCCGACCCCGCGCCCTCGGGCGCGCCGGAAAGGGAGAGGCGCGCTCCATAGAACCAGAGCGGCACCGCCACGTCCCACGCCGGCCCCTCCACCGGCCCGAACGTGGTCCGCCGCGCGCCGGGCGGCTGCCACGACACCTCCAGCTCCGCGGGGATGATCGTGGTCGCCGCCGTCAGCGGCGCGAGCTCGGACGGCGAGCAGGCGCCGTAGACGCCGCAGAAGAAGGCCTCGTCGGACTCGCTGTTGCCGCGCTCGGGGCGGATGCCGGCGACCACGTCGATCCCCGTCGCCACGTGCCGCGCCAGCGCCAGCCGTCCGTCCACGCCGCGGCGGGCGTAGGCGCGGGGGCTGGACTCGCGGCGGACGGCGGCGTTCACCAGCAGCCACGTCTCCGCGCCCACCGGCTCGCGCCACTCGCCGCTCACGAACCAGTCCGGCTGCGAGAACTCGCCGCCCGCGCCGCCGGTGCAGGGGAATCCGCGCAGCTGCGCGTTCAGCAGGTTCGACCCGCCGGCGGAGACGGTGATCACTCGCGGCGCCCCGAAGGCGTAGCGGGTGGACGCGTATCCCTGCGCGCCGATGCAGGTGGTGGACGACGCCACGCCCTCCAGCTGGAAGGCGCCCACGCGCGTCGGCGTCACCGCCACGCGCAGGTTCACCGTGGTGTCGCCGCCGCCCGCGGGAACGGGCTCCACCCGCGCCTCCTGCACGATGGGGAGCGCGTACAGCCGCTCCTGCGTCCGCCGCACGCGCGACGGGGCGAAGCGCTCGCCGGGCTCGTACGCCAGCCGCGAAAGCACGTCGCGCTCGCGCAGCGGCGGCTCGGCGGCGACCGTCGTGGTGCCGAAGACGGCGACGGGGCCGGGGACGACGGTGAGCACCACGTCGGCCAGGTGCGCCGTGCGGTCCACGGTGCCGGACGCCTCCACGCTGGCGAAGGCGTAGCCGCGCTCGGCCGCCGCGTTCGCCAGCCGCCGCTCGGAGGCCTGCAGGAGGGGGATGGAATACGGGTCGCCCGGCCGCAGGACGAGCGCGGGCCGGGCGATGGGCGGCTGGATGAGGTCGAAGCCCTGCACGGTGATGGTCCGCACGCGCACCGGCTCGCCCTCGGCGACGGTGAAGGCGACCTCCACGCCGTCTCCGGACGGGGTGATGGAGCTGGTGGTGCGGACGTCCAGGTAGCCCCACGCCTGGTAGAGCGAGTCGATCCGCGCCACGTCTTCCCGCACCTGGATGGTGTCCAGCGGCGCGCGCGTCCGCGTTCCGCCGACGCCCAGCGCGCAGGCGGGGGCGTAGAACACCGAGCGGCAGCGCGGCTCCGGCGTCTGGATCACCGCGCGGACCTGGCTTTCGCCCAGCGCGTGCGTGCCGCGGACGTCGATGTCGCGCACCTGCGTGGCGCGTGTCTGCGCGGCGAGCGGCGCGGCGGAGAGCAGCATCGCCACCAGCGCGGCGGATGACGGGAACGGCGAAAGGATCGGCCTCACGAGCGGTCGCATCGGTCGAAGACGGGTCGGGCTCTGGCTGCGCATCCGCGAATCTACACCGCCGGACGCATTTCGGACGATGCACGCGCCTGCACGGCCCGCGCCGGATCGGATATCATCGCGCGGCCGCACCATCCCGGGATCTCACGCGGAGACGCGGAGACGCGGGGGAGTTCTCTGCGTCTCCGCGTCTCCGCGCGAGATCGAGGGCGATGCGGGCACATCGCGCGTGGCAGCGGTGTACCCGAACGCCTCGCATCTCCCGAAAAACACAGGCGCTTTCAGGACCGATGGAAGACAAGAAGCTGATCCCGGACTCGTTCTACGAAGAGCGCCGGATCACCCCGAAGTGGCGGCACGGCGTGCTCCCGAAAGCGGGGATCTGGCTGGCGGGCGGCGGCTACCACGTGGCCGTCCACGGCAGCGAGGCCGAGGAGCGGCTGCGCGAGGACGGCGCGCTGCTCATCGCCACCCTCGTGTTCGACGGATCGCACGCCGACCGCCCCGTGCGCGGCGACGTGTCGCTCTCGCTCTACCCGCCCGGCGACCTGCCGCCGCTCGGCAAGCAGCGCGCGGTCGAGAACATCGGCTGGGCGCCGGCCAGCAACTGAACGCTCTTTACGCGGTAGGCGCCTCACCGTCCGCCGGCTCGGCACGCGCGCTTGCTTCAGTACGAACATCGAACACTACGTCGTCAAGACCAAGCGGTGTAACCGGGCCCTGAAACTTCGGCCCCGCGACCCACTGCCTGAACGCGTGTTGTTGCTCCTCCAACTGCGCCCGCAGTTCGGGAGTCGATCCGAAGAAGGCAGCGATTCGCTCCGAAAGTTCGCCGGAGACGCACGAGGCGAACATCAAGGTGGTGTCAATCCACTCAAAAAAGTGCTGCTCCTCCGCCGGGACGGCGTACACCTGGGCGGCGACGGCCCGAGCGGTTTCCGGGGTGCCGCCAATCTCCAGCGCCGCTCGCAACTCGGCCTCCGTAAGGAGCGCGAGTTGATTCCGCCGCTCTGCCATCGGGGCTCTTTCCCTATCAGTAAGTTGTCGGGTGATGGGGACCGCGGATCATGTGCAGGTCGCTTTGTCCCGCATAGGTAGCGGTTCCGATCCACAACCGGAATCCGAAAGCGTTCGGCGAGTACCCGCCCGAGCAGTTGACCTTGATCGTGCCCGACTCCGCGATCCACCACGCATCCTCGCTTACCGTAGGATGCGCGATGATATACGTCGCGGGTGATGGCGCGGCACTGACGCGCGTCATCTCTCCGTCGAACTTGAACGTGTGCAGGATTCCCGCGACAATGGTCCCGGCTGTGATGACTTTGCCCCCCAGGACTTGGGGACAATTGCGCGCAGAGAGGTCATTCGTTGAATCCGATGGTGCGCTGTAGCTCGAATCCGGAGGAGGCGCTGTACCCCCGCCGCCGCTGCCCGGAGCCGCCGGATCGCTGCTCGGCGTCGGTGCGACACCCGCATCGCCCGGCGTAGTCGGTGCCGCCTTGCAGTTCGGGTACTCGCCGCCGTACCGACATTCAGTCGCGGTGATTCCGGGGCAGCGTAAACTCCGTCCTGGCCGAGCCAGTGGGGCTGCGATCCGGGCCGGTCACTGCATCGGCGCATGCGCAAAGCGAGGCTGTGACAGCTACCGTCACAAGCCGAGTGGTTACCCATGCCATTCGTGAAGTGAGAAGTATCCGCATTTGTATACCCCGCCTGACGTGAGGTTCCATAAGGCTCGGCCCATTGCCGCACCTCTCCCGCGCGGGACAGTGGGCCCGCCGCATTCCTGGCTCGACCCGTCTCCACCCCCTCTTCTAGAGGCTCGGCGCGATGCTCCCTTACAACGAGGAAGCAGCGACGTTTTCTGACGTTACTGGAACGGCCACTTGATGCTTGCAAATTGCGCCAGGCTTCACACTGCCTGGCGCGACGCCGGCTTGCGCAGCGGGCATTCCGGAGTTGTCGATGCGTGTACCGCCCTTCAAGGTAAAGTCCCGCCTCCCGGCCATCCATTCATCCGACCAAGTCCGCCTACCGCGCACGAGATGCTTGCATCCGGGCCGCGGCGGCGTGAGAGATGTACGTCTTCGCGCCGGACTTTCATGCCGATTCCGATCCGATCCCGCCTCCCGGAGCCCCTCGCGATGCCGAAGCCCTTCCGCCAGCTGAAGCTCGACCAGTTCGCCGACGAACTCGCACGCTTCCGCTTCACGCGCAAGGTCACGCGCGTGCACATGCACCACACGCAGGAGCCCACCAGCCGCGACTACGCCAAAGACGCCAGCGGCAGCATCGAGCAGATGTGGCGCTACCACACGCAGAAAAAGGGGTGGAGCGACATCGCCCAGCACCTGACCATCGCCCCCGACGGCACGGTGTGGACGGGGCGCGACTGGAACCGCACGCCCGCGAGCGCCACCGGCTTCAACGACGGCGTGTTCATGTTCGAGACGCTGGGCGACTTCGACCGCGGGCACGAGCGGCTGGAGGGCGAGCAGCGCCGCGCGGTGATCGACGTCATCGCCCGCGTGCAGATCAGGTGCGGGCTGCCGGTGGATTCGCTGCACTTCCACCGCGAGTACACCGACGAGAAGACCTGCCCGGGAACGGGGATCAGCAAGGCCGGGATCCTGGCCGAGGTCCGCGCCCGCCGCGCCGAGCTGGAGGGCACCCGTGCCTTCGCCGCCGACGCCGGGCGCGGGGGACCGTTCCCCGAGTCGCGGATGAGCAGCGCCGTGCCGGACGGGACGTGGCCGCGCGGCGGCCCGGGCGCCCGCCCGTTCGCCGCGGACGCGCTGGAGCCCGCGCCCGAGGACGACGGCGAGCCCGACTGCGGCCCCCGCGCCGACGCCGCCTGCGCGGACTCCGGTTACGACGGCTCCGGCCGCGACGCCCGCGATCGCGGCGACCCCGGTGATGGAGCGGAGGACGAAGCCGCGCGCGGGGTGAGCTTCACGCCGGGCGAGCTGGCCGAGCTGCGCGCGCACGTGGTGAACCTGAACCAGGGGCGCTTCTCCAACCGGGGGATCATGCGCACCACCCCGGCCGACGTGGACGCCATCTTCCGCGAGCACCTGCCGCGCGCGCTGGAGGCGGCGCAGCGCGAGGGGCGCCCGCTGCGCATCCTCTTCTGGGCGCACGGCGGGCTGGTCTCCGAGGCGCGGGGGATCGACTACGCGCGGCTCACGCACGGCTGGTGGCTGCGGAACCACGTCTACCCCATCTACTTCATCTGGGAGACGGGGATCTGGGAGACGCTGCTGAACCTGCTGCGCGGCCGCCCGCGCGCGCTGGAAGCCGTCCGCGGGCTGAACGTGGACCGCGTGCTGGAAGAGGTCGCGCACCGCGCCGGCGGGCCCACCGTGTGGGGCGGGATGAAGAACAGCGCCGCGGCGTCCGTCGACGAGCGCGGCGGGGCGGCGTACGTGGCCGAGCGCCTGGCCGAGTTCTGCCGCGGCGAGCACCATGTGGAGCTGCACGCCGCCGGGCACAGCGCGGGCTCCATCTTCCACGGCGTCTTCATCCCCAGGGCGCTGGACGCGGGCGCGCCGGCCTTTCGCACGCTGCACTACCTGGCGCCCGCGGTGCGCATGGACGAGTTCGTCCGCCGCATCCCGCCGCTCCTGGCCTCCGGCGGCGGCGTGGACCGGCTCACCGTCTACACCATGCTGCGCGAGTTCGAGGAAGACGACAACTGCGGCGGCATCTACCGCAAGTCGCTCCTCTACCTCATCCACTACGCGCTGGAGGCCGAGCGCGGCACCCCCATCCTGGGGCTCGAGGACTCGCTCCGAGCCGATCCCGAGGTGGCCGCGCTGCTGGGGCTGGGCGGGCACGGCGGCCCGCACGAGGTGATCTGGTCGCCCACCAAGGCCGGGCACGGCCGGAGCGCCAGCCGCAGCACCAGCCACGGCGGCTTCGACAACGACGCGGCCACCATGGAGAGCATCCTCCGCCGCGTGGCGGAGCTGGGGGATGGCGACGCGATCATCCCCTTCCCGGCGGCCGCGCAGCGCGACTTCACCTTCGAGGACGCGGGCGGCCTGGGGATGGGCGGCGGTGACCTGGGCGACCTCGGCGATGTCGGCGATGTCGGCGATGTCGGCGGCGACGGGCCCGGCGTGGGCGCTCCGGCTCCCAAGAAGAAGCCCGCGCCGCCGCAGTCCGCGTACGATCCGCCGTCCTCGCGTCCCAAGCCCGCGAAGCCGCAGACGGGCGATGGGCGGGGGACCAAGCGCGCGCTCTGCGTGGGGATCAACGCGTATCCCGCGCCCAACACGCTGCACGGCTGCGTGGCCGACGCGCGGGCGTGGCAGGAGGAGCTCGCCCGGCTGGGCTTCGAGGTGGAGATGCTGGAGGACGGCGACGCCACCGAGGCCGCCATGCGCGCGGCCATCGGCCGGCTGGTGCGCGGCGCCGGCCCGGGCGACGTGCGGGTGCTGATGTACGCGGGCCACGGCACCCAGTTCCGCGACCAGGGCGGCGGCGCGGGAGACGGCGAGACCGACCGCAAGGACGAGGCGATCGTCCCCGTGGACTTCGGCGACGGCGCGTGCATCCTCGACGACGAGCTGTTCGGGATGATCGGGGGGATGAACCCTGGCGCGTCGCTCACCTGCTTCTTCGACTGCTGCCACTCGCAGACCGCGCTCCGCGCCACGCTGGTGCGGGCGCTGGAGATGGCGGCCGCGGGCGATGGAGACATCAGGCCCCGCTACATCGACCCCACGCCCGAGATGCTGGCCGAGTACGCCCGCCGCCGCCGCGCGAGCCGCGGCAGCCGCGGGCCGGGGCTGCGCGACCTGCACCGCGCGAACGCCCTGAACGCGGTGCTCTTCTCCGCCTGCCGCGACAACGAGGTAGCCATGGAGGAAAGCGGCCACGGCGTGTTCACCCGCCGCACCGTGCCGCTCCTGTCCGCCGCGGTGCGCGGGGGGCTCACCAACCTGCAGTTCCGCGCGAAGATCGAGGCCGCGTTCGGCGACTCGCCCGGCCAGCATCCGGGGCTCGACTCGCCCGAGGCCGCGCGCGGGTGGACGCTGCTGGGCAGCCGCGGCGGCCGCGCGGCCGGGGAGTGACGACCGTGGCCGTGCTCCCCGACGCCCCCCAGAACTCCACCCCCGCCGCCTCCGCCGCCATCGCCCAGATGCGCGAGGGCGGCGGGCCCGACCTTCCCGACGGGGAGGCGAAGTGCCCCGGGGTGGGCCAGGATTTCGAGATCGGCCCGGGCGTGGAGCGCGGCGCCGCCGTCCGTCCCTACGAGCGCGCGGCCGACGACCCGCTCTACCGCCCGCTCCGCATCTACACGCTCGACCCCGCCGCATCGCGGCTGGAGGGCGCGGTCGCGGTGGTGAACGTTCCCTACGAGCCGCTGGAGCCCGGCCCGGCCGGAAGCGTGCTGCGCGTCACCCCGCGCGACGGCGACTCCGGCGAGCGCTACCGCGTGGCGGAGCTGGACGCCCCCGCGGTGCTCATCCGCAACGGCTACGACCCGTCGCCCGCCGACCCGCGCTTCCACGCGCAGATGGTGTACGCGGTGGCCAGCCTGACCTACGCCGCCTTCCGCCACGCGCTGGGGCGCCACGTCCCCTGGGGGTTCGATCCCCATCCGCAGGACGCGGCGCACCAGGGCACGCGGCTGCGCGTCCTCCCCTTCGGCGGCGAGGAGCGCAACGCCGCGTACGAGCCGGGCGACGGCGTGCTGCGCTTCGGCTACTTCACGGCCGACGGGCCGGTCGCCGGGCGCAACGTGCCCGGCGGCACCATCTTCACCTGCCTGTCGCACGACGTGGTGGCGCACGAGACGGCGCACGCGCTGATCGACGGGCTGCGCTCGCGCTTCCTCGTTCCCACCGGCGGCGACGCGCTGGGGTTCCACGAGGGGTTCGCGGACCTGGTGGCCATCTTCCAGCACTTCAGCTACCCCGACGTGGTGCGCGCCGCCATCCGCCACTCGTCGGGCCGGCTGGGGCGCGCGGCGCTGCTCACCGACCTGGCCCGCCAGTTCGGCCACACCACCCGCAAGGACGGCAAGGCGCTGCGCAGCGCGATCACGCTGGACGCCGAGGGGCGGGTGAAGCCGAGCGTCTACGCGCCCGACCTGGAGGTGCACGACATGGGGTCGGTGCTCGTCTCCGCCGTCTTCAGCGCGTTCCTGGTCGTGTACGAGCGGAAGACGGAGCGCTACCTGCGGCTGGCCACCGCCGGCACCGGCATCCTCCCCGAGGGCGAGCTCCCGGCCGACCTGCAGGCGGTGCTGGCCGACGAGGCCAGCCAGCTGGCCAGCCAGTTCCTCACCGTCTGCATCCGCGCCATCGACTACTGCCCGCCGGTGGACCTGTCGCTGGGCGAGTTCCTGCGCGCGGTGCTGACCGCCGACTACGACCTGGTTCCCGACGACCCGTGGGGCTACCGCGAGGCGTGGATCGATGCGTTCGGCGCGCACGGCATCTACCCGCCGCACGTGCGCAGCCTGGCCGAGGACGAGCTGCGCTGGAAGCGCCCCGCGCGCGAGATCCGCCCGGTGGACAAGCTGAGCTTCGCCGAGCTCAAGTTCGACGGCGATCCGGGGCGCCCCTCGTCGGCCGGCGAGCTGCGGCGGCAGGCGTGCGCGCTGGGCATGATGGTGCGCGACAACCTGGACCAGTTCGGCCTGGCCGCGCAGGGAGACGAAGCGCTGAAGGGCGACACGGTGGAGCTGCCGATCGTGCAGTCCATCCGCTCGTCGCGGCGCGTGGGCCCGGACGGGCAGGTGGTGTTCGACCTGGTGGCCGAGGTCACGCAGCGGCGCAACGCGAGTCGCGGCTTCCCGATGTACGGCGGCGCGACGGTGATCCTGGGCCCCACGGGCGACGTGCGCTACGTGATCGCCAAGAACGTGCTGAACGAGGAGCGGATGGAGCGGCAGGCGCGCTTCGTGGAGGGCGCGGGCGCGCGCTTCTGGAGGCGCCGCCCCGACGGCGTGCGCCGCCCCGTCCGCGAGGTCTTCCGCCTGCTGCACGCGGAAGGGAGATGAGACCGGTTTCGCATTCCGGATCTGGCAATCATCCGTACCTTATAAACGCACAGAGAGACGTCATCCTGAGGCCGCCCACACGGTCTCTATCTCCGCACGGGCGGTTGCAGGCCGAAGGATCCATAGCCGAGGCCGCACGTCAGCGTCGGCTTTACCCCCGAAGGTTGATCACGCGGTGGATTGGGATTCAGGAGACGCAAAGAGCGCGGAGAGGGGATGATTTCCCGTCCGCGCTCTCCTCGTTTGCTGCTCGCGTATCCAGCCTTATGCGGAGACGATCATCCCGAGCCGCGGACGAATCTCCGGTGCTTCATCCCGACTGACGTGCTGGGACGTGATAGATCCTTCGGCCTGCAGATGCTTGCGTTGAACAGGTTTTGCGTGGCCGGCCTGAATGGAAAGTTCCGCGTGCAGCCGGTCACCGGCGACTAAAGTCGCAGCAACAACTACGGGAAGCCTCGCAAACTGCGCGAGGCTGTTCGGCTCGGCAGCCGGTTCCGCTCTGGAGGACGCCTCCCCCTTTCATCCATCGTGGTCGCGCGAAGCGCGGTGTTCGACTCAGGATGGCGTCTTGTCTCGGTCAGGACCGGTACCTCTCCGACTCACTCTGCTCTCTGCTTCTCCGGGTGATCCCCCCTTCACTCGCCCATGGGCTGCGGCTGGCGGAGGGCGTCGGAGACGCGCTGCCACCCCTCGCGCGCGTCGCGGACCGCCGGCGCCCAGCCGGTGGCGGCGCGGAAGCGCGCGTTGGACACGCGCTGGCTGCGCGCCAGGAACCCCGCCTCGCGCCCGCCGGCCAGCTTCAGCAGCCACACCGGCGGGCGGACGACGAAGGGCCGCCCCGCCGCCTCGGCCACCGTGCGCGCCAGTTCGCGGCGGGTCAGCGGCTCGTCGTCCACCACGTCGTACACCCCGGCCGGCGCGGCGCGCAGCGCGGCCAACACCGCCGCGGCCGCGTCGTCCACCCAGATCGACGGATAGAACGCGTCGCCCGGCCCCGCGAGGATGGCCGCGCCGCGGCGGGCCAGCGCCAGCGTGTCGAGCGTGGACTCGGCCTCGGGCGCGTAGAAGTATCCCATCCGCAGCACGATCCCGCGCCGCCCCGCCGCCGCGAACCGCCGCACCTCCGCCTCGGCCGCGAGGGTGGAGGCCAGGAGCGGCCCCGCCTCGATCTCGCCCGTCTGGGCGTCGATCCACGCGCCGCCGCCGTCGGCGTACACGAAGCAGACGCCGGGGTAGAGGAGCGTCTCCACGCCGCCCGCGAGCGCCGCGTCCACCAGCGCGCGCGTGCCCTCGGTGCGGATGCGGTCGTTCTCGGCCCAGGCGCCGGGCGCGCGCGACCGGCTCCGCGGCGGGATGCGCGTGGCCAGGTGCAGCACCGCCGTGGTGCCGGCCATGGCGGGGCCGAGCGCCGCCGCGTCGAACAGGGTGCCGCGCGCGGGCTCGGCGCCCATCCGCCGCAGCATCGCGTCGTTCGATGCCGACCGGGAGAGCGCCCGCACGCGGTACCCCGCCGCCTTCAGCAGCCGCACCACGGGCCGCCCCAGCACGCCGGTGGCGCCCGTCACGAAGATGTCCATCGCCCCTGCGGTGCGCGTGATCCATCGCCCCACGACAAGTTTCATGGCATCTCTACCCCCGTGCAAGCATTGCGGCCACTTCCGCCCGGTCTCGCGTCAACCTCGGAAGATGGGAGATGGGGATTCGGCGCGCGCCGCGGGCGATGGTGCCCCGCGGGAGCACGGTTTGCAGGATGACGCGCGGCCGCAGGACGAACGAACCGGAACGGAGGACTGGAGATGGTGGCGAAGCGAGGGCCGCGCCTGAAGGCAATCCGCCGACTGGGGACGCCGCTCCCCGGCCTGACGCGCAAGAACGCCGAGAAGAAGCCGTATCCGCCGGGGCAGCACGGGCCCACCGGCGGCGGCAGCGGGCGCGGGCGCCGCAAGCAGAGCGAGTACGGCCGCCAGCTGCTGGAAAAGCAGAAGCTGCGGCTGAACTACGGCATCAGCGAGCGGCAGATGCGCAACTACATGGCGATGGCCAACAAGCAGGGCGGCAAGACCGGCGAGGCGCTGCTGGCGCTGCTGGAGCGGCGGCTGGACAACGTGGTGTTCCGGCTGGGGCTGGCCGCCACCATCCCCGCCGCGCGGCAGCTGGTGGCGCACGGCCACATCCGCGTGGATGGCCGCCGCGTGGACCGCCCCGCGTTCCTGGTGAACGTGGGCCAGCACATCTCCGTCTCCGACCGCGCCAGGAAGATGGTCGAGGTGGCGAGCTCGGTGGAGCACGGCCCGCAGGTGCGCCTCCCCGGCTACCTGGCCATCGACCCCACCGACAAGCTCGGCGGCCGCATGATCTCGCTCCCGATGCGGAGCGATGTCCCGCTCATCGTCGACGACGCCGCGGTGGTCGAGTTCTACGCCAGATAGTGCGGAAGTGCGGAAGTGCGTGAGTGCGCTGGTTCCGGTGGCAACACCGGCTCCGGCGCACTTCCGCGTTTCCTCATCGCCCAAATTTCCGTGCGAACAAGAGGCTTCTGCGCGGCCGCACCTGGCCTCCACCCCCCGGCCCCCTCCGCCCGCTCCGCGGGGGAGGGGGAGAACTCCGCGCCGGCCTGGCTTCGGCTCACGGGGAGGCTCTCTCCGCGAGCGCCTCGGTGCCGGCTAAATCGCGCCGCACTCGAACCATCGCCGATGTGAGTCCGCGAAGGCGGCGCGAAGGCGGACTGCGTGCCGTTGTAGCCGCCACTTCAGTGGCATTTTTCGCCCACGGAATTTTTCCCCAACGCGCGATCTCGATCTACCCCGCTCCCATCTCCATCTCCATCTCCATCTCCATCTCCATCTCCATCTCCATCTCTCCCTCTCCATCTACCGCTCATCCCGATCCCCATCTCCCGCTCCCCTCCACATCCGGCTCAGCTGCCAGAACAGCCGGCGCCGCTCGCGGGCCTCCGCGCGGTAGGCCACCGTCATCGCCACCATCTCCAGCGGCCGCAGCGCGCGGACGCGCCAGGTCACGCGCCCCGCCGCCGACACCACGCAGCGCGGCACGGCGGCCACGAACGCGGCGCCGGGCGGCAGGTCCACGTGCACGTGCAGCAGGGCACACGGGATGTTGAAGATGATCCAGTCCGCGTAGGTCACGGTGCGGACGCGCCCTTCCGCGGCGACGACCGATTCGATCACCGCCTCGTAGCCGAAGGTGAAGGTGTAGCGCTCGCCGGTGCGCACGGGCTGGCGCAGGCGCACCTCGATGCGCGTTCCCGGCGCCTCGGCGGCCAGGAAGCGCGCCGAGAGCTTGCCGCGCGCATCCCACGCGCGCAGGTCGGCCAGCTCGTCCGCGTCGGCGGGAAGGTGATAGCACCAGTAGCGGGCGGGCACGCCGCCCAGCGTCTCCAGGTGGCACTCGTACTCGTAGCGCGCGCGGTTCGGCTCGGGGAGAAGCGTGACCGTGAGCGTGGCGGAGACCAGGCGGAAGCCGTCGATTCCCGGGCGCACCTCGCGGTAGCGGTGCGGCGTGGTGATGGGGTCGGCGACCGACTCGGGACGAAGGGTGGCGCGCATCGGCTTCACATGGCTGAAGGGTGATGTGAGGTCGTGCTGCACGTTAAGGCAGATTACGGGCTTGCAGATGGGGAAGCCGGGCTCGGAACCGCTCCCGTCTTCCCCTCATCTACCGTCCCGCTCCTCCTGCTCCGCCGGGCTGGAGGAGATGGATCCGGATTCGCATGGCTGGAATTTCTGGACAAGATTGAACGGAGTGCATCGGGCGACGCGGCAGGATAATCCGCGGCGTCCGACGTGTCAACACTCTTGTCGGGAGATGATCAGGCGGGGGGAGGGGGCGATGTCGTCGTGGAGAAAAATGCCACTGAAGTGGCGGCTACAACGGCACGCAGTCCGCCTTCGCGGACTTCATTGCGGTGCGGGGAAGGGATCGGCGCGTCCTCACGCCGGAGGATGCGGAAGCCGGAGTCGGCGCCGGATCAGCGTACCTCGGAGATGGCCGGCTCGTGGACGAGGTCCAGGTGCTGGACGGGGAGCGGCTCGCCCCAGATGCGCGCGGCCACGGCGCCGACCTCGGCCGGGTCGCCGGTGGTGAGGATGCGCAGGGAACCGGCGCCGCCCGGCTCCAGCTCGCCCGCCTCGCGCAGCACGCGCTCCGTCTGCCGGGCGATGGCGGGGCCGCTCTCCACGATCCGCACGTCCGGCCCCAGCGCCGCGGCGATCTGCTCGCGCACGAACGGGTAGTGCGTGCAGCCCAGGACCACCGTGTCGACGCCCGCCTCCTTCAGCGGGGCGGCGTACTCGGCCATCCGCGCGTGTAGCACCTCGTCGTCCAGGTGCCCGTCCTCGATCAGGTCGGCCAGCCCCGGGCAGGGCTGGGAGATGACCTGCGAGCCGTTGGCGTAGTTCGCCACCAGCCGCGCGTAGCGCTCGGAGCGCAGCGTGCCCACCGTCGCCATCACCCCCACGCGCCCGTTGCGCGACGCGGCCACCGCGGGCTTCACCGCCGGCTCCAGGCCGACAACGGGGATGGACAGGCGCTCGCGGAGCAGCTCCAGCGCGGCGCCGGAGGCGGTGTTGCAGGCGACGACCAGGATGCGCGCGCCCTGCGCCTGCAGCCACCGCCCCGCGGCCAGGGTGCGCGCGCGGACCTCGTCCACGGTGCGGTCGCCGTAGGGGACGAACGCGCTGTCGGCCACGTACAGCAGGTGCTCGGCGGGGAGCAGCTGGCGGATCTCGCGGGCCACGCTGAGCCCGCCGATGCCGCTGTCGAAGATGCCGACCGGTCCCGACATTCAGTTCCCCAGCGGCACGTTGACCCGCAGCTGCGCGCCGCCGTTGGGCGCGGCGCCCACGTGCGCGTCGAAGTCGCGCAGGTGCGCGGCCACGAAGGCGTCGGCGCCCGAGAAGAAGAACCAGAACACCGACAGGGTGATCCAGTCCTCGCGCTCGTTGCGGCGGGCGCGCACCAGCGGGAGCACGCGGTCGGGCTCCAGCAGCCCCTGCTCGCGGCGGGCGGTCTGCAGCTCCTTGGCCTCCTGCAGCTTCTGGTTGGACTTGTAGACCATCCACAGGCTGCCGGCCTCGAGCGCGAAGTACACCGCGCCGCGCCCCGGCGCGCCGATGGACGACTGCCCCCAGCCGGGAAGCACCAGCGAGCGCAGGAACGCCGATTTCGGCGAGATGCGGTAGCGCTGGCCCGTGGTGTCGGCCGCGGCGGCGCGGCGGCGCGAGGCGCGCGCGGTGTCGGGCACCATCGGCTGGCGCTGCCGCTCCTCCAGCCGCAGCGAGTCCGTGACCTGCGCGCGCGCCGGACGGGCGTACGCCGCCAGCGCGAGCGGCACGAGCACGGCGGCCAGGCGGCGCCACGGAAGCTGGATCATCTCTCGGCAACGGTTGGGGCTAGAGGTTCGCGGTCCGCTGCTGCAAGCGGCGGTCCGGACGACGCGAAAGCTAAGCCCTTTACCGCGGAAGGCGCAAAGGCGTGCCCGTGAGGAGTGCGGGAGTGCGGGAGTGCGGGAGTGCGGGAGTGCGGGAGTGCGTTGGGATCGTCGAGCCGCGCGGCATTCGTGCTGATCGAGCGGTGGCGCTCGCCGACGGGCCCTCTCCCCGCGCCTTAGAGCGCTCGCCCTCTCCCGTACCGGGCGAGGGTGGGGTGTCGGCGCGCCCTGCCGCGATTCTCCGCAGGGACATTCCGGCGTGCCGGAGGGCGCGATGCATGATTTTGGCGCTGAACTCGACTTGCACCGGGGAAGTCCGCGAAGGCGGACTGCGTGCCGTTGTAGCCGCGACTTCAGTCGCATTTTCGCGCATCTATCTATCTATCTATCTATCTACCTATCTAAACTTCGCTCTCAATCCTGATCGCGCTCCAACCTCTGGTCGCCGTCGGGATCTTTATCCTCCGGAGCATCCCCGCGCGAGGCGGGTAACAGGCGCGGCCCTTCAACCCAATGATTCTGCGGATGATGACGATGAAGCTGCGCGCGAGCCTCCTCGCGCTCCCCCTGCTGCTGCCCGGCGGATGCGCGACAGCGGTACCGGCTCCTCCGGCCGGCGCGGCTGCGGGTTCGGCGGCAGATGCACAGGCGGGCGGGACGCTGGTGCTGATGGGGACCACCGACCTGCACGGCTGGGTGCTGCCGTACGACTACTACACGGGAAAGCGCACCAACAACGGCCTGGCCTCGCTCGTTCCCATGATCGACAGCGTGCGCGCGGCCAACCCCGGCCGCACCGTGCTGGTCGAGTCCGGCGACCTGCTGCAGGGGAACCCGCTCGATTTCGTCTACTCGCGCCTGCGGCCGGGCGAGACGCATCCCATCGTCGCCGCGATGAACCTGGTGGGCTACGACGCGGCCGCCATCGGCAACCACGAGTTCAACTACGGCGTGCCGCACCTGGAGGCCGCCGTCTCCCAGTCGCGCTTTCCGTGGATCTCGGCCAACACCTTCCGCGCGGGGACGGAGGAGCACGCGTTCCGCCCCTGGACCTTCGTGGAGCGCACCGTAGGCGGGCGGCGGGTGAAGATCGGCATCACCGCCGTGACGCCGCCGGGCGTGGCCATCTGGGACCGCGACAACGTGCGCGGGCGGCTGGACTTCCGTGACATCGTGGCCAGCGTGCGCCCCATCGTCGCGCGGATGCGGGCGGAGGGCGCGGACCTGGTCGTCGTCGCCGCGCACAGCGGGCTGGAGGGGTCGAGCTACGACACCGCATCCACCCACGTCCCCGTCGAGAACGCCGCTGCCGCGATGGCGCGCGAGATCCCCGGCATCGACGTGATCTTCATGGGGCACACGCACCGCGAGGTGGCGGATACCACCATCAACGGCGTGCTGGTCCAGCAGGCGAAGAACTGGGGCGCCTCGCTCGCGGTCGCGACCCTGCGGCTGGAGACGGGCGTGGATGGACATTGGCGCATCTCCTCGAAACACGGCGAGATCCTGCGCCCCGTCGACGGGCGCACGGACGCGCGGCTGGAGGCGGCGCTCGCGCAGGCGCACGAGCGGACGCGCGCCTACGTGGGGCGGCAGATCGGCACGTCGGCCGAGGAGTGGTCGTCGGAGCAGTCGCGGACGCGCGACACGCCCATCATGGACCTGATCAACGACGCGCAGATGCGGGCCACCGGCGCCGACCTGGCCTCGACCGCGGCGTTCTCGCTGTCGTCGCGCATCCCGCGCGGGCCGGTCACCGTCGCCGACATCGCCGGGCTGTACATCTACGACAACACGCTGAAGGCGGTGCGGGTTTCCGGCGCGCAGCTCCGCGCGTACCTGGAGAAGAGCGCGGAATACTATCTCCCCTGTCCCGCCGCGCGGTGCGACCGGGTGACCAACCCCGCCGTGCCGGGCTACAACTTCGACGTGGTGAGCGGGGTGGATTACGCGCTGGACCTGACCAGGCCCGTCGGCCAGCGCGTGGTGCGCCTGGAGCGGAACGGGCGCGCGGTGGCGGCGGCCGACAGCTTCACCCTGGCGCTGAACAACTACCGCGCGAGCGGAAGCGGCGGCTTCTCGATGCTGATCGGCGCGCCGGTGGTGTACGACCGCGGCGAGTCCATCCGCGACCTGCTGATCGCCGACATCCAGCGCCGCGGCCGCCTCGCCCCCGCCGACGTCTTCCGGAAGAACTGGGAGATCGTCCCCGCCGCCCTCGCCGAGAAAGCCGCCGCCGAACAGCGCGCGTCGGGGCAGTAGGGAAGGAAGATTGGGGGATGGGGATGATGATCCGATCCTCATCACCAGCATCGAAGGCGGCTGAAGCCGCATCAACAACGACGGAAAGCCTCGCAAACTGCGCGAGGCTTCAACGGCAACTACCGAGATGCGGGTCATCGCCGAAGGAGGGCTCGCGCCGATGCCAGCCTGCGCAGCAGGCTTCCCAGTTTTTGATGCGGCTTCAGCCGACTTTCTCGCGCCTCACGCGGCTGCGGTCAGCAGCCCCTCGCGCAATGCCAGGCGCACCAGCTCGCTGCGGTGGTGCAGGCCCAGCTTGTCCATCAGCCGCTCGCGGTACGTCTCCACCGTCTTCCCGCTGATCCCCAGCCGCACGCCGATCTCGGCGCTGCTGAAGCCCTCGGCCGTCAGCCCCAGCACCTCGCGCTCGCGCGCGCTGAGGCGCGCGATGGGCTGGTCGCGGCCGGCGTCGTGCGGCTCGCGGAAGTTCTTCACCAGCAGCCGCGCGGCGCCGGGGTCCAGGTACACGTCGCCGCGCGCCACCACGCGGATCCCCTCCACCAGGTCGCGGTCGGCGCTGGCCTTGGTCACGTAGCCGCTCCCGCCCGCCTCCAGCAGCGGCAGCAGGAACTCGTGCTCGCCGTGCAGCGTCAGCACCAGCACGCGGGTCGGAAGCGCCTTCGCGGTGATCTGCCGCGTCGCCGCCAGCCCGCCGATCCCCGGCATCGCCAGGTCCATCACCGCCACCTCCGGGCGCAGGCGCTCGGCCAGCTCTACCCCTTCCTCGCCGGTGGACGCCTCGCCCACCACCTCCATGTCCGGCTCGGACGCCAGCAGCGCGCGCAGCCCGGCGCGCATGACGGCGTGGTCGTCCACCAGGATCACCCGGATCGTTGACATCGGTCCCCCCTGTTGATGCGGCGCGGGCGTGCGCGCCCGGGATTCGGGACGAAAGATGCTCCTCCGCGCGGGCGTCGCCTGCCGGGAGAACGGGGGCACCCGGGTCGGGCATCCGCCCACTGTGCGTGTAAGGCCGCCTCCGTACACGGCTTCGCTCACCAGCGGCGCCATCATGGCGGACGCGAACGTCGGTTGCCGTACCGGGTGGTTTCATCCAGCTTTTCATCGCCAAACAGCGCATTCCATACATCCCTGCTCTTTACAAAACCCAACCTGTTCGGTAAACATGGTAAGGATACTGATGAAGACGGCTTCCACGTGCACATCTGGCCCAACGACCACATCCCGGCGCACGTGCACGTCTATCGCGCCGAGGGGCTGGCGATCATCGAGATCGCGTCGCCGCGGGTCCGCGTGGCGTACAAACGTGAAGCCGAAGGACCAGCGGCGGGCGATCGCGATCGTGAGCGCCAACCGGGAGCTACTGCTGAGGAAATGGAGGGAGATTCATGGAGATTGATGCTGCTGCGACCGATGCTGAGCTCCGCGCGGCGCTGAAGCGGGGACGCGAGGCGGACCGGGTGGAGCCGCGCGCCGTCTCCGCGCGCTACGATGCGGAGTCCGGGCGCGTGGTGATGGAGCTTGCGAACGGATGCGCGTTCGCCTTCCCCGCCGAGCTGGGTCAGGGGCTGCGCGGTGCTTCGCCGGGACAACTCGCGGAGGTGGGGGTGATGGCCGGCGGCCGGGCGCTCCGCTGGGACGCGCTGGACGTGGACCTGGGCGTGGCGCCGCTCGTCTCCGGCATCTTCGGCACGGCGGCGTGGATGCGCGAGCTGCGTCGAGAAATGGCCCGCGCGGGTGGCCGCGTCTCCACCGATGCCAAGGCCCGCGCCGCGCGCGAGAACGGCAGGAAGGGCGGCCGCCCGCGCACGCGGCCCGCAGCCGGTGACGCGGCATCATCCACGGTCAGATCTCCAGCGAGACGACGTGGAAAGGCCGCGTAACCGCGCGGCATCGAATCTCCCGTGCACGCCCCATCCTCTCACCCGCGGCGCCCCATGCACACCATTCCCGTGACGTTCCCCGGCAGCACGGGGCAGATGCTGGCCGGGCGCCTGGAGATGCCGCCCGACGGCGAGGCGGTGGGCGGCGCCATCATCGCGCACTGCTTCACCTGCGCCAGCACGCTCACCGCGGTGGTGCAGGTGGCGCGCGCGCTGGCCCGCGACCGGCTGGCGGTGCTGCGCTTCGACTTCACCGGGCTGGGCGAGAGCGAGGGCGAGCTGGCGCAGTCGCACTTCTCCGCCTGCGTGGAGGACCTGCACGCCGCGGCGGCGTTCATGGAGTCGCGTGGGCTGCCCGTGCAGCTGCTGGTCGGCCACTCGCTGGGCGGCACGGCGTCGCTCGCGGCGGCCGGGGCGATCGCGTCGCTGAAGGCGCTGGCCACCATCGCCGCGCCGTTCGACCCCTGGCACGCGACGAAGCTCTTCGGCGACTCGCTGGAGCGCATCGCCGAGACGGGCGAGGCCACGGTGCAGCTGGGCGGGCGCCCCTTCCGCGTCACCCGCGAGCTGCTGGAGGACCTGAAGGGCGCGCGGATGGAGGAGACGATCCACGCGCTCCGCATCCCCCTGCTCGTCCTCCACTCGCCGCTCGACGAGCAGGTGGGGATCAACAACGCCACCAAGATCTGGATGGCGGCGCGGCACCCCAAGAGCTTCGTCTCGCTCGACGATGCCGACCATCTGCTTACGCGGCACGAGGATGCGCAGTACGCCGGCCGCGTCATCGCCGCGTGGGCGTCGCGGTGGATGCCGCAGCCGCCGGAGGTGGAGGTCGCCGGGCTGGCCGAGGCCGGGCGCGTGGTGACGGTCACGCGCGGCTCGGCGTTCCGCACCGAGATCGCCGCGGGGCGCCACGTATGGGTCAGCGACGAGCCGGTCGCGGTGGGCGGGGCGGACGCGGCGCCGTCGCCGTACGACTTCCTGGTCGGCGCGCTGGGGGCGTGCACGGGGATGACGCTGAAGGCGTACGCGGAGCGGAAGGGGTGGCCGCTGGAGGAGGTGACGGTGCGGCTCACGCACGGCAAGGTGCACGGCATCGACGAGCAGCACTGCGCCGAGCGCGAGGCCCGCGTGGACCGCATCGAGCGCGAGGTGCGCATCGAGGGCGAGCTTACGGCCGAGCAGCACGCGCGCCTGCTGGAGATTGCCGACAAGTGCCCCGTCCACCGCACCCTCTCCGCAGGCGTGATCGTGGAGACGAAGGAGATGGAGGATGCGCCGGGGTCGTGAGACTCGTCGTGTGGTCCCGCCGACTCGCGACAGCCGGGGGCACCGGCGGCTGAAGCCGCAGCAGCAACTACGGACAGCCTCGCAGACTGCGCGAGGCTTCAACTGCAGTGATGCGTCGCGGCTTCAGCTCGCCCGACGCCAAGTCGCTTTCCTGCAAGGGGTTTACCGCTGTCCGTCCCGGCTGCTGTCGCCTGGTCGTCCATTCCCGAATCTATCCCTCGCTCTCATCGCCTCCGCTTCGATCCGTTCGCGGGTTCGGATGCCCCTCCCACGGGTGGAGCGGTGCCTGGGGCGGTCACCGGCTCAGCATCCGTCCCCGATGGGCGGGTGCTCGCCGGCGGCGGTATTGGGGCACGGCACACCCGCCGAATCAGGGGATTTCCCCGCATCTCCTTCCATTCGTCCACTCCGTATCCCTCGAGCACCACGCTGTCCGCCCGGACGTACGCGACGCGCCCCATCCGCAGCTGGGAGCGCCGGCAGTCGAAGGCGAAATGGTTCAGGGAGTAGTCGAAGGAGGTGTTCTCGATCAACAGCGGGAGGCGGGATACGATCTTGACCCACGCATAGCGCAGCGAATCCACCGCCTGCACGGTCTGGGGATCGAGCAGGTACTGCTCTCCCAGAAGGGTCGAATAGACGGGAGCGAAGCGGGAAGCCGGCTCCAGCGGCGGGAGCGGGATGGGGATAGGAGGCGACGAGCCGGGGGTCCAGGCGGGCGGAAAGTCCCGCGCCGTGCCGGCGCCGCCGAATGCGCTCGCCAGCACCGTGGCGCAGACCGCCGCCACGGTGGAGGCACCGACGCTCCCGTCCGGCGGCTGCGTCCACCTTCCATCCGAGCCCGCCTCCTGGATCACCCGTCCCCCGGCCACGTTGCCCGCGTAAATCGTCTCGAACCGCCGCTCGGGACAGGAATAGCGGTTCCGCAGGAACTGGTGTTCGTACGACGGCTTCCCGGTGCGGGGCGTGGCCCGCACCCATGCCAGCCGGTACGGACCCTCCAGCGTGACTGACCCGAGATCCACCGCGTGGACGTGGTCTTCGGACACCGCCACGCGGGTCCACCGGCTGTCCGGCAGGCTCAGCGGCACGGGCTGGGGCCCGGTGCTTTCCGGGCACCGGTCCACCGGGCGCAGCAGGGAGACGGCCAGCGAACGGGCGGCGCCCGTGCCTGCGGGCGCGACCGACATCGTGGTGCCTCCGGACCCGGCCCGGCACTCGACGAAGCGCGCCTCCCCGGTGCTGTCGTCCTTCAGCAGGGTGAACCCCGGCAGTGCCCGGGACAGCTGCGTCACCAGCGACCCGGCGCGGCGGTCGAGAGCCGCCGGGGGCTCCGGAGCCATCACGGCGACGTAGCGGGCCCCCTCGGGCGAGGTCTCGACTCGCGCGGTGCGGGCTTCCGGGAAGAGGTACGTGCTGGAGCGGACGCCCGGGCCCAGGCTGTCGGCCCCGGTGATGTCCCGGAAGCCGCGCTCGGACGAGCCGACCAGGAACCGGACGTGATCGGCCAGTGGTGCGCCGGGCGCCGGCTGCGCGGCCACCGGGGCGGAGATGAGCAGGAAGAGGATTGCAGCGTAGCGCACGACGGGTGATCGCACGGAAGGGGAGGGTGGTCGGCATGGCCGGGGCGGCCCCGGAAAACCGGCAACAGGCGTGCCCGGCAGGTCGCGCCGCCAGTGGGTCGAAACAGCGGCGCTGCGGGGGAAGTTCCTCCGCGGCCCTTCTGCGCACCGCCAATGAATTGGCGGGCTAGAACAGCACCAAGTCCCTCCGGGACTGCTTTCAGGCATCGCGCGGCAAGCCACCCCCGGCGCGGCCACCGCATCAGCGGCCGCGCCCGGCCTCTCTCGCGCGGGGATGCGGAGGCTGCGCTGCACCGCCAATGAATTGGCGGGCAACAACAGCACCAAGTCCCTGCGGGACTGCTTTCAGGCATCGCGCGGCAAGCCACCCCCGGCGCGGCCACCGCATCAGCGGCCGCGCCCGGCCTCTCTCGCGCGGGGATGCGGAGGCTGCGCTGCACCGCCAATGAATTGGCGGGCTAGAACAGCAC
>Ga0326721_10000165_pt1 | contig 27125 bp, 25 predicted proteins | sample SGPome_FD_203951 | JGI IMG/M metagenome (GOLD analysis project Ga0326721, IMG submission 203951) | Soil microbial communities from Southern Great Plains, Lamont, Oklahoma, United States - SGP_1_2016 | ecosystem: Engineered > Artificial ecosystem > Soil microcosm > Unclassified | place: USA...
ACCGAAACATCTGCGCCAAGAAGCAGAAGGCCAAGGTGCGGATGGTCGCCCACAACGGCAGGCCGTTCGTCAGAACGCAGGTGGTGAAGACGTCCTGCAAGGGGAAGGGGAAGGGCAAGCCCGGCAAAGGCGGGGGCGGCAAGGGGCGGTAGTCGCCCTGGGCGACAGGTTTTCGCGCGCGATGGTTGTCACCCCAGAGGGTGTTGCAACCGGTCAGGACAATCCTCAGCATGACGGTGCGCTCATCAGGGGCGCCTCGTCAACCGACTGAAGGAGCAACAGTGATTCACAAATTCAAGGCCATAGGCACGGCAGTCGTAGCCGTGCTTGCCGTCAACGCCGTCATGGCGTCAGCCGCTGTGGCCGAAGGGAGCTACACAGCTTCAAAATATCCGACCACGGTAACAGGCGTAAGTGCGCTCGGAAACAGCGTCTTCACCACCGAAGGCGGTACCGCTGAATGCGTGACACATTACGAAGCAGCAGTAACCGAACCGAGCTCTCAGCTGACAACGAAAAGCCTGATTAGCAACTGCAAAGCGTTTGGGTTCGTAACCGCTACCGTCACCATGGGCAGCTGTGACCATCTTTTCACAACACCAACCAATACCGGCACTCCCGGACAATGGACAGTGAAAATCCATGTGAAATGCACCAACCCGGCGGAACCGATGTGGATCATCGCTGCTAACTGCGAACTCACAGTCGGCGAACAGAGCCCCGGCGGCCACGTCATTATCACCAACACAGCGGGCGAAGTGGATGTTCAAGCCACAGTGACCGGGATCAACTACACCGTCATCAAAGACGGCTTCCTCTGCCCGTTTGCCGGCACGGGGGCGAAAACCGGAGCGACTTACAAACACCAAAAAGCTGTGAACTTCAAAGCGACCAACGGAGCATCCGTCGATATCGGCTAACGATCACCATGCTTCTCCGGCGTCAACAGGCCAGCCAGCGGCGGCACAGCTCCTGTCCCAGCTGGTTGAAGGCGCCGATCTTCTCCTCCGTCTCCGGCCCGAGGACCGCCGGGTCGATCCCGATGCGCACTGCGTCGGGGTCGGCCTCGTAGTCGTCGATCCAGTGGAGGGCGTCGGTGCGGCTTACCTCGGGGTGGAACTGGATCGCCCAGGCGCGCTGGCCGACGCGGCAGGCCTGGAGGCAGACCTCGCTGCGGGCGAGGGGGACGGCGTTCGGCGGCAGGGGGAACTCGTAGCTGTGCCACTGGAAGGCCTCGAAGGAGGGGGCGAGGGGTCCTAGCAGGGGATCGTCTTCGCCTTCCGGCGTCACCTCTACTTGGTGCCAGCCGATCTCGGGACGGGGTGCCCGTCGGGGCTCCGCTCCTGCCGCCGCCGCGAGCAGCTGGGCGCCGAGGCAGAGTCCTAGTAGGGGCAGCTCGCGCTCGAGCAACTCGCGGAGCAGCGCCTTCTCCTCGGCGATCCAGCCGTGCCGGTCCTCTTCGTCGACGTTCATTGCGCCACCGAGGACGAAGACCGCGTCGTAGCCGAGCGGGTCCGCGGGTGGCTGCGGCCGCTCCGCCAAGGTCCACTCGTCGAGCTCGGCGCCGGCGTCGCGGATCGCCACCCCGAACACTCCAGGCCCGGCGTCGCGCTGGTGGACTATCGCGAGGACTCGCACCTGCGCGAGCGTACCCGCGCCACCCGGTCCCGCGCTAGCGCTTCGGGCTCGAAGGCGACTCGAAGCTCATCATGCCGAAGGTCGCGCGGATCGTCGCCTCGCCCTCGCGGGCCTCGCTCTCGGCACCGATCCGGATCAGGCCTTCGAGGCAGGTGTTGAGCAGGTCGTTGGCTTCCTCCCAGCCGCGGTCATCGAGGTCGAGGCTGACGTTGCTGAGATGGCGGTTGGTGCGGGAGTCGAAGGTGCCGGCTTCGAAGGCCTCGCGGATGGCGTTGTTGAGGACGCCGATGTTGGCGACGCTGATCCCCGTGCGCGAGTCGATCGAGAGCTTGCCCCAGAACTCGTCGTCGAGGTAGGGCTGGGCGGTGCTGCGGTAGAAGTGCTCGGTGGCTCCCCGCACCTGGCGGGTCTTGACCAGTTCGATCATCCCCAGCTCGTGCAGGACGCGCACGTGGTAGGCGACGTAGCCGACCGCCTCTCCCTGCTCGGCGGCGAGTTCGCTGGGGCTGGCGACGCGCTGGTTGAGGACGGTCAGCGCTCGCGCCCGCACGGGATGGGCGAGCGCTTTGAGGAGGATCCCGTCGGCCTCGGTCTGGCCTAATCCCTTTTTGCCGGCCTTCTTCCCTTTTTCCCGCTTCCGCTCTCCCATGGCTCCCCCGTCGATCGTTTAGACCCCGCGACCGTTCAAGCATATTCACATCAATGGGGTGACCCGGCGGAATTTGGGGTCTCTTTGTAGAAGAACTCTCCATTGGTGGAGCTAGCTCCACTAAAGTGCCGCGCCGGCACAGCGGCGGAAGGGGACCGCCGCGCGGCTCTGGGAAAGGGGGTGGGAGTTCGTGGCGATACACGGATCCGAAAGGGTTGCGCCGCTTCTCCAAGTCACCAAGACGGGCTAGCGAGAGTTCGCCAGCCTGAACCCCTCCCGCCGCAGTTCCTCCAGAGATTCAGCCTGGGCAATGGAGGAGACCGCGGCGGGAGGGCCTTCGTCGAGCCTGGTGCCGCCGACGACAAGGTGAAGTGGCTTTCCCGCCCGCTCGCAGCGGGTCGCGATCTCGCCCACGACCTTCCCCCGCATGCTCTGCGCGTCGAAGCGCCCCTCGCCGCTGACCACCGTGTCGGCGGCGGCAAGGCGCGCGTCAAATCCGATCGCCTCGAGGACGAAGGCGGCGCCGGGGCCGAGCTCGGCGCCGTGGGCCCAGAGGGCGCCGGAGAGCCCGCCCGCGCATCCCGTCATCGCGACCCCGCGAGGGTCGCGCGGGAGCTCGCTCGCCAGCTGTCCCAGCCGCGCGGTCAGTCGCTCGACCGCCGCCGCGTCGGCGCCCTTCTGCGGCGCGAAGTGAGGGGCCGCGTCCTCATAAGGGGCCTGTACGTCGCAGAGCACCTCGATCGAAGCCGCTCCCAGGGCGCCCGCCGAGCGCAGCGCTTCGAGCGCGCCCTTGCCGCCGTCGGTGGTGGCGCTGCCACCGACCGCGACGAGCACCTTGCGGGCGCCGCTCGCGATCGCGGCCGCGATCAGCTCGCCGGTGCCGAAGGTGTCGGCCCGCTCCGCGTCGCGTTCCTCCGGCGCGACCAGACTCAGCCCCGAAGCCTCCGCGGTCTCGACCACCGCGGTCTCGCCGTCCCCCAGCAGGGCGAAGCTCGCCTCGATCGGCCGGCGCAGCGGATCGTGGACCCCTACCCGCCGCCGCTCGCCCCCGAGGGCCGCCAGCAGTACCGCCATCGTCCCCTCGCCGCCGTCGGCGACTGGGCAGCGGTCGGCCAGCCCGCCTCCCGCCTCGACCCCGGCGGCGATCGCCTCGGCGACGGCGAAGGCGTCGAAGGTGCCCTTGAACGAGTCCGGCGCGACCAGGAACCGGCGCGACGACATCGGGCGGCTCAGCTAGGGGGGACGGGCGCCGGAACCTGCGAGGCCATCTGCGCGTAGCCGGCGGCGCTGGGGTGGATGCCGGTGTCGCCGCTGATCACCCAGGGCGGTCCGCCGCCGGCCGGGCCTTCGCAGAACGAAAGCGGGTGCAGCACCTCCAGCTCGTCCTGGGTCGGCGTCGACTGCACGCTCGGGCCGTCGACCTCGTAGCCGAGGCGGGAGCAGGAGTAGCGCGAGGGGAAGACCGGCGAGACGTCGATCCCGACATTGAAATGAGGCGGCGTCACCACCTGCAGGCGCTGCGGGTTCACCGCGCCGGCGACGGCTTCGATTTCCCGGTTCAGCAGCTTGCCCATCATCGCGATCTGGGTGGCGCTGTAGGCGAGCGCGGTCGAGGGCACCGAGAGGTGGTACTGCATGAGGAAGATCGTCGCGTCGGTGTTCTGGACGAGGTCGGAGTAGAGGCTCTTCAGGTGTGCCTGCAGGCCGACTTCGGCGAACGATTTTTCGACGCATTCGCGGTAGCCGCCGACGATGTCGGCCTCGACTGCGCAGCCCATGTTGTCGACCCCGAAGAGCATTTCCGAGAGCAGCGGGTTGGCTCCCATCGTCATCAGGATGTAGTCGGGGTCTTCTTTCTCGATCTGTTCCGTGATCGAGTGGAATTCGCCTTCGGGCGCCCAGTTTTTGGGTTCCGAGCCGGTGATCGCGAAGTTCTTGAAGTTCGTGACGCCGTGCGTGTTCGCCCACTGCGCCGCCCAGGAGACGTTGTTGGCGAGGCCGAAGTCGGGGGCGTATTCGACCCTCCCTTCCTTGCTGGTGAAGTTGAGCGAGTTGGAGGAGCAGGCGTCGTTGAATTCCTTTGCCGCCGGCCGGCAGCCGGGCAGGCGCCCGATCGTCATCGGGGTGCCGTTGCTGTAGTAGCCGAACCCGGCGGTGACGGAGTCGCCGAGGGCGCGGACGACGACGCCGTCCGCGGTCCCGACGGTGAAGCGGACCTGCTGGCCGCCGCTGAGGACGAGCGAGTCGGTGCCGCGGAAGCGAGCCGCGGGTTGGTAGACGAGGCTGCCTTCGCGGATGCGGGCGGAGCCGTTTTGCGGCTGCTGCACGACCCGCCAGCGCCGGGGGGTGGTGCAGGCCGGCAGCGGCACCGCCACCTGCCGTCCCGGCCGCGTCCGCACCGCCTCCACGCTGCTGCAGAGGGTCTTGTTCGTGCCGAGCGCCAGCCCCCGCGTCGAGCGCCCGCTGGAGCGCACGTGGACTCGCACCCGCAGTCCACGCCCGACCATCTCTGGCTGCTGGCCGAGGTCGAAGCGGTGCACGAACTGGAAGCGGCGGCGGCGCTCGGGGCTGCGAAGTTTGCCGGCGCTGAGGCGAACCCGCGCCCGCAGCCGCTCGACGCGACTGCCGCTTCGGTCCACCAGCGTCAGTTCGAGCGGCACCGTGCGGCCGCTGAGGTGGATCGGATAGGCGATCGGGACCAGCACCACGGCGTGCCCGTTCGTCGCGGCGCCGAGGGCGGCGCGGCCGACGTCGACCTGAGCCGGCTTCGCGGCGGACGCCCCGCTTGGGGCTAGGCCGAGGGCCACCACGAGCAGAAGCGGCAGGAGCAGGCGCCTGGTCATCGGCGCCATCATCGCGGCTTGCCCCGCTGGAAGAGCCAGCGTTGGAAGAGCGGGTCGAGATCTCGGCCCGCGACCTCCTCAGCGAGGGCGATGAACTCCTCGATGTTGGCGCTGCGGTGGCGGTGCTCGATCGCCCACCTGCGCAGCACCTGCAGCAACGCCTTCGTCCCGATCTTCTGCCGCAGCACCTGCACCGCCATCGCCCCCCTTACATAGACCGAGGGCGCGAAGAGGCGCTCGGGGCTGCCGGGTCGCCCCGGTGGCGGATCCCAGAGCTCGTTGGTGGCGGGGAGACGGCGCAGCCGCTCGAAGACCTCTTCGGCGCTGCGGCCGCCGTGGCGCTCGGCGTAGTACCACTGAGTCCAGGTGGCGAGCCCCTCGTTGAGCCAGATGTCCGGCCAGCGTTCGATCCCGACCGAGTCGCCGAACCACTGGTGCGCGACCTCGTGCACGATCAGCGTCTTCTCGGGCGCGTACGTGTAGATCGGCCGGCTCTGCGTCTCCAGGGCGTAGCCGACGTCGGGGGCGTAATCGAGGATCGAGCCGGCGGATTCGAACGGGTAGCCGCCAAAGAGCCGTGACTGGAAGCGAAGGATCTCCGGCAGTTGGTGGCGCACCCGCCGCCCGGCCCTCTCCAGCCTCGGGTCGACCAGCGTCCAGGAGGGGATGCGACCGATGCGGTCCTGAACGAGGCGCCCGCGGCCGATGTTGAGGACGGCGAGGTAGGGACTCATCGGGGAGCTTTCCCTCCAGAAGAAGGTCGACTCGCCCTCGGAGCGGGACACCTGTCCCATGCGCCCGTTGGCGGCCGCCTTCAGCCCGCGGGGAACGGTGACGATGGTCCTGAACAAGGCCTTGTCCCAGGGGACGTTGTTGCAGGGGATCCAGGCCGCGGTTCCCTGCGGCTCGCCGACCGCGATCACCCCGTCGTCGGTCCGGATCCAGCCCTCCCTGGTCCCGTCGGGATCGGTGATCGACGGCGGCCTGCCGCGGTAGCTGACGGCGAGGAAGTAGACGGTTCCCTTCTCGATCGGTTCCCGGGGGAGGAAGACGAGCTTGCCGTGCCTCTGCCGGTAGGTGCCGGGCGTGAGTCCGGACATGTGGAACACCCGTGGCCCGCGGAAGTCAAACGAGACCCGGCGCAGCTCCTGGGTGGCGCGGATCTTGATCGAGGCGTACCCGACGAGCGGCTGCTTCGGCCCCTCGTATTCGATTTCGATTTCGTACTTGAGCGCGTCGTATCCGGGGTTGCCAGCGTGCGGGAAGAACGGTTCCTCGGCTGACGGCGCGGCGACCGCCGCGCCTCCAAACGCGAGCGTCGCCAGGGCAAGGAAGAGGCTGGCTCTGGATCGGCGCAAGGGGGCATCCTACGATGAGCCCATGTCCCCGATTGCCGGCAGTCGCACCTACGTCCTGAAGGAGGGCGAGCCGTTTGGCGAGGGGGTGAGGCGGATCGCCACCGGCCGCGCCGAGAAGGCGCTCGAGCGCCTGCGGGGAAGCGCCGCCGGGGAGACGGCCACCGCGGCGGCGATTCACGGCGCTCGGAAAGACATGAAGAAGCTGCGGACGCTGTTGCGCCTGCTCCGCGGTGAGCTGCCGAAGAAGGTCTACCGGAAGGAAATGGGGCGTTACCGGGACTCCGCGCGGAAGCTCTCGCAAAGCCGTGACGCGGAGGTGAAGCTGGCGGCGCTGGACGCTCTGGCCGAGGGGGCCAAGGGTCTGCCCGAGGAGGCGGTCGGGACCTGGCGGCAGATCCTCGACAGCGACCGCGAAGCGGCGACCGGCACCGTTCGCAGCCAGGGGGAGATCGCTGAGGCGATGGAGCTGATCGAAGCCGGCCGCGAGGGGATCGAGCGGTGGCAGCTGCAGGAAGACCCGTGGAAGGCGGTGGGCAGTGCCTTCACCCGCGTCTACCGCCGCGGGCGCCAGGCGCTGCACGCCGCCGAAGCCGACCCCGGCGACGAGGAGAACTTCCACGAGTGGCGCAAGCGCGCGAAGGATCTGCGCTACGGGCTCGAACTGCTTAGCTGCGCCTGGAGCGGTCCGCTGGAAGCGACGGCCGGGGAGGCCAATCGTCTCACCGAGTTGCTCGGGGACCACCACGACCTCGCCGTCCTGCGCGACGACCTCCATCAGCGGCGGCTGGGTGAGGAGGAGACGCGAGAGCTGGAGGCGGCGATCGAGCAGCGGCAGGAGGAGCTGGCGACCGAGGCCTTCGACCTCGGTCGGCGCCTCTACGCCGAGCGGCCCAAGGACTTCAGCCGCCGCCTCGGCCGGTACTGGCGCGTCTGGCGCGGGTAGCACCGGAACGTGCCGCCGAAAGCGAAGACGAAGACGAAGGAGCAGCTCGCCGAGTACGAGCGCAAGCGGGACTTCGGCAAGACCGCCGAGCCGCCGCCGAAGAAGCGGCGCAAGAAGAAAGGGGCGCCGCGCTTCGTCGTCCAGGAACACAGTGCCCGCCGCCTGCACTGGGACCTGCGGCTGGAGCACGAGGGCGTCGCCGCCTCCTGGGCGATCCCGAACGGGATCCCGGAGACCCCGGAGGAGAACCGCAAGGCCGTCCACACCGAGGACCACCCGCTCGAGTACCTCGACTGGGAGGGCGAGATCCCGAAGGGCGAGTACGGCGCCGGGACGATGACGATCTGGGACTCGGGCACCTACGAGCTGGAGAAGTGGGAGCCCGGCAAAGTCATGGTCGAGTTCCACGGCGAGCGGCTGCAGGGGCGCTACGCGCTGTTCCGCGCCGGCAAAGCGGAGAAGGACTGGATGATCCACCGGATCGACCCGCCGGCGCGCGAGCGCGACCCGTTCCCGGAGAACGTGGTGCCGATGCTGGCGCGGCTCTCGACCCTGCCGCGCGACGACGGCAAGTGGGCGGTCGAGGTGAAGTGGGACGGGGTGCGGGCGATCGCCTACTGCCAACCGGGGCGGGTGGAGCTGCAGACGCGCAACCTCAACAACGTCAGCGCGCAGTACCCCGAGGTGCGGCGGATCTCGCGGGCGCTCGGTTCCCACGATGCCGTCCTCGACGGCGAGCTGGTCGCCTTCGACGAGAACGGCAAACCGAGCTTCGAGCGGCTGCAACAGCGGATCCACAACACCGACGAGAACGTGGTCCGACGGCGGATGAAATCCCACCCCGTCGTCTACGTCATTTTCGACCTCCTTTATCTAGACGGGGAGGACCTCACCTGCGAGCCCTACAGCCGCCGGCGGGAGCTGCTCGAGGGGCTGGAGCTGTCCGGGGAGAGCTGGCAGACGCCGGGCCACTCGGTCGGCCACGCGAAGCAGCTGCTGGAGGCGAGCAAGGAGCAGGGCCTGGAGGGAGTGATGCTGAAGCGGGTCGACAGCATCTACTCGCCCGGCAAACGCACCGGCGCCTGGCTGAAGGTGAAAAACACCAACCGCCAGGAGCTGGTGATCGGCGGCTGGACCCCCGGCGAAGGCCGCCGCAAGAAACACCTGGGGGCGCTCCTGGTCGGTTACTTTGAAGAGGATGGCGGTAAGCCGGTGCTGCGCTACGCCGGCAAAGTCGGGACCGGGTTCAACGCCGCCGACCTGACCGCGCTGGTCGCCCGGCTGGCGCCGTTGGAGCGGAAGGGAAGCCCGTTTGGCGCCGGGCCGAAGCCGCCGAAAGGGTCCCGCTTCGTCGAGCCGCGACTGGTCGCCGAGATCGAGTTCCGCGAGATGACCTCGGAGGGGATGCTGCGCCACCCGGCCTACAAAGGCCTGCGCGAGGACAAGCCGGCCGACGAGGTGGCGCTGGAGCGACCGACCGACCCGGAGGGGGAGTCGCTGACGGCGAAGGCGGTGAAACGGCCGCGCAACAAAGCCGCGGTCACGGTCGAGGGGCGCGGGCTCGAACTTTCCAACCTCGACAAAGTGCTGTACCCGAAGGCGGGCTTCACCAAGGGCGAGCTGATCGACTGGTACGCCCGCATCGGCGAGGTCTTGCTGCCGCACCTGCGGGGCCGGCCGCTGACCCTGAAGCGGTATCCCGAAGGGGTCGAAGGCAAGCACTTCTACGAGAAGCGCTGCCCCAGCCACCGGCCGGAGTGGGTGACCACGGCGAGCGTTTACAGCGAGCGCCACGAAGAGGAGATCGACTACTGCGCGGTCGAAGACCTGCCGACGCTGGTCTGGCTGGCGAACCTTGCCGACATCGAGCTCCACACCTCGCTCTCGAAAGCGGCGGAGATGGAGCGGCCGACGGCGATGGTCTTCGACCTCGACCCCGGCGCCCCCGCCGACATCGTCGACTGCGCCCAGGTGGCGGTCTGGCTGCGGGGAATGTTCGAGCAGCTCGGGCTCGAGTGCTACCCGAAGACCTCGGGCTCGAAGGGGATGCAGCTCTACGTCCCGCTCAACTCCGACGTCACCTACGAGGTGACCAAGCCGTTCGCGAAAGCGGTGGCGGAGACCCTGGAGCGCAAGTTCCCCGACCGCGTCGTCTCGCAGCAGTCGAAGGCCAAACGGCCGGGCAAGATCCTGATCGACTGGAGCCAGAACGACCGCCACAAGACCACGGTCTGCGTCTACTCGCTGCGGGCAAAAGAACGGCCCACCGTCTCCACCCCGCTGGAGTGGGCGGAGGTCGAGTCGGCGCTGGAGTCCGGCGAGGCGGGGGCGCTGATCTTCGACCACGCCGCCGTCCTCGAGCGCGTAGCCGCCAAAGGCGACCTCTTCGCGCCGCTCCTAAGCGAAGAGCAGCAAATACCGGAAATCTGAACATCGTTTCCACCCTTTTCCTCGTCATAGGCAGGACAAGGGTGGAAATGACGTAGCCGGTTAGGAACTCCTCCTCAACGGGCAATGGGGGGCATGGAGAGAAACGAGAGAGTTGAGTCGCTCGCCCGCAGGTATCCGACGCCGATTGCCCTTGCCGCGGCCTTCGTCGCCGGCGTCGTGCTGGCGCGAACGGCGGGGCGGCGGGGATAGCGATGGCCGAGGACCGCATCGACACCGGCGGTGAGGTCCGTCGCGACTACGCGCCCGAGGGGGCGGCCCCGAAGGGGAGCCTCGTCGCCACCCTGAAACGGACGCTGACCGAGTTCCAGGAGGACAACCTCAGCGACTGGGCGGCGGCGCTCACCTACTACGGACTGCTCTCGCTGTTCCCGGCCCTGATCGCGATGCTCTCGCTGATCGGGATCTTCGGCGACCCCAAAACCACCACCGACACTCTGACCGAAATCATCACCGAAATCGGGCCGGAGTCGGCGGCGGAAACCTTCGAAGGGCCGATCGACTCGATCGTCGAAAACCAGGGCGCGGCCGGTCTCGCCTTCGTCATCGGCCTCGCCGTGGCGCTCTGGTCGGCCTCCGGCTACGTCGGCGCCTTCACCCGCGCCTCCAACATCATTTACGAGACCCCCGAGGGTCGGCCGTTCTGGAAGCTGCGGCCGTTGCAGATCGCGATCACCCTGGCGATGATCATCCTCATGGCGCTGCTCGCGATCGGCCTCGTCGTCAGCGGCCCGGTGGCGGAAGCGATCGCCGGCCCGGTCGGACTCAGCAGCACCGCGGTCGACGTCTGGAACATCGCCAAGTGGCCGGTGATGGCGCTGATCTTCATCGTCATGGTCAACCTCCTCTACTACACGACCCCGAACGTGAAGCTCCGCGGCTTCAAGTGGGTCACCCCGGGAGCGGTCCTCGCGATCGTCGTCTGGGCGATCGCCTCGGCGCTGTTCGCCTTCTACGTCGCCAACTTCGGCTCCTATGACAAGACCTACGGCACCCTCGGCGGCCTCATCGTGCTGCTGCTCTGGTTCTGGATCACCAACCTGGCGATCCTGTTCGGCCACCAGATGAACGCCGAGCGAGAGCGCAGCGCCGAGATCGAGGAAGGTATCCCGCGGGCCGAGAAGGAGATCCAGCTCGAGCCGCGGGATGATCCGAAGGACCAGAAGACCACCTAAACAGCAGCGGGAGAGAGGAGAGTCGATGAAATTCATCTTCGCCCCGATCAGCATCGTCCTCGGTCTGATCGCCGGGCTTGTCGGCAAGAAGATCTTCGAACAGATCTGGGGGCTGGTCGACGACGTCGAGCCGCCGAAGCCCGAGCACCGCGAATTCTCCTGGCCGAAACTGGTCGCGGCGCTGGTCGTCGAGGGGGCGATCTTCCGTCTCGTCAAAGGCCTGGTCGACCACGCCACCCGCACCTCGTTCGCGAAAGTCACCGGCACCTGGCCCGGGGAGGAGCGTCCGGAACGCGAGTAGATCCCCGGTCACTGGGTAAGTATTGGACTGAACCAGTCGTTCAATGGCAAACCAGCGAACGGAGGAGCAGATGAACGCCAGGGCAGACAGAGGAGACAGAGGAGGCATCGGCGGGATCTCGTTAGGAGGCATCCTCGTGATCATCGGGATCCTGGTGGCGCTCTTCTGGAGCCTCTTGGTGGGAATCATCATCATCCTGATCGGGCTGATCGCCTTCGGCGGCTTCGCCCGCGGCAAGTGGTACTAGCGCCCTAGCCGCCTCGAACCAGCCTTCCGCCCCGCCCGCTGCCCGAGAGGAGCGGGCGGGCTGCTGTAAGGTCACCGCAAGTTGCCGGGGGCCCTGTCGCGAACCGCTCGCATCGCCTGTATCGCCGTCGCGGTCCTGGTTGTCTTCGGGTTCTGGATGGCGACCACGTCGGCGACCGCCGGCTTCGCCTTTCTCTTCTCGGTGCCGATCGGCCTCACCGCTTGGTGGTTCGGGTTGCGGCCCGCTCTGGTCGTCGCCCTTCTCTGCACCGGTCTCTACGTGGTCGGGGACCTCGTCCACCCGATTCCGGACTTCGCCCTCGCCCTCTTCATTCGCGCGGTCTTCTTCTTCGGCACGGCGACGATCGTCGGTTTGGTCACCGACCGCCTGCGCACGCTCGAGCACTCCGCCGAGGAACTGGAGACGATCCGGGCGGCGCTGGCGCCAGCCGACCTGCCCGACCTGCCCGGCGTCGACGCCGGCGCCGCCTTCGTCCCCTCCGAACTCGGCGTCTCCGGCGACTTCTACCTCCTCACCAACGGCCCCGACGGGTCCGCCGTGGCGATCGTCGGCGACGTCGTCGGGCACGGTCCCGAGGCGGCGCGGCTGGCGACCTTCATCAGGGCCCGCTTCGCTGCCTTCGCCGCCAACACCAGCGACCCGGCGGAGCTGCTGACGATGGCCAACGCAGCGCTGGCCGAGCGTCCCGGCAGCGGGAACGAGCTGGTCAGCGCGATCTGCGTCCGCCTGGACCCGAGGGAGCGGACGGTCTGCTGGGCGCGGGCCGGGCACCCGCCGCCGCTGCGGTTGCCCGAGCTGGCCGAGCTGTCCGCCGACGGATCGACCTTCCTGCTCGGGGCGGAGGAGAGGCTGGAGCTGGAGAACACCGAGAGCTCGGTCGCGGGCAGCGAGGGCCTCGTCGTCTACACCGACGGCGCGACCGACGTCCGCCAGGGCCGGGAGATGCTGGGGTTGGAGGGACTGCGGGGGATGCTGGCGCCCCTCTCGGGCCTGGCGGCGCGGACGATGGTGAGCGAGGTGGAAAGGGCGGTTCTCGCCTGGGCCGATCGACCGATCCGCGACGACCTCTGCCTCGTCATCCTCAAGCCCGAACGCGGGTGAAGTTCGCGGTCACCAACCGTGTCCCGCAGTCAGCGGTCGAGCTGTTGCGGGAAGCGGGCGAGGTGCGGCTGGACGAGCGGGAGACGGCGATCCCGCGGGCGGACCTGCTCGAGCTGGTGACGGGGGCGGACGCGGTGCTGACCCTCCTCCACGACCGGGTCGACGCCGAGCTGCTCGAGGCGGCCGGCCCGCAGCTGCGCTGCGTCGCCAACGTCGCCGTCGGCTACGACAACGTCGACGTCGCGGCCGCGGCGGAGCGGGGGGTGGTCGTCACCAACACGCCGGGGGTGCTCGACGACGCCACCGCCGACCTCACCTGGGGCCTGATCCTCGCCGCCACCCGGCGCCTGGCCGAGGGCGACCGGCTGGTCCGCTCCGGGCGCGAGTGGAGCTGGGGGATGCACTTCATGCTCGGCAGCTCGCTGCGGGGCAAGCTGCTGGGGATCGTCGGCCTCGGCGGGATCGGCAGGCGGGTGGCGGAGCGGGGGCGGGCCTTCGGGATGGAGATCGCCTACCACTCGCGGCACCCGGCGCCGGCGGAGGTGGAGGCGGCGCTCGGCGCGGAGCGGATGCCGCTGCAGCGGCTGCTGGAGGAGGCGGACGTCCTCAGCCTGCACTGCCCGCTGACCCCGGAGACGCACCACCTGATCGGCGCCCCCGAGCTGGAGTCGATGAAGGGGAGCGCGGTCCTCGTCAACGCCGCGCGCGGCCCGATCGTCGACGAGCGGGCGCTGGCCGAGGCGCTGGCGAGCGGCCAGATCGCCGCCGCCGGCCTCGACGTCTACGAGCACGAGCCCCGGGTGGAGCCGCGGCTGCTGGAGCTCGACAACGTCGTGCTGGCGCCGCACCTCGGCTCGGCCACGGTGGAGACGCGGACGGCGATGGCCGAGCTGGCGGCCCGCAACGCAATCTCTGTACTCCGCGGCCAAGGGCCGCTGACGCCGGTCGCGTCACAATGAATCGGTGAGCGTAGTTACCGCGAAGCGGACGATTCGGCACCGGATCGGAGGTGAGGAGACGAGTGGCGCCTCCTCCCGGACTGCGCCCGTGTGGGACCCGGCGACGGGGGAGCGGCAGGCAGAGGTGGTGTTGGCCGAGCCGACCGACGTCGAAGCAGCGGTTGCGGCGGCGCGGGGGGCCTTCGTGGACTGGTCGGAGACCTCCCTCAGCCGCCGCGCCAAGATCATGTTCGCCTTCCGCCAGCTGCTGGACGAGAACGTCGGGGAGCTGGCGCGGATCGTCTCCTCCGAGCACGGCAAGGTGCTCGAGGACGCGAAGGGGGAGGTCCTGCGGGGGCTCGAGGTGGTCGAGTTCGCCTGCGGGATCCCGCAGCTGCTGAAGGGCGAGTACTCCGACCAGGTCTCCTCGACCGTCGATGCGTGGTCCTTCCGCCAGCCGCTCGGCGTCTGCGCCGGGATCACCCCCTTCAACTTCCCGGCGATGGTGCCGATGTGGATGCACCCGGTCGCGATCGCCTGCGGCAACACGTTCGTGCTGAAGCCCTCGGAGCGCGACCCCTCAGCCTCGAACCTGGTCGCCGAGCTCTACGCGGAGGCGGGTCTGCCCGCCGGCGTCTTCAACGTCGTCCACGGCGACAAGGTCGCGGTCGACGCCCTGCTCGACCACCCCGACGTGGCGGCGGTCTCCTTCGTCGGCTCGACCCCGATCGCCTCCTACGTGCACGCGCGAGCGACGGAGAAGCGCAAGCGGGTGCAGGCTCTGGGCGGGGCGAAGAACCACGCCGTCGTCCTCCCCGGCGCCGACCTCGGCTACGCCGCCGATCAGCTCGCCGCCGCCGGCTTCGGCTCGGCGGGCCAGCGCTGCATGGCGATCTCGGTCGCGGTCGCGGTGGGGGAGTCCGGCGACGCGCTAGTCGATGAGGTCAGTCGCCGAGCGCGGGAGATCGAGGTCGGGCCGGGCCTCGACCGCAGCTCGGAAATGGGCCCGGTCGTGACCCCGCAGGCGCGCGAGCGGATCGTCGACTACATCGGTCAGGGGGCGGAGGCGGGAGCGCGGGTGACCGTCGACGGCCGCGAGCTGGCAGTGAACGGCGGCGGCTTCTGGGTCGGGCCGACCGTGATCGACCAGGTCGAACCGGAGATGTCGGTCTACCGCGACGAGATCTTCGGCCCCGTCCTCTCGGTTGTCCGCAGCGGCAGCCTCGACGAGGCGATCGAGCTGATCAACCGCAACTCCTACGCCAACGGCGCCGCCGTCTTCACCGGGTCGGGCCACGAGGCGCGCCGCTTCCAGCGCGAGGTCGAAGTCGGGATGATCGGCATCAACGTCCCGATCCCGGTCCCGATGGCCTTCTACTCCTTCGGCGGCTGGAAGGACTCCATCTTCGGTGACCACCACATCCACGGCCCCGAGGGCGTCCGCTTCTACACCCGCGGCAAGGCGATCACCAGCCGCTGGCCGGCCACCAACGCCGCAGGCCCCGGCGACGCCGGCTCGATGCACTTCCCGACCCCGAGCTGAGCAAGTCTCTCCCCCAACCGAGCCGTTCGGACCATAAACGAGCCCTTTTTTGGATGTTCCCAATCGCGCGCGCGCGGATGACGCAGCCTCCAGATGCAGGCATTGTCGGGTGTGTACAGGCGGTCTGCCCTACTGCCCCGCCAGTCTGATTGCCATTGCCCGAAGAACCCCCTAAGCAGATGAATGCGCCCATTCGGGCGCATTCAAGCTCAAGGAGGAAAGATGATTCGCAGGTTCAAAATGCTAGGAGCAGCTCTCTGCGCGCTGTGTTCTCTCTGCGCGGTTATTGCATCGACTGCCGCAGCAGTCAGCTACACAGCATCGAGCTATCCGACCACGCTGACAGGCGAAAGCGCCAAAGGCAACGACACAATTACGACCGAAGCCGGCACCATCGAATGTAAAGTACATTTCGAAGCGACGCTGACCGAAGCAAGTACTCAGCTCACTGTCAAAACCAAATACACGGGGTGCAGTGCCTTCGGATTTCTGGAAGCGACTGTCAGCACGGGGGACTGCCACCGCACGTGGACAGAACCGACAACCACAGGCGGTAATCAATTGCATGGCAAGGAACTGCACGAACGATGCACAGGGCCGAGTCCCATGACAATCCATGCTGGCAACTGCAAGATCACGATTGGTGAACAGACCCTGGGTGGGACCGTTCACATCACCAATACCGCAGCTGGTGACATGACCACCAGAACCGCGGCCACTGGCATCGCTTACACCGTCACCCAAGACGGCTTCCTCTGCCCGTTCAACGGCACCGGTGCAAAAACCGGCGCAACCCACACCCAGCACAATCCCATCACATTTGATTCGACCAATGGCGCGAACGTGCACGCTGGCTGAATTGATCTGAGCTGGAATCGTCGGCGGCTACTGACGAAGGCCGGGCGTCCAGCCCGGCCTTTTCGTGCTCGCCTACAACGCGGAGCTCTGGCCGACGGCGACCGCCAAGTGATCGTGGACCTGTTGCGCCTCCTGCGTCGACATGGTCGGCCGCTGGCGGGAGAAGAAGTGGGGGAGCATTCGCGCCGGCAGAATCGTCACCCCTTGCCGCTGCAGGGGCGGGCGCTCGATCAGGTAGGCCCGGCTGAAGACGAGAAGGGGGCGCACCTCCAGCCCCGAGACCTTTTCCAGCGTCTTTTTCTCGGCGTAGGCTTGCGAGAGCATCTTCGGGTCGAGTCGGTCGACGGAGAGCTTGCCGCCGTGACTCTTGGTCTCGACGGCGAAGACTCCGCCGGGCCCGATCGCGATGTGGTCGATGTTGCCGCGCCCGAAGGTGACGTCGTGGATCACGTGCCAGCCGTCGGCCGACATCTCCTCGAGGATCCTCCCGACAACTTCCTCGCCTTCCGCGCCCCGCCTCAAGCGGCCGATGTCGCGGTCGACTGACTTCCCTCCGGCGAGAAAGGCGCCGATTGCGACCAGCTCGAAGAGGATCAGCGCCTCGCCGGGGACTTCGAGCAGCATCGCGAGCGGCAGCGCCACAACTCCGACGACGACGATCAGCAGCTCGACCGGCGCGAAATTCCGCACCTGGGAGCGAACGTACTGCCCGGCCACCCGTCTGGTTCCCGCTTCGGCGCTCACCGGGGTGCATTCGGCAGGAGCCAGGCTCGAACTGAGCGGAGCATGCGAATATCCGGTTTGATGGGGCCGTATGGAGCTGATCGACTCAAAGCCCCTCCACGAGGGCAAGCACGTCGATTTCGTCGCCAAGCGCTACCGGCACGAGGACGGCAGCGAGGTCGAGCGGGAGATCGTCGAGCACCCGGGCTCCGTGGCGGTGCTCGCGTACGACGATGAGTTTGCCTACCTGGTGGCGCAGCCGCGGGAGGCGGTGGAGGAGGAGCGGCTGCTGGAGATTCCGGCAGGGACCCTCGACGTCAAGGGGGAGAGCGAGCTCGAGTGCGCGCAAAGGGAGCTGGCGGAGGAGGCGGAGCTGCGGGCGGAGCAGTGGAGCCTGCTCCACGTCGTCTATCCCAGCCCTGGCTTCCTCACCGAGAAGGTGACGATCTTCGAGGCCACCGGGCTTTCGCCGGCCAGCGGCGAGCGCGACGACGACGAGGAGATCGAGATCGTCCGTCTACCGCTGGCGGAGATCGACCGGGCGCTGCCCGATATCCGCGATGCGACCACGGTGATCGCCCTGCTGCGACTGAAGGAGAGACGGAAGGGGTAGCGGAGTAGCCCGTGTTCCTCTTCTTCTCCAACAATCTCGGGTGCGCCGGCTCGCTGCTGGTCTCGGCCGTCGTGACGCTGGTTCTGCTGCTTCTCTTCGGCGTGATCGAAATCGGCTAGCCCCTGCACCGCAGGGACCGGCACGTGCGCGCTTTCGGGTACTCGCGGATTTTCAAGCGCGCGAAAACAGCGCACGCGGAATTCTGTCGCACAGTGGATGCAGGGACATTTCAGCTTTTCCTACGCGCGAACAGCCCTATGCAGACCGGTCTCTTGACCGCTCAAGGTCAGCGTTCTAAACGTTTGCCTGCGCGGCGCACCTGCCGCGCTTGGGAAACAACCGAAAGGGATCTACAGATGATTCGCAAGTTCAAGACCCTTGGGCTGGCCATGGTCGCCGTGCTCGCGATGAGCGCGTTCGTCGCCTCCGCCGCCCAGGCCCAGTACACAGCGTCGAGCTACCCGACCACGGCCAAAGCGACCAGTGAAGTCGGCAACGACGTCTTCACCACCGAAGGCGGCACCGTTGAATGCAAAAGCGAATTCTCAGGCACGCTGAGCGAAGCGTCGAGCACACTGACTGTTACGCCGCATTACACAAACTGCAAAGCGTTTGGTTTTGCGACCGCTACGGTCACCATGAACGAATGCAATTACATTTTCCACCGTGTGACCGGAGAATCGTCGGAAGTGACGGTCAACTGCCCGGCCGGCAAAGTTATCACCGTTGTCGCGGGTAACTGCGAAGCGACCATTGGAACCCAGGCGGGCAAACTGTCGTCGGTTGCTACGAGTAACTCGGGCAGCCACGTCAACGCCCAGGCCAACGTGACCAAAATCGCCTACACCGTCACCAAAGACGGCTTTCTCTGCCCGTTCGCGGGCACCGGTGCCAAGACCGGCGCCACCTATGTACAGGATGAACCTGTGACACTGATTCCGACCAGCGGTGGCAGCAGCATCTCGGTCGACTAGTTCGAGCGAGCCATGAGCGCCTACTGGCGCAAACGCTAATGGAGAGGGGTCGGGATCTTCCCGGCCCTCTCTTGTTCTCGCACACGCCCGCGCTCAAGTACGCGCGCATTCTCAAACGCGCAAGAATGGCGCACCCGAAATTCCGTCGCACAAATAACGCAGGCACATTTCAGCTTCATTACCTGCGAGCAGGCCTTATGACCATGGATCCCTTGACCGCTCAAGGCGCAACGTTCTAATCCTTGACCGGCGTGGCGCACCTGCCGCGCTTGGGAAATAAATCGAAAGGGATCAATCAGATGATTCATAAGTTCAAGACCCTTGGGCTGGCGATGGTCGCCGTGCTCGCGATGAGCGCGTTCGTCGCCTCCGCCGCCCAGGCCCAGTACACAGCCTCGAGCTACCCGACCACGGGTACAGCGACCAGCACCCTCGGCAACGACATCTTCACCACCGAAGGTGGCACGGTCGAATGCAAAAGCCACTTCGTCGGCACGCTCAGCGAAGCATCCAACACACTGACAGTCACTCCGACCTACACCAGCTGCAAAGCATTCGGCTTTGCGCATGCGACAGTCAACATGAACGGCTGCGCCTATGTGTTCCACCGCGTGGCACCCGAACCTCCCGCAACCGTGTCTACAAACTCGAACGTAACGGTCGAGTGTCCCGAAGAACCGGAAAAAAAATCGATCCAGATTCTCGCGGGCAACTGCGAAGTCTCGGTTGGCGCGCAAGGCCAGCTGTCTACGGTTGAGACGCACAACTCCGGCAACCACGTCAACGCGAAAGCCAACGTAGGCGGCATCGCCTACACCGTCCTCAAAGATGGCTTCCTCTGCCCGTTCCTCGGCACCGGGGCCAAAACCGGCGCCACCTACAAACAGGGCCTACCCATCACACTGGCCCCGGTCGAAGGCGGCACCTCGGTCAAAGTCGACTAGTTCGACAAATCGTAGGCGTCTACAGCCAATGCCTAACCAAGAGGGGTCGGGATCTTCCCGGCCCCTCTCTTGTTCTCGAGAAGAGCAGCCTTCCTATCCTTGCGGCGGCAGGCAGCCGTCTCGATCGATAGCGAGGTCCGCACCCGCGCGATTGCGCTTGGGAAACAACCGAAAGGGATCTACAGATGATTCGCAAGTTCAAGACCCTTGGGCTGGCCATGGTCGCCGTGCTCGCGATGAGCGCGTTCGTCGCCTCCGCCGCCCAGGCCCAGTACACAGCGTCGAGCTACCCGACCACGGCCAAAGCGACCAGTGAAGTCGGCAACGACGTCTTCACCACCGAAGGCGGCACCGTTGAATGCAAAAGCGAATTCGAAGGTACGCTCAGCGAAGCGTCGAGCTTGCTGACAGTCAAAGCGACCTACACCAGCTGCAAAGCGTTTGGCTTCGTGAGCGCGTCGGTCAACATGAATGGCTGCGCCTACGTGTTCGAACAAGACGGGGAAAACTCCACACTGTCGACCGCTACGGTGGAGTGCGCGGGGAATGCATCAATCACCGTCGTTGCCGGTAACTGCGAAATAAAAATCGCTGCCCAGGGTCCCTTGTCCTCGGTTGCGACGCATAACAATGGCGCCCACGTCGACGCGAAAGCCAACGTCGAAGGCATCGCCTACACCGTCGTCAAAGACGGCTTCCTCTGCCCGTTTATGGGCACCGGCGCAAAAGCCGGCGGCATCTACACCCAGATAGGCGCCGTGACACTGGTACCGACGGTTGCAGGCAGGACCATCTCGGTCGACTAGCTCGACGAGTTGAAGGCGCTTGCAGTCAGGCGCCGACCAAGAGGGGGCCGGGATCTTCCCGGCCCCCTCCTTTTGCTCTCGAGGCCCACTGTTCTTGAGGGGTATCCCCGAGGTTCGCGCGGGGAGCAGCACGCGCGGAACGGCGCGTTCGGAAACTTGTCGGACGTGATTTGCAGGGGCAGTTGTCTATCCAATCCCCTTGGCCCCTTGATCACTCAAGAGCATCCGTACTAATCCTTTCCTCGCGTGGCGGACCTGCCACGCAGAAATAACCGAAAGGGATCAATCAGATGATTCAAAAGTTCAAGACCCTTGGGCTGGCCATGGTCGCCGTGCTCGCGATGAGCGCGTTCGTCGCCTCTGCCGCCCAGGCCCAGTACACAGCGTCGAGCTACCCGACCACGGCTACAGCGAATAGCGCTCTCGGCAACGACGTCTTCACCACCGAAGCCGGCACCGTCGAATGCGCCAGCCACTTCGTCGGCACGCTCAGCGAAGCGTCCAACACACTGACAGTCACTCCGACCTACAGCAGCTGCAAAGCGTTCGGCTTCGCGCACGCGACAGTCAACATGAACGGCTGCGCCTACGTGTTCCACCGCGTCAGCTCCGCCTCGTCCAACGTGACGATCGAGTGCCCGGCAGGCAAATCGATCCAGATCCTCGCCGGTAACTGCGAAGTCCTGGTTCATGCTCAGGGCCCGCTTGGTTCGGTCGCCACGAGCAACGGAGCCGGCGTCGTCAACGCCCAGGCCAACGTGACCGGCATCGCCTACACAGTGACCAAAGACGGCTTCCTCTGCCCGTTCGGCGGCACCGGCTCCAAAGCTGGCGCCACCTACAAACAGGGCGCTGCAATCACCCTGACGCCGACGGTCGCAGGCAGGACCATCAAAGTCGACTAGCTCGACGAGCTCCGAGCGTCTGCGATGCAGGCGCTAAGCGAAAAGGGGCCGGGATCTTCCCGGCCCCTTTTTGATTGTGGGAAAGGCCGAATCCGGCCAGCGCGTCGGCCTCCCCTTCTGCGCTGGCACAAGAGCTGCACCGTTCTAAGCACGCGCGGATCGGCACGCGCGTAATTTTGTCGGACGCTGTTTGCAGGCAAATCATCTGAGCTTTGCCCTGGCGTGTCTTGACCGGTCAAGACACGCCGTCTAGTTCTTGACCGGCGCGGCGCATTGCCGCGCTTGGGAAACAAATCGAAAGGGATCTACAGATGATTCGCAAGTTCAAGACCCTTGGGCTGGCCATGGTCGCCGTGCTCGCGATGAGCGCGTTCGTCGCCTCCGCCGCCCAGGCCCAGTACACAGCGTCGAGCTACCCGGCCACGGCTACAGCGACCAGCGCTCTCGGCAATGACGTCTTCACGACCGAAGGCGGCACCGTCGAATGTGCCAGTCACTTCGAAGGCACGCTCACCGAAGCGTCCAGCTCGCTGACAGTCACTCCGACCTACACCAGCTGCAAAGCGTTCGGTTTCGTGAGCGCCACCGTCAACATGAACGGTTGTGCCTACATTTTCGACCGGGAAAGCGCCTCGTCATCCGCCGCCACAGTCGAGTGCCCGGCAGGCAAATCGATCCAGGTCATCGCGGGCAACTGCGAAGTCACGATCGCTGCGCAGAGCCCGACCGGCTCGGTCAGCACCAGCAACGGGGCCGGCACCGTCAACGCGCAGGCCAACGTAACCGGCATTGCCTACACCGTCGTCAAAGACGGCTTCCTCTGCCCGTTCGGCGGCACCGGAGCCAAAACCGGCGGCACCTACAAACAGGTCAATTCGGTCAGCCTGGCGTCCGCAGGCAAATCCATCTCGGTCGACTAGTTCGAACCAGATGTAGGCGTCTGCACAAGCAGGCGCTGGATGAGAGGGGCCGGGATCTTTCCCGGCCCCTCTTTCTTTGTGAAGGACAGTCGGCGCGCTATATCGGGGCATACGCGTCGTTCCAAGCACGCAAAAACGGCGCGTGCGGAAATTCGCCGAACCCTGCTAGCAGGGGAGTTTCCCTTTCGACTTACCGCAAATCGAGCCCGAGCCAGCGGTCGTCTTGATCACTCAAGCGGGCACGCCCTAGATCTTGGCCTGCGCGGCGCACCTGCCGCGCTTGGGAAACAAAATCGAAAGGGAATTAATAATGATTTGCAAGTTCAAGACCCTTGGGCTGGCCATGGTGGCCGTGCTCGCGATGAGCGCGTTCGTCGCCTCCGCCGCCCAAGCCCAGTACACAGCGTCCAGCTACCCGACCACGGTTACAGCGGAAAGCGCCCTCGGCAACGACGTCTTCACCACCGAAGGCGGCACCGTCGAATGCGCAAGCCATTTCGAAGGCACGCTCAGCGAAGCGTCTAAATCGCTGACGATCACTCCGAAATACACCAGCTGTAAAGCGTTTGGGTTCGCGCACGCGACAATAACCCTCACAGGCTGTCAATACATATTCCATTCGCAGAACAGCAGCTCGTCGGCCTCGACAATCATCTGCCCCATAGACGCCGTGATCCACGTCAACGCAGGTAACTGCGAAGTCCAGATCGGCGCACAGAGCCCCTCGGGTTCGGTGGCCACCTCCAACTCAGGCAGTCACGTCAACGCCCAGGCCAACGTGACGGGAATCAACTACACCGTCACCAAAGACGGCTTCCTCTGCCCGTTCGGCGGCACCGGAGCCAAAACCGGCGGCACCTACAAACAGGGCGCCGCGGTGACACTGAAACCGGTCAGCGGCGGCAGCAGCATCTCGGTCGACTAGTCCGAGCGAGCCATGAGCGTCTACGGGCGCTATCGCTGATCGAGAGAGGGGCCGGAAGTTTTTCCGGCCCCTCTCTCCGTTCATCCGAGCACGCCCTGGGCAAAGCGCTTGAACAAACATGTCAAGTCGTCTACTCTTCGAATCTGCCGCAGCCGGGGGAACACCGCGGCCACTTGATTCAGGGACAAGGGGGGGAAATGGCAGTTAGCGGATTCGCAGGTCACAGGGGGAGCATCAAGGTCGCTGGGTTCGCCCTGCTGGCATTACTCGTCCTTCTCGTCCTCCCCCAGTACTCTCGCGCCGAAGCTGAGGTCGGCACTCCCGGCTCCGGAGCAGGCCAGCTGTTGAACCCGCAGGGGGTTGCAGTGGATCAAGAAGACGACCTGCTCTACGTCGCCGACACCGGCAACGACCGCATCGCCGTCTTCGACGCCACCACCGGAGCCTTCGTCAAGGCCTTCGGCTGGGGAGTCGCCGACGGGACCACTAACGCGCTCCAGGTCTGCACCACCACCTGCTTCAAAGGGATCGGCGGAACCGGCGCGGGCCAGCTTGACAACGCGCTCGGCATCGCGGTCGACAACGATCCGACCAGTCCCAGCCAGCACGACATCTACGTCTACGAAAGCTCGTCGTCGAGCACCAGGGTCCAGAAGTTCACGCCCGAAGGGGAATTCGTCTGGATGGTCGGCGGCAAAGTGAACAAAACCACCGAAGCCAACCTCTGCACGGCCGCTTCGGGCAACACCTGCGGAGCGGGGTTGCAAGGCGACGGTGAAGGGTTCTTCAATGCGCCAGGAAACGGTCGCGGTGGCGTCGTTTCCGTGGGCCCGGGCGGCACCGTTTACGTTGCCGATCAGCTAGAAGGGGTTTCGCCTCGCCCGACTCGGATCCAGAAATTCTCCCCGGCCGGGGTTCATCAGGGTCAGTTGGTGCTGCCGGTGACGGGAGGTTCCGGCAGGGCGACGGGGCTTGCGGTAGACGGCGACGGCAACGTCTACGTCGGCACCAGCGGTGCGACCGGCGCGGTGCGCAAATACAGTCCCGCCGGGACGGAACTGTTCGTGGTCAACCCGTCCTTCAACATCACCGCCGTAGCGGTGGACGACTCTGGGAACCTCTTCGTGGGGGACAACACCGGAGACATCAGCCAAATCCGCGAATACGACACCTCTTCCGGAGCTCAGACCAAAACCTTCTATGGCTCGCTCACGGAGCCGGTCACCGGCCTCGCTCCCTATGCCACGCCCTTTGGCGACATTTTCGCGGCTGAGCCCGCAGGAGGGAGGGTCGTGGCTGTCGACCTCCCCGACCCCGGCCCAATCGTCTACCCACAACCCGAGGCCACCTTCGCCAGTCCGATCGGCAACACGAAAGCCACCCTCAACTCGAAAGTGAACCCCGAGGGCGAGGCGACCGAATACTTCTTCGAATACATCTCCGACGAGGACTACGACGCCGCGGGCGGCACCTTCGGCGCCGGGACGGTGAAAACCACGGAGACGCCGGTGGGCGGGGCGACCGACTTCGAGCTGCATTCCGTGCAGACCCAGGTGACGGGGCTGTTCGCAGAGACCGAATACCACTTCCGCGCAGTCGCCACAAACGCCTCGGGAGTCGATACCGGCCCTGAGGCGACCTTCACCACCAAACAGCCGGTCGAGTTCTGCTGCGTGTGGACCACCGAGGTGGAAACGAAATCGGCGACCCTGCACGGAGAAGTGAACCCGCTGGGGCTGACCCCGGCGCCGACGGCCCGCTTCCAGTACGTGGAGCTCTCGGACTGGGAGGCCAACGAATGGGCCAACGCCAAAGAGGCGCCGGCGCCGCCGATCGACCTCGGCGAAGGCGAAGCGATGGTCGAGGTTTCGACGCCGGTCTCGGGGCTCAAAGAGGGCACCGCCTACCGCTACCGGCTGGTCGTCTCCTACCGCTGCGATCCCGAGCCGGCGCCGCTCTGCGACAGAGTGGACGAGAAAGCCGAAGGCACCTTCACCACCTTCGCGACGCTCTCGCCGATCACGGGCTGCCCCAACGACGGGGTGCGCGCCGAAGGCTCGGGAACCTTCCTGCCCGACTGCCGCGGCTACGAGATGGTCTCGCCGGTGAACAAAGAGGGGTCGAGCATCGACCCGCTCTTCAACAACCCCAACTTCCCGGCCGGCCTCGACCAGGCGGCGGTGGACGGCGAGTCGATCAGCTACTCGGCCTACAAGGCTTTCGCCAACCCCCAGTCCTCCCCCTACACCAGCCAGTATCTGGCGCGACGCGGGAGCGGCGGCTGGCAGAGCGAAGCGATCTCGCCCAAACGCGAAGGCCCCTCGATCATGACCTACGAATCGGCCCAGCTCGACCGCCAATACAAAGCCTTCACCAAGGACCTCTGCAGCGGCTTCCTGATCCAAGACGCGAGGCCGACCCTGGCGCCGGGGGCAATCGAGAACTTCCCCGGCCTCTACCGCCGCGACAACTGCGCTGAGGTAGGCGACTACGAGGCGCTGACGACGACCGAACCGCCGAACCTGGCGCCGCGGAAGTTCATCCCCGAACCGCAGGGGATCTCCGAGGACGGTTCGGTAGCGATCTTCACCGCCAGAGACAACCTGACGCCGGATGCGCCGGCGCAGCCCGTCGCGTGCGTGAACGAAACCAGTCCTTCGGAAGAACCGTGCCTACGGCGCCTCTATGAAGCGCGGGCAGGCCAGCTCGACTACGTCTGCATCCTTCCCGGGGAGACCCCCAACCCGGGAGCCTGCTCGGCTGGGCAGACCTCGGGGATCGAGCCCTTCAAGGGCCGGGCGAGCGTGCTCGGCAACGCGCTCTCAGAGGACGGCTCGCGGATCTTCTGGACCGCGGCCGACTCCGAGGCGGGCGCGCTCTACGTGCGGATCGACAACTCGCTGCCGAGCGCGAAAACGGTAGCGGTCTCCACGGCCCCGACGACGAGGTTCTGGAGCGCCGCGGCCGACGGCTCGAAGGCGATCTACACCGTCGGGGGCAACCTGTTCGAATTCGACGTCGACACCGAAGAAGAGACGCAGATCGCCGGCGGCTTCATCGGCTTCGCGGGCGCCAGCGAGGACGCCTCGCGCGTCTACTTCGCCTCGAGCAACGTGCTGGCGGGCGAAGACGAAAACGGCGAGGGCGACAAAGCCCAGGCGGGCGAGCCGAACCTCTACCTCTACGAGGAGGGGGCCGGGTTCAGCTTCATCGGGACCCTCGCCAGCGCCGATCTCGGCTTCGGCGGCAGCCCGGTGGCATCCAACCCCGCCGCGCGTGTCGCGCGGACCAACGAGAGCGGCGAGCAGCTCGCCTTCATGTCCTACGCGCCGCTGACCGGCTACGACAACAAAGACGCGGTGACCCAGGAAGCCAACATGGAGGTCTTCCTCTACGACGCGATCGCAGACGGTGGCGAGGGCGCGATCCTCTGCCCCTCGTGCAACCCGTCCAACGCGCGCTCTGAGGGCCGGCAGCTGACGCAGAAATTCCTCACCGAAAAACGGGGAGCAGCCCGGATCCCCACCTTCACCTCTCACCTCTACGGCTCCCGGATCATCTCCGAGGACGGCAACCGCATGTACTTCAACAGCTTCGAGGCGCTGGTCTCGACCGACGTCAACGGCGAAGAGGACGTCTACCAGTGGAGCCGCCCGGGGGCAGAGGCAGGCCCGGGCAAATGCACCACCGCCTCCCCCACCTACCACGAGGTCTCCGGCGGCTGCATCGACCTGATCAGCTCGGGCACCGACATCGAGGGCTCTGAACTGGTCGACATCTCCGCCGACGGCTCCGACGTCTTCTTCAAAACCTACGAGAGCCTGGTCGGCCAGGACCCCGACCGCCTCGACATCTACGACGCCCGCGTCGGCGGCGGCTTCGCCGGACCGGTGGCCCCGCCGATCATCTGCCAGGGCGAAGGTTGCCCCGGCCCGGCGACCCCGGCCCCGCCCGTCCCACCGGCGCCGCCCTCGGCCACGCCCGGCCCCGGCAACCCGACCTGGCCCCAGCCCCCGAACAAACCGAAGAAGTGCCCCAAGGGCAAGCACAAGGTCAAGAAAGCCGGCAAGGTGCGCTGCGTCAAGAACAAGAAAGCAGGCAAACGCAAAGCCGGCAAAAGCAAACGAGCGCAACTCGGCACGAGCTGGAGGGCGGGAGCATGACCAGGCGACTGACGATCCTCCTCGCCCTGGCGCTCTGCCTCGTGGGCATCTCGGCCGCACCGGCCCAAGCCCAGTTCGACCTCGAAAAC
>Ga0326721_10000166_pt1 | contig 26402 bp, 25 predicted proteins | sample SGPome_FD_203951 | JGI IMG/M metagenome (GOLD analysis project Ga0326721, IMG submission 203951) | Soil microbial communities from Southern Great Plains, Lamont, Oklahoma, United States - SGP_1_2016 | ecosystem: Engineered > Artificial ecosystem > Soil microcosm > Unclassified | place: USA...
ACAAGCAGTACCCGGACATCACCGAGGGTGACTACTTCGCGAACTATGCGCAGGAGGGCCTGCTCTACAAGGCAGCCGACGTCATGAGCCAGCCGGGCAACCTGCTGCCGGTGTTCTCGAAGCTGGGCAGCTACCAGGGCGACCAGTACGGCCTGCCGTTCACGACCAGCTCTCGCGCGTTGTTCTACAACAAGAAGCTCTTCACGCAGGCCGGCATCAGCGCACCCCCGCAGACCTGGGACGAACTCAAGGCAGATGCCGCGAAGATCAAGGCACTCGGCAAGATCGGCTTCGGCCTGCCCCTCGGTTCTGAGGAGGCACAGGCCGAATCGCTGCTGTGGATGCTCGGCAACGGCAGCAACTACCAGGACAGCAGTGGCAAGTGGACGATCGACAGCCAGCAGAACGTGGAGTCCTTCCAGTTCCTCAAGGACCTCGTCAGCGCAGGCGACACCGAGCCGAACCCGGGGAACAAGAACCGCACCGACCTGTGGAAGCAGTTCGCCCAGGGCCAGATCGGCATGATCAACGGCTCGCCGGCGCTCATCCCGATCATCCAGCAGGGCAAGGTGCTCACCGACTCGGACTGGGCCTCGGTGCCGATCGCCGGCAAGAGCGGTCCGCTGACGAGCACCCTCGGGGTCTGCGACTTCGCCGCGGCGTTCAAGAACGGCAGCACGTCCAAGCAGGCTGCGATAAAGAGCTTCTTGGATTTCGCTTACCAGGACAAGTACCAGTTGCAGTTCGACAAGGAGTACGACCTGCTGCCTGCGACCTCCTCGGCGTCCAGTGCCCTGGCATCCGACCCGACGTTCGGACCATTCCTCAAGGCGCTTCCGAATGCGGTGCAGTACCCGAACAGCCCTGGTTGGGCCAACGTCAAGACCCAGATCCAGCACACGATCGGCACCGCGGTCACCGGTGACCCGAAGAAGGTTCTCAGCACGATTCAGCAGACGGCCCAGAAGGGCAGCTGAATCAGCTGCCGGTCCCGGCGCGGCATGCATCGTCGCCGCCGCGCCGGGACGTGATCGCGGGGAGTGAGCCGAAACATGGCAGCACCGAGCGTAGTCAGCGCCGGCCGGTCCGGGCCCGCTGGGAACGGCAAGCCGCTACGTCGGCTAGCCAGGGCGGCCGGCCCGCTTCTGTGGATCGGCCCGGCGGTAGGCCTGATCGCAGTCGTAGTGCTGTGGCCGGTCGTGGTGATGGTGCGCACCTCGTTCCAGCACATCAGCCCCGACGGTTTCATCCTCGGCTCGGCCGGCGGGAAGAACTACGCGAACCTGTTCCAGGAGCCAGACCTGGGCGGGGTGCTGATCCGGACCGGTGTATGGGTGGTCGCGGTAGTCGCCGTGACGATGATGATCTCGCTCGTGCTCGCGCAGCTGTTCAACGAGCGGTTTCCGGGCCGGCGGGTGGCCCGCTGGGCGCTGATCGCCCCGTGGGCAGCGTCGGTCATGATGACCGCGCTGGTGTTCCGCTGGGCGTTGGACGCCAACAACGGTGTGATCAACGTCTTCCTGCATGACATCGGCCTGCTGAAGTCGTTCAACTCCAACCAGTCCGACTGGCTTGGGCGCCCGACCGCCGCCCTGGCCTGGATGATGGTGGTGGCGGTGTTCGTCTCGGTGCCGTTCTCCACGTACGCGCTTCTCGCGGGACTGCAGTCACTGCCGGAAGACGTCTACGAAGCAGCCCGGGTGGACGGGGCGTCACGCTGGCGCTCCTACACGTCGATCACGCTTCCACTGCTGCGGCCCGCCTTTCTGGTCGCGGCGCTGATCAACATCATCAACGTGTTCAACTCCTTCCCGATCATCTGGGAGATGACCCGCGGTGGACCGGGCTACCGGACCAGTACGACCACCACCTTCATGTTCCTGCTCAAGCAGAGTTACATCGGTGAGTCGGCCGTCATGTCGGTGCTCAACTTCGCCCTCGTCATCTTGCTCGTCCTGCTCTTCCTCAGGGCAACACGCTGGAAAGATCAGGTGAAGTGAGGTGACCGTCGTCGCTACGGCGCAGGCCGCGCCGGAACAAGCCCGCACCGCCGCGACATCGCGCCGCCGAGCCGGCCGGGGCCCGCGCCGGATCCTGCTCACCCTCGCCGCCTACGCCGTTGCGGTGATCTTCGTCCTGCCGTATGCCGAGATGGTGATCTCGGCGCTGCGGCCGCCGGACGAACTGCTGGCTCGTGGCTACCTGCCCAAGCACTACGACCTGTCGAACTTCACCTCGATCTGGAAGACCGGGTTCGGCAGCAACCTCGGTTCGAGCCTGAAGATCGCCGGCGGCGCGACGGTGCTGGTGTTGATCGTCGCGATGCCCGCGGCGTACTACACCGCTCGCCGCCGGTTCCGCGGCCGGACGCTGTTTCTGTTGCTGGTGCTGGCCACCCAGATGTTCCAGCCGGCCGCGATGCTGGTCGGTGTCGAGCGTGAGTTCATCAGCTTCAACCTGCCGAGCCCGATCATGTCGCTGATCCTGGTCAACGCCGGCTTCAACCTCGCCTTTGCGGTCTGGATCCTCAACGCCTACTTCTCATCGATCCCGGCAGAGTTGGAAGAGGCGGCCATGGTCGACGGCGCCACCCGGCTAGGGGCGCTGCGGCGGGTCACGTTGCCGCTGGCGGTGCCGGGCATCGTGACCGCGCTGATCTTCACCTTCATCGGCGCCTGGAACGAGTTGCTGGTCGGGCTCACCCTCACCCTCGGGGCGCCCCAGGGCCAGCGCCCGATCACGGTCGAGATCAACAACTACATCGGGCAGTACTCGATCGACTGGGGGCATCTGTTCGCCGGCTCGGTGATCGCCACCATTCCGGTGATCATCCTGTTTGCGCTCATCGAGGGAAAGGTCGTTGGCGGTCTGACCGCCGGGTCGATCAAGTGAGCTCGCCGTGACGGCGCGGCCGGCCGTGCTCGCCGTCGACGTCGGCGGCACCGCCATCAAGGCGGCAGTGATCGACCAGGCCGGCACGGTCCTGGATCAGGTGCAGCGCCCGACGTCGCCGGCGAACGGGCCGGCATCGGTGGTCGAGTCGGTGCGGGCTGCGGCCAGCGAGCTTGCCCGGGCGGGGGTGGTCGCCGGCGGGGTGGTGGTCCCCGGAGCGGTCGACGTCGCCACCGGGATCGCGCGCTACTCGGCCAACCTCGGCTGGCGCGACGTGCCGTTGCGCGATCTTCTCGCTGCCGACCTCGGCATCCCCGTCACCATCGAGCACGACGCGCGGGCGGCGGGGCTGGCCGAGGCCACCCTCGGTGCTGCCCACGGGATCACCGATTGCCTGGTCGTCGTGATCGGCACCGGCATCGCCGGCGTCATCCGGTCCGCCGGGGTGGCGCTGCGTGGGGCGACCGATCTGGCAGGCGAGATCGGCCACATTCCCGTGTACCCCCAGGGTGAGCCGTGCGCCTGCGGTCAGCGCGGCTGCCTGGAGACCTACGCTTCGGCGGCCGCCATCGCTCGCCGGTACCGGGCCTTGAGCGGTGATGCCGGCGGCGCCCTCGATGCGCGGGAGATCGCGGCTCAGGTGGCGACCGATGCCGATGCGAGGCAGATCTGGGCAGAGGCCACCGACGCCCTGGGGGTGGCGCTGGCGACTTACACGTTGCTGCTCGATCCGGTTTCGATCGTGCTGGGCGGCGGTCTCGCCGAGGCCGGCGACCGGCTGCTGGTTCCGGTCCGCGCCGCCCTCACCGAGCGGCTGGCCTGGCGCGAGCCGCCGTCGGTGTCGGTGTCGGTGCTCGGGTCGCGCGCCGGACAACTGGGAGCAGCCATCCTCGCCTGGCAGGCCGTCGGGTTCGCCGGTTTCAGTTCGTGGTCGGCGCCGAGGTCGAACTGAGGCGCTCACACGCCGCACCATTGGCCGCCGGCCATCACCCGCACGACCCGCAGGTCGTCGTCGAGCACGACCAGATCGGCGTCGAGCCCGACGGCGATCGAGCCGCACAGGTGGTCCAGACCCAGTACCCGTGCCGGGTTGGTGGCCGCGCCCGCCGCCGCGATCTCGATCGGCAGGCCGCAGTCGAGAACGGCCCGGCGTAGCGCGTCGTCCATCGTCAGGGTCGAGCCCGCCAGTGTTGCGCTGCTCGCCAGCCGGGCCTGTCCGTCCTGAACCCGAACCCGCTGGCCGCCCAGCTGGAACTCGCCATCCCCGACGCCGGCCGCGTCGATGGCGTCGGTGACCAGCACCAGGCTCTCAGGGTTGCGGGCGACCAGCGCTGTGATCGCGGGGTGGACGTGGATTCCGTCGTTGATCACTTCACAGGCCAGGCCGGAGTCGAGCGCGGCGCCGATGATCCCCGGCTCCCGATGGTGCAGCGGCCGCATGCCGTTGAACAGATGGGTGGCAAGCGCCGCGCCGGCGTCGATGGCCGCCCTGGCTTCTGTGTACAGGGCGTCGCTGTGTCCGATGGCGGCAACCGCGCCGGCGGCGCCCACGTCCGAGATGAGGGCGAGCGCGCCCGGCAGCTCGGGTGCGATGGTGATGCTGCGCAGCGAGCCGGCAGCCGACTCGACCAGGCCGGCGAACACGGCGCGATCGGGCAGCACCAGGTGTGCGGGATTCTGAGCGCCACAGCGTGCCCGCGACAGGAACGGCCCCTCGAGGTGCGCGCCGACGGCGCCGGCAGCACCCGATGGCCCGGCGGCCACGAGGTCGGCGACCCAGCCGAGCTGACGGGCGAGCGCGTCCAGCGGCGCGGTCACGAGGGAGATGAGGCTGCGGGTGGTGCCATGCCGGCGGTGGAAGGCAAGTGCTGCCGCCATGTCGTCGGCGGACGCGGCAACGGCGTGTCCGCCGCCGCCGTGCATGTGCAGGTCGATGAAGCCGGGCAACAACCAGGCGCCGGCCAGGTCCAGGGCCGGGGCCGAGGGATCGCCGGTGCCGACGGCGGTGATCGTGCCGTGCTCGATCACCAGGTAGCCGCCTGCCAGGACGCCGCCCGGCGTCACTATCCGGGCATTGCTCAGTACGGTCATCAGCCCGGGGAACTCAGCCGGGCCACGAACGTGACCCGATCGCCCCGATACCAGCTCGTCACCCACTCCACCGGCTGCCCGGACTTGTCGAGGCTGTGCCGCCCGAGCACCAGCATCGGCGCGCCGGTATCGGTGTTGAGGAGCCGGGCCTCACGGGTCGAGGCCGGCGCCGTGGAGATCGATTCCTCGGCGGTGACCGGTACCACGCTGTACACCCGGTCGAGCACCGCGTACAGCGACTGCTCCTTCTTCATGTGCCAGGCCAGCCTGGGAAAGCGGGTGGCCGACAGGTGTGACGTCTCGACGGCCATCGGGCGGTCATCGGCCAGCCGCAGCCGCTCGATCCGGCACACCGGCTCACCTACCTCAATGCCGAGGCGGGCCGCGACGATCTCGTCCGCCTTGATGCGTTCGGCCGCCAGCAGCTGGGTCGAGGCGGTGAACCCGTTGGCGGCGGCCTGTTCGGTGAAGCTGGTCAGGTGCAGCGGCCAGGTCATCTTCGGTTCGGCGACATAGGTGCCCGAGCCCTGCCGCCGGACCAGACGGCCTTCGGCCACCAGCTCGACCAGGGCCTGACGCACCGTGGTGCGCGAGGTGTTGAGCTCGGCGGCGAGCACCCGTTCGGTCGGCACCGCGCTGCCGGGTTCCAACGATTCGATGTTCTCCAGGAGATGCCGCTTGACGGTGTAGTACTTCGGTTCCCGTATGGCTTGGACGGCGGCGCTGCTCACCGGATCTCCCCGATTGCTTCTCGATGTTCGTCGCTGGTGCGGTGCCAGTGCTTGATCTACTTCGTTGACATGCTCAAGTGAAGCATGCAGGATCAGAGTGGTCTAGTCCATTGCGTGTAGGAATGGGGGCAGAACCAGCCAACCGGAGGTCAGAGTGACGATGCAGGTCGCACCGCTCCCAGGCCAGTTGATGGCGGCTGAGATCGCCGAGCAGCCCGCCGTGCTGGCCGGGCTGCTGTCCGAAGGAAGCGGCGCGATTGCGGCGTTACGAGCCAGGATCGCGGCGTTTCGGCCGCGGTTCGTCCTGATCGCCGCCCGCGGGACCAGCGATCACGCCGCGCTGTATGCGAAGTACCTCGTCGAGGTGCGGCTGCAGTTGCCGGCCGGCCTGGTCTCGCCGTCGACGCTGACCCTGTACGGTTCCCGGCCGGATCTGTCGAACGTGCTGTTTCTCGCGATAAGCCAGTCGGGTGGTTCGCCGGACCTGGTCGGATCGGTGGAAGCGGCGCGCTCCTGCGGCGCCATGACGGTGGCTGTCACCAACAACCCGTCGTCGGCCCTGGTCGCGGCGGCCGCGCACCACGTTGACATCCGGGCCGGCCGCGAACTGGCGGTCGCCGCTACGAAGACCTATACCGCCGAATTGTTGGCGTTGTACCTGCTGCTGTGCGGAGGCGACGCGGCCGCGGTGCCCGAGGCGGCCGACCGCACGCTTGCCGGTGCGCCGCTTGCCTATGCGGCGGCCGAACGGTATCGCTCGGTGCAGCGGCTGGTCACGGTCGCGCGCGGATTCTCGTATCCGACCGCGCGCGAGGCGGCGCTGAAGGTGATGGAAACCTGCTACCTGTCGGCGCAGGCGTTCTCCGGTGCTGACCTATTGCACGGCCCGTTCGGGATGATCGGTCCGGAACTGCCGGTGATCGCGGTCGTCACGCCCGGGGTCGGGGGTACTGCGATGCAACCGGTGCTGGCACGGTTGGAAGCCGCCGGCGCCGACCTCCTCCACGTCGGCGCGGAGTCGGGGGGCCTGCCGGTGGCATGGGCCGGCGTCGCCGAGGAACTGCGTCCGGTACTGGAAATCCTGCCGCTGCAGCAACTCGCCTGGCGGCTGGCGTTGGACCGCGGCGGCGACCCGGACCGGCCGCGCGGATTATCGAAGGTGACCCGGACATGGTGACGGATACCAGCCCGAATACGGATGCCCCGCAGCTCGACCTGCTCGACACCGAAACGGTCGTCGACATGTTGTTGCGCGCCGAGGAGCGTGTCGTGCCGGCGGTGCGCGCCAGTGCCAAGGCAATCGCCGAGGGCGCCGTGCTGCTCGGTGACTGCATCCGCGACGGTGGCCGGGTGGTGCTGATCGGGGCGGGTACCTCCGGGCGGCTCGCTGTCTGTGAGGCCGCGGAGCTTCCCGGAACCTTCGGCCTGGCGCCCCAGCGGTGCGTAGGGATCATGGCGGGCGGTGACCACAGCGTGGCGGGGACCGACTACGACGAGGACGACGCGGAGGCCGGCGCCCGTGCGGTGGCCGCCGAGGGCTTGACCGCCGGGGATGTGGTCGTGGCGGTCGCGGCGAGCGGCCGCACGCCCTACACGGTGGCCGCTGCCGAGGCGGCCCGCGCGGGCGGTGCGCCGGTGATCGGGGTCGTCGCCGGATCGGGATCACCGCTGGCCGCGCTGGCCAGCGTCGCCATCGAGGTGCCGACCGGTGAGGAGGTGCTGCGCGGCTCCACCCGGCTCACCGCCGGCACTGCGCAGAAGGTCGTGCTGAACGCGTTGACGACCAGCGCCATGGCGCGGGCCGGCCGGGTGCACGGCGACCTGATGATCGACGTGGTTGCCGCCAACGCGAAGTTGCGCGAGCGCTCGGTCGCGATCGTTGCCGAGATCGCTGGGTGTCCGGCTGAGACCGCGTACGAGGCGTTGACGGCCTGCGGGTGGAACGGGCGCGCTGCCGTCCTGCAGCTGGTGACAGGCCTTACCCCGGCGCTGGCCACCGAAAGCGCCGCCGCGCACCACTCGCTGCGAGAGGCGCTTGTCGCGCTTCAGGGCTGATCTCGGCCTCAGTTTCGCGACCCAGCCGCTTCGACGCCTGGCTGGACGTCGTGGTTCTGGTGCCGGGTGTGGGCGCCGGCCGAGCGTTGGCTAGCGTGTGGCTGCGTGCATCCCGATCCACTGGCCCCCCTGCTGGAGCTGCCCGGGGTAGCCGACTCGGTGGCCGCGAGCAGGCAGGCGGTCGACAAGCTGCTCGGGCACCGGGTGCTGCGGCGGCGCTCGGCCGAGGTTTCCGCCGAGTCGCTGCTGCGCGGGGCGTGGGCCTCGGCGGCGCTGGCCGGCTCCTCGGCCACCCTCGACGAGGTACGGGCCGGGACGGCGACCGATCCGATCGTCCAGGGCGCGCTGCGGATCTCCACCGAGCTCGCCACGCTGGCCGGGGCCTGGGCCGGCGCGCAGCGGCAGGTGCTGGCCCGGCTGCACGCGCTGGCAGCGCTGGACCAGCTTCCGGCCGAGCAGCTGGGACGTCCCCGCCCGGATCGGGAGGTCGCCCACCGGCTGGACACCCTCGCCGACGTGCTGGCCCAGACCAAGGCGCCGGCGGTGGTGATCGCCGCGATCGTGCAGGGTGAGGTGCTGAGCCTGGATGCCTTCGCGCCGGCCTCGGCGGTGGTGGCCCGAGCGGCGGCCCGGCTGACCCTGATCGAGCGGGGGCTGGACCCGAAGTCGCTGGTCGCCCTGGAGGTGGGGCACCGGGAGCTTGCTGCGCAGGAGCAGGAAGCGCTGACCGGCTACCAGGACGGTGAGCCCGCCGGCGTCCTCGGCTGGATCCAGCATTGCGGCCGGGCGGTCGAGTTCGGCGCCCGGGAAACGGTGGCCATCTGCGAGGCGATCCAGCGTGGTTGACCGGGCCGAGGTGGTGCTGCCGGCTGCGCTCCGGCCCGGTCAGGCGTTGCTGCGCCGGTACCGCCGCGGTTCGAGCACCTCTTGGCTGCAGGCCTGCCGGGTGGTGGCGGCCGGCGAGCAGGGGGTGTTCTGCTGGATCCCGGTGGGCGCCGGCTTCGCCTCCCGCCACCGTCCGGACGGCTCACCGGTGCGGGCGGCGCCGATCGCCGACTTCGCCTCGGCGGAGTTGCGGCTCGGCAGCTGGCAGGGGCGTTCGGCCCTGATCCTGATGCCGGCCGGCCGGGCGCACTCGGTGTGGTGGCTATTCGACCGCGCTGCCTTCAGCGGCTGGTACGTCAACCTGGAAGCCCGCTCGCGGTACTGGCGCTCGGGCGGGTCAGCCGGGTGGCACGGTGTGGACGTCGTGGATCACGAGCTGGACGTCGTGGTGGCGCCGGACCGCAGCTGGCAGTGGAAGGACGAGGACGACCTGGCGGCCGTGACTGGCCTCGACGGCTACTGGGATGGCCAGGGCAGCGCCGAGATCCGGGCCGAAGGCCGGCGGGTGCTGGCCGACGTCGAGGCCGCCCGGTTCCCGTTCGACGGCAGCTGGTGTGACTTCCGGCCGGAACCGTCCTGGCCCTCGCCTCTGTTGCCGGAGCGGCTGCCCGACTTCGACTGGCCTGGCTGAGCTCGGGTCAGGCCGCGGCCGGAACGGGTGAGGGCGCCGTGCTTGCGCACGACGCCCTCTGCGGTCAATCGGGTTACCAAGCGTGCACCTGGACTCAGACACGGGCCCCTGCAGGCCCGGGTCGACAGCCGTTAGCGTGGCTCGGCCGCCGCGTGGGTGCCCGGTTGTCCACTGGCGGAACCCTCGACTGGTGGGGGCGGACCGCCATAGCCACTCGAGAACTCCGTGCAAGCATTCGTACTCCCGAACGCCCCTACGGCGCAAGAGCGACGCCAGCAATACAGCGTGTCGGGCCCTTTCTGCCGCAGCGGGTTTGCGTCGTGCCGGGCCGGAGGGCCGGCTCAGGCGCGATGCGACCTGCGGGAATGGCCGTACCACAGCAACGCGGCCAGCCCCGCCGCCCCGGCGACCACCACCGCGCTGGTCGCCGGCTGGGGCGCCTTGAGGCTGGCAAGCCGCTCGCGCAGCGGCACGGCATTGGTGAAGGCAAGCATCGGCCACTGCCTCTCGGCCGCCACCTTGCGCAGCGCCTTGTCGGGGTTGACGACATAGGGGTGGCCCACCGCTTCCAGCATCGGAACGTCGGTGATCGAGTCGGAGTACGCGTAGCTGTCGGCCAGGTCGTAACCACGCTCGACGGCCAGCTCCCGCAGCCCGTCGGCCTTGTGCCGGCCGTAGGCGTAGAACTCGATCTCGCCGGTGTAGCGGCCGTCGCGGACCTCCATCCGGGTCGCGATGACATGGTCGGCGCCCACCATCTCGCCGATCGGGCGCACCACCTCGTCGCCGGAGGAGGAGATGATCACCACGTCGCGGCCGGCCGCCTTGTGCTCGACGATCAGCTCGACGGCTTCGTTGTAGACCAGCGGGTCGATGATCTCGTGCAACGTCTCGTTGACGATGTCGCGAATCTGCTGGACGTCCCAGCCGGTGCACATGGCCGTCAGGTACTTGCGCATCCGGTCCATCTGGTCCTCGTCGGCGCCGGAGAGGGCGAAGACGAACTGGGCGAAGGCGCTGCGCAGCACTGCCCGGCGGTTGATCAATCCGCCCTGGTAGAACGACCGTCCGAACGCCAGCGTGCTGGACTTGGCGATGATCGTCTTGTCCAGGTCGAAGAACGCCGCTGAGCTAGCCATCCCGCGAGGATAGCCAGCAGGGCTGACGCCGGCGCGTCGCCGGTCCGCCTGGTCGGTGGGTTCGGCTGGGTTTGCTCGGCTGCCCGGTTGCTGTCCACAGCCGGGGTGGCCGTCCACAGCTTTCCCCGACGCGGCCGCCGGCCGGGTGCGCCGGGCCAGAGTGGTGCTCATGACAAGGCAACCCAGGATCGGCGTGCTGGCCGGCTGCGGCGGAGCGGGCGCCAGCGTGTTCGCGGCGGTGCTCGCGTGGCGCGCCGCGGCCGGGGCCGGCCGGGCCTTCCTGATCGACTGCGATCCGGTCGGCGGCGGCATCGACGTGCTTCTCGGCTGCGAGCGCGTCGCGGGCTCGCGCTGGAGCCAGGTCCGGCTGCGCGGTGGCAGCCTGGACCCGGCGGTGCTGCGCGACTGCCTGCCGAGCTGGCATCAGGTGTCGGTGCTCGCCGTCGACGACCCCACCACGCTGGACCCGGCCGCCTTGAGCCGGCTCACCGACGCCGCCGCGATTGCCGGGCCGGTCGTGCTCGACCTTGCCAGGTGGCCGTCACCGATCCGGGCGGCAGCGTTGGGCTGCTGCGATCTGACGGTGCTGGTGACCCCGGCCGAGGTGCGTGCGGTCACCGCCAGCGCGGCCATCGTCCAGGGTCTGGACCCGGCACGGACGGTGCTGGCGATCAGGGGCTCGGCTGCGTCGCTGCCGGCCGACCGGATCGGAGCCCTGCTGGGCCTGCCGGTGCTGGGCGAGCTTCCGTTTGACGGCGCCAGCCGGCAGCCGGGCGGCCTCGATCCGCGCCGGCTCAGGCGTGGCAGCAGGCAGGTGGCCGAGGCGGCGTTGGAGCGCTGGGCAACCGTTGACCGGGGCGTTGCGGCGTGAGCAGCGACCTGGTAGACCGGGTCCGGCAGCGGCTCGCCCACGGCGCCGGCCCGGCCGACCTCGGCGAGCTGGCCGGGCAGGAATCGGCGCTGCTGCTGGATTCCGGCGCCCGCTCGCAGCTGTCAGGCCAGCTGGCCGCGGAGCTGACCGGCGCCGGCCCATTGGAGGAGTTGCTGGCCGAGGTCGGGGTCACCGATGTGCTCGTCAACGCACCGGACCAGGTGTGGCTCGACCGCGGCGCCGGGCTCGAGCGGGCGCCAGTGCGGTTCGACTCCGACGCCGCCGTGCGCCGGCTGGCGGCCCGGCTGGCCACCCAGGCGGGCCGGCGGCTGGACGATGCCGCTCCGTTCGTCGACGCGGTGCTGCCGGACGGCACCCGGCTGCACGCGATCCTGCCGCCACTGGTGGCACATCCCACGCTGTCCTTGCGGGTGCTCGCCCGGCGCAGCTGGGCACTGGCCGATCTGGTGGCCTTCGCCGCGATGCCCAGCGAGGTGGCCGAGCTGCTGGCTGCCCTCGTCCAGGCCAGGCTGACCATGCTGATCAGCGGAGGCACCGGAACCGGAAAGACGACCCTGCTGGCAGCGTTGCTGGCCACCGTCGGCCCGGCCGAGCGGATCATCACGATCGAGGACGCGGCTGAGCTGACCGTGCGACACCCGCACACCGTCGCGCTGCTCGCCCGGTCGGCGAACGTCGAGGGCGCCGGCGCGGTCGAGCTGCGGGAGCTCGTGCGGCAGGCGTTGCGGATGCGTGCCGATCGGCTGGTGGTGGGGGAGTTCCGGGGTGCGGAGATCGTGGAGCTGCTGGCCGCGCTGAACACCGGCCACTCCGGCGGCGCGGCCACGGTGCACGCCAACTCGGTCGCCGACGTGCCGGCCCGGCTGGTTGCCCTCGCCGCGCTCGGCGGCATGTCCGCCGCCGCCCTGCAGGCCCAGGCTGCCAGCGCGCTGGACGTGCTCGTGCACATCCGCCGGGACCGAGCGGGCGTGCGCCGGGTCGAGCAGCTGGCGTTGTGGCCGGCTGAGTCGCTGACCGTCGAACCGCGCCTGATCTGGACGAGGGCGGCCGGCGCCGGCCCGGCCGCTGGCTCGCTGCGAGCGCTTCTTGACGGCGCCGAGGTCGAGGTGCCGCCGTTGCTGGCGAGGCTGAGCCCACCTTCTGGACAGGCGCCAGGCCGGTGCTGACCCTGCTTCTGTTGGCGACCGGCGTGGCGCTGGCCCCGGCGCCAGCGGTCGCGCAGCGGCGGCTCGGTTGGCTCGCCGGGGCCAGATGGGGCCACACCACCCGCGATCGGGCCGTTCGTGGTGGTGGTGCGCCGGCCTGGGGCCGCAGGTTCCTCGGCCGCCGCTTCGGCGCGGGCCTGGCCGGGCTGGTCCTGGGCGTGGCCGCCGCGCTGGCGGCCGGTCCGGTGCCGGGGTTGCTGGCCGCGCTGGTCGGTGGTGGCCTGGGGCGCTGCATCGGGTCGCTCCGCGCCGAGCGGGACGGCGAGCGCTGCCGCGCGGAGCTGGCCGCGACCGTCGCCGCGCTGCGGAACGAGTACGCCGCGGGCGCGACGGCGGCGGCCGCCTTCACCGCTGCGGCGACGAGCGCCGGCCGGTTCCAGCACGCCGTCACCCGCGCCGCCGTGCTGGCGAGGGAGGGCGATGACGTGGCGGTGGCGCTGGCGGCGGAGGGCGAGCTGGTCAGGTTGGCAGTGGCCTGCGATTTGGTGCGGACCAGCGGGGCGCCGCTGGGCCGGCTGCTGGCCGGAGTGCAGGCTGACCTGGACGCCGACCAGCGGACCCACCGGGCAGTCCGCACCGCCCTGGCCGGCCCGCGAAGCTCTGCGCTGTTGCTGGCGGGGCTCCCGCTCATCGGGGTGGCGATGGGCAGCGCGCTGGGGGCCCACCCGGGGCGGGTGTTGCTGCACACCGCGGCTGGCCTGAGCGCGCTCAGCGCAGGCGTGGTGCTCGACCTGGCAGGCCTGGCGTGGACCCTGGCGCTCAGCCGGCGCGCGCTGGCATGAGCTTGCCGGCATGAGCAGCGCGGGCTGGTTGGCGCTGGCCGGGATGCTAGCCCTGGCGCACGGAAGTAGCCGAGGGACGCCGGCCCGGCACCGCGAGCCTGGCGCTCGGGGTGCGGGGCTGGTCCCGAGGCCAACCGGCACGGGGTTGCCCCCGGTGGCAGTGGCGGTGGCAGTGGCCGCGTCCGCGGTCCTGGCGGGGGTGATGGTGGGCGGCTGGCCCGGCATCGCGGCGGCGCCGCTGGCAGCCGGAGCCGCCTGGCTGGTGTTGCAGCTGCCCCGGGTCAAGGCCGGCGTCCGGCCGCCGGAACCTCGCTCGGTGGCGTTCGTGGTGGACCTGCTGGCCGGGGCGCTCGCGGCGGGCTTGCCGCCGGAGCTGGCGATCGAAGGCATTGCCGCGGCGGTGACCGAACACGGCAGCGACACCTTGCGGCGCGCGGTCGAGCCGCTGGGCCGGGTGGGCCGGTTGCTGCAGCTGGGCAGCGAGCCGGCAGCCGCCTGGGCCACCCTGTACCCGGTGCCCGGTTACGCGCCGGTGGCCGACAGCGGCAGGCGCTGCGCCACCAGCGGCGCTCGACTGGCCAGCGCGTTGGCCGGGGTGGCCGATGACCTGCGAGCCCGGCGCCAGACCGAGGCGCTGGCCCGCGCCGAGCGGGTCGGCGTCTGGTCGCTGCTGCCGCTGGGCCTGTGCTTCCTGCCGGCCTTCGTCTGCCTCGGCGTGATCCCGGTGATCCTCGGCGTGGCCGGGGAGGTGTTCGGTGGCTTGTCTCGCTGAGCCAGCTTCGTTGGATTCAGGTTAAATGGCAGCATGCGAGTGGCGATAGCAGGTGGCACCGGCCTGATCGGTCGGCACGTGGTGGCGTCGGTCGAGCAGTCCGGCCACGAGCCGGTCGTGCTGGCCCGGTCCCGCGGAGTCGACATCATCACCCGCTCAGGTCTGGACGCCGCTCTCGCGGGTGTCGAGGTGGTCATCGATGTCAGCAACCTGGCGACGCTGTCGAAGAAGCGCTCGGTGCGGTTCTTCAGCACGGGCACCGAGCACTTGATCGAGGCAGGCGGCCGGGCCGGCGTCAGGCACCATGTCGCGCTGTCCATCGTCGGCATCGACCGGGTCGGCTTCGGCTACTACGCCGGCAAGCTGAGCCAGGAGGACCTGATCCGGCGCGGCGGCCTGGCCTGGACGGTGCTGCGGGCGACCCAGTTCCATGAGTTCGCCGGCCAGCTGCTGGACCGCAGCCTCGGACCGCTGGCCGTGGCGCCACGGATGCGGATCCAACCGGTGGCCGCCCGGGACGTCGCTCGCCGGCTGGTGGAGTTGGCCATGAAGCCTGCCAGCGGACTGGCTCCTGAGATCGCGGGCCCGCAGGCGCACGACCTGGTGGACCTGGTGCGGCAGGTCGCGCGTGCTCGCGGCCGGCGCCGGCTGGTCCTGCCGCTGCCGGTTCCCGGTGGCAGCGCCACTCGCAGTGGACTGCTGCCGGCGGGCGAGCACACCACGGGTACCCAGACGTTCGACGAGTGGCTCCGCTCCGAAGAAGCCGGTGGTGGCGGTACCAGCACCGCGACCTGACAGCTCTGGCCCGAGCTCACACCCTGTTCGGCTTTGGCCAACGAATGCAAGGCTGGCCGGAATGTTCCTGACCGGTCGCCGAGCCGGCGCGACCTGGCCGGCTCGGCACCCGGCTGCGCCTGATCCACAGCCGCTGCCGTTCTCCACAAGCTCCGCTCGAACCACGGTTTCGGCGGCTGGGTCAGCGACGCTCTAGGCGAAGTCCTCCCAACGGGGGCAGGACACGTCAGTGGAGGTCACATCATGGTGTCGATACGACGGACGATCCGACGAGCGGCCAACCGACTCCGCAGCTCCGGCGGCCGTGATCACGGCATGGCGACCGCCGAATACGCGGTGGGAACGGTGGCCGCGGTGGCGTTCGCGGCGGTGCTGTTCAAGGTGGTGCACAGCCAGGCAGTGCAGACGGCGCTGTCGCACATCGTCACCTCGGCGCTCAACGTCTCGCTGTGATCGTCCGGCGGCGGCTGCGGTCCGACGCCGGCATGGTCACCGCCGAGACCGCGATGAGCTTGCCGGTGCTGGTGCTGCTGACCCTGGCCGGGGTGGCCGCGGTAGGCGTCGGACAGGCCCAGCTGCGCTGCGCCGATGCGGCCCGGGAGGCTGCCAGAGCGGTCGCCCGCGGCGATGCCGGCGCCGCGGCAGCTCGCGCCCAGGCGGCGGCGGGGCGGCCGGTGTCGGTGCTGAGCGTCGGTGCTACGGCGTCGGACACCGTGATAAGGGTGCGGATGGAGCTGCGTCCGGTTCGCTGGCTGCCACCGGTCACGATCACCGACACCGCGGTGGTCTCCTCCGAACCCGGCTCGGCTCCGTGACCAGGCGCGGTCGCTGGGATCGGCGGTCTGACCGGGGCGCTGCCACGGTATGGGTGCTGGCCCTGGGAGCTGTGATCATCGCCGTCGCGCTGGCGCTGGTGGTGCGGGGCTCGGCGGTGCTGGCCCGGCACCGGCTGGAGCGGGCGGCTGACCTGGCCGCGCTGGCCGGCGCCGAGCAGATCGGCTGGGCAGGCCAACCGTGCGCGGCCGCCGGCCGGATCGCGGCGGCGAACGCCGCGACGCTGATCTCCTGCACCGCTCGCCTTGATCCCACTGGGCGGAGCGGGACGGTGGCGGTGATCGTGAGCCGCACGGTGGGGTTTCCGCTGATAGGCGCCCGGGCGCTGGCGGCACGCGCCCGGGCCGGCCGCCAACCGCCCGGCGTCCTCAGCGGGAGCCGTTCAGCGAGCTGGCCGCCAGCGGGCGTGTCGAGTGCCAGGATCCGGTTGGCGGATCAACGTCAGCCGCGGCCGGGGCCCGTCGGTGCGGCCGGTCGGCGGTTTGCGGCGCCCGGCGTGATACTGCACCGGCCAGTCCGCGCCGGCGCCGCGGTACTCCTGCTCGGCGGCGGCGTGCAGCGTCCAGTGCGGGTCGTACAAGTGCGGCCGTCCCACCGCCACGAGATCGGCCCGGCCGGCCAGCAGCACCGAATTGACGTCGTCGTAGGAGGAGATGGCGCCCACCGCGATCACCGCGACGCCATACCGTTCTCCGATGTCGTTGCGGATCCGGTCGGCATACGGCGTCTGGTAACTGCGCCCGTAGGCGGGCTTTTCATCCTTGACGACCTGACCGGTCGAGACGTGGATGGCGTCGGCGCCGTGCTCGGCGAACGCCCGGGCGATCTCGACCGCCTCCTCGACGTCGTTGCCACCGGAGTACCAGTCGGTCGCCGAGATCCGGACGCTGATCGGGCGCTCGGATGGCCAAGCGGCGCGCACCGCGTCGAAGACCTCGAGCGGGTAGCGCAGCCGATGGGCCAGCTCGCCGCCGTACTCGTCGGTGCGGACGTTGGACAGCGGGGACAGGAACGACGAGAGCAGGTAACCGTGCGCGCAGTGCAGCTCGAGCAGGTCGAAACCGGCGCGGGCGGCGGCCGCGGCGTTCGCGACGAACTCGGCCTTGATCTGGTCGAGGTCGGCCGGGGTCAGCTCACGCGGAGCGGGGTTGGCCGGCGAGTAGGGCAATGGCGATGGGCCGACGATCTCCCAGTTGCCCTCAGGAAGCGGCTCGTCGATGCCCTCCCACATCAGCTTGGTCGAGCCCTTGCGGCCGGAGTGACCGAGCTGGACACCGATTCTGGCGGTGCTCTCCCGGTGAACGAAGTCGACCACCCGAGCCCAGGCCTGCTCCTGCTCGGCGGTGTAGAGGCCCGCACAGCCAGGGGTGATCCGGGCGGCAGGCGACACGCACACCATCTCGGTCATCACCAGGCCGGCGCCGCCGAGCGCCCGCGAGCCCAGGTGCACCAGGTGGAAGTCGGTCGGCACGCCATCGACTGCCGAGTACATGTCCATCGGCGACACGACGACCCGGTTCTTCAGCTCCAGCTGCCCGAGACGGAAGGGGTGAAACATGGGAGGGCAGGCCTGCCCCTCAGCGGCCACCGGCTGAGCGGCCACCTGACGATCCGCTGGCCGATCAGGCAGGGCCTCGCGGTTCCCCGCTCTCGCCAGCCTTCCTGCCTCGTGCCGGGCGAACCAGGCGTCCATGGCCGCCACGAACTCCGGGTCGCGCAGCCGCAGGTTGTCGTAGGTGATGCGCCGGCTGCGGGTGACGATGTTGAACGCGAACTGCTCCGGCGGCTGCTCGACGTAGTGGCCGATGTTCTCGAACCAGTCCAGCGAAGCCCGGGCCGCGCGCTGGGTCGACAGCACCACCGGGCGGCGCTCGGCCTCGTAGGCCTGCAGGGCGGCCGGCACGCCATCGTGCTCGTGCAGGCAAGCGACCAGCGCGAGCGCGTCCTCCATGGCCAGCTTCGTGCCGGAGCCGATCGAGAAGTGCGCGGTGTGCGCGGCGTCGCCGAGCAGCACCACGTTGCCGTTTCGCCAGGTGCCGTTGGAGATGGTGGTGAAGCTCTGCCACTTGGAGTTGTTCGTCAGGATCCGGTGGCCCTGCAGGAGATCTCCGATGAGCTCCTCCACCCGGGCCACGGATCTCTCGTCGCTGACCCCTGGCGGGAACACCGGCGAGGCCGACTCGGCGAAGCCGGCTCGGCGCCAGACATCGTCGCGCATCTCGACGATGAAGGTGCTTCCCGTCGCGTCATAGGGATAGCCGTGCACCTGCATGACCCCGTACGGCGTCTGGCAGATGTAGAACTTGAAGGCCTCGAAGACCAGATCGGTGCCCAGCCACATGTACTTGTTGCGGCCGGCCTCCAGCGACGGCCGGAACACGTCGGCGTACTTGGTGCGCACCGCGGAGTTCGCCCCGTCACAGGCGATCACCAGGTCGTACTCAAGGCTCAGGGTGTCGACGTCCGGCGCCTGGCTGCGAAAGGCCACCCGCACGCCCAGCTCGGCGCAGCGTTCCTGCAGCAGCTGCAGCAACGTCTTGCGGCTCATGGCCGCAAAGCCCTGCCCGCCCACCGTGGTCAGGGCGCCGCGGTAGTGGATGTCGATGTCGTCCCAGCGGGCGAACTGCTCGGCCATCCGGGCGTAGATCACCGGATCGGCGTGCTCGATGCCACCGAGGGTCTCATCGCTGAACACCACGCCGAAGCCAAAGGTGTCCTCGGCGGCGTTGCGTTCCCAGACGTCGATCTCGGCCTCAGGGTCCAGCGCCTTGGCGAGCGCGGCGAAATACAGCCCACCGGGACCACCCCCGACGACTGCGATACGCATGCTCATCACTCCTCCTGGCCATACCTTCCTGGCGCCCGCAGCGCGCCGACCGGACCTTTTCGCCCGGCCAGCGCGGCCATTCCGGCGCTAGCGCGCAGCCTCGGTCTCCCGGAGCCGGAATCGTTGCACCTTGCCGGTCGAGGTGCGCGGCAGCGCCGGGACGAATTCGATGGACCGGGGGTACTTGTACGGGGCGATCATGTGCTTGGCGAAGTCCTGCAGCTCGGTAACCTTCGCCGCGTCCTGGGCGGCGCCCTCACGCAGCACGACGACGGCGTGCACGGTGTGGCCGCGTTCGGGATCGGGCCGGGCCACCACCGCGCACTCCACGACATCCGGATGCTGCTCCAGCGCCCGCTCGACCTCGGGGGCGGCGATGTTGTACCCCGACGAGACGATCATGTCGTCACTGCGAGCCTGGTACCAGAAGTAACCGTCGGCGTCGCGGATATAGGTGTCGCCGGTGATGTTCCACCGGTGCTGTACGTACACGGCCTGACGGGGGTCGGCGAGGTAGCGGCAGCCGGTGGGGCCGACGACCGCCAGCCGGCCCGCGGTGCCGTCCGGCGCCGGATTGCCCTCGGCGTCGAGCACGGCCGCGGTGTAGCCCGGCACTGCCCTGCCGGTCGCGCCCGGACGGATGTCGCCGTCGGCGGCGGAGATGAACACGTGCAGCATCTCCGTGCTGCCGATGCCGTCGATGAGTTCGATGCCGGTCTTGTCGTAGAGCTCCTGCCACACCGGGCGGGGCAGGTGCTCGCCGGCCGACACGGCGCGCCGCACGCTCGCCAGCCGGTGCTGCTGCCCGGCGCGCAGGATCGCCCGGTACGCGGTCGGCGCGGTGAACAGCACGGTGGCGCCGGACCGCTCGACCGCCTCGGCCAGTTCGGTCGGGGTGGCCCGCTCGATCAGCAGCGTCGAGGCGCCGATCCGCATCGGGAACACCAGCAGGCCGCCGAGGCCGAAGGTGAACGCCAGCGGCGGGGTGCCGGTGAAGATGTCATCGGGCCGGCCGGCCACCAGGTGCTTGCCGAAGGTGTCGGCGATCGCCAGCACATCGCGGTGAAAGTGCATCGTCGCCTTCGGGGTGCCCGTGGTGCCCGAGGTCGGCGCCAGCAGCGCGACGTCATCGGCCGCTGTGTCGACGTTGGCGAATTCTGTCGGCTTGCCGGCGCACCGCACGATTAGGTCCTCAGGTCCTCCGCCGCCGAAGCGCAGCATCGGGATCCCGGCCGCCGTGACGGCCGGCATCAGGTCGTCGGTGAAACGCGAGTCGCAGATCGCCAGGCTGGCCCGGGTCAGCTCGATCAGCGGGGTGATCTCGCCGCTGCGCAGCATCGGCACGGTCAGCACCACGACACCGCCGGCCTTGAGCACGGCGAACCAGCAGGCCACCAGCCAGGGGTTGTTCGGCCCCCGCAGCAGGACCCGCTGGCCGGGCTGCAGCCCGGCGTCCTCGCTCAGGTAGCGGGCCAGCTGGTTCGACCGGGCGAGCAGCTCGCCGTAGGTCCAGGTCTCTTCGGAGGTGCGCAGGGCCGGCCGGCCGGCGTCCTGGGTGGCCACCACCTCATCCAGCAGCACCGCCGCGCAGTTGAGCCGCTGCGGGTACTTCAGGTCCGGCAGGTCGTACTTGAAGTCAGGCCATTGCTCCTGGGGCGGCAGGTTGTCCCGGCAGAACGTGTCGACATGCGCAGACGGCGAGAGCTCCACAGTTCTTCCCCTTCTCCACGGCCGGCTGCCAGTATTCTCTACATGTGACGGCAGTCAAGAACACGCGATACCTCGGCGCCGGCGCGCGCCGCAACGGGATCCGATGACCAGCCTCGCCAGGCAGGCCGGCCCGCAGGAGTTGCTGGCCGAAGCCCAGCCGCGGCAGCTGATCGTCACGATCTACGGGCTGTACGCCCGCGAGCAGCCGAACTGGCTGCCGATCGCGTCGGTGGTCCGGCTGATGGCTGACCTGGGCATCGACGGCCAGGCGGTGCGGTCGTCGATATCGCGGCTCAAGCGCCGGGACATCCTGCAGAGCCTGCGGATCGACGGAGCCGCCGGGTACGCGCTGTCGCCGTCGATGCTGGAGATCATGCGGGAGGGTGATCGGCGGATCTTCGACCAGCGGCCGGCCAGCCTGGCCGACGGCTGGGTGCAGGTGGTCTTCACGGTGCCGGAGGCCGAGCGGGGCAAGCGGCACGAGCTGCGCACCAGGCTGGCCCGTCTGGGCTTCGGCCCGGTGGCGCCGGGCGTCTGGCTCGCGCCGGGCGCGCTGGCCACCGAGGTCAGCGATGTGCTGGCACGTCAGCGGCTGGCCGGCTACGTCGACATCTTCCGCAGCCAGTACCTCGGCTACGCCGAGCTGCCCGGCCGGGTGCGCGACTGGTGGGACGTGGACGATCTCGCCGCGAAGTACGCCCAGTTCGTCCATCACTACCGGCCGGTGAGCCGGCGGCTGGCCCGGCAGCCACCCGATGGCGGCCAGGCCTTCGCCGGGTATGTGCGGATGCTCACGGCGTGGCGGCGGCTGCGCTACCTCGATCCGGGCCTGCCGGCCGAGGTGCTGCCCGCGGGGTGGGACGGGGCCGCGGCGGCCGAGCTGTTCGGCGAGCTCAGTGACGTGCTGCGCCCGCTCGCGCACCGGCACGCGATGCAGGCCGTCTCGAACTGAGGCCGCCGCCTCAGCGCGGGGATCTCGGCGACGCCCTGCAGGCCGTGTCTGGCTGAGGCCGCTGCCTCAGCGCGGGATCTCGGCGATGCCCTGCACCTCGACCAGTGCCTCCTCGTCCCACAGCCGGGCGATCCCGATGCCGGCCATCGCCGGGTACTCGGTGCCGGCCAGCCGCCGCCAGACGGCGCCGATCTCGCGGGCGTGCGCCCGGTAGTCGGCGATGTCGACGAGGTAGATCGTGACGGTGGCCAGGTGCTCGGGGGAGCCACCGGCGGCGGCCAGCGCGGTCAGCAGGTTGAACAGCGCCTGCTCGAACTGCTCCACGATGCCCGCGCCGACGATGCTGCCGCCCTTGTCGAGTGCGGTCTGACCGGCCAGGTACACCCGAACGGTGTCGGTGGCGCGCACCGCGTGCGCGAAGCCGGACGGGCGGCCGAGTGAGTCCGGGTTGATCCGATCCAAGCTCATGACTGCACCGTCCCTCCGTCGACATTGATTCCCTGCCCGGTCACCGCGGCGTTGCGCACGCAGAACCGCACCGCCTCGGCCACCTCATCCGGCTCGATCAACCGCCCGATCGGCTGCCGACGGCCCAGCGCGGCCCGCGCCTCGTCGGGGCTGCGGTCGCTGCGGGCGGCGATCGCCTGGACGGTGGCCTCGGTCATCGGGGTGTCGACATACCCCGGGCAGACGGCGTTGACCGTCACGCCGGTCCGGGCCAGCTCCGCCGCCGCCGCCCGGACCAGCCCCAGCACGCCGTGCTTGGCGGCGGTGTAGGCCGCGACCTGGGCCTCGCCGCGCTTGCCGACCACCGACGCGATCACGACGATCCGGCCCCAGCCGCGCCCGGTCATCGACGGCAGCGCCCGGCGGATCAGCCGGAACGGCGCGGTGAGGTTGAGGTCGAGCATCCGCGCCCAGTCGGAGTCCGAGGTGTCGACGAGCGGCGCGGCGAACCCGGCGCCGGCGCTGCAGACGAGCACCTCGACCGGCCTCCAGTCCCGCTCGATCCGCCCGAACGCGGCTTCCACCGCGACGGGGTCGGTGACGTCGGCCGGCACGACCAGGGCCGGGCCCGCCAACCCGGCGGCGACCTCCTCCAGGGCGGCGACGTCGCGGCCCAGCAACGCCACTCGATGGCCCTCGGCCGACAGCATGGCGGCAACCGCGGCGCCGATCCCGCGGCTGGCGCCGGCGACCAGGCAGACCCGGCCGGGCACCGTCAACGCCCGCTCCAGCGCGGCGGCCGGCGCTCGTTGAACGCCGCGTGGAACTCGGCGTGGTCGTCGGTGGTCATCAGCAGCGCCTGGGTCATCGCGTCGAGCTCCATCGCCCCGGCCAGCGACATGTCCAGCTCGCGGGTGATCAGCGCCTTGGTCTGGGCGTAGGCCAGCGTCGGCCCGGCCGCGAGCCGGGTGGCGAGCTTCGCCACCGCGGTGTCCAGGTCCTCATCGGCCACCAGTTCGCTGACCAGGCCGTACCGGTCGGCGGTGGCCGCGTCGATGGTGTCGCCGAGCATCAGCAGCTGGGTGGCCCGGCCGGCCCCCACCATCCGGGGCAGCAGGTAGGCCGCGCCCATGTCGCCGCCGGACAGCCCCACCTTGGTGAAGAGGAAGGCGAACCGCGCCGACTGCGTCACCACCCGGAAGTCCGAGGCGAGGGCGACCACCGAGCCCGCTCCGGCGGCGATGCCCTGGATGCCGGACACGATCGGGACCGAGATCTCGCGCATCGCCCGGATCAGGTCGCCGGTCATCTTGGTGAACGCCATCAGCTCGCGCGGGCGCATCCGGATGAGCTCGCCGATGATCTCGTTGACGTCGCCGCCGGCGCAGAAGGCCTTGCCGGCACCCCGGATCACCAGCACCCGCACGTCCTCGCGGTAGGGCAGCTGCTGCACCAGATCACGCAGGTCGGCGTAGCTCTCGAACGTCAGCGGGTTGAGTTTCTCCGGCCGGTTCAGCGTCACCGTGGCGATGCCGTCGGCCACCGCGAAGTCGAAGTGCTGCCAGTCCTCGGTGATCGGGACGGAGGCCCGGAACCTGTTCGTCATGCCTGTCGGCCTCCCTGCCCAGCCGGTCCGGTCGGTCCGGCGGCGGCCTGCACCAGCGACCGCCCGATGATGGTGCGCTGCACCTCGGAGGCACCCTCGTAGATCCGCGGCGCCCGGACGTCGCGGTACAGCCGCTCGAGCAGGTGCCCCCGCTGCAGGGCCCGGGCCCCGTGCAGCTGCACCGCCGCATCGACGACGAACTGGGCGCTCTCGGTGGCGAAGAGCTTCGCCATCGCCGCCTGCCGGGTGAGCTGGGCCGGTGGCGCGCCGTTGTCAATGGCTGAGGCGGCGGCGTAGACCAGCAACCGGCTGGCCTCCACCCGGGTGGCCATCTCGGCAAGCAGGTGGCTGACCGCCTGCTGGTCGCTGAGCACCCCGCCGAAGGCCTGCCTGCTGGTGGTGTGCTCGATCGCGGCGTCCAGCGCCGCCTGGGCCATCCCGACCGCGAAGGCGCCGACGCTGGGACGCAGCACGTCCAGGGTGCGCATCGCGATCTTGAAGCCGGCATCGACCTCGCCCAGCACGTCGGCGCGCTCGACCCGGACGCCGTCGAACACCAGCCGGCCGATCGCGTGCGGCGCGAGCATGTCCAGGTGCTCGCCGGTCAGGCCCGGCGCGTCGCCGGCCACCACGAACGCGGTGATGCCGCGGGCTCGGGCGTCGGCCGTGGTGCGGGCGAAAACGGTGTAGACGTCGGCCTCGGGCGCGTTGGAGATCCAGGTCTTCTCGCCGGTCAGCCGCCAGCCGGTGCCGTCCGGCTCCGCTCGCAGCTGCAGCGCCGCGGCGTCGGAGCCGGCCTCGGCCTCCGACAGCGCGAACGAGGCGATAACGGCGCCGGCGGCCACCCCGTCGCGGTAGCGCTCGGCCTGGCTCTCGGTGCCGAAGAGCAGGAAGGGGTAGCTGCCCAGCGCCTGCAGAGCCAGCGCCGTCTCGGCCTCGGTGCAGACGGTGGCGAGCGTCTCGCGCAGCAGGCAGAGCTCCATGGCCGCGGCCGATCGCCCGGTGCCGCCGAACAGCCGGTCGAGCAGCCCGTGCCTGCCCAGCGCTTCCAGCAGCGGCCGGTTCAGCTGGCCCTCGACGCCTCGTTCGGCCAGCGGGACGAGCTCCTCGACGGCGACCTGGCGGACCTCGCGCGCATAGGCCAGCTGCTCATCGGTGAGCGCGAAGGCGGACATGGGTCTCCCGGGAACGAGGCTGGTCGCTGTTTCCAGACGCGCCGCGACCGGCACGAGCCTAGCGAATCGGCGACGACCGCAAATGTCGCGCGATACCGCCGGAGGACTCGAGGCTCCTACCAGACCTCGAAGCCTTCGGCCCGCAGCGCCTCGGCGGCCTCGGACTCCTGCGCCTTCGGCACCCACAGCGTGATGACCGAGTACGAGCTGCCGTCGACGACCTGCACGCTCTGCAGCGCGAGGTGCGGGAGCGTGGTGGGATCCGGCAGGGACGTGACCCCGCCGGACAGGATGGCTTGAACCCGCTGCAGCGCTTGCTCCTGCGGCGAATCCGGCCGGGCGGTGGTCGCGAACCGGACCCCCGGCAGGCCATCGATGGTCTCACTGCCACGCGTCACTGTGCTCACTGCCGCCTCCTCGCTGCTTACGATGCCTGGCCGCCAGCCAGCTCCACGGTAGTCGGCGCGGCCGCTGATCAGGGGCTCGTCAGCCGCGACAGCACCGCGTCGAGCACCAGCAGCGACCCCGCCTTGTCCAGCGGGTTGTTTCCGTTGCCGCACTTGGGCGACTGGATGCACGACGGGCAGCCGGCCGGGCATTCGCAGCCGGCGATGGCCGCCCGGGTCGCGGACAGCCAGTCCGGCAGCACCGCGTGGCCACGGGCGGCGAACCCCGCGCCGCCGGGATGCCCGTCGTAGACGAAGACGGTGGGCCGGCCGGTGTCGGCGTGCTGGGCCGTCGACACCCCGCCGATGTCCCAGCGGTCGCAGCTGGCGAACAGCGGCAACAACCCGATCGCGGCATGCTCGGCCGCGTGCAGGGCGCCCGGCAGGTCCATCGGCTCCAGGCCCGCCTCGCTGACCAGCACGTCGTCCAGGGTGTACCAGACGGCCTTGGTGACCAGCCGTTGCAGGGGCATGTCCAACGGCGTCTCGTCCAGCAGCTCACCGCTAAACCGGCGGCGCTGGAAGCTGACGACCTGATGCGATACCTCCACGGCGCCCCACTGGACGCTGACCCCGTCCAGCATCGCGCTCTGCTCGATGGCCAGGATGGTGATGTCGGTGATCTCCTGCGCGCAGGTGGTCCATGGCGGGTCCTCCGGATGCACCAGCGCCGCGCCGTGCTCCAGATCGAGCTCGTCGACGACGAACGAGCTGCCCTGGTGCAGGTACACCGCCGCCGGATGGACCGTCGCCGGGGCGGTCGCCGCATCGACGGTGCCCAGCAGGGTGCCCGGGCCCGAATCCACCACGGTGACCGGGTGACCGGAACCCCGCAGGTTCGCCGTCGGGCGGTTCCGGTCGGTCCAGAACCAGCCGGCCGGACGCCTGCGCAGCAGGCCCTGCTCCACCAGGGCGGCCAGCACTGCCTCGGCCACCGGGCCGCCGAACAGCTCGACGTCGGCGGGTCTGAGCGCCAGCTCGGCCGCCGCGCAGCACAGTTGCGGCCCCAGCACGTGCGGGTTGCCCGGATCGGTGACGCTGGCCTCCACCGGCCGGGCGAAGATCGCGGCCGGGTTGTTCACCAGGTAGGTGTCCAGCGGATCGTCGCGGGCGATGAACACCACCAGCGCGTCCTGGCCGCGCCGGCCGGCCCGGCCGGCCTGCTGCCACAGCGAGGCCAGCGTCCCGGGATAGCCGGCGAGCACCACCGCGTCCAGCCCGGTGATGTCCACGCCCAGCTCCAGAGCGTTGGTGGTCGCCACCCCGAGCAGCTCGCCGCTGGTCAGCGACCGTTCCAGCGCGCGGCGCTCCTGGGCCAGGTAGCCGCCCCGGTAGGCCGCGACCCGGTCCACCAGCTCCGTCGCGCCGGCCTCGGCCAGGTGGTGCTTGGCGCCCAGCGCGGTCAGCTCGGCGCTGCGCCGGGACCGGACGAACACCAGCGTGCGGGCGCCGGCGATCACCAGGTCGGCCAGCAGCCGGGCTGCCTCCGAGCCGGCCGCCCGCCGGATGGGCGCCGAGTGCTGGCTGCCGGCCAG
>Ga0326721_10000167_pt1 | contig 26312 bp, 25 predicted proteins | sample SGPome_FD_203951 | JGI IMG/M metagenome (GOLD analysis project Ga0326721, IMG submission 203951) | Soil microbial communities from Southern Great Plains, Lamont, Oklahoma, United States - SGP_1_2016 | ecosystem: Engineered > Artificial ecosystem > Soil microcosm > Unclassified | place: USA...
CAGTGTCAGGACGAAGGAACCCCGGCGAAGCCGGGGCCGGAACCGGAGCGAAGGACTTTGGCTACTTTGGTCCCTCAAAGTAGCGCGCCGTAAGGGCGCAAAGGTGACCTGAGCCATGCGCTCGGCTCACTGAGTCCGCAATCTGTGCCATTTGTGACGCGGAGCGTCACGGGAGGCATGCCCACGCGGAGCGATGGGCACGATCAGTGTCGAGGCGGACTTGCGTATGATGATCGTTCCCAAGCTCTGCGCGGCAACACCGCCCAGGACGCTCCGCGTCCGCTCGCAGATGTCACGTAAGCGATCAGCTAGCCGACATACGCCGAGCAGCACTTCTTGAACTTCTGCTCGCTGCCGCAAGGACAGGCGTCGTTGCGCCCGGCCTTGAGCGGGACAGTGGAGTCGATGAAGTACCAGCGGCCCTGGTTCTGCACGAACGATGAGCGTTCCTTGTGGCTGTGCTCGCCGTTGCCGTCGTGCCAGCGTGCGGTGAAAGTCACGAAGGCGTGTTCGGGCTTGCCGCCGAATACCTCGGCGCTTTCCACTTCAAGCCCCAGCCAAGTGCTTTGCGCGCTCCACTGGGCAATCGCTTCGCGGTCCAACCCGCTCTGTTGTGCAGGCAGTGTGGTCTGCACCAGATAATCGGTCAGCCCCAGCACGTAGGCGCTGTAACGCGAACGCATCAGCTTTTCCGCGCACGGTGCAGGCTGCCCGGCGTGGTAATGCCCGCAGCAGGCCAGCAACAGATCGCCGCTGCCGCAGGGGCAAATGGCACTACTCATGATTCACCACCAATACTTTCCAAAATTTTCAGGGTTCGCCCAGAACCTACCAGAAATACTTGTTGAACATTTCCGGGTTGGCCCAAGACTGTAGGGGCTGGTGGCGAGGCCAAGCGTAGCGGTCTTCATAGGGGATCTCAAGGGTTTGGTTACAGTGTTAGTGGCAGGAATGGTGACAGTGTTGGTGACACTCAGCGGTACTGCAAGGGCCAATTCACTAGGGTCCTTATCGCGCCCGTGAGCACCCACGCGAGGGCCTGAAGCCTGCGCGGGAAGTCTTGTAATGGTAGTCACTCAGATTTTTCTGTCAGATTCTCGAGAGAGTCCGCTTGCTCAAGCTGTTGTAAGTAAGCGGCAGGCAAAATGCCGAGGCCCAACATGGAAGGCGAAAGTATCAGAAACTTCGTACCACCGACCGGCAGGATGGCCTGACCCGTGGTTTGCCCCCATGCAATGACATTCGCAATGTATTCCCTGAGCGTCCCAGCAGGCACGAGCACATTTTTGGTGTTCTTTGTGCAGTTGAATTACATAAACCTGTTTGAACCGTCCCAGTGCTTTTTTGATGGTATCTTCGAACCATGACGCTGGGGTTTCCCAGCATTTGTATTGATCGTTCCACTCGGGCTTATGCCTTGTATTACCACCCCGAAGCCATGTTCGATTGTCTTCCGCGTAGGGCACCTTTACCATCAGGGGAGCTTTTTCACGCTTGTAAACGACTGGGATCTGCGTCTGCCGCCAGATACGTTTAAAGTCCAATTCCTTATGATCCATGCTCGCCTCCGGTTCGCGTGAGTGCGGCCAAGATACAGTAAAATCAGTAACCCTTTGCCTTCTTGTCCAGCCCCTGCGCGACAGCAACCAGAACCTGATCTGCACAGCCAGATAGATTCAGTACAGAGGCTTTAGGTTTGTCCATGATGCTTACCTGTTGCCAGTTGGTGCTGCCTTGGGGTTGATTAGCGGGACCCTGAGAGGCGCTTAGAGGTAGCTCGGATGGTCGTCATCGCGTCACGGTAGTTGTCTTCTCCCGCTCGATCAGGTGGGCCACTGCGGCCTGTACCGATACACGCTCAAAGCCTGAGCCTTCCAGTTCAAGCCATCGCTTGACGATAATGTTCGACAGCTTGAATGAGTACCGTGTGAGCAGCGTAAAGGTCAGCTCCTTGTCGAGGATGGTCAGCGGTGATAGCTTGCTTTCACTTGACTTGACTGGTAGCTGGCCTCGACCCATTGAGGTGCCCCCAGATTTGGGGTTTCCTTTTCCAGCTCGTTGAGCATCTTTCGGATGTCTCGGAGTACATGGTCATGGGCTTGCCGGTGATCTCAGCGATCTCCAAGGACGACATGCCGGGCAGGCCGTTGAGGGTCGTTGGGGATACCGCTCCGGCCTTGGAGATGTTCTCGAAGATTGTTGCTGTTGTGTTGGTCGGGTGCATAGTGTCGTTACTCCTTTTGATTGCTCCCTGAGTTCGCTCCCACAGACCAGCTCAGAGACCCACGACTAGGGTTCTGGCAAGTCGCACAAGGAGCAATCAGAAAGACTCTGAGATTTATTAAGTGATGCCAGTATCAAGTTGGTGTGGTTAGCACCACTGGCGCTTGCCCGTAAGCGTCCGGAGGACACACCTTTCTGATTGCGCCGGTGTCCTGACTGCGAGTGCTCCGCGTATGACCCTAAGGACGGTGGCACATGCGGCAGTTCAATTGTAGGATTGACGAAAAATGGTTATGGATATCCATATGAACCTTGCGACGCTAGCGTTATTCCTGCCCGCCTGCTTTGCCCTGAATATGGCTCCAGGGCCTAACAACCTGCTGTCTATCAGTAATGCAACACGCTACGGATACCGCACATCATGCATGGCAGGTGTTGGTCGCTTGCTGGCGTTTGCGGTGATGATTGCGCTGGCTTCGGCAGGCTTGGCCGTAGTGTTGCAAACTTCAGAGCTAATTTTCTATGGGATCAAAATAGTTGGCGCGGCATATCTTTTTTACTTGGCATACCAGTTGTGGAGAGCTGCACCGCAAGCGGAAACTGAGTCAAAAAACGCACCGATAGGTCTATGCGCGCTGGCAAGGCAGGAATTTCTCGTCGCCGCAGGCAACCCCAAAGCCATCCTGATTTTTACCGCGTTCCTGCCTCAATTCGTCGACCCAACGGCAGGCATTGGTTCTCAGTTTATGTTGCTCGGTCTTCTGTTTTTGGTATTGGAGTGGATTGCGATTGGCATCTATGCGTACATCGGATTGTATATGCGACGTTGGTTTGCTCTGCCTCGTGGTAAGCAAATTTTCAACCGTTGCTGCGCTGGCTTGTTGTCGGCTGCCGCTTCGATGCTATTGATGACACGTCGAGCTTGATCCGCAGTAAGCAGATGATGGTAAGTGTCTCCGACTCATCTGCGTGGTTGGATAGGTTTCCACTTATGCGGCAGCAACTGATCAATTTCACTCTCTCGCTGCGTCGGCAGGCGCGTAAGAACGTCCTTCAGATAAGCATACGGATCATGCCCATTAAGCCGCGCAGACTGGATTAAACTCATGATCGCTGCTGCCCGTTTGCCGCTACGCAGCGATCCTGCAAAGAGCCAGTTCTTGCGTCCAAGAGCCCATGGTCGGATCTGGTTCTTTGCCCAGTTGTTGTCTATGGGTACGGCCCCGTCATCAAGGTAGCGCAACAGCGCTGCCCAGCGATTCAGGCTGTAATCCAGCGCTCTGCTGATGGCTGAACCTTCAGGCACGAGTTCGCGCTGGGCCATCATTCAGGCATGCAGTTTATCCATCACAGGTACGGCTTTTTCTTGCCGTATTCGGCGCCTTAAATCCGGCTCCAGGTCGCGCACTTCACTCTCGATTTCGTAAAGCAATTGGATGTAGCGTAGGGCCTGCCTCAGGGTCAACCTACTTAGCGCGTGTGCCTCGCGCTACGTTTCAGAGGGGATATACGGTACAAACTCCCTCACGTCTAATTCATTCAATTGATAGCATTTTCCATTGGCTTTGAGTGCAGGTTGAAGCTGGCAGATGACGTATGGGGATCCGTAAAGGTGTTTCGACCATGGATGTTAAAGACGTACTCCACACCACGATGATCTTCACGCTCCAGCGAAAGGGCTTCAAGGCTGCCAGGCGCTTCCCTATTATCTTCTGCGATTTCGATCACCAAGCTACGCAGGGTGTCGCGATCTTTTGTGGCCACCTCCACTGAGAATTTTCTCTGGCGATGTTGGCCATTGCTGAAGCCGCCGCCTGAGCTAGCGGAGCCAATTCGGTTAAATGTGATGTAAGCAAGCAGTACGACTTCCATGATTCGACCTCGTGACTGCGGAGCTTTCTTGGTACCAGAGATAAGCGGAAAGGGCGAGGGCGCCGAATTTCCATTGGGCTGGCATCGCCGCGCGCATGATACCCGTATGATTCTAGGAGCACGCCCAGACGCTGTAGTCCGCTTGCAATGCTGGTCGTTTGTCAGCATCCTCGGGCACGCGATATATAAATTGCTATCATTAAGAGGAAATCGATGAATTCCAAGGATGGGAGCATCTCCACTGCTCTGAGCGATGAGATCAACTCACACCGGGCGCGGCTAGCGCCGTTTTTCAATGGCAACGATAAGCCCAATCCTTCGGTCAGCTTCGCTAACGACGGCACCGGGTTCGGCAAGTCCTATAACGTCTTCGATCAGTTTATCGAGCATTCAACAGAGCGCAGCGAACGTGGTGGTCATCGCAACCTGTTTTTCATCACCCCTCACAAGGCTCAGATCGACGTTGCCAAGGTCACCCAGGCGAAAGCGGCGGCGAGGGGAGTGTGCATTCTAAGTTTCCTGGCCGAGCAGGACTTGACCGACCTTAACTTTGTCGGCTGGGTTACGAGAGTGTGCAATGAAGATCTGTACCTCGGTTGGATGAAGGCTCTCAAGTCCGACTATTACAGGGAAGCCGTTGCCGAGTTGGGCAACGCGATGAGTGGGATGAAAGCAACTGAGTCTGAGCAGGCTCGGTACCTCAAACTGGGCGTTGCTGACTACTTGCGCCAGACTGAGCTAGAGCGCCGCATCAAGGCCTCCAAACAGCGTTTGCTTCAAGCGCTTCAGGGCTTGGCGAAAGCTGTGATCAGGGAGAAGGTCGATAACCAATTCGTGACTACGCAGCAGCGCTTTCAGCCCGCCCGTGATGGCCGAGATCGAGCGAAGACTCAGGTCATCGATCATGTTTTGCCCTTTGAACGAGCCAAGGTGGGCCCGACTGTATTCATCGCCACCACCGCACGGTTTCTTAAGCGGGCGTACATCGTGTACCTCGACAAAAAACGAGAGCCGAACATCAGGAAGCTAAGCTTCGAAGCCATCCTGGGGGCTAAACGCCCGCTTACTGCAGCAGAAGAGAGGGAGGTCATACCTATCGGTTTGGCCTGTAGTCTGTCCCATGACGAGCAAATCGCCTATCTGAAAAAGGTCTACTTCGTTCGTGACGATTCCAACTTCTTCAAAGAGCACGAAATAACCTTCAATCTGGTCGTTGATGAGGAACACGACAGCTACGACCGAATTTTCGAAGAGAGCAAAAAGAAGCTGGTCAGTGAGCGGGTCAAGCCACCTCACGTCATTGCTGGTCTGCACCGGCTGATGGAAACGATTACGGCAGATTATGGCCCCGATGATGATGAGCCCATCGCATACGCCGAAACGGTTGAACTGATGAGCGATCTGCGTCGGCACTACGAGGAGGACTGCGATGCCAGTGTTAGCTTGGATAAAATTCTTGAGATGTGCTCCGGCAACGTCGGCCACATTACGATCGACAACCGTGACATTGAGCAAATCCTCGCACTGTCACGGAACATCTTCAGCCTGACGCCTAGACGCTTCTACAACGAGGACGCACTGAAGCGAATTCGCATGCGTCCAGTCGGTGGGAGGAGTGAGATTCGTCTGTATTATGATGACGGCGCTGAGAGAAAAGATCCGACCCTACATGACTTTCTCCAAGTCATGCTGTGCGCACTTTATGCGTGTTCCAAGATTCCCCAAGACAGCCAGCTGCGCCACTTGCTGGAGTTGGGTGAGGATGCCAGTCAGAACGCGCCATTGTCTGAGTTCATCAAGAAGTCTCGCCAACACCGAGCTTATGTGGCCTCTATTTTCGACCGTGCCAAGGACGAGGAAATCCTTGTAGACGCGTTCTTCACCTTTTTTGCGCCGAAAATCGTATTTTCCTTGGTCAAGGTCAACACGATTCCTTTCGGTGGCGACGCCGTGAAGAACCGAGTGTTTGTCGATTTTCACATTGACCTGATCCTGGAGCTTCCTGAGGTCAAATTGCTTCGAGTTCTGCATGGTACGCAGAACAGCGCCATGTGTCTGAGCGCCACGACCGGCTTCAAGGATTCCTACTCCGGAAATTTCTCCCGCAAGATGCTCGCACGTTATGGTGACGCAGATCCCAGCAACCTTGATGTACGTGTGGTTCAGCGCTCCCAAGCGGACATCAGCGCGATGTCAGATCTTCGAGCCGCGCGCGCTAAAGCCAGAACTGTAGAGATCAGGCCCTTCCATAAAACATCCGCCGACGATATCAGCGGGCTTCGCGCTGACCCAGTGTTCAAAAGTGCTTACAACTTTTGGTCTCACTCCCTGCTTCCACCGGGTTACCTCGAAAACAAGTATCGGATGTCTGCTTATCGCAGACAGATCGAGGCGATGCTCATGGCGGCCTGGGACGGCAAGAATACCTTTGTCCTTTCGCTCAACAACCGCTTTGCGGAGCTCTTCAAGAACCTGTTCTCACAAGGTATTGATGGCCGGCTCAGGGGGCTTAACCGGCTCCATCACGACAAAATTTTCGAGCTCCAGCCATTTGCGGGTAAAACCAGGATCAGGGTCATCCTATTCAGCGCTCAGTTGGCAAAGGAAGTCGATATCGACGACTACCTCAAGGTCGATGCCGATACACGAATCTGTTTGATCTCAGCCTATGGCAGTGCTGGCACTGGCCTAAACCTGTTCGTAGAGCGAGAGAACAGCTTCCATCAGGACTTTGACCGATTGGTGCTGGTTAACACGCCTTTCTACAGTGCGATTCGTGAAAAAGACACCGGTCTCAACACCGTCAAAAACCATATTCTTCTGCTCAAGCACATCGCGTCGGGGGCAACGGAGGCTATTCGACTGGCTGACTTCGATGCCAATCTGATGCAGCCTAAAAATCGGCGCATCCTGAACCAGGAGCATGACCTGGCGGTTCTTAAGGCGATCATCCAGGCCGTAGGGCGAGTCGAGCGGCGCGATAGCTACATCAACACCGAAATCTTCTTGCCCAGTGATGTCATCGACGATCTCATCGTGCGCTATAGCCGCCTGCGCCGAGAGGGCAACGATCTACTCATCAATAGCCTTTCGCTGCTTAATCACCGGCTTATGCAGTTCTGCCTGCAGCAGGCCGAAAGTCGATGCTTTGCGACTGAGGATGAACGTGAGCAGTTCACCGCCACCGTGGTCGGCACAGCCGATGACATCACCAATTTTTTCGATGGAGCCTACCGAACAAAAATTCTGAAGAGCGCACGTGAAGGCAATCGGGATGCGATGCTGTTCAACGAAATGCTCAGGGCACCGGAAAGCATTACCGCCCCAGACAAATACGTACGCAGGTTATTGTCATCACCGTTGGTAAAAGCCTCCAGTTACTACCAGGAAGTAATCAAAAGCTTTTATCTGCCCAGGCACATCACAGACCGGGTCACTGTTTGTACGACCTCGGAAAGCTCCAACCACCTCAGCGATTTCCTGCACGGACAAAGTGTGTATCAGCCTGGGAAATGGCTGGTGCCAGACTACGTGCGCGCCAGTGATGAAAATAACGATGAGGGGCCAAGGATCATCAACATGGCTTGCAACATGGCCAACGATGGCATCGATGTGCACCTACCCAATCCTGCACTGATTCCACTGCTCAAGGGGAATGTCGGAGAGTTTATTTTCTCAAAAGTGCTATCCAAACTTGGGGTCTCGACACTGAGCCTCGATGAGCTGGTCAGCCTACTGGGCCCGGCCGTGTATGAGCGGTACGACACCTTCGTACTCGATGGAAGCGCCCTGATCTGCGTTGACGTGAAGCGCTGGGCGGCAGGTTTGGAGAATGAAGAGCTGTCCATCAAAACCCTGCGCGGAGCCGAAACCAAGCGGCAGGAGATGATCAAGTTGTGCCAACGCCTGAACCTTGAACCCCGCTTCCTCTATGTCAACACGCAACCCGACGATAACAACCTGAATGCAGAGCGCGAATTTGACTCCGGGGAGTCCATCCACTTTCTGAACGCCTTCAAGAAAATTACCCATTACGTCCCTCTTTCTGGCACGACTCGCATGCACAGAGTCGATGAGCGCCTGATGATCAACCCAACTTTGGTACAGCTGCTAAGGAACGCGAAATGACTCTGTTCAACGTCTTGGAATCGGATGCGGCCGCGAAGGCGCGCACGAACATGCTGAAGCTGCCTGGCGACCTTGACGGCATCATTGATCGCCTCTCAGCGCCTCATGACGGCGGTGGCCACATTCAGGGTGCAGTGGTCGAAGTCGCCAAAAAATATGGCGAGGAATTTTCGGACTACTACCAGCGGGTCGATTCAACCATCAAAGATTTCATCCGCAAAACGCTTGGTATTCCAGCTTCCACGGGCGTGCACTACAGCAAATTCAGTGCGAGAAAAGGGGTGTTCGGGTTTATCTATCTCAGCAGTCGGGCAGCCGAATCTGGTCAGGTTCGAAAGGTCATCGCGCAGCATTCGCTCAATCCCTGCCATGCGATTCAGGCATTGCTGCATTTGAAGCTCAAGCTCTCGTATCTCAATGATGTTCACAAGAACTACGAGATCGCTCCGGTGGAGTACAACGCGAACCTTTATCTGGGGCTTGTGTTCAGTTACAGCACCAAGAATGGCAATGACGTGTTCGAAGCTTTGGAGTACGACCTGTATTTCTCTACGCAGCAAGAGCTCGTCGTCACTCTCAAGCGCGCCGTGATGGAATGCACCTCCCAGGATAGCGTCAGCAGGCCAGTCACCGAGTCGGGCATGCTCATGTTCGAATGGGGCGCCAAGCGCTTCAAGCAAGTACGCTCTCTCAACGCTACGACCAGCAGTGATCGCAATTACATGGCCTTCGCCACGAACAGCCCCAAGGCGAAGGCTCTGAACAAGTACCACAACAGTATCAACTATCATCAGACGGACTGCCTGAATCGTCTGGGGCGGCTGCTAGGGGAGGCTGGGGTAGAGTTTTCCGCTGTCGTTTTTCAAGCCACCCACCAGGTCACATCATTCCTGGAAGGTCTCCCTACCATGTCCAACCCGCTTTGGCTGCTCGATACAGCGAAGAACCTTTCAGGAAACAAGGACTGGCTAACCACGATTGCCAGCTTGGCGGAGAAATTTGGTGCGTCCAAGGTGTTGAGCGCTGACGGCCTGCCTGAGCCCACTGAGCTTGAAGTTGGCACTACTAACTATCTGGTCGTCAGTGAGAAAGTCAAAGTAGCCGGCAAGAGCAAGAATGGTTCCAGCATCTTCCAAGCCAATGCCACGGGGGCGGAGTCGCATAACACCTTCTGGCAGGCCCTTAACGCTCGCCAGCGTAGCCCGGAGGCGGAGTTCGATTACTACACGTCAGTGAAACTACACCGATTCACGGCGAGCGTGGATACGATCAGCCAAGGCCTCAACGTCGCCCCTAAAAAGAGCATTTCCGCAGCCGCTATTGAAAAAAGCTTGCAGGAGCTGGCGCTCAAAGAGTCGATTTTTCGTGACAAGGCCATAAAGGTCGCCGGCGCCTCGTTACCCAACCACTCTCTACAGATGATGACTTGCCGAAGCGACAGGAACGAGAACGTCTATATCCATGTCCTCGACGTGGCAGTCGACGGCGAGACGATCAAAGTTGAAAACTCCCGGCGTTTCGACGAGACGTCCAAAGGGGAGTTCAACCACGAATTCAAGCAGCTGGGAGTGGTCTTGGGAAAACCGACGAAGAAAGCGTTTGACGCGCTTTGGGACGGAGCCTTCCTCATCCGGGATAAGGCCTCGAATATGTGGCTGAACGCCTACAACACGCTTCGAGTGCCCTCCATCATTGGTAATACCCTGTTCGATAACCAGGAGCTTCAAGACGGTGGTGTATCCCCTGCGCGGAAGGTCGCGATCGATGTAACCCCTCTGCCGTACTACCTCACTCCATTCAAGAAAAAACAGCGCCATAACATCTTCATCCAAGACAATGGCAGTGAGGGTGCAGTGTTCTTCGTGTCGTCCAGTCAGGCGACAAACGGAACCATCGTCAAGCAAAGTCTGGCCTACAACGTGATAGTCATCGACGACACCGGCAGCCGTCTTCCTGTCCTGACTCATCCCCTGGGCGAGCTGTTTTTCTCCAGCTTCACCTACGACATTGTGAAGCTACGAGAGGCGGCTAAGACTTCCATTTTCCAGAAAATCGTCGAGGTCTGTTTGCACAACTAAATCCTCACCTGCTTCCAGGTTTCACTCAGGGCACGACATCCTAGCGGCATGAGAAAGGCGGGCACCGAGTGTGGGTCCTCAAGTCCAGTTCCCCAAGAAGGCCGCTGAGGGTCCTACAGTTGGACGTTACGGACTTGTGCGTGGAAGCAGTCACATCGCCTTGGCGCTCCTTCAGGAACAGCGTAGAGAGGCCCTCGAAGGTCATCGGGTTTGTCGAGGACGGTAATACAGATAGAGGCAGGTCGTGGGTTACAGACGTGCTACATGATAGCTCCCCAATGATCCCCATCAGTTCCTGCGGGCACCCCTCAAGACGATCCTGAGCAGCCCTGAGCAGGCGTTGTCCCTGTTGTTGGCCCGCATTGAATCGACCCAGCGATGCAGCCTCAGCGAGGTGGTTGCTCATCTGGTCATAGATTTCCATGTATAGGCTCCGAGAGTCTTCGCTATGGCCCTGTAGGGCGTCCTCAGCGATCTCCTTGAGTCGTTCCTTGAGGTCCCCCACGCAAGCCTCTGGGCGGTCGAGGTGGAAGACAGCCAGTGTCTTGAGGATGCCCATGGAGAACTGCATAGCGGTTGGCCTATCGGTAGAACGCTAAGATACGGTGAGGTTACGGGCAGAGCATCCCCCGAGGGCGAACCCTCAGGTAATGGATCCCCGACCGTCTGTAATGCCAGACCGAGAGGGCCTGAGCTGGTCGTTGGTTACAAGGCTGGTTACAGGCTGGTGACAATTGGTCCTGATCTGAGGCAGCTTGGATGACGGTCAGAATTAGGTAAGCCCTTGATTTTCATTGGTTTACCACCAGTGCTTCCCGAACATTTCCGGGTTCGCCCAGTACTTCGCATTCAGCCAGTCCGGCACCTGTTTGTATTCACGCAGGTCGTAGGTGAAGAGGTTCAGGACCTGCTCGTCGCGGGCGAAGCGTTCGCTGGCTTGCAGGGCCAGCGAGAAGAAGTCGGTTTCCTGCCAGCCACAGGCTTTCAGGTCCGCCAGCACGGCGATGCGGCTGGCGTTGAGGTTGCGGATGCCGCCCAGTAGTTCCAGCCCGCTGCGTTTGGGCATGTGCTCCAGGCAATCGACCACCAGCGCCAGGTCAAATCGCTGCGCAGCCAGATGCGGGGGCAGAAGGCCGGGTTCGGCCAGCGACACTTCGGTATGCGGGTGCGCGTCCTGAAAGGCCTGCAAGGCAGGAAACGCCTGCGCGCCGATCAGCAGCAGGCGCGCTGGCGCGTAGCGGTCGAGCAGGGCGGCCAGCGCTTGCTGGGGCGTGCGGGTGGAGAAACCGACGGTCATCGAAAATCCTCTGATTGGCTGACAAGACTAGCCTGCCCGAAGAATGCTGAAAAGCACCGTTCCTGTCGTGTGAAATGCGCCGTGTGCGACAAAAGCGTGATGATTTGAAACAGGTTTCAGGCTATATGTGTCAGGACCGCATGTTTTTTCACGCACCGCTGGCATATTCAGTGGGCAGGACGTCTACTGTGCGGCGACGAAAAGCGTGCGAAGAATTCGCTTTCGTCATCAGGATCATGATCAAGGGGCATGCGATGAAGGTGTTTTGGGGGTTGGGAAAGCTGTTGATGCTGGGCTTCTGGCTGGTGGTACTGGCCAATGCGCTGGTCGAAGCGCCCAGCCCGTTCGGTGTGATGATTGATATGGCGGGCAGTCTGGTGCTGCTGACTCATCTGCTCGAGCTGATCCTGTTCAACGGCAGCCTTCGCGGTCGCAAGCACCCTTGGCGTGACAGAGGCAAAATCATTTTGTTTGGCATCTTTCATGTCCAATCCATCGGCCGTTCGGCTTCGGGGCACACCCATGCGTAATCTCGTTCTACTGGCCGCACTGTTCAGCCCGCTGGCCATGGCCCAGGCCATCATCGTTGCACCGCACTCCCTGATGCGCCTTCCCGGCAACAGCAGTGTGCTGCAGGTCGAGCGGCTGGAGGTGTCCGATTACGGCACCCTGCTGATCCCGGCTGGCATCGATGACGTCAAGATCGGTCAACTGGTGCTCGGTCATGAAGCGCGCATCGCCATCGTGCCCGGCGCGCAGACGTTCAAGCTGGTGGTGGATCAGGGTGAGTTCGGCGACGGCAGCCAGATCACGGCACGCGGCGCGCCCGGTACGTTCGAAAAACCTGCATCGCCGGGCCGCAACCTGACGCTGCGGGTGAACAGGCTGAACGCCGGGCAGCTGTCGATCGATGCACGCGGCGGCGCAGGTGGTCCAGGCTATTTCGGCCTGGACGGCGGTACGGGCGAAGAGCCGGGCTGCACGTGGGGTCAGGCCGGACGCGGTCACAACGGTGACAACGGCGGCAATGGCCACGACGGCGCAGCGGGCGCACAGGTTCGCCTCGAGGTGCCGTACAGCGTTGCGGCGGATCGGATCAAGGTCAACGTCGAAGGCGGGGCGCCGGGCAAAGGCGGTGAGGGCGGCAAGGCGGGCAAAGGCGGCGCGTCCAAGGGCTGCATCGTCTATCGCGCCGACGGCGGCAAGGCAGGCAGACCGGGCGAGCCCGGCCAGCCAGGCGTCGCGGGACCGGCCGGTGCACTGATCCTGCAACGCTTGTAACCGAATCTCTGGCGGCCACGGATCGGCTTCTGACGATCCGTGGCCTGCCCTGAAGATCGCTTACTGCGGCACGCCGTTTTCCCAGCTTTTCCAGTCCTTGAGGATCGCCTGAACCAGCGGATTGCCGGTGCGGTACAGGTTTTCCAGCGCCGGTACGAAGGCGCCCTGATCGGCGTACTTCAAGAGATTGTCCACTTCGCTGTAGCCCGGATAAGGGCGGTCGAAGTCAGAGCCTGCGCGGACCACGGCAAGACGATTGACGTCGACCTTGCCAGCCTTGCTCGCCCTGAGCAGCGCTTCGTACGTGGAGTTGTCTTCCTGCTGAGTCGTGCAATACACGCCCTTGTTGTCGGTCAGCAGGCGCGTCCAGACCTCCGCCCGCTCGCTCAAACGCGTTCCCGAAAACCACGTGTTGCCTGCCAGTGTGTCGCACTGTGTGACCTGGGGCGGCTGGTTGGCAGGCGCGTAAGGATATTTCACCCGCCACGCAGCGGACTCCTTGCTCTCACTGAGCGCGACCTTCTGTGACAGCGCAAAGGCCTTGGCCTGAAGCTTGGGGTTGAGTTCGAAGACTTCGGTTTTGTAGTCCAGCGGCGGTTTCTCGTTCGGCCCTTTGGTGTTGATGCCCAGGTAGCCGGTCGGCCAGTCCTTGGGCACATCACGTGAATCGATTTCCCACTGGGTGCCGAACTCGACCAGATAATGAGCCCAGGCCGTGGTGCCGAGCGTGCCGTGGTGCGGGTTGATACCGGCAATGCCCGCAACGATGAAGTAGGTCTTGCGCAGGTCGAATTGGGGCGACAGGGCCAGTGCCAGCGTCGAAGCCGCGGCGTTGGTCTGCCCCATGCCGGTGACCAGCAGGCAGGTGTCCTGATCGTTGCAGCGGATGGTCGGGTATTCGGCGGACAGGCCCGGCACCTCAATCTCTTTGGTCAGGTGCAGGCGGTCGATCCAGTTCTGCGCCTCGGGGGCGAACATGGCGACCAGCATGACCTTGGGCGTAACCGGGGCGGTGGACGCCCAGATGCCCGGGCTGAGCAGAGCAAGCGAGGCGCAGAGGGCGTTGCGAGTGATGCTTTTCATGAGAACTCCTGTCGTCAAAGTCATGATCAGAACTGATAACCGACGCCGGCGTAGTAACCCCAGCCGTCCGAGCGGGCGCGGAAGTTGCCTTCGCCGAAATTCAGCTCACTGCCGTCCTGCCAGTTGCCGCCGTTATGAAAGTAACGACCGACGAGCGTGAAGCGCAGGTGCGTGAAGGCGTACAGCAAGACGTTGGTGGCGACCGTCGAGTTGGCGGTACGCGCCGGATCGTCCTTGAGGTCCGAGCCGAAATCGAAATTGGTGAAGCCGATGTAAGTCAGCGATGCGCCGTTGTCGAATTTGGTGATCGGCACGATGTACTTGAGCTGGGCGCGATAGCCGTCCCACGAGTATTCGTTGCTGGCGCCGTAGTTTTCCCACTGGTAGCGACCATAGAAGTTGGCCGACAGATTGACCCGCGACTTCGTGTCGATGTCGGTGCCGATACCGCTGTAAAGGGTGTTGGCGCGGTTGGCCGAATTGCTGCCGTGGTCGTAGATCCAGTCGAAGGCAACGTACCACTCCTTGAAAGGCCCCACGGCCAGGCTGCGTCCTGCCAGATAATCAATGGAGATGCGCGGCTCGTGCTCCATGAACACCGGCGAGCCATGATCCCAGACGCCCTTGTCGTTGCGGTTGCCGATGTCGAGGATCTTCGGCACGTCGATATAGCCGTACAGCTCGAACGGGCCTTTGCGGCCGAAGTATTCGTATTCCAGATACACGTCATCAACCGGCTGCGGACCGAAGCTTATGTCCTTGCTGCCGATCAGCGTGAGGTCCTGATTGAACCAGTCGGACAGATACGCGCCTTTGCCTTCCTTGGGCGATGCAGGCGGGCTGAGGGTCTCGCCTTGCGCGGAGTCCTCGGCTGCGGCAGGTTGCGCCTGCGCCATGGCGCAAGGCAGTGCCAGCGAGGCTGTGAACAGCAGAGGGATCAGAAATCCGGGTGACGCGGCGGACTGCTTGGAGGACTGCATCGGTATTGAAACTCCTTTTAACGGCACGTACTACGATTCGCAAACGTTTGCACAGGACGTGCCAAAGGAACTCAACCGGCTGAAAGCCAAGGACATTCAGGAAATAACGTGACTGATCGGGCAGGATTCTGCCCGCCTGCTGTGCGCGGTGACACGCTGAGTGCCCCGTGATGTTTCGTTTCGCACAGCCAGAGGGTTCGCCCGGTCAGAAACCTGGACGTGCTGCTGCGATCAATACCACAGCGAGCCCGATAATCAGATTGATGCCGACCAGTCGTCGGATTCTACCCAGCGCCGCAACACCTTCTGACCACTGCTCGGCTTCCACTGCACGTTGCAGTTCCGGCAACTGCAACGAATGGATACGAAGAAACAGCGCCACCATCACAACGTACAGCCCCATCATGATCTGCACGTAGCGGGGCGCGGTTTCAAAGCTGGTGAAGTTCAGCTGAATCATCCCGATACCGGTGATCGGCAGCACAATGACCGCCGCCCAGACCCAGACGAAGAACCTTGGAAACACCTGGACCCACACTTTCAAGCGAGACGGCCCTTCAAGTGCTGCAATGACGGCTGGGCGCAATACCATCCAGGCGAAAAACATCCCGCCGACCCAGACCAGAGCAGCCAGCAGATGCAACGTATAGACAGTGGAAAATGCGGTCATCGGGTACTCCGTTCTGCGCGGATGGATTTAGCGCGCTATGATAGCGCCCACTCAGAACCACTGAAAATTTATCCAGCCTTTTTTGCCGTGCCCCCGAACCGAAGCCAATGATCAGTACCGAACTCAAATCCCAGATCCAGGGCGCTTACTCGCGTTTCCTCGAAGCCAAGAGCCTCAAGCCACGTTATGGCCAGCGATTGATGATCGCCGAAGTCGCCAAGGTACTGGGGGATATCGATACCGATGAGGAAGGACGGCGCTCGGGCGATCCGGCCGTGGTCGCCGTGGAAGCGGGCACCGGTACAGGCAAGACCGTGGCCTACGCCATTGCGTCGATCCCGACGGCCAAGGCGGCGGGTAAACGTCTGGTGATCGCCACCGCAACCGTCGCGCTGCAGGAGCAGATCGTCTACAAGGACCTGCCGGACCTGATGCGCAACAGCGGCCTGAATTTCACCTTCGCGCTGGCCAAGGGGCGTGGCCGTTACATGTGCCTGTCCAAGCTCGACACGCTGCTGCAGGAAAGCGACGCCACCAACGCGACCGCGCAACTGTTCGAGGAAGAAGGCTTCAAGATCGAAGTCGACGAAGCCAGCCAGAAACTGTTCACCAGCATGTTGCAGAAGCTGGCGGGCAACAAATGGGACGGCGACCGCGACAGCTGGCCTCAGGAACTGGCCGATCAGGACTGGGCGCGCCTCACCACCGATCACAGCCAGTGCACCAACCGTCATTGCCCCAATTTTCAGCAGTGCGCCTTCTATAAGGCGCGTGAGGGCATGGGCAAGGTCGATGTGATCGTCACCAACCACGACATGGTGCTGGCGGATCTCGCATTGGGCGGCGGCGCGGTATTGCCGGACCCGCGTGACACGCTCTACGTGTTCGACGAAGGCCATCACCTGCCGGACAAGGCCATCGGCCATTTCGCGCATTACACCCGACTGCGCTCTACCGCCGACTGGCTGGAGCAGACCGCCAAGAATCTCGCCAAGCTGCTCGCCCAGCATCCGTTGCCGGGCGACCTGGGCAAGCTGATCGAGCAGGTGCCGGAACTGGCCCGTGAGATCAAGGGCCACCAGCAATTCATGTTCGGTGCTTGCGAGCAACTGGCCGATTTCCGTGCCGGTGAAGACATGCAGGGCCGCGAGCGTCCGCGCCATCGCTTTGTCGGCGGCGTCATTCCCGAGCACATCCGCGAGATGGGCATTGAACTCAAGAAGGGCTTCGCCCGCCTGGACGATCTGTTTACCCGTTTGACCGATCTGCTCAAGGAAGGCATGGACGGCGAGGTCAACATCGGCATCGCCAGCCATCAGGCCGAAGAGTGGTATCCGCTGTTCGGCAGCTTGCTGGCCCGCGCCCATGGGAACTGGGAATTGTGGACAGCCTTTACCGCCGAAGACCCGGAAGACAGCCCGCCAATGGCCCGCTGGCTGACGCTGGCCGACAGTGGTGCGCTGTTCGACATCGAGGTCAATGCCAGCCCGATCCTGGCGGCCGAGATGCTGCGCCGCAACCTGTGGAACATCGCCTACGGTGCGCTCGTGACCTCGGCCACCCTGACCGCGCTGGGCAAGTTCGACCGTTACCGTATGCGTGCCGGCCTGCCGAAAGGCGCGGTCACGGCGGTTGTACCGAGCCCGTTCCACCACGCCGATGCCGGTGTGCTGCGCGTGCCGGACCTCAAGGCCGACCCCCGTGATGCGGTCGCTCACACCGCAGCGATCATCCGAGACCTGCCGGGTCTGGTCGAAGGCTCGCGTGGCACGCTGGTGCTGTTCTCTTCGCGCAAACAGATGCAGGACGTGTTCGACGGACTGGATCGCGACTGGCGCAAGCAGGTGTTCATCCAGGGCAACCTGTCCAAACAGGAAACCCTGAACAAGCATAAGGCGCGGGTCGACAGTGGCGAGTCCAGCGTGCTGTTCGGGCTGGCCAGCTTTGCCGAGGGCGTGGACTTGCCCGGCGCGTATTGCGAGCACGTGGTCATCGCCAAGATTCCGTTCGCAGTCCCGGATGATCCGGTTGAAGCGGCACTGGCCGAATGGATCGAGGCGCGTGGCGGCAATCCGTTCATGGAGATTGCCGTGCCGGATGCGTCCTTGCGTCTGGTTCAGGCCTGCGGACGTCTGCTGCGCACCGAAGAAGACCGCGGCACCATCACACTACTGGACCGCCGCGTGGTAACCCAGCGTTACGGCAAGGCGATCCTCAATGCGTTGCCGCCGTTTCATCGGGAAATCTCCTGAACCCAGGCTGACCGGCGGCTGGCAGCAGTTCCCAAAACGGTCAATCGCTGGAACAATATGCGCCCATTCTGGTGGCCGTATTCAAGGCCTCCAGCGACATTCAGGAGTCAGCGGTTTTGCAGATCCAGGGTCATTTCGAACTTGAATTCGAAGCAGTGCGTGAAGCCTTTGCGGCGCTTTTTGACGATCTTCAGGAGCGCGGTGCTGCCCTGTGCATTCAGGTCGGCGGACAGACAGTTGTCGATCTCTGGGCGGGCACCGCTGACAAGGATGGCGCCGAAGCCTGGCACACCGATACCATCGCCAACCTGTTTTCCTGCACCAAGACCTTTGCCAGTGTTGCTGTGCTGCAGCTCGTGGAAGAGGGCAAGCTGAAGCTGGATGAGCCCGTCTCCCGGCTCTGGCCCGAGTTCGCTGCGGCGGGAAAGGGCTCGATCACCTTGCGCCAGTTGCTCTGCCATCAGGCAGCGCTGCCTGCGATTCGCGGGCAACTCCCGGCAGAAGCCCTTTACGAATGGGACACCATGACCTCGGCCCTGGCGGCGGAAGAACCCTGGTGGACGCCCGGTCAGGGCCACGGCTACGCCGCCATCACCTATGGCTGGCTGATCGGCGAGATGTTGCGCCGCGCCGATGGTCGCGGTCCTGGCGAATCTATTGTGGCGCGGGTAGCGCGGCCTTTGGGGCTGGATTTTCATGTGGGGCTGGCCGATGACCAGTTCCATCGCGTGGCGCACATCGCCCGCGGCAAAGGCAATGTCGGAGACGATGCGGCCCAGCGTGTGCTGCAGGCGACAATGCGTGAGCCTGCCTCGATCACGGCTAAGGCTTTCACCAATCCACCGTCGATCCTGACCAGCACCAACAAGCCGGAATGGCGTCGCATGCAGCAACCTGCCGCCAACGGCCATGGCAATGCCCGCAGCCTGGCGGGCTTTTATAACGGTCTGCTGGACGGAAGCCTGCTGGAAGCCGAATTGCTCAATGAGCTGACGCGTGAACACAGTCTCGGCCAGGACAAGACCCTGCTGACCTCGACCCGATTCGGTCTGGGTTGCATGCTGGACCAGCCGACCGTGGCCAACGCCACCTTCGCTCTGGGTCCGAAAGCATTCGGCCATCCGGGCGCGGGCGGTTCGGTGGGCTTTGCCGACCCGGATTACGAGGTGGCGTTTGGCTTCGTTACCAACACCCTCGGGCCTTACATTCTCATGGATCCGCGTGCCCAGAAACTGGTCGGGGCGTTACGTGAGTGTTTGCAGTAAGTTTCGTCTATAAGTGTTTGTTTCATACCGACTGTCAGTTAAACGGGGTATAACGGGTCCGTATGACGGTTTCTCTTTCCACCTGTAACTTCATGCGTGTTATACGGACGTAACAACGTTCCTTCTGTCTGATCAAAAACTGTTGTGGGTCATCCATGTCGTCCAATAAAAGCCTCGTTCTCGCTCTGTGCATCGCCGTCACCGGCTGTGCTCAAACTCCTCAATCCGATTCTGCTGCAACTGACGGCCATTGGTGGCAGTTCGGTTCGGGCGCAGCCGACGATGGTGCTGCGAAGGCACCCGCTCCGGCACCTGTTGCTGCGCCGGTTGCCAAGGCGCCCGACGCGTCTGCACCGGTCGACGGAACGAGGGGTAAAAAATTGTGGTACTGGCCATTTGGCTCCGACGATGACACGGCCGTAAAGTCTGATGCCGTCGCTGGCAAGCCTGCACCTTCTCTGGTGGCGAAGAGCGAAGCAGACCAGAAGAGCTCGTGGTGGCCATTCGGTAGTTCTGCGAGCAAGGCAGACGAGCCGAAAGCCGCCCCCATGCCTGATCCGAAAGTGACCAAGGCTTGGCTGGACGAATACGAGCCTCGCGTCCGTGCAGCCATTAAGGACACCCCGTTCGAAGTGGAGCGTCGCGAAGACCTGCTGGCAATCACCGCGCCGGTAGACAGCTCGTTCAACCCGGATCGTCCGGCCATGCTGCTGCCGGTCACACTGGGTCCGATCACGCGTCTGGCCAAGGCCGTTGAAGGCGACAAGAAAACGGCCGTGCTGATTCTAGGTCACGCTGACACTTCGGGTCCTACCGAAGCCAACCAGAAAATCAGCCAGGAGCGCGCCCAGTCGGTTGCCGCGATCTTCCGCCTCAGCGGTCTTGAGCGTCAGCGCCTGAGCCAGCGTGGCATGGGTGCCGTGATGCCGCGTGCGGCCAATGACAGCGCGCAGGGTCGTGCACTGAACCGTCGCGTTGAGATTCTGATGACGCCGCAGGACACCATGGTCGCCCTGATGAGCCGTTACGCACTGCCGCCGGTTGCTCCGACCATGGTCGCAACCCAGGACGTCAAGCCTGTCGTGCCTGCTCCAGCCCCGGCCAAGAAAGCGGCGGTGGCGAAGAAAGACACGGCCAAGAAAGCTGCACCGGCCAAGGCGAAAGCCAGCACTGCCAAAAAAGCCGCTCCGGCGAAGTCCACCGCAGCGGCCAAAAAGCCTGCCGCCAAGACCCCGGCCAAGGACGCAGCAGCGAAGAAGACCGACGCCCAGGCCAGCAACTGATTGCAGGTAACTCCTGAGCGTTCCCACGTTCGCGTGGGAACGCTTCTCCAGACGCATCGCGTCTGATCTGACTCAGGGCATTCGCTCACCATTCAGTGGTCAGATAATCCAGCCGCAACAACAGGAATCACACCATGACCCAGACTCTGGCTGACATGCGCCGTGACTACACCCGTGACGGTCTGACCGAAGCGCAGTCACCGGACGAGCCGTTTGCGTTGTTTCACCAATGGTTCGCCGAGGCCGTGAAAACCGAACAGCCTCCGGTTGAGGCCAACGCCATGACCCTGGCGACGGTTGACGAGGAGGGGCGTCCGCATTGCCGGGTGCTGCTGCTCAAAGGGCTGGACACACAAGGTTTCACATTCTTCACCAACTACGACAGCGCCAAGGGCCAGCAGCTCGCTGCACGTCCGTTCGCGGCAATGACCTTTTTCTGGCCAACGCTGGAGCGTCAGGTGCGTATCGAAGGGCGAGTGGTGAAGGTCACTGCGCAGGAATCGGACGCCTATTATCAGGTCCGGCCTCTGGGCAGCCGTCTAGGGGCCTGGGCGTCGCCGCAAAGCCGGGTGATCGCCGACCGTGAAGAGCTTGAAGGTCTGATCAAACAGACTGAGCAACGATTTCTCGATAGCGCGCCTCACTGCCCCGAGCATTGGGGCGGCTATCGTCTTCTGCCGGAGCGAATCGAGTTCTGGCAGGGACGTTCGAGTCGCCTCCACGACCGTTTGAACTATCGTTCAGTTGACGGGCAATGGACACGTGAGCGTCTCGCGCCCTGATTGAATTATTTGCCTGTCGGGTCGTCTGAGCGTTACATGGGTTGTCGCTGTATGGCACCTGAATGAATATAAATTGCGGAACCTGGGCCGTGACAGCGTCGATGTCGGGTAGTCTAATGGCCACTAGTTCCTCTGGAGATACTTTTTATGCGCAAGTCTGCTCTTCTGGTCGCTTCGTTCACTGCCATGGCGTTGACGATGGGCGGCTGTACCTCGAACCTCACCGGTGATTCCTATTCCCGTGACGAGGCGCGTACCGTACAGAACGTTCGTCTGGGCACCGTTGAATCCCTGCGTCCAGTGAAAATCGAAGGCACCAAGACCCCGATCGGCGCAGGTGCCGGTGCGATTGTCGGTGGTGTAGGCGGCAGCGCGATCGGTGGTGGTCGCGGTAGCGTGGTAGCCGCCGTGATCGGCGCTGTTGCCGGCGGTCTGCTCGGTTCCGCTACCGAAGAAGGTCTGACACGCACTCAGGGCGTCGAGATCACTGTTCGTGAAGACGACGGCAGCATGCGTGCCTATGTTCAGCAGGTCGAGGAAAACGAAATTTTCCGGGTGGGTGAGCGTGTGCGCATCATGACCGTCAACGGCACGAGCCGCGTGACACACTGATCCGCACTGCGAATCAAGCGAAACCCCGGGCCGGAATGCTCGGGGTTTTTCGTTTCAGAACGACTGTTTTTCAGCGCTTCGGTGTCGCCCTGCAGGCGAGGACCATCACGCCGTAGCCGATGATGGCCGAGAGGATCGAACCGGTCAGAATGCCCATGCGATCTTCTCCCGCATACGCGCTGACCCCTGGCTCGAACGCCAGTGAGCCGACGAACAGGCTCATGGTGAAGCCGATACCGCACAGGATCGAAACGCCCAGCACGTGACCCCAGTTGGCTTCCTTGGGCAGCGATGCCATGCGTGTCTTGACCGCCAGCCAGGTGAGCCCGAACACCCCCAGCGTCTTGCCCAGCAGCAGGCCTGCGGCGATGCCCAGCGGGACCGGGTGGTTAAAGCTTTCCATGGTCACACCGGCCAGCGACACACCGGCGTTGGCGAATGCAAACAACGGCAGGATGCCGTACGCAACCCACGGATGCAGGCCGTGCTCCAGGGTCAGCAAGGGAGATGCCTTGCTGCTCGTGCGCAATGGAATGCAGAACGCCAGCACCACACCTGCAAGCGTCGCGTGAACACCGCTTTTCAGGACACAGATCCACAGCACCAGCCCGACAAGCAGATAGGGCGCAAGCCTGCTCACGCCGGATCGGTTCATCGCGATCAACGCAATGATCGATACAGCCGCCAGTATCAGCGACAGTTGTGACAGCTCGCCGGAGTAGACCAGCGCGATAACGATGATTGCGCCCAGGTCATCGATGATCGCCAGCGTCATCAGAAACAGCTTCAGCGAAACCGGTACACGCTTGCCGAGCAGTGCGAGCACACCCAGTGCGAACGCGATATCGGTTGCCATCGGAATGGCCCAGCCATTGAGGGCTTCGGCGTTGCCTGTATTCAGTGCGACATAAATCAGCGCCGGAACCACCATGCCGCCGATTGCAGCAGCGCCGGGCAACACGATCTGCGAGGGTTTGGAAAGATGCCCCTCCAGCACTTCGCGTTTGACCTCAAGGCCGATGACCAGAAAGAACAGGGCCATCAGCCCGTCGTTGATCCACAGCAACAGGGGCTTGGCAATGTGCAGGGCGCCGATCCGGGCTTCTACCGGTGTTTCCAGAAAGGCGTTATACAGCCAGGAAAGCGGCGAGTTATTGATAATGAGCGCAAGGGCAGCAGCTGCAATCAACAGCAAGCCTCCCGCGGCTTCAAGCTGAAAAAAGCGTGTAATGGTATTCCGCATGGGCGCGACCATTCTCCGTCTACGGTAAAAAGGACCGACACCCTAACCCGTTGATTGGAGAGTTAAAACAAAAGTTATATTCGTTTTTGTTATAAGTAATACAGTTCGTTACGCTATAAAAATAAAGCGTAAGTTATGTTACGAGTTGATTCGGAAGTGCGGGTTTATTGCGTAGGAAGTTTCTGAAAGCTAATGTTTTGGCTGGAAAATTGTAACTTTATAAGTTGTGGGAACTGATTGGTCACGGACGCTTGCATGGCAAGGCGTCCGTGACCCCGGTCCAAGGGTTTCAGCCCTCGATGCCCAACATGTCCCGTACCAGCGCTTCGGCAATGCGGATGCCGTCCACGCCAGCGGACAGAATGCCACCTGCGTAACCCGCGCCTTCCCCGGCCGGGTAAAGGCCCTTGGTGTTGAGGCTCTGCATGTTCGGACCACGCGTGATGCGCAGCGGTGCCGATGTGCGGGTTTCGATGCCGGTCAGTACCGCGTCGTGCAGCGAGAAGCCTTTGATCTGCTTGTCGAAGGCTGGCAGCGCTTCACGAATGGCCTCGATGGCAAAGGCGGGCAGCGCCTCGGCCAGATCCACCAGCTTCACGCCCGGTTTGTACGAAGGCTCGACGCTGCCCAGCGCTGTGGACGCCTTGCCTGCGATGAAGTCGCCGACAAGTTGCGCAGGGGCTTCGTAGGTGCTGCCGCCCAACAGATAAGCGTGAGACTCCAGACGCTCCTGCAGTTCGATACCGGCCAACGGGCTGCCCGGGAAATCCTGTTCCGGCGTGATGCCGACCACGATGCCCGAGTTGGCGTTGCGCTCGTTGCGCGAGTACTGGCTCATGCCGTTGGTGACGACACGGTTCGGCTCGGACGTTGCCGCGACCACCGTGCCGCCGGGGCACATGCAGAAGCTGTACACCGAGCGGCCATTGCTGGCGTGATGCACCAGCTTGTAGTCGGCAGCACCCAGTTTCGGGTGACCGGCGTATTTGCCCAGACGGGCACGGTCAATCAGCGATTGCGGGTGTTCGATACGGAAGCCCACCGAAAACGGCTTGGCCTCCATGAACACGTTACGGCTATGCAGCATGCGGAACGTGTCGCGGGCGCTGTGGCCCAGGGCGAGAATCACGTGGTGCGACGCGATCTGCTCGCCGCCCTCAAGGACCACGCCATTCAACTGGCCGTCTTCGATCATCAGATCAGTGACGCGCTGCTGGAAGCGTACTTCGCCGCCCAGTGCCTCGATCTGATGACGCATGTGTTCAACCACGCCGGTCAGGCGGAAGGTACCGATGTGCGGTTTGCTGACGTAGAGAATCTCTTCCGGCGCGCCAGCCTTCACGAACTCGTGCAGCACCTTGCGGCCATGAAAGTACGGATCCTTGATCTGGCTGTAGAGCTTGCCGTCGGAGAACGTGCCTGCGCCACCTTCACCAAACTGGACGTTGGACTCCGGGTTCAGGACGTTCTTGCGCCACAGGCCCCAGGTGTCCTTGGTGCGCTGACGTACTTCCTTGCCGCGCTCGAGAATGATCGGCTTGAAGCCCATCTGCGCCAGCAACAGGCCTGCGAAAATCCCGCAAGGACCGAAGCCGACGACGATCGGACGTTCGCTGAGGCCTTCCGGCGCATGGCCGACCACCTTGTAACTGACGTCAGGCGCCGGGCCCACGTGGCGGTCGTTGGCCAGTTTGCGCAGCAGCGCTTCTTCGTCACTAACTTGAAAGTCGATGGTGTAGATGAAGCACAGTTCGGAGGACTTCTTGCGCGCATCGTAGCTGCGCTTGAAGAGGGTGAAGTCCAGCAGTTCGCTGCTGTCGATACCCAAGCGCTGCAGCAGGGCAGGGCGCAGGTCATCGTCCGGGTGATCGATCGGCAGTTTGAGTTCGGTGATTCGTAACATTAAGGGGTCCAGTTTTCGGGCCGCAGGTTCAGCCCGACAGCACTACAAGAACCGGCGATTATAAGCGCTGAACCCCGTTGGCGGCGAGTCGAGGTGTGCAGTCCTGGCGACGACGGGTGCCATCGGTCGCCAAAACCCCGCCCTCAGGATGGGTCAGTCGTCCCGCGAGCCGCCGTAATAGCCGCAGCCACGTTGGGCCTGACCGTTGAGACGCAGCTCGGCGGTGAGGTGTTGCACCGAACCGTTGACGCTGTCGACGCAGCGCTGAGGGGCGACCCACAGTTCGATGCGCTGATTGTTGGCTTCGCTGCTGACACTGAAGCTGCCATCCGGCAATTGTTCTTCAAGGTAAGGCACGGCAAGCGGCGGCTGGCCTTCGCGTTCCAGAACCATGCCCTTGCCGCTGACGTTGACGTTCCACGCAGGCTTGTTGCCATTGACGTGCAGCGTCAGGCGTTTGAAGTTCAGGTCTTCGCAGGACTGACCGGGCCGCTCGACACGATAGACCTGGTGCAGGTCCAGCTGGCCGTCACTGTTGGCGGCCTTGCTGGCAGCGAACGAGCCGCGCAAGTCCGCAAAAACGCGCCCCTTGCTGTCGGCCAGGCTCGCGGCTTCCTGCAGGAGGCCGGTGTCATTGCGGTCCTTGACCACGTAGCGACGCTGCTCGTTGCACGGCTTGAACATCAGCTGCCCGTTCTCGCCAGTCAGGTCGCCCTGCATGCGGATCATGCCCGCCGTCGAGACTTTCGGTGTGTCGGTCTTGATGCCAAGCATCTGGCAGCCGGCGAACAACGGCAGAAGGGCGAATACAAGGACGGAACGAGCAGCGAACATTGGGCGGGTCTCCAGACAGGTGCCGCCACGTTACGCAGACTGATGCCGCATCACAAGACCTGATACGTCTGTCCGGTGTGCAGGCCTTCCACGCTTTTGGCATAGGCCAGCGCCACATCTGCGGCGGGAACAGGTTTGAAGCCTCTGAAGTAAGCGCCGTACTCTTGTCAAACAACATGTAAGTCACTGAAGAAACGCGAATTTTTAGGAGCGTTGCTGCGCGACAGCGCTACGTCGAAGACGTGGTGGCGCCTCCCACAGTAGTCCGTGGTTGCAGCAAGAAGTGGGTGCATGGGCATGATCGGCGTGCTTGAGATCACGCTGATGTTCCCACGCTCTGCGCCCATCGTTATACACAAGTCATCTGTCTATCGAGTGAGACAGCGGCGCCGCCGTGCTTTTTTTGCGCGATAGTGCGGACACCGCCGATTGCGACGTGGGTGAAGGCTGAGTCCTGGCGCTGATTCGGGGGGCAATCGGCATGGATGCCGATTGAGCTGCACTGGGCCATGGATGGCCCATTTGC
>Ga0326721_10000168_pt1 | contig 26269 bp, 23 predicted proteins | sample SGPome_FD_203951 | JGI IMG/M metagenome (GOLD analysis project Ga0326721, IMG submission 203951) | Soil microbial communities from Southern Great Plains, Lamont, Oklahoma, United States - SGP_1_2016 | ecosystem: Engineered > Artificial ecosystem > Soil microcosm > Unclassified | place: USA...
GACGCGGTTCCGCAGCCCATGACGAACTCTTCGCGACCGACGCCGGCATCACCCGGGCGTCGGATCGCGCGGGCGGCATCGAAGGCGGCATGTCGACGGGCACCGTTCTGCGCGTCCGCGCGGGGATGAAGCCGATCGCGACCGTGCCGCACTCGCTGCGGACGATCGACATCGCCACCGGCGACGAGGCGACGGCGCATCACCAGCGCTCCGACGTGTGCGCGGTCCCGGCCGCCGGCGTCGTGGCCGAGGCGATGGTCGCGATCGAACTCGCACGCGCCGTGCTCGAGAAGTTCGGCGGCGACAGCATCCGCGAGACGCGTCGCAACGTCGAGGGTTACCTCGCAGGCATTCCCGACGAGCTCCGCACCGCCCCGGTATCCGAGGCCGCGCTCCTCGCGCATGACGAACAGCACTGACCCCCTGACGCTGGTGCTCGTCGGCCCGATGGCCGCCGGGAAGACCAGTGTGGGGCGTCGCGTGGCCCGTCGGTTGCGCGTGCCGTTCATCGACACCGACAAGCGGATCGTCGCCGCCCACGGTCCGATCCCGGCGATCTTCGCAGAGCAGGGCGAGGGCGCGTTCCGTGAACTCGAACGTCTCGCCGTGGCCGACGCCCTGGCCGAGGGAGGAGTCGTCTCCCTCGGCGGCGGAGCGGTGACCGACGCCGGTACGCGCGACCTGCTGCGTGCGCACCGGGTCGTCTTCCTGACGGTCAGCGCCGACGCCGTCGCCGATCGGATTCGCGGAGGCAGCCGTCCGCTCCTCGAGTCCGAGGATCCACTGGACAGATGGAGGGCGATCTTCGACGAACGGCGCCCCTGGTACGAAGAAGTCGCGTCGACCACATTCGACACATCACGCAGACCGATGCAGAAGATCGCGGATGAGATCGCGACCTGGAGGAAAGAACAGCGATGAGCACTACGACGATCAGTGTCACCGGTAACGACGCCTACGACGTCTCGATCGGGCGGGGCATCCTCGACCGGGTCTCCGCGGCCCTGTCGCCCGGAGTCCGCAAGATCCTGGTGGTGCACCCGCCGACGCTCGCCGCCCGCGCGGCCGAACTGCGCGATCGGCTCCTCGCCGACACCGCCAACGGCCAGCGCGAGGTACTGCTCGCGGAGATCCCCGATGCGGAGCAGGGCAAGCGCATCGAGGTCGCCGCCTTCTGCTGGCAGGTCATGGGCCAGGCCGACTTCACACGCACCGACGCCGTCGTGGGTTATGGCGGGGGAGCGGTGACCGATCTTGCCGGATTCGTGGCGGCCACCTGGCTGCGCGGCATCCAACTCGTGCAGGTGCCCACCACCGTGCTGGGTCTCGTCGACGCGTCGGTCGGCGGCAAGACGGGGATCAACACCGCCGAGGGGAAGAACCTCGTCGGCGCGTTCTGGGCTCCGCGCGCCGTCATCGGCGACCTCGATGAGCTGAGCAGCCTGAGCCCGAACGAGGCGACGGCCGGGTTCGCCGAGGTGGTGAAGGCCGGATTCATCTGGTCGCCCGAGATCCTCGACATCATCGAGGCCGATCCCTCCCGCGCCGTCGACCCGCACACCGACGAGTTCCGCCGGGCGGTCGAGCTGGCGATCGGCATGAAGGCCACGGTCGTCTCGGAGGACTTCCGCGAAGCCGGACAGCGCGAGATCCTCAACTACGGGCACACCCTCGGCCACGCCATCGAGCACGCGGAGCGCTACCGCTGGCGTCATGGCGCGGCGATCTCGGTCGGAATGCTGTTCGCCGCGGAGCTCTCGCGTCTGGCCGGACGCCTGTCCGATGGCGCGGCCGCCCGTCACCGCAGCATCCTCGAGTCTCTCGGACTGCCGACGTCGTATCGGGCCGGCGCGTGGCCGCAGCTGCTCGCGACGATGCAGCGCGACAAGAAGAGCCGCGGCGGGATGCTGCGCTTCATCCTGCTCGATGACATCGCGAAGCCCACGGTTCTGCAGGCTCCGGACGAGTCCCTGCTGTTCGCCGCCTATCAGGAGGTCGGGTCGTGACCCGTCGCATCCTGCTCGTGAACGGCCCCAACCTCAACCTGCTGGGAACGCGCGAGCCCGCGGTGTACGGGACGGCGACACTCGTCGATGTCGAGCGGATCGTCACCGAGGCCGCCGCCACCGCCGGATTCGAGGTGCGTGCCCTGCAGAGCAATCACGAAGGCGTCCTCATCGACGCGATCCATGCGGCGCGCGATGACTGCGCCGCGATCGTGATCAATCCCGGCGGGTTCACGCACACCTCCGTCGCACTCCGCGACGCGCTGACCGGAGTCGCCCTTCCGTTCGCCGAAGTGCACATCTCGAACGTGTACGAGCGCGAGGAATTCCGTCATCACTCGTACCTGCACGACGTCGCAGCGGTGCGTGTCATCGGCGAGGGCGTGCAGGGGTATGCAGAAGCGGTGCGACAGCTCACCGCGCTCATCCCGTAGAATCTACTGTCGGCCCTTCCCTAGCCTGTCGAGGGCGGCCGCGAAACCACACAGGAACGGAACTCTCAGCGCATGGCATCTACCGCAGACATCAAGAACGGCGTCGTCCTCAGCATCGACGGGCAGCTCTGGAGCGTCATCGAGTTCCAGCACGTCAAGCCCGGTAAGGGTGGAGCGTTCGTCCGCACCAAGCTCAAGAACGTCGTGTCGGGCAAGGTCGTAGACCGCACGTACAACGCCGGTGCGAAGATCGAGATCGAGAACGTCGATCGTCGTGATTTCACCTACCTCTACAACGACGGCGACGGTTTCGTCTTCATGGATGCCACCGACTACGACCAGATCACGGTCGGCGCCGCGACGGTCGGCGACGCCAAGAACTTCCTGCTCGAGAACCAGCAGGTCACGATCGCCCTGAACAACGGCAACCCGCTGTACATCGATCTTCCGGCCTCCGTGACCCTCGAGGTCACCTACACCGAGCCCGGTCTGCAGGGCGACCGCTCATCGGCCGGCACGAAGCCCGCCACCCTCGAGACCGGCTACGAGATGCAGGTTCCCCTGTTCCTCGAGACCGGCACGAAGATCAAGGTCGACACCCGCACGGGTGACTACCTCGGTCGCGAGAAGTAAGGCGTGAGTGCCCGGACGAAGGCGCGCAAGCGCGCACTCGACATCCTGTTCTCCGCTGACGTTCGTGGCGACGAGGTTCCTGTGACCCTCGCCGCAGAGGCGAAGCGTGCGGCGAGCGAGCCCTCCCGCGAGGCCTCCTGGCTGTACGCCCGCGAGATCGTCGACGGCATCATCGATCACCGCGATGACATCGACGAGCAGATCACGACGCACAGTCGCGACTGGAAGCTCGAGCGGATGCCCGCTGTCGACCGTGCGCTGCTGCGCATTGCCGTGTGGGAGATTCTGTTCAACGAAGAGGTACCGACCGCCGTCGCGATCGACGAGGCCGTCGAGCTCGCCAAGGAGTTCTCCACCGACGACTCCGGGGCGTTCGTGCACGGCGTCCTCGCTCGGGTGTCCCGCGCCGCCTGACCGGCTCGACAGCCGCCGTGTCGGCGGCACGGGAGAGGATGATCTCCATGTCCTTCCCGAGCGAACCGTCCCGACCGGACGGCGCGTTAGCCGGCGGATGGCGTGACCTCCTCGGCGCGCAGGACGAAGGCGGGGCGACCGCACTGGCGCTCGGCGTCGAGCTGCGCTATCGGGAGTCGCGCGGCACGAATCCGTGGGGCGTGCGGCCCCAGCGGGCAGCGACCGTTCGTGACATCGCCAAGCGCTCGGGCGAGATCCTGCTCGGCATCCGCCCCCTGGAGCGGAGCGAGGCGACGGGCGCGTGGGTGCAGGGTTCGGCGACCTGGGACCTGGTACGGCGTTCGCCGACCCGCTACGGGCGGGATCGTTCCCGGTGGTTCGCCGACCTCCTCAGCATCGCTCGGGACACGCTGCTCTCGGGCACGGCCGGAGACTGGCTGCTGGTCGATCACATCGAATCGACCCTCCTCTGGGAGCACCTGCGCGCCGGGCTCTCTATGGGTATACCTCTCGTCGCCTCCCAGAAGGCGTTCGACGTCGATGTCGCCGAGTCGGTCAGCGTGACCGCTGCGGTCGACCGGAACGACGACGGAGCCCTGGTCGTCACGCCCGAGGTCTCGATCGATGGACGCGCGACACCCCCGGGAGATGTGCGGGTGATCGGACGCAGCGGGTTGTACGCCGTGTCTCTGCGCGGTGCGCGTGCCCGTGTCTCGCTCGGCGAGATCGCGCTCACCGAGTCGGTGCGGGCGCTGCTCACGGCCACGGGTCCCGTCGAGGTGCCCTCGACGGACGAAGCCGCTTTCCTGCGCGAGGCGTATCCGCTGCTCGCGCGACGGATCGATGTGCGTGGCCGCGGAAGCGTGCGCCTGCCGCCGCTTCCGCTCCCGCAGCTGGTTCTCGTGCTGTCTTTCCACCGTGGTGACACCGTGAAGTACGTCTTCGAGTGGGACTACCGCGGATTCGGTCGTGTGCCCTTCACGGACTCCACCGATGGGGTGCGCGACCGCGCGGAGGAGGAGGCCGTTCTCACTCCGGTGGCCGCTCTGTGGCAGCAGCTCACCGGGGAGACGCTCGGGCCCTCAGGCGCCTTCCACGATGTCGAGGCGGCGGAGTTCGTGACGCACACCGTGCCGCAGCTCGAGAACGAGCAGGTGACGGTGGTCGTCGACGGGCCTCGTAAGACATATCAGGAGCTCACCGGAGAGCCCCAGGTGACGGTGTCGACCCTCGAGTCGAGCGACCCGGACTGGTTCGATCTGGGTATCCTCGTGCGGATCGACGGACGCCTCATCCCGTTCGAGCCGCTGTTCACCGCGCTGAGCAAAGGACGCAAGAAGCTGCTGCTCGTCGACGGCAGCTACTTCTCGCTGCAGCATCCCGCGCTCGATCGGCTGCGCGAGCTCCTCGACGAGGCTGCGGCCCTCGATGAATGGGAGACGGGCCCGCGCATCAACCGCTACCAGACCGATCTCTGGGAGGAGTTCGAAGACCTCGCGCACGAGGCTCTTCCCGCGGTGAGCTGGAGGGCCGCGGCCGAGGGGCTCCGTGACGCGACACGGGTGCCGTCGACGCCGCTTCCCGTGGGGCTCGCGGCGACGCTGCGGCCCTACCAGAAAGACGGATTCGACTGGCTCGCGTTTCTCTGGTCCCACCGGCTCGGGGGGATCCTGGCCGATGACATGGGACTCGGGAAGACCGTGCAGCTGCTGGCCCTCCTGCTGCATGCGCGGGAGACCGGTGAGCGGCGGCCGTTCCTGGTGATCGCGCCGACGTCGGTCGTCGCGACCTGGAAGACCGAGGCCGCGCGGTTCGCCCCCGGTCTTCGGGTGCAGGTGCGCGAGGCGACCCGGGCATCGGGGCTGGCCGAACCGTTCGATGCCGACGTGGTGATCACCACCTACACGATCGCCCGCCTCGACGAACAGGTGTTCGCCGACGTCGAGTGGGCCGGCGTCATCCTCGACGAAGCGCAGTTCGTGAAGAACCCGGCGACGAAGCTGCACCGGGCGATCGCCGGCTTCCGCGCCGATATCACGTACGCCGTCACCGGAACACCGCTGGAGAACAGCCTCAGCGAGCTCTGGGCGCTGCTGAAGCTCTCGGCACCGGGCCTGTTCCCCTCGGAGAGCAAGTTCCGTGAGCGGTACATTCAGCCGATCGAGCAGGGCAACGTCCCCGAGAACGAAGAGGGCGGGCCGTACCGACAGCGGCGGCTGGATCAGCTGCGCCGGCGCATCCGTCCTCTGATGCTGCGGCGCACGAAAGACCTCGTCGCCGCCGAGCTTCCTCCGAAGCAGGAGCAGGTTCTCGAGATCGAACTCAGCTCTTCGCATCGTGCCCTCTACGATGTGGTGCTGCAGCGAGAGCGGCAGAAGGTGCTGGGGCTGCTGCCCGACCTCGATCGCAACCGCTTCATCGTGTTCCGCTCGCTCACACTGCTGCGGATGCTCAGCCTGTCGCCCGCCCTCATCGATCCGATCGACTCCCGCATCGGATCGCGCAAACTCGATGTGCTGCTCGAGCGCGTGGCCGAGCTGCAGGAGGAGGGCCACCGTGCCCTGGTGTTCAGCCAGTTCACGTCGTTCCTCGATCTGGCCGCCGAGCGTCTCACCGCCGCCGGAATCCCGTACGCGCACCTCGACGGGTCCACGCGTCGGCGACAGGAGACCATCGAGGGGTTCCGGTCCGGTGAGCAACCCGTCTTCCTCATCAGCCTGAAGGCGGGTGGCTTCGGCCTCACCCTCACCGAGGCCGACTACGTGTTCCTGCTCGACCCGTGGTGGAACCCCGCAGCCGAGGCGCAGGCGATCGACCGCACGCACCGCATCGGGCAATCGGCTCAGGTGTTCGTCTACCGGATGATCGCCGTGGGCACGATCGAGGAGAAGGTCCTCGATCTGCAGCGCCGCAAGGCTCGGCTGTTCTCGGCAGTCATGGACGACGACGCGCTCTTCGCCCAGTCCCTGTCCGCCGACGACATCAGGGGCCTGTTCGAGGGGTGAGCTGGCGTCGTGCGAGTGTCCTCGCCGTCGAGCTCACGGGGTGTGCGGGTGCTGCGCAGTCTCCACCGGCCCACCGGCGGCCTCGAAGAGCGCCGGGTGCGGTGTCTGGTGCGGTGTCTGGAGCGCGACTGCGGATGCCGGGGCTCGACGCCGGTTCCGCGCGACGAGCCATACGACGACTGCCGCGATGGCCGCGAGCAGCACGAGCCAGGGGAGCGCGACACCGAGCGCGATGACCACGCCCGACCAGAAGGCCACGAAGCCCGTCCACCCCACCGCGAGCGCCTCGCCCAGGTTGGTCGGCGCCGTCGAGGTGGGCACGTACTCGGAGCGGATCGTGACGGTGATGGTCGACATCGCCACCTGGTCTTCGAGCGCGTGGAGCTCGCCCTGCAGGAGTTCGAGTTCGCTCTGCCGCTCGGCGATCGCCGATTCCAGATCGATGAGGTCGGAGGTCTTGTCCGCGGTCGCCAGCCATTCGTTGTAGCGCGCAATGGAGGTGGTGAGGGTCGTGATGCGCGCGGTCAGGTCGCGTTGCTGACCACCGACCTCGGCGGTCTCGAGCGAGGTCTCCTCGACGGTGCCCAGGTCGCGGAGCGCGACCCGCACTTCTTCGACCGCGGTGGCGGGAATGCGCATCGTCAGCTCGGCGGTCGCATCGCCGTCGTCTCCGCTGGCACGCTCACTGCGCGCATCGACACGCCCGCCCGCGTCGATCGCGATCTCGGTCGCCTCGTCGGCGGCCGCCACCGGCGAATCGGCTGTGATGACCACGCGACCGGTGATGATCACCGCGGTGTCGGCGGAGTCCGGGTCGGCGACCGTGGCGGCTTCGTCCTGTGCAGGAACCTGGTCGACGGATGAACTGGTACCGCCGCCTCCGGCAGTGCAGCCGCTGAGCGCGAGGGCGGCGGTGCCCGCGAGGACGAGAGCGAGAAGGATGCGCGATGGCGAGGTCATGTCGGGATGCTATTGGCCCGACCGTCCGGTCACCCCGTGAGTTCGGTCACGATCCGATCAGCTTTCGATAACGAGTCCGCATCTCCGAGAACGCACGCCGTGCGCGCGGGGAGCTTTTTGCACGGCCGGGTCACCGCAGACGATCAGGGCGTCGCGGGTAGAATCGAGCGCGTCCCCGGCGGGCGTTCGAGAGTGGATGCCCCGGGATGCACCAGGAGGAGAGCAATGCGGATCACGGGACTCGGCCACGCCGGGATGTTCATCGAGACGGTCGGCGGGAACATCATCTGCGACCCCGTATTGGGTCCCTCGTTCTTCGGCTCCTGGTTCCCCTTCCCCGACAACCGCGGTCTGGACTGGGAGCGCTTCGGCCGTGAAGCCGACTTCCTCTACATCTCTCACCGGCACCGCGATCACTTCGACCCGGCCCTCCTCGAGCGGTACATCCGCAAGGACATCGAGGTCCTGCTTCCCGAGTACCCGATCGACGATCTCGAGCGCGACATCCGGGCACTCGGATACACCAACATCACGTATGCGCCGGCGGGCGAGATCATCCAGCGCGGCGATCTGAAGATCATGATCACGCCGCTGCGGGCCCCGAGCGACGGACCGATCGGCGACTCGTCTTTGAGCGTCGACGACGGAACGGGCTCGGTCCTCAACCAGAACGACTCGCACCCGCTCGACCTCGAGACCCTTCTCGACTTCGGCAAGCCTGACGCGTACTTCACGCAGGTCTCCGGTGCGATCTGGTGGCCGATGGTCTACGACCTCCCGCTCGACGCCAAGCAGAATTTCGCGAAGCTCAAGCGCGACGCGCAGAACAAGCGCGCCATGTACTACATCGAGAAGGTCGATGCCCCGCACGTCTTCCCGATGGCGGGTCCGCCGATGTTCCTGCGCGACGAACTCTTCCAGTACAACGGAATCGGCAAGAACGAGGACTCGATCTTCACCGATCAGAAGCAGTTCCTCGCACACATGAACGAACTGGCGCCGAAGTACGACGGCCAGCTGTTCATCCCCGGCACCGTCGTCACGGTGTCCGGCGGAGAGGTCACGACCGAGCAGTCGCTCTACTCGGATGCCGAGATCGCCCACATCTTCGACGAGAAGTGGGACTACCTCGAATCCCAGCGCGTGACCCGGCAGCAAGAGATCCGCGATGAGGAGGCCTCGCGCGCCGAGCCGCTTCCCGCAGCCGAGATCCTCGAGGCGTTGAAGGCCTGGTGGGAGCCGCTGCTGAAGAAGTCGCGCACGATCCGCCTCGGCGTTGGCGGATGCGTGAGGTTCCGTATCGGCGATCTCGACATGGTGGTGGACTTCCCGCGTGCCAAGGTGCGCGAGTACGCCGGCGAGGAGTGCGTGTACTGGTACACGATCCCCGCCGACCTGGTCTCGACGAACATCCGCGACCACGAGATCGACTGGTCGAATTCGATCTTCCTGTCGCTGCAGTTCCAGGTCGGCCGCAGCGGCAAGTTCAACGAGTTCCTGACGACGTTCCTGAAGTGCCTCTCGGTCGACCGCATCGAGTACGTCGAGAACTGGTACCAGGAGCAGACCGACCAGACCGAAGACGCCGAGATCGGCGAGTGGACGGTGCAGCGTCGCTGCCCGCATCTCCGGGCCGATCTCACCCGCACGGGCACGGTCGACGGCGACGGCATCCTCACCTGCAGCATGCACGACTGGAAATGGGACCTGAAGACGGGGCGCTGCCTCTCCACGAGCGGTCACCCCATCCGATCGACCAGGATCGACGACACGGCCGCAGACGAAGCCCTTCGTCCGGCGAGCTGACCGCGTGGTCGGCACGGAGCATCCGCAGGGGAGGGGCCGGGAGGCCCGCACCTCACGAGGCGCGTGGAAGGGCTCGCTGCACGGCGCCCGCTGGGTCGTGCGCTCGACTCCCGATCGTCTGGTGCGGATCGCGACCGACTTCCTCGAGGCCGAGGGGTTCGACGTTCGAGCCGACGGCTTCGCCGAGACGTTGCACGCTCAGGGGTCGGAGTGGACGGCCACGGCCATGGAGATCGGTGACGAGAAGCGGTCCAGCCGCGGCTGGTGGCAGGGTTTCCTCACCGACGAGTTGCCGTTCCCGCTGCCGCGCGCCCTGCAGCATGTGATCCCGCCGACCCTCGTCATCGTCGCGGCCCGCCGGGTCGCCGGCGGCGTGGGGGAGCTGGTCGTGTTCCCGCACACGTCCGGACGCGGTGACGCCGAGTACGCCCGCGCGGCGGCGCCGCGAGTCAGCGCCGCGATCGACGGCATCACAGCGGCTGCGGGAGCGGAGGCGGCGATGCTCTCGCACGAGAAGCTGAACGGAATCGCCAACGACGGCAGCCCGGCATCGCAGGCGGTCGTCCGCGACGTTCTCGGGTGGCGTTGAGCACGGTAGACTGACCAGGACAAGCAACCTTTAACACCGTCCTGTGAGGCGGAGAAGGGAGCGGCTGATGAGTGCACGCACCGTCTTGCACGAAGCCGATATCTCGCGGGCTCTGACCCGCATCGCGCATGAGATCCTCGAATCCAATCGAGGAGCCGAGAACCTCGTCCTGCTGGGCATTCCGACCCGCGGCGTCACTCTCGCCCATCGCCTCGGCGCTCTGATCAGCGACATCGCGCAGCAGACCGTTCCTGTCGGCGCCCTCGATGTCACGCTGTTCCGCGACGACCTGGCGAAGCATCCGACGCGTTCCCCGCAGCCCACAGAGATCCCGGCGGGGGGAGTCGACGGCAAGACCGTCGTGCTGGTCGATGACGTGCTCTTCTCCGGTCGCAGCATCCGCGCCGCCCTTGATGCCATCCAGTCCGTGGGGCGCCCCTCGATCGTGCGCTTGGCGATCCTCGTGGATCGCGGTCATCGCGAGCTCCCCATCCGCCCCGACTTCGTCGGCAAGAACATCCCGTCGGCTCGGACCGAGCGCGTCAACGTGCGCCTGGTTGAGAACGACGGCTCCGAGGAAGTGACGATCGGCGAATGAGACACCTTCTCGACACCCGAACGCTCGACCGAGCGAGCGCCCTGCGCATCCTCGACGTCGCCGAAGACATGTCGGACACGCAGTCCCGCGAGGTCAAGAAGCTTCCGACCCTGCGTGGCAAGACGGTCGTGAACCTCTTCTTCGAGGACTCCACCCGCACCCGCATCTCGTTCGAGGCCGCGGCGAAGCGCCTCTCCGCCGACGTCATCAACTTCGCGGCCAAGGGCTCCAGCGTCTCGAAGGGCGAAAGCCTCAAGGACACCGCGCAGACGCTCGAAGCCATCGGGGCGGATGCCGTCGTCATCCGCCACCCCGGTTCCGGTGCGCCGCAGACCCTCGCGACCAGCGGCTGGATCTCGGCCGGCGTGGTCAACGCGGGTGACGGCACCCACGAGCATCCGACGCAGGCGCTGCTCGACGCGTTCACCATCCGCAAGCGTCGGTTCGGTTCGGACAGCCGAGGCCGCGACCTCGCCGGCCTGCGCGTCGTGATCGTGGGCGATGTGCTGCATTCCCGGGTCGCACGCTCGAACGTCTGGCTGCTGACCACGCTGGGTGCCGAGGTGACCGTCGTGGCTCCGCCCACGCTGGTTCCGCAGAATGTGTCGCTCTGGCCGATCCGGGTCGTGTACGACCTCGACGAGGCCCTGGCCGAAGGCCCGGATGCCGTCATGATGCTGCGCATTCAGCTCGAACGCATGAACGCCGCGTATTTCCCCACTGAGCGGGAGTATTCGCGACGATGGGGGCTGGACGCACGGCGTGTGGCCGGTCTGCCGGACGGTAGCATTGTGATGCACCCAGGGCCTATGAACCGCGGACTGGAGATCTCCTCCGAAGCCGCCGATTCGCCCCGCTCCACGGTGTTGGAGCAGGTCACGAACGGGGTGTCCGTGCGCATGGCGGTGCTGTACCTGCTGCTGGCAGGAGAACGAGACGACGAACGAGGGGGAGACCTGTGAGCGAGACTCTCGTCATCACCGGTGCGAAGGTGCTCGGCGCGGAGAGCGCCGACATCATCATCGAGAACGGAATCATCGCGGAGATCGGAACGGCGCTGAGCCGCTCCGGGGCCCGCGTCATCGAGGCCGACGGTCTGGTGGCGCTGCCCGGGCTCGTCGACCTCCACACGCATCTGCGGGAGCCCGGGTACGAAGCGTCCGAGACGATTCTCACGGGCACCAGGGCTGCGGCATCCGGCGGATTCACCGCGGTCTTCGCGATGCCGAACACGTCGCCCGTCGCGGACACCGCCGGAGTGGTCGAGCAGGAGCTCGCCCTCGGTGAGGTGTCCGGCTATGCCACCGTGCAGCCGATCGGAGCAGTCACGGTCGGGCAGAAGGGCGAGCGCCTCGCGGAGCTCGGGGCCATGGCCTCGTCGCGTGCGAAGGTGCGCGTCTTCAGCGACGACGGGTTCTGCGTGTTCGATCCGCTGATCATGCGCCGTGCACTCGAGTACGTGAAGTCCTTCGGCGGCGTCATCGCTCAGCATGCCCAGGATCCGCGTCTCACCGAGGGCGCTCAGATGAACGAAGGCACCGTCTCGGCCGAGCTCGGTCTCGCCGGATGGCCCGCGGTCGCCGAGGAGTCGATCATCGCCCGCGACGTGCTGCTCGCTGAGCACGTCGGCTCGCGACTGCACGTCTGCCACCTGTCGACCGCCGGGTCGGTCGACATCATCCGCTGGGCGAAGAAGCGCGGGATCGCGGTCACGGCCGAGGTCACCCCTCACCACCTGCTCCTCACCGATGAACTGGTGCGCGGCTACGACGCCCGCTACAAGGTCAACCCGCCGCTGCGCCGTGAGGAAGACGTGCTCGCCGTGCGCGAGGGACTCGCCGACGGCACGATCGACATCGTCGCCACCGACCATGCTCCCCATCCGAGCGAGAACAAGGCCTGCGAATGGCAGGCCGCGGCGAACGGCATGGTGGGTCTCGAGAGCGCTCTGCGCGTCGTGCACCAGTCGATGGTGCAGACGGGCCTCATCGGTTGGGACGACGTAGCCCGCGTCATGAGCGCCACGCCGGCGCGCATCGGTCTACTCGCCGGGCACGGCACCCCGCTCGAGGTGGGCCAGCCGGCGCATCTCGCCCTGTACGACGCATCGGTCGACGGCGTCTTCACCGAGGCCGACCTCCACGGACGCAGCACGAACTCGCCCTACCTCGGGCGCGCTCTGCCCGGTCGCGTCGAGTTCACGGTCCACGGTGGACGCCTGACCGTCGATTCCGGTTCGCTCGTCGAGGGCCTGAACGCATGAGCGCACGGGATATCGCGATCGCGATCACGATCGGCGTCGCGCTGCTCGTGCTGCTGACGATGCTGCTGGCCTGGCGTCGACGACAGCGACGCGATGCCGCGATCGTCGCGCCCCTCGGTGTGCCCGAGCACGCGGAGGTCGCCTCGCGTCACGAGGTGCTCTACGTCTCGTCCACGAAGCACGACCAACCGCTCGAACGCCTCGCGATCTCGCCCCTGGCCTACCGTGCCCGCGGCGAGCTCGCGCTCACCGATCGGGGAATCGCGCTCTGCCTCGACGGGGCACCGACCGTGTTCCTCGCCTCCTCCCGCCTGCTCACCGTCGATCGCGCCACCGTGACGATCGACCGCGTCGTGGAGTCGGGCGGTCTCGTCCGCATCGTCTGGACCGCCGACGACTCCACGATCGTCGACTCCTACCTCCGTCTCGCCACCGGCGACCCACAGAACCTCGTATCAGACCTGCAGCGGCTCGTCCCCGCAGCCCACGACACAGGAGCCACCTCATGACCGCTCTGCCCGAAACCGCCGTCCTCGTCCTCGAAGACGGCACCCGCCACGTCGGACGCGCCTATGGCGCGCGCGGCACCACGCTCGGCGAGGTGGTGTTCTCCACCGGGATGTCCGGTTACCAGGAGACGATCACCGATCCCTCCTACGCCGGTCAGATCGTGCTGCAGACCGCGCCCCACATCGGCAACACCGGCATGAACGACGAAGATCGCGAGTCGCGTCGTATCTGGGTCGCCGGTTACATCGTGCGCGACCCCTCGCGGGTCGTGTCGAACTGGCGGGCCAACGCCTCGCTCGGCGATGTCCTCGTCGCGGACGGGATCGTCGGGATCAGCGGGATCGACACCCGATCCATCACCCGGCACATCCGCTCGGCCGGCTCCATGCGCGGTGGCATCTTCTCGGGTGCGGACGCCGACCAGGATGCCGAGGAGCAGCTGCGCATCGTGCGCGAAGCGCCGGAGATGGCGGGCCGCAACCTGTCGGCCGAGGTCTCGGTCGACGCGATCACGATCACGACCGGGCTGGGGGAGCGCGTCGGTAACCTCGCGGTCCTCGACCTCGGGGTGAAGCAGGCCACGATCGACAACCTCGCGGCGCGCGGTTTCGACGTGCACGTGCTGCCGCAGGACGTCACGATCGACGAGATCCGCGCGGTCGACCCGGTCGCCGTCTTCTACTCGAACGGCCCCGGAGACCCCGCCGCCTCCGACGACCACGTCGAACTGCTGCGCGCCGTCCTGGACGACGGCCTGCCGTTCTTCGGCATCTGCTTCGGCAATCAGCTCCTGGGCCGCGCGCTCGGTCTCGGCACCTACAAGCTGCCGTTCGGCCACCGCGGTATCAACCAGCCGGTGCTCGACAAGACCACGGGCCGCGTCGAGATCACTGCGCACAACCACGGCTTCGCGGTGGACGCGCCGCTCGAGGGAGCCTTCGACAGCCCGAACGGCTACGGCAAGGTCGAGGTCAGCCACGTCGGGCTGAACGACAACGTGGTCGAGGGCCTCCGCGCCCTCGACATCCCCGCATTCTCCGTGCAGTACCACCCCGAGGCCGCCGCAGGCCCGCACGATGCCAACTACCTCTTCGACCGGTTCCGTGACCTGGTCATCGCGACTCAGAAGGACACCAAGTAATGCCCAAGCGCGACGACATCTCCTCCGTCCTCGTCATCGGTTCCGGCCCGATCGTCATCGGTCAGGCCTGCGAGTTCGACTACTCCGGCACCCAGGCGTGCCGCGTCCTCCGCGAGGAGGGCGTGCGTGTGATCCTGGTCAACTCCAACCCGGCCACGATCATGACCGACCCGGACTTCGCCGATGCGACCTACATCGAGCCGATCACCTGGCAGGTCATCGAGACCATCATCGCCAAGGAGCGCCCCGACGCGATCCTGCCCACGCTGGGCGGCCAGACGGCGCTCAACGCGGCCATCGAGCTGCACAACCACGGGATCCTCGAGAAGTACGACGTCGAGCTGATCGGCGCCAGCTTCGAGGCGATCAACAAGGGCGAAGACCGTCAGATCTTCAAGCAGCTGGTCCTCGACGCCGGCGCCGATGTCGCCGACTCCCGCATCGCGCACACGATGGACGAGGCACTCGCCGCTGCCGGTGAGCTCGGCTACCCGCTCGTGGTGCGCCCCAGCTTCACGATGGGCGGGCTCGGTTCCGGCTTCGCATACGACGAGACCGACCTGCGCCGCATCGCCGGCGCCGGTCTGCACGACTCTCCCACCAACGAGGTGCTCCTCGAGGAGTCGATCCTCGGATGGAAGGAGTACGAGCTCGAACTCATGCGCGACACGGCCGACAACACGGTCGTCGTGTGCTCCATCGAGAACGTCGACCCGGTCGGTGTGCACACGGGCGACTCGATCACGGTAGCCCCGGCGCTGACCCTCACCGACCGCGAGTACCAGAAGCTGCGCGACATCGGCATCGACATCATTCGCGCGGTGGGCGTCGACACCGGCGGCTGCAACATCCAGTTCGCCGTGAACCCGGAGAACGGCCGCATCATCGTCATCGAGATGAACCCGCGCGTGTCGCGTTCGAGCGCGCTGGCGTCGAAGGCGACGGGTTTCCCGATCGCCAAGCTCGCCGCGAAGCTCGCTCTCGGTTACCGTCTCGACGAGATCCCGAACGACATCACGGGTGTCACGCCGGCCAGCTTCGAGCCCACGCTCGACTACGTCGTCGTGAAGGTGCCGCGCTTCGCGTTCGAGAAGTTCCCCGCCGCCGACGTCACGCTCACCACGACCATGAAGTCGGTCGGCGAGGCGATGGCGATCGGACGCAACTACGCGACGGCGCTGCAGAAGGCGCTGCGTTCGCTCGAGAAGCGCGGATCGAGTTTCCACTGGGGCGCGGAGGACCGCTCGCTCGAGGAGCTCCTCGAGGTATCGAAGACGCCGACCGACGGCCGCATCGTCGTGCTGCAGCAGGCGCTGCGCAAGGGCGCGACGATCGAGCAGGCCTTCGAGGCCACGGCCATCGACCCCTGGTTCCTCGACCAGATCGTGCTGATCAACGAGGTCGCCGAAATCGTCCGCACCGCTCCCGAGCTCGACGCGGCGACGCTGCGCTACGCCAAGGAGCACGGATTCTCGGACGCCCAGCTCGCCGAGATCCGCGGCGAGACCGAGGCGGAGATCCGCGGGGTGCGTCACGGCCTCGGCATCCGCCCCGTCTACAAGACGGTCGACACGTGTGCAGGCGAGTTCCCCGCCCTCACGCCGTACCACTACTCGAGCTACGACTTCGAGACCGAGGTCGCTCCGTCGGATCGAACGAAGGTCGTCATCATCGGCTCCGGTCCGAACCGCATCGGCCAGGGCGTCGAGTTCGACTACTCGTGCGTGCACGCGTCGTTCGCGCTCTCGGATGCCGGATACGAGACCGTCATGGTCAACTGCAACCCCGAGACGGTCTCGACCGACTACGACACCTCTGACCGCCTGTACTTCGAACCGTTGACGCTCGAGGACGTGCTCGAGGTGCTCGACGCCGAGGCCGCGAGCGGCACCATCCTCGGTGTCGTCTGCCAGCTCGGTGGCCAGACCCCGCTCGGGCTCGCCAAGGGCATCGAGGCCGCCGGTTACACGGTGCTCGGCACCAGCCCGGAGGCCATCGACCTCGCCGAGGAGCGTGCGCTGTTCAGCGGCATCCTCGACGCGGCAGGCCTCGTCGCCCCGCGCCACGGCACGGCGGTCGACGTCGACGGCGCTGTCGCGGTGGCCGAGGACATCGGCTTCCCGGTTCTGGTGCGCCCGAGCTTCGTGCTCGGCGGCCGGGGCATGGAGATCGTGTACGACTCCGAGAGCCTGCGCGATTACTTCGTGCGCACCGCCGGCGAGGTGATCATCGAAGAGGGTAAGCCGCTCCTGGTCGATCGCTTCCTCGACGACGCGATCGAGATCGACGTCGACGCACTGTTCGACGGCACCGAGCTCTACATCGGCGGCGTCATGGAGCACCTCGAAGAGGCGGGCATCCACTCCGGCGACTCGAGCTGCACCCTTCCGCCGATCTCGCTCGGACGCAGCGACATCGACCGTGTGCGCACGGCGACGCTCGCCATCGCACAGGGCGTCGGCGTTCGCGGCCTGCTCAACGTGCAGTTCGCGATCAGCGCCGGCGTGCTCTACGTCATCGAGGCGAACCCGCGGGCGAGCCGCACCGTGCCGTTCGTGTCGAAGGCGCTCGGCATCCCGCTGGCCAAGGCTGCCAGCCGCATCATGGTCGGCTCGTCGATCGCCGAGTTGAAGACCGAAGGTCTGCTGCCGGAGAACGACGGTTCGCGCGTTCCCCTGGGTTCGCCGGTCGCCGTGAAAGAGGCCGTGCTGCCCTTCAAGCGCTTCCGCACCAAGGAGGGCAAGATCGTCGACTCGGTCCTCGGCCCGGAGATGCGCTCGACCGGCGAGGTCATGGGCATCGATAAGGACTTCCCGACCGCGTTCGCGAAGAGCCAGGCCGCAGCCTACGGCGGCATGCCGACGTCGGGCACCGTGTTCATCTCGGTGGCCGATTCCGACAAGCGCGCGGTGATCCTTCCGGCGCACCGGCTGCAGCAGCTCGGCTTCACGATCGTCGCGACCGAGGGCACTGCCGAGATCCTCTCGCGCAACGGCATCAAGGTCACCGTCGTCGAGAAGTTCAGCGAAACGCAGGATTCCGGAGCCGAGAACATCGTCGATCTGATCAACGACGGTGCGATCGACATCGTCGTCAACACCCCCTCGGGCGGTGCTGCACGCGCTGACGGATACGAGATCCGCGCTGCGGCCGTCGCCGCCGACAAGGCGCTGTTCACAACGATGGCCGTTCTCGGCGCCGCAGTGAGCGGTATGGATGCCGCCGACGAGGGCTTCGAAGTGAAGAGCCTGCAGGAGTACGCACTCGACCGGAAGGCGGGCGTGTGAGCGCAGGCTTCGGCGAGCGGGCGCGCGCCGGCATCGCGGAGCGTGGGCCGCTGTGCGTCGGCATCGACCCCCACGCCGCGCTGCTCGCGGCGTGGGGTCTGACCGATGACGCCGCCGGCGTGCGCGAATTCGGCCTGAGGACGGTGGATGCCGTCACCGACCGGGTCGCGTTCGTGAAACCGCAGGTGTCGTTCTTCGAACGCTTCGGCTCCCGGGGGATCGCCGCGCTCGAAGAAGTGCTCGTCGCGGCGAGGTCAGCGGGACTGATCGTGATCGCCGACGCCAAGCGCGGCGACATCGGATCGACCATGGACGCGTATGCCGCGGCGTGGCTCACCCCGGGCTCGCCGCTGGAGGCCGACGCGCTCACGGTGAACCCGTACCTCGGAGTGGGCGCGCTCGACGGAGCGTTCGCTCTCGCCGAGGCCCACGGCAAAGGGCTCTTCGTTCTGGCCGCCACGAGCAACCCGGAGGCGCGTGAGCTGCAGCGCTCCCGCAGCGCCGCCGGGTCGACGGTCGCCGCCGACGTCATCGCCGAGGTCTCGGCGCGCAATGCCGCCGCGGTCGACGGCGATGAGTGGGGGAGTGCCGGCTTCGTGATCGGAGCCACGGTCGACTGGACGGATGCCGCGATCGCGGCGTTCGCGCCGGTGGCACCCATCCTGGCTCCCGGCTTCGGCACCCAGGGTGCAGAGCCTCGCGATCTGCGCCCCCGTTTCGGTGCGATGGCGCAGAGCGTCATCGCGAGCGAGAGCCGGAGCATCCTCGCGGCAGGCCCGGACGGTCTCACTCACGCCGTCGACACCCGAGTCGCCCAGTACCAGGAGGCCGCCCATGGCTGACGAACGCGTCATCCCCGAAGTCGATCGAGCTGCGGCAGCCCGCAAAGCCGTGGAGCGTCGGCGCGCCCGCGCATCGCTGAAGCGCGACCTGACCACGCGCGTCGTGACGCCGCAGACCGTGCTGCGCCGTGCCACCGACGACGCGGACTCGGTTGCGGGGTCGATGCGCATCACCGACTTCCTCCTGGCGTTGCCCGCCATCGGCGCCGGCAAGCGCGATCGGGTACTCGAAGAACTGCGGATCTCGCCCGTCAAGCGCCTCGGCGGCCTGGGGGTTCGGCAGCGCGCCGCCCTGTCGGACTGGCTCGACCGTCGTTTCCCGGTGCTCGAGCCCCGCGGAGCCCGCAGCCGTCTGCTCGTCCTCGCCGGGCCCACGGCGGTCGGCAAGGGCACGGTGGCAGCGCACATCCGCGAGCACAACCCGGAGATCCATCTCTCGGTGTCGGCGACGACCCGCCCGCCCCGCCCGGGCGAGATCGACGGCGTGCACTACTACTTCGTCGACGATGCCGAGTTCGATCGGCTGATCGATCAGGACGAACTCCTCGAGTACGCGGTCGTGCACAATCGTTCGCGTTACGGCACACCGCGGGCACCCATCGACGCGGCTCTCGCGGCGGACAAGACGGTCCTGCTCGAGATCGACCTGCAGGGAGCCCGACAGGTGCGAGCGGCAGAACCGTCGGCCACTCTCATCTTCCTGCTGCCGCCGAGCTGGGACGAACTCGTGCAGAGGCTCGTCGGTCGGGGCACCGAGGGCGACGAGGAACGGGCACGGCGGTTGCGCACGGCGAAGGTCGAACTCGCCGCTCAGAACGAGTTCGATCACCTCATCGTGAACGAAGACGTCGCCGTCGCCGCCGGCGAGGTCGTAGAATTGTCTTCAAGCTCTGCTCGCTGAGTTCTCTCGCGCGCCCATTGCACCGTCTTCGCGACGATCCCGTCGCCTGATCAGGAGGTCTCACCATGGCCGGACACAACAACGGAATCATCGATCCCCCCATCGACAACCTGCTGGATCGCGTCGACTCGAAGTACGAGCTCGTGATCTACGCGTCGAAGCGCGCTCGTCAGATCAACGACTACTACTCCGACCTGCACGAGGGCAACCTCTTCGACAACGTCGGCCCGCTGGTCGACTCGTCGGTCGAGGACAAGCCGCTCACGATCGCACTGCACGAGATCAACGAGGACAAGCTCCGCCTTCGTCACGCAGAGTGATATTCGTGGACCGCGCACCCGCTCTGTCGGAGGCGCGGTCCAGAATGGGTTCATCAGCCCTTCCCCCGCCCGAGTCTGTTCTGGAGCCCCGATGAGCGCCCTGCGTCTGTTCACGTCCGAGTCCGTCACCGAAGGGCACCCGGACAAGATCTGCGACCAGATCTCGGACAGCATCCTCGACGGCCTCCTCGCGAAAGATCCGGAATCCCGGGTCGCCGTCGAGACTCTCGTGACGACCGGTCTGGTGCACGTCGCCGGTGAGATCCGTACCGAAGCGTACGTCGACATCCCCACGATCGTCCGCCAGGTCGTCAACGGCATCGGGTACACCTCCAGCGACACCGGCTTCGACGGGGATTCCTGCGGCGTCAGCGTCTCGGTGGGCGAACAGTCCACCGACATCGCCCACGGGGTCGACAACGCCCAGGAGCACCGCGACGGATCATCCGTCGATCCTCTCGACGGCCTCGGCGCCGGCGACCAGGGCATCATGTTCGGTTTCGCGACCAACGAGACGCCCCAGCTCATGCCGATGGCCGCCTGGACCGCGCACCGCATCGCGGAGCGCCTGACCGAGGTACGCCGCAGCGGCCTGCTCCCGTTCCTGCGCCCCGACGGCAAGACCCAGGTCACCCTCGGCTACGAGGGCTTCACGCCCAAGACCATCGACGCGGTGGTCGTCTCCACGCAGCACAACCCGGAGATCTCGCAGGAAGAGCTCCAGGCGCTCGTGCGCGAGCACGTCATCGACCCGGTGCTCGCCTCGACGGGTCTGCAGCGCGACGACGTCACCTACTACATCAATCCCGCCGGCCCCTTCGTCACCGGGGGACCGAAGGGCGATGCCGGTCTGACGGGACGCAAGATCATCATCGACACCTACGGCGGCGCCGCTCGCCACGGTGGTGGCGCATTCAGTGGCAAAGACCCGTCGAAGGTCGACCGCTCCGGTGCCTACGCGACCCGGTGGGTGGCGAAGAACGCAGTCGCCGCCGGTCTAGCCGATCGCCTCGAGGTGCAGGTCGCGTACGCGATCGGGGTCGCTCGTCCGGTCGGGCTCTACGTCGAGACCTTCGGAACCGGCAAGGTCTCCGACGAAGCGATCACGCGTGCCATCGACGAGGTGTTCGACCTACGCCCGCAGGCCATCATCGAAGAACTCGACCTGCTGCGGCCGATCTATGCGCAGACAGCCGCATACGGTCACTTCGGTCGTGAGCTGCCCGAGTTCACCTGGGAGCGCACCGACCGCGTCGAGCAGCTCCGCCGCGCTGCCGGGCTCTGAGCGGGCCTCGGTTCCCGTGACCGGAGAGAGCCGGCGCATCGCGCGGGTGCTCCTCGACTCGCCGCTGCCGCAGCTGGATCGCATCTTCGACTACGCACTGCCTGCCTCCTTCGGCGAGGTACCGATCGGCGTGCGCGTGCGCGTGCCTCTGCGCACGGCAGGGCGGGTGATCGACGGCTACGTCGTGGGTATCGACACCGAAGACGACGCCGACCGCCCGCTGTCCGAGGTCGACAGCGTCGTCTCGACCGTCCCCGTGCTGCCGGAGCGATTGCACCGGTTGGCGCGGAGTGCGGCCGACCGCGCAGCGGGCTCGGAGTCCGACGTACTGCGACTCGTCATCCCGAAGCGGCAGGTCCGCGTCGAGAAGGCCTGGACGGCGGATGCTGCGGCGGTGGTCCCTAGCGGTGAATCCCTCGCACATGCCGAGTCCGTGGTCGCCCGCTACGACGGACTCGCTGACGTTCTCGACGAGCACGGCCGAGCCGCGCTCGAAGCGATCCCTGGGATTCATGACGGTGCCCCCGCTTGGTCGACTCTCCTCGCGGCCGTCGCTGTGCGTACGCTCGCCGCGGGGCAGTCCTCGATCCTGGTCGTGCCCGATCATCGCGACCTCGACGGGCTCCTCACCGCGCTCGGCGAGGTCATCGCGCCGGAGGCGGTCGTGCGTTACGACTCCCGCCAGACGAACCCCGACCGCTACCGTGCATTCCTCCGCACCCTCGAAGACGCCCCCTGCATCGTGGTGGGGAATCGCTCGGCGGTGTACGCACCGGTCAAGGCCGGTCTGGTCGTGATCTGGGACGACGGGGATCCGCTCCTGGGCGAGCCGCTCGCGCCCTACATCAATGCGCGCGATGCCGCGCTCCTGCGACAGGGCGACGAAGAGTCCGCTCTCCTGTTCGCCGGGCACACCCGCACGACCGATGTCGAACGTCTCGTATCGATCGGCTGGCTGCGCGATGTGCGCGCGGTGCGGCGCGTGCTGCCACGCGTGATCCTCAGCACGCCGCACGAGATGGAGCAGCCGACCGCGCAGCGGATGCCCTCATCGGCGTTCCTGGCGGCGCGGAACGCCGCAGCGGAGGGTCCGGTGCTGGTCCAGGTCTCGCGCCCCGGGTTCTCTCCGTCGCTGGTGTGCGCCGAATGTCGTGCTCCGGCGCGCTGCGCGCACTGCGGCGGGCCCCTCGGCGCCCGCCATCGCGGTGCGGTGCCGGTTTGCGGGTGGTGCGGCCGGGGTGCTCGCGCCTGGGCATGCCCCACCTGCTCGTCGACGAAACTGCGACTGGCGTCGTCGGGGAGCGAGCGTACGGCCGATGAGCTGGGGCGTGCGTTCCCGGGCGTCCGGGTGATCGTCGCCGACGGTGCCCACCCGGTCGAGCGCGTCGATGCGAAGCCCGCTCTCGTCGTCGCAACCCGCGGGGCCGAGCCCCAGGCCGAGGGCGGCTACCGCGCCGTGGTGCTGCTCGACGGTCCTCGCATGCTGCAGTCGCCCGACCTCCGCATCGGAGAATCCTGTCTCCGCTGGTGGTCGAACGCTGCGGCTCTCGCGGCGCCTGGTGCCCCGGTGCACCTCGTCGGAGTCGATGGGGGCACGGCGCGGGCGCTGGCCACCTGGAACCACAGTGGCTACGCCCGCTCGGAACTCGAGAGCCGGGCACCACTGCACATGCCGCCGACGACCCGCGTCGCACTCGTCGAGGGATCAGCGGCTGCGGTGTCCCGCGCCCTCGTGTCGCTCACCGAACTCGCCCTGCCGTCCGATGCCGTGCTCGGCCCTGTGCCCATCGAATCCGATGATGTCCCCCCGCGGGTGCGCGCCCTCGTGCGCTTCGACTACAGCGTGGGAAGCCGCGTCGCGGGCGCTCTGCGCGCGGCCGTCGTCGCCGAGGCGGTGAGCAGCCGGCGCGGGAGAGGCAAGAATCCTCGCAGCACACTCACCGTCCGTCTCGATATCCTCGATCCTGAACTCTGATCCTTCCGGAGAACCTTCATGCGCCTCGTCTTCGCCGGCACGCCTTCCGCCGCCGTTCCCACTCTTCGCCGTCTCGCCGCTGTCCACGACATCGCTGCGGTCGTCACGCGCCCCGACGCGCCGTTGGGGCGGAAGCGGGTGCTGACGCCGTCTCCGGTCGCGCAGGCGGCTGCCGATCTGGGGATCCCGGTCATCAAGGCAGCGCGTCTGGATGATGAGGCGACGGCGCGAATCCTGGCGCTCGAGCCCGAACTCGGCGTGATCGTCGCCTACGGCGGGCTCGTGCGCGAACCGCTTCTCTCCGGGCCGCGGGAGGGGTGGATCAACCTGCACTTCTCGCTCCTTCCCCACTGGCGCGGAGCGGCGCCGGTGCAGCGGGCCCTCATCGCCGGTGACGCCGAACTGGGCGCCAGCGTCTTCCAGTTGGTGGCCGAGCTCGATGCGGGCGATGTCTTCGCATCCCGCACCGTGCCGGTACCTGAAGACGCGACGGCCGATGTCGCGCTCGAGATCCTCGCCGTCGACGGGGCCGGCCTCACCGCAGATGTCGTGGCGGCCATCGCCGACGGTTCCGCGACGTCGTCGCCGCAGCAGGGCGAGCCGACGTTCGCTCCCAAGCTCTCGCTCATCGATGGTGCGCTCGACTGGTCGCAGCCGGTGCACGCCCTCTTCGCCCGCTTCCGTGGCGTCACGCCGGAGCCGGGAGCGCATACGTCCATCGGCGGGCAACCGCTGAAGATTCTCGAGGCGGCGCCCGCGCTGCACGCGGAAGCCGTCGCCCCCGGCGCGATCGTGGCGACGAAAGCTGCGGTGCTCATCGGCACCGGCTCCGCTCCGCTGGCGGTCACACGGGTGCAACCCGCAGGCAAGGCGGCCATGAGCGCGACGGACTGGTGGCGCGGACAGCGCGGGAGCGAAGGGATGCGTGCAGGATCATGAACGACGACCGTAAACGAGGCCAGGGCAGGCCTGCACCCGCTCGACCGCGTGCCGACGCGCACGAGCGTTCTGCGCGGGGCAGCGCGCAACGAGGCCCCGAGCGCACCGTTCAACCCGCCCGCCGTGTCGCATACAGCGTTTTGCGCGCGGTGACGGAAGACGATGCCTACGCCAACCTCGCCCTGCCGTCGGCCATCGGGGAGGCTGGGTTGAATCCGCAGGATGCCGGGCTCGCCACCGAACTGACGTATGGCACGCTCCGCCGGCGGGGAACATACGACGCCATCATCTCGGCAGCGGCAGATCGTCCGGCCGATGAGATCGATCCGGCAGTTCTCGACGCGCTGCGCCTGGCGGTGCATCAGCTGCTCGCCACTCGTGTGGCCTCGCACGCCGCCGTGAACGAGTCCGTCAACCTGGTCGCGATGGAGGTCAGTCGCGGGGCCTCGAGCTTCACCAACGCCGTCCTCCGTCGTGTCGCACGCGAGACTCCCGGCGAATGGCAGGAGCGCATCGAGAGGGATGCCCGCTCCGACGACGAGCGCCTCGCCCTCCGCACCGCGCACCCGGTGTGGGTCATCCGCGCTTTCCGACGCGCGTTGGCCGCAGAGGGCCGTGTCGACGAACTCGAGGATCTGCTCGAGGCCGACAACGCTTCACCCGAGGTGACGCTCGTCGCCCTTCCCGGACTCGCCGAGCCCGAGGAGCCGCGTCGTCCCTATGCGCGGACCGCGTTCGGATCGCCCGGCGGCGATCCGCATCGCATCATCACGGCGTCCGGCGGCACGATCCGCGTTCAGGACGAGGGGTCGCAGCTGGTGGCGCTCGCGCTGGCTGGTGCAGCGCCGATCCGGGCGGGGGAGCGGTGGCTCGACCTGTGCGCGGGCCCCGGGGGCAAGACTGCTCTTCTCGGTGCGATCGCCCGTCAGCACGACGTGGAGCTCGAGGCGAACGAGATCGTGCCGACGCGTGCCCGGCTCGTCCGCTCGGCGCTGCGTGCGGTTCCGGGCGACATCGCGGTGCATGAGCAGGACGGTCGTTCGTTCGGCGGGTCGCATCCGGGGGAGTTCGACCGCATCCTGGTCGATGCTCCCTGCACCGGGCTCGGTGCACTGCGTCGTCGTCCGGAGGCCCGCTGGCGGAAGACGCCGGCCGATGTGGCCGAACTGGTCCCGCTCCAGGTCGAACTGCTTTCGTCTGCCGTGGATGCTCTGGCTCCCGGTGGAATCGTCGCCTACGTCACCTGCTCGCCGCATCTCGCCGAGACCACGGGTGTCGTGCAGGAGGTGCTGCGTACACGCGGCGATGTGAGCGAACTGGATGCGCGGGCCGTCGTGTCCGAGGTCTCGCGCGCCCCGATCGACTTGGCCTCCGCCGGGCGGATCGCGACCGGATCGGTTCAGCTGTGGCCGCATCGCCACGGCACCGACGCCATGTTCCTCGCGCTCCTCCAGCGCACCCCGAAGGGAGAATGAGCCGTGCACCTGCCCGCCGCTCCGCGCATCAACCCCAGCATCCTCGCGGCCGACTTCGTCAACATGCAGGCCGATCTGGCCCGCATCGCGACGGCCGACTTCGCGCACGTCGACGTGATGGACAACCATTTCGTCCCCAATCTCACCTTCGGACCCCAGATGGTCGAGCGGATCCAGGCCACCAGTCCCATCCCGCTCGATGTTCACCTGATGATCACCGACCCCGATCGGTGGGCGCCCGAGTACGCGGAGATCGGCGCGGCCAGCGTCACGTTCCATCTCGAAGCCGCTGCCGATCCGATCGCACTCGCCCGCCGTCTGCGCGACATCGGGGCGCGAGCCGGCGTCGCGATCAAGCCGGGCACACCGGCGGACAGCCTGTACGAGATCCTGGACGAGTTCGATCAGATCCTCGTGATGACGGTCGAACCGGGCTTCGGTGGGCAGGGGTTCATGCCCGAGACGATGCCGAAGTTGCGCGCGTTGGCCGACGAGGCCCGACGACGAGGCTCGGATGTCTGGCTGCAGGTCGACGGCGGCATCTCCGACAGCACGATCGAGTTCGCGGCGGCAGCCGGTGCCGATACCTTCGTGGCGGGGTCCGCGGTCTACGGCGCCGATGACGTCGAGGCGGCCGTCACCCGGCTCAGACGGCTCGCCAGAGCCGCTAGCCTGGAATCGTGAAGACTTTCGAGGAGCTGTTCGCCGAGCTCAGCGTCAAGGCAGAGACCCGCCCCGAAGGTTCGGGGACCGTTGCGGAGCTCGACGGCGGCGTGCACACGATCGGCAAGAAGATCGTCGAAGAGGCCGCCGAGGTCTGGATGGCGTCCGAGTACGAGTCCGACGAGGCTGCTGCCGAGGAGATCTCGCAGCTGCTCTACCACGT
>Ga0326721_10000169_pt1 | contig 26112 bp, 33 predicted proteins | sample SGPome_FD_203951 | JGI IMG/M metagenome (GOLD analysis project Ga0326721, IMG submission 203951) | Soil microbial communities from Southern Great Plains, Lamont, Oklahoma, United States - SGP_1_2016 | ecosystem: Engineered > Artificial ecosystem > Soil microcosm > Unclassified | place: USA...
GCGATGACTCCCGAAGTGGTCAAAGCCCTTTCGGATCTCCTTGACGAAGCAGAGGACGTCTTCGTCTGCATGGCGGACGCCACCGGCATTGACCGTCACAATCTGCCTGCCCCTTACATCCGCGCTCGCGTCGTTCTCAAGCGAGCCCTTGGGGAAGAGGGGTAGGGGGATGGCCGTGGAGTCGACTTCGTGGACCAATGAGACGGACTATCTCGCGGATGTCGCGCGCCGAGCTTGGCATGGGCGTAAAATATTACCGGCGTGGCATCTTGTAGATCGTTGGGAGCAACAGAAGTGGCGCCAGGCGATCGGGGCCGTACAGAAGGCTCAGGCCGCCACCCAACCCCAGAAGCAGGAGGACGGAGAGTGAGTACAAACACCGAGACTCGCGATCAAGACTATCCGCAGACGATGCATCTGGGTCCCAACTCAGGCGCGCGAGTGGTGCCGTCCTATAAAACCATCCGTGACGAGTTCGCCATGGTGGCGCTGACAGGCCTCACAGCGACTAAGGCGCCAGTCATTGCGGCTGGGCTCGCGTACGAATACGCCGACGCCATGATGGCTGAGCGCTCTAAGACGGGGGAGGGGTGATGATCGCAGCGAACCAGTTCGGCGAGCAAGCGCCCCTGAGCGAGTACAAGTGGACGAGCTACGCGCTTGGGTTCTCGCTCGGCTCTGATCAGTTCAGCATACCGATCGCCAACTTCCAGAACGCGAGCGCGGCCGGCATGGACATGCGATCTTACGCGCGCATCCTGACCTCACCAGCGCTCAGACGCGTATCTGAGGGCAAATAACACGATCGGGGGATCACAAGGGAGGTCGGGGAACATGAGTGAGCAAGTACCGAGAAAACCCTACCGTTGAGATCGACAATGCGGTAACTTTCATTTCGCAAGTGATTTGAGGGGAGCGCGTTGTCCACTCGCATCATCAACGGATGCCCGGCCTCGCTGCACAAGGTGGCGTTCGAAGGCTATCTTGGCTTGGGGCCTGGATCGTCCGAAGTCCTCGTGATCCTGTTCGACCGGGCCGGAACACCTATCAGCGCCCGCGACCTTTGCAGGGTCGTTTCAACCCATCGGCCCATCAACACCCAGGCCCTATACGAGCGCATCCGGGTTCTTCGCGAGGCGATGGACACCGAAGCCCTGGACTCCGACCGAGGCAGTTACTTCCTCACCGACGTGGGCATGGCTGAATGTCACCGCGCTCTTGCCGAGATGGCCAAGGCCATGACGGGCGAGAGCATCGCCAACACAGCCCAACCCCGACGCCCGCGATCGCCGAAGGTCAGCCGGCTTCAGCTCTCGTTCCTGGATGCGCTCGTGCCTGAGACCTTCGCAGCCTAAGCCATAATCAAGGCCAGGGACCAACAGACACAATCAGCACCATGGGACGACCGTTACCGCCTCCGGAAGTCGCCGAGGCCGTCGAGGGCATATTCCTCCCGGCCCACGACCTCGCGGCCTGGGTGAACGAAACCTTCATCGCGGAAGACGGAGATCTCGTGAACGCCGAGCACTCCCACCTAGAGGCCGCGACGATCGGCTTCCTCTGGACCAACGTCGCCAATACGCGACAGATGCGCCGGGTTCTTGGCCAGTGCGAACGAGGCCAGCCCCAAGGCTCAATGGGCAAGTGGGCAAAGGCGAGAGCCGAACAGCAGGTGATCGCCTGGTTCGGAGACGTGCCGGATTTCATCATCACCATAGACGCTACGCACGCAGCCACGTGCAGCGACATCGAGTTTTGCGCCTTGATTGATCACGAGCTTTATCACGCAGGCCAAGAGCTTGACGCGTTCGGATCTCCCAAGTTCCGACAGGACGGGAGACCGGCCTTCACGATGCGCGGGCATGACGTCGAGGAGTTCATAGGCGTTGTGCGCCGATATGGCGTGGTCAGCCCGGAGATCGAGGCGTTGGTCAGCGCAGCCAAGGGGCGGCCAGAGATCGGAATGGCGAGCATTTCGCAGGCGTGCGGGACCTGCATGGCCTTGAAGGCCGCATGATGAAAGTTAAGGGAGAGCCTAAGCTTTCGGATGAAGCCCGCGCCTTTGTGGTGCAGGCCCTAGCGTGCTTCGACACGCCTACGACGGTGTCCAAGGCCGTCAAGGCTGAGTTCGACTTCGTCATCTCGCCGCAGGCCGTGGAGTGCTACAACCCGACCAAGCGCGCCGGACAGAAGCTTTCTGAGCGCTGGCGAATGCTGTTCGAGCAGACCCGCAAGACCTTCCTGGAGGACGTGAGCCAGATCGGGATCAGCCACCGGGCTGTTCGCCTGAGGGCTATCCAGCGCATGGCGGAGAAGGCCGAGAGCGTCGGCAACATTGGCTTGGCGGCGCAGCTATACGAGCAGGCGGCCAAGGAGTCGGGCAACAGCTACACGAACAAGCGCGAGGTGACGGGCAAGGACGGGAAGGATCTACCGACCGGATCTCAAGTCACCGTGTTTGCTCTGCCGGATAATGGACGGTAGCGAACCGAACACAATCCGACCGCAGGAAGGCCCGCAGCAGGCTTTCTTGGCGTGTCCAGCGGATATCGCCATCTATGGCGGCGCGGCCGGGGGCGGAAAGTCATGGGCGCTGCTCATGGAGCCGTTGCGCCACGTCCACAACGGCCAGTTCGGAGCCGTGTTCTTCCGGCGCACGACGGTCCAGGTTCGCAACGAGGGCGGCTTGTGGGATGAGAGCGCCAAGCTCTATCCACTGCTCAATGCCGACCCGAAAGAGCACGTGTTGACGTGGGATTTCCCGAGCGGCGCCAGCGTCAGCTTTGCCCACCTGGAGCACGATAAGACCGTCCACAACTGGCAGGGCTCCCAGATCCCGTTGATCTGCTTCGACGAGCTGACCCACTTCAGCGAGAAGCAGTTCTGGTACATGGTCAGCCGGAACCGCTCGATGTGCGGTGTTCGGCCATATATCCGGGCGACCTGTAACCCAGACGTGGATAGCTGGGTCGCCAAGTTCATCGCCTGGTGGATCAACGAGGAGACCGGCTTTCCGATCAAGGAGCGGGCTGGTGTCTTGCGCTGGTTTGTGCGGGTCAACGATCAGCTTGTTTGGGGCGATAGCGCCGAGGAGTTGCGGCGCGACCACCCGAATATCCCGGCCAAGAGCTTGACGTTCGTTCCGGCCAGCCTTCAGGACAACAAGGCCCTGATGGAAGCGGACCCAGGCTATATGGCCAACCTGCTGTCTCTGCCAACCGTGGAGCGGGAGCGACTGCTAAACGGCAACTGGAAGATCCGGCCGGCGGCAGGCATGTTCTTCCAGCGGGCATGGTTCAGGCGCTATCGGAGAGGCGAGGAGCCCAAGAACCTCAAGTACTACCTGACCAGCGACCACGCGCCGACGCAGAACGAGAAGAACGACCCGACCGCCTGTCGCGTGTGGGGCCTGGATCATCGCCACGACATCTACCTTGTGGATGGCTTCAGCCATCACGCCACCATGGACGTGACCTCAGACCGAATTGTCGGCAATATTAAGGACCAGGGCCGCGACCCAGATAGGCCGCAGTACGAGGGGCTTATCCGCAAGTGGAACCCGTTCGCCTGGTTCCCAGAGGACGACAACAATTGGAAGTCCGCCGAGCCGTTCATCCTCCGGCGGATGAAGGATGAGGGCGTCAGGACGGTCATCGCCCCCATGAGCCCTCACGGCCACGACAAGGCAGCCAAGGCGCAATCGGCGCAGGGCATGGCCGCTATGGGCTGCGTCTGGATACCTGAGGGACCGGAGTTTGACGCCATCATTGATCAACTCGACGCGTTCCCTGTGGCCGAGCACGATGAGGAGGTGGATTGCCTGGCCATCATCGGCAAGGCTATCGCCATGGCTCACCCAGCCCTGGCGCCAGAAGCCCCGAAGCCGCCACCTGGCGAGCCGCAAGGGATCATGCAGATGAGCTTTGACCAGCTCATGGCGCAGATGGATCGGCAGAACGGGCCGGATCGGGTGTGAAAGCGACCGGGGTCCTAGACCGTCCGTCTCGAAGGCTCGCGCGGGGCCAGCGAATAACTTCCGATCGGGGCTGGCGAACCCGGTAAAACAATCCAGCTTTTCCCGCCTGCTCTCGGGACCGCAGCGCTACGGTTGATCCTACCCTGGCGGGCCGAAACCCCACTACCACAGTCTCGGCTATTTCTCAGCCTGCAAAATGAAGTATCTCTATGGGGCACTATCATTTTGAGGCATATTGGTCCGATGACAGGCCAGCAGTTGAAGGCGTGGCGCAAGCGTATGCGGTTGACGATCAAAGAGGCGAGCGCGGAATTCGGGGTCTCGACGGCCACGTTCTCGCGCTGGGAAGCCTCGAAGGAGGAACTGGTCCGCTACGTCGGACGCTGCGCCGCTGCTATCTCTATGGGTATACCGGAGATCGACGGATGAGCTTCGAGCCAATCGTTAGTGCTGGAGCGGATAGCTACTGGTGGCAGAAGAAGGCCGGCGGCCATATTGCGCGGGGTAGCGTCCAAGACATGCGTGTGGCGGCCATGAACGGCGCCGTCGCCTTTGGCGCAACATATGGCAAGATCGACATGGAGTTCGATGCGCTGAGGTGGAAGTTCGAGGGTGATCACGATTGGCGGGAGGTCCGAGGGTGAGTGGCGCTCAACCAATCTTCAAAACCATCACAGCGCCAGGCTTTCGGGCCAGGACAATGTCAGAGGCGGCGTATCGCCGAGCCTGCGCCAGGGCGAATGAGGCGATAAGGCAAGCGGTGGCCAACCCGCCACCGTTCCCGCCGGAGGTGAAGGGATGAGTGAACCCGAAAGGCCGCACCCGCTTGATGCTCTGGTTGTAGCGGCCGGCCCGGAGCGCGTTGCCGAATTGCTTTGCGACGCCTTCGAGCGAGCGATTTCCGGGCCAGACGGTGATTATCTTCTTGCGGGATGGATTAAGCGAGCGTCCAAAGCAGCGGAGATCAGGGGATGAGCACCAACCACATCGCCCGATCCGCTAGCGACCGCGATCCTACCTGGGAAGTCTGGTTTGTAGAACGCTCCGGCCTCAACGTCATGACGACTGGCCCCTGGTATGGTGGCAAGTTCGGACCACGCGAGTTTTGCGAGGCTGAGGCGGACCGATTGAACGCCCTCAAGAACGTAGAGGATGGATGATGACCATTCAGGAAAAGATGCTCGCGCTCCTCGAAAGCGGAGCCGCACGCAACATGGCTGAGGCCTACGCGATGGCGGGTGGACGATGAGCGAGAAGCCAACCGAAGAGAGCGTCAATGGGCTCCTGAAATCCGCCTTCAGCAAGCTACCAGAAGTCGGCGATCGTTGCGTGATCGACGGCGTGACGCTGGTGTTTCGCCGAATGGACGGCAGATCTCAGATCTGGACCGGGGTAACGCCAGACGAGGATCTGCTGCGATGAGCGAGACCAAGACCGAAGCGGCCAGTCAAGAGCCGTACGAATGGACAGCAGCAGACTGGCCAGACCCCATGCAAGAAGTGCGCGACAAGGCAGCTGCCGGCGACCAGATTGCGGCGTTGATCGTCGAGCGCGTGGACAAGGCGACGAATGCGGTTTTGGCTGACGTTCTACCGAAGTGGGAAGCGCAATTTATGGAGGGTAGCCCTTACTGCGCCGGCGGCCTCTCCGACTTGCTCGCGCAGGACTGAGCGCCCCTAACCCAGCGCTATCCTAAGCGCATGGACCAGCAGAGCCAGTACCTAGCCCAAGCCCTCCGCGCGATGCAGGAGGGACCGCAGGCCCCGCCTCAGATGAACCCGCAGGCGATGGGCCTTGGCCGTATGCAGCCGGGCCAGATGGGCCAACAGCCCGGCCAGCCGCAAGGCCCCAACGCGCCGCGCCCGTCGATCGGCGACAACCTGCAACAGGCGTGGGGCAATCTCCAAGGTGCGCCGGGCCGCGTCCAGGGGAGCATCATGGGGCTGGGGAGCCTGTTCAAGTAGCCCAGCAGTCGGGAACCCAGTAGGCCTCGCGCATGTCGGGTTTGAACGCCTCCGCCACGTAGGACTGAACGGCCTCGGGCGCGGCGGGCAGGGGGCGCACCACCTCGCCGTCTGTGAAGCCCACGACCGCATAGCCCGCGGACGACGCCGTCAGCACGAATCGAGGCCGCTCAGCACGCCACTCATGCGGGCCTTCGGTCGCCGCGACCTCCTGAAGTCGGGAGTAGTTGGCTAGCAGGTAGTCGACCGCGAAATCCCACCATGGGACACCGGGCGAGCGCTTGCCGACCTCACGTGCTGGAACGCCGGCCACGATCGAATAGGGCTCGACACGGAAGCGGACGACCGCATTGGCGCCGACCACACATCCATCGCCCAACGATGCGCCTGGCAGAACCCGGGCGCCGGACGATATCACGACTCCATTGCCGACCGAGATGGCCGGAGCCTCCCGCATACCCATGTCAATCGACGGGTCAACGAAGGGCCTGAGACACGAGAGGCTGATGTTCACCGGCAGTTCGTGGGTGTGTTCGGCCCGACGCATGACCTCCGACGTCAGGGCGAAGTCGCACCATCGGCCGACCGTGGCGAGGCAACCGGCGAAGCCGTGTGGCGGACTCAGCATCGTCAAGCGATCCGCGCACGAGAGCGAGCCACCGCCCAGGTCGATATAGGCCGTCTGCGTCAGGAAAATCCGCAAATCGTAGTGGCTGAAGAACCGCGTCAAGCGCTCCTCGTGGCTGGGGACGGAGGCGAATTTCAGGAGAAAGCGACGGTCTTGGTTCATACCCAAGCCTAACCAATTAGCGCCGCCCTGAGGAGCCCCCGCGCCCGTCGATACTGATGGGGCAGGGAGCAAAGTCAGGTTCGATGCGAGAGCGCTACGTCTATCGGAACGGTGAGTTGGTGAACGTGATGGACCTCGAGTTCGAGGAATCCAAGCGCTCGCCCCTCGGCGCGCCGATGATCATCTCCGACAACATGGCGCCTATCCGCTCGATGGCGGACGGCAAGATGTACGACAGCAAGTCGTCCTACGAGCGCGGTGTTCGCGCCACGGGTTGCCGCGTCGTCGGAAACGACCGCCTCGAAAGCACCACGACCGCAGTCCCTCGCGCTGGCCACGACATCAAGCGGGCCATCGACCAACTGAAAGCTGGCTGAGGGGCCGACCATGAGTGAGATGAGCCTTCGGGACACACTGACCGCAGCGATGAAGGGCTCGGAGGAGATCGCTCCGCCGGCTGAGATCACCGCCCCGGAACCGATCGCGGAGGCTGCGCCGTCTATCAAGGACGAGCCCAAGCCCGAAGACAACAAGCTGGCCCCGGACGGCGCGCGAGAACGCGACGAACAGGGCAAGTTCAAAGCCGCTGGCGACAGGCCGGCCGCACCCGTTTCAGAGCCCGCCGTGGTGGCGGAAGCGAACCCTCAGCCGGAAACCCCGGTCGAGCCCATTCGCGTCCCGCCTTCGCTGCCCGCCGCCTTGAAAGCCAAGTTCGCTGAACTGTCGCCTGAGTGGAGGGAAGCCTTCCACAAGCGCGACGAGGATGTGAATTCGGCCAAGGCTCAGTGGGACGTGAAAGCCGCGCGGCTCAACCGCTATGACGAGATCCTGGCGCCTCATAAGGACGCTTGGGCCGTGCAAGGCCTGGAAGACCACCAGGCTGTCGCACGTCTGGTCGCTGCTGAGAAGGTCCTCAGAGAGACCCCTGCCCAAGGCATCCTCTATCTGGCGCAATCGTATGGCGTCGACCTTCGACAGCTCGTCGGACAGCCCGGAGCACAGGCCCAGCCGCAGGCGCAAGCCGCGACAGCCGATCCGCGCCTGAACGACCTCCTGACGACGGTCCAGACCCTGCAAGAACGCTTGGACCAGCAAACGCAGTCCGCTTCCCAGGCCAGCCTCGCACAGGCGCAAGCCACGATCACCAGTTTCGCCAACGACCCGGCCAATCTCTACTTCGAGAACGTCAAAGACGACGTGGCCCTGTTGCTGGAGTCCGGACGGGCCTCGACCCTGAAGGACGCTTACGAGATGGCGATTTGGGCCAATCCTGAAACGCGCCCTCTGCTGATCAGCGCTCAAGCCGCCGAACAGCAAGCCGCCACGCAGGCCAAGGCCAAGGAAGAGGCCGCGAGGGCGAAAGCCCAGCAAGCCAAGGCGTCGAGCGGGTCTGTCACCGGAGCCCCAACACCAGGCGCAGCGCCGCCGGTGGCTCCTAAAGGCAGCCTTCGAGAGGAGCTGGTAGCCGCCCGACAGCAAGTCATGGGCGCAGTCTAGCTCTAGAAAGACAGGACTATCATGGCCAGCCCCGGCCTTTCGGAAATCGTCACCACCACCCTGCGCAACCGCTCGGGCGTGCTGGCTGACAACATGTCGAAGAACAACGCGCTCCTGTACCGTCTGGACAAGCGCGGCAAGGTGAAGCCGGTCTCCGGCGGTCGCACGATCGTCCAGGAACTGGAATACGCCGAGAACTCGACCTACCAGCGTTACAGCGGCTACGAGCTGCTGAACGTGTCGCCGTCCGACGTCATCAGCGCCGCTGAGTACGACTGGAAACAGGCTTCGGTCGCCGTCACCATCTCTGGCCTGGAGCAATACCAGAACAGCGGCGAAGACGCGATCATCGACCTGCTGGAAAGCCGCATCAACAACGCCGAAAAGACGATGCGCAACAACCTGTCGGCCGACATGTACTCGGACGGCACGGCGTCTTCGGGCAAGCAGATCGGCGGCCTGCAACTGCTCGTGGCTGACGTTCCCACCTCCGGCACGGTCGGCGGCATCAACCGCGCTTCCTATACCTTCTGGCGCAACCAGGCGTTCTCGGCGACCACGGACGGCGGCTCGGCGGCTTCGACGGCCAACATCCAGCGGTACATGAACACGCTGTACCAACGGACGACCCGTCAAACCGACAAGGTCGATCTGATCATCGCCGATACGAACTACTACAACTTCTACCTGAACAGCCTCCAGGCCATCCAGCGCATCACCAGCGACGAGATGGCTCAGGCCGGCTTCCAGAGCCTGAAGTACATGGGCGCCGACGTGGTGTTCGATGGTGGCATCGGCGGCGGTTGCCCGACGAACCACATGTACTTCCTGAACACCGACTACCTGATGTGGCGTCCGCACCGGGACCGCAACATGGTCCCGAGCGGTGACGTCCGTTCGATCAACCAGGACGCCTCGGTCAACCTGATCCTCTTCATGGGGAACATGACCTCGTCGAACTGCCAGCTCCAGGGCGTGATCTTCCAGACCTGACGCCGATCGAGGGCGGGCAATCCCGCTCGCCCTCAAACCTACGAGAGGAGAGCCTTCGATGGCTTCGACTTCTTCGGTCGTTTTCGCGACCACTCCCGTTGCCGGCGTCGATCTGGACAGCAAGTCCTCGACCCCGGCGTTCAAGCTGCTCACTCCGGTCCTGGCGATCGACGGCCGCAAGCACGTCTACGTGCGGGCCTCCGAAGCGCTCGGCTCGGCTTCCACGATTTCGATCCGCTCGCTCGGCTCGGCGTCGTCGGACGCGGGCTCGGGTGGCTACGACTGCAACACGACCGGCGGCGTCGCCTCCGGCCAGTGCTTCTGGGCTCGCAAAAGCTCGATCGCCTAACACCTAGCCGGGACGTCATTCACGAGGCGTTCCGGCCTCTTTTCGAGGCGCATAGATGGCCAGCAAGACTTACGCGAACCTGACGGCGGTGACGACGACCGCTGATACGGATCTGGTGGCGGTCTATCCCACCGGGGGTCCACTGAAAGTCATCGCCTGGGTCAACTTGGTGGCCAAGCTGGCGACCGACCTCATTCCGACCTTTCTGCGCCGCGATCAGAACCTCGCGGATCTAAACAGCGCAGGCGTGGCTCGCAACAACCTCGGTCTCGGCAACGTAGCGGTGCTGACGACAGGCACAACGAGCGGTACGGTCGCGGTGCTCGGGACGGGCGGTAAGACGCCTATTTCGACGCTCCCCGGCGGCTATCTGGCCAAGTCCGCGACTTACTCGGCGGTGCTGGCCGACAACGGCAAGCTGATCGACTGCACTGGGACATTCACCCTCACTCTGCCCAGCGCGGGCACCGTTGGAGAGACCTACTCAATTGACGTCCGCAACAGCGGAACAGGCACGATCACCGTCGCTCCACCTTCCGGCCTGATCGACGATGCGTCGTCGGTGACGGTGGAGCCCGGCTCGACCCGGACTATCGTGACGGACGCGACGGACTACTACACGACCCCGGAAGGCCCTCAGGGCTGGACCCTGCTCAGCACGCAGGCGACCACCTCCGGCACATCGAAGATCTTCCAGCCGCCGCAATCGTGGGCTGAGATCATGTTTGAGTTCGATGGTGTGGCGGCCAACACCGGCGCTTCAATCACCATGGCCGTCAGCAGCGACGGCGTATCCTACTCGGCAGCGGTGACGCCCATCGGCGCTACGAGCGGCGGCGTCATGGGGCACATTGTTATGCCGCACTACAGCAGCACGGTTTGCTCAGTCGGAGTGACGATAGGCGCTGATGCGGCGGCTCCCGTGATGGCGGTAACCAACTCCGCCTACAGCAGCCAAAACCTTTCGGTGAGGACCGCCTCTGGCGTGAAGTATGTGAGCTTCGTTCCGGTGTTGGGCGAAGCCTACACGGCTGGCGCAATCCGGATGTACGGGCGCTAGCGCGCGCCTGAGGGGTCATCTAGGCCCCGCACAATACCTCCCATGCTTATGGGAGCAAGCATCATGCAATCAACACCGATGGAAGCGGCTGAGCAGGCCGCCGATGAGGTCCGGCGCATTGTCGCGCGGGCCATGTTCGACGCCCAGGCCGAAGAGGGCGAGAACTTCGACGCTCTGACCGAGGAAGACCAGGCGCAGTTCATGTTCCTGGCCGACGCAGCCATTCGGGGCTATCGCGGCCATCTGCACCAGCAGGGCTACAAGATCACGCCTCCAGGGGCCTTCGTGGCGCCTGCGAGCGAACAGGAGGCCCGCGCCATGGCCTCGGTCGCGGCGCAGTACCTCAGCAGCCCTAGAGGTAAGTCGAAGCTGATCGCCACGCCGGGCCTAATCGTTCCGGGTCGGATGCAGTGAGCATTCACTTCGTCATGGTGCGCGTCGGGGAGCGCTACGGCCCTGAGTACGTCGCCGTCCTAGCCGACATGATCGCCCGCAACGCCTCGAACCTGGAGAGCTTCTCCATCTGGTGCGTGACCGATCGGCCGGAGGAGCTTCCCGAGGGCGTGGGGTTCATCCAGGCGGATACGAGCATCCCGCCGAGTTGGTGGGCGAAGTGTCAGCTCTTCTCGTCGGCCATGCCGTGGGAAGCGGGCGACCGCGTCGTCTACTTCGACCTCGATGTGGCGATCACGGGGCGCCTCGAGGATCTCACGGAAACGGACGGGATCATTCAGGACTGGCATTGGCCGTGCTGGAACTCCTCGGTCATGTCATGGCGGCATGGCGAGCACAGGGCCGTCTGGGATGATCTGACGCCCGAGGTAATGAGCCGCCCCTCGACCGACCTGGCGCCCTATCTGCCGAAAGGCCAGGTCAACGGCGGCGACCAAGAGCACATCACCCGCCTCGGAGGCTGGAAGACTTTTCCGGCTGCGTGGTTCATTTCCTACCGCGACGCTAGGTCTTGGCCGCCCAACGACAGCAAGGCCGTCATCTTCCACGGTGATCCCAAGCCGCACGAGGTAACGAACGGTTGGGTTCCGAACGTCTGGAAGGTCGGCGGCTTCACGTCTCTTCCGGTCATGGGCGGCGTCAACGTCACGCACGAGGCGCTGCTGGACAACGTCCGGGCCAGCGTTCTACGGGATCTGCCTTGGTTCACCGGCTTTGGCCCCCACAAGCGCCTGGCCTGCGTGGTTGGTGGCGCTCCTTCCGTCCGCGACGACATCGGCAAGATCCGCGCCCAGCAGAAGCGCGGCGCGCGGATCATCACCGTCAACAACACCTGGCGGCTGATGGTCGAGAACGGGATCATGCCAGACGTCCATGTGATGTTGGACGCGAGGGCCGAGAACGCGGCGTTCCTGAAGGGCGCGCCCAAGGGCATCCGATACCTGATCGCCAGCCAGTGCCACCCCGACGTGTTTGAGGCGCTGAAGGATCACGAGGTGATCGTCTGGCACAACGGCTTCGGAGACAACGCGGCGCTCCGCGAGGTTCTTCAGCCCTGGTGGAATGAAGGCCCAAGCCAGCGGCCCTGCGTGCTTGTGCCTGGCGGCGGAACGGTGGGCCTCCGCTCGCTCTGGCTCTGTGCCCTGTCAGGCTTCAAGACCATCCACATGTACGGCTTCGACAGCTCGTACGAGGGCGACAAGCACCACGCCTACGCCCAGCCGCTCAATGACACCGATCGGGTCATGGAGGTCACGATGGGCGGCAAAAACTATCGCGCAGCGCCGTGGATGGTTCGCCAGACGGAAGAGGTCAGAACCCACTACAGCGACCTGAAGCGCGAGGGCGTGGCGCTGCACGTGCATGGCCGCGGCCTGTTGCCCGACGTCTTCCGGTCGATCCGGGAAGAGGAGCGGGCGGCGTGATCGCGCAGTATTCGGGCTGGTGGTGGCCTGACAGCGATATTCACGCACGGCCGGTCATCATGCGCGATCGTGATCTGGCAATCGCTCACCTGCTCTCGCACGTCGAGGGGCGCGATCTGATCGTCCAAGCCGGCGCCAACGTCGGTACCTATCCGATCGCGCTGGCCGACCACTTTCAGAGCGTCATCACGGCCGAGCCGGACCCGGAAAACGCCGAGTGCCTGACGCGCAATCTCAAGGCCCGCGACAGTCTCAACCGCGTGACGGCCTACACCGGCGCGTTCGGCGAGACCGAAGGCGGCTGCAAGGTCGTGGAGGTCGAGAAGAACAACTGCGGCGCCCATCGCATCGCCGTTGGTGGGCCGATTCAAGTCCTGACCATCGACAGCCTCGGCCTGCCGGCCTGTGACGCGATCTGGCTCGATATCGAGGGCTCCGAACTGCTGGCCCTGAAGGGCGCGGTTCAGACGATCGACAGGTTCAGCCCCGTCATCGCCTGCGAGGAAAAGGGCTTGGGCGAGGCCTTCAATATCCAATCCGGGGAGCTTGAACGGTTCCTCGGCTTCTACGGCTACAGCCAGGTCGATCAGATCGGCCGCGACAAGGTTTTCAGGAGAGACCGATGACCCTCGACGACACGCCCGACTTCGACGCTGGAGCCGACAAGGGCGATAATGCCCGCCCTCGCTTCTTCACCGAGCCCGTCAAGCACAACTACCGTTCGGACACCGAAGGCCGGCCCGTCTTCGAGGACCGCGAGTTTGTGACGATCCTGGTCCCCGGCGACCGAAAGACCGAGTGGAGCGGCTACGTCACGGAGGTTCACAAGCGCCGCTGGCCGCGTGAGTACGCCGCCTTCAAAGCCGGCCTGGAGACGCCGACCGAAGGCACGCCTCTGAAGGAATGGGCGGTCATCACGCGGTCTCAGGTCGAGGAGCTGCGCTTCGCCCACATCCTGACGGTCGAACAACTGTCGGCCCTGCCCGACGACGCCCTGAACCGGTCTGTGTCCATGGGCGGCTTTGCCCTTCGCGACAAGGCCAAGCGCTGGTTGGAGGCGCAAGCCGGCAACTCACAGACCGAAGCGCTCGCGGCTGAGAACGACCGCCAGCGTGAGATTATCGCGGACATGGAGCGCAAGTACGCCGCCCTCGCCGAGAGCGTGGCGCAACTGACCGCTCAGCAGGGCCAGCGAGCCGGAGAGACCGCATGACCGCACTAGAGCGCACCATCATGGCCGTTCCGGGTCCGAAGTTCGAGCGGCTCGACGGCGTCGTCATGTTCAAGTTCGTGATCGACAGCGGGTCGGTCATTGGTCCCCGTCCCGCGACCAAGACCGATCAAGAGAACCACGCCGAGGCCTGGCGCCTGTTCTGCCTGGGCGATGGCGTTGCTCCCGTGGACCGGGCCGGTGATGGTGGCGCGTCACTGCCGGCCGAGCCGAGAACCGACCTCCCGGCTTTCACGCCGCCCGAGCCCCCCGTCAACGAGCGCGACACGCTGCGCCAGGATCTGAAGATGCTGGGCGTGGAGTTCGACGCTCGCTGGGGCGTCCCGCGTCTGAAGGCCGAACTCGAAAAAGCCACGGCGCCGAAGGCCTAAGCCCATGACCATGCTGTCGATCATCCAGGACACGGCCGACCGGATGGGCATCCCCCGTCCGACCTCGGTCATTGGCTCGACCGACACGCAGGTTCGACAGCTACTGGCGCTCCTCAACGAGGAAGGGGAGGATCTTGCCAAGCGCGGCCTGTGGCAGTCGCTGACCAAGGAACACACCTTCGTCACCACGGCCACGCCGACCCAGACTGACACGCCAGTCCCAGACGATTTGGACCGGTTCATCGACGACAGTTTCTTCAACCGCACCCAGGTCCGAAAACTCCGCGGCCCAATCACGCCTCAGGCGTGGCAGGCGTTCCAAGCTCAACCGCTCTACAACCTCGTCTATCTGGCCTTCCGCGAGCGTGACGGCGCGTTCCTGATCACCCCGACCCCGCCGGCCGGCAACACGATCGCTTACGAGTACGTCAGCCTCAATTGGGCGCGTTCGAGCGCAGGCGTGGAGAAGGCCAGTTTCACGGCCGACGACGACACCTCGTACCTGCCCGAAGATCTGATGAAGTCTGGCCTTCGTTGGCGCTGGAAGCAGGCCAAGGGTCTTCCCTACGGCGAGGACATGGAGACCTATGAACGGTCGGTCCTGAAGCAACTCGGCCACGATGGTGGCGCGCGCGCCCTCAACATCACGGGCCAGGAACTGATCTTCCCCTACGGCGTGAACCTGCCGGAAGGCGGCTTTGGCCTGTGAGCGACTATCAGGTCCCGATCCGCCAAAGCCCCGAGAACTTCCGCAAGACGCTCAACGCGATCCTGCTTCGCCTGGAAGAGCGTGTGACGGCGCTGGAGGACACTCAGCCAGGCTTGGGCTCGGCGTTGCCTGCCTCCGCGCCTGAAGGCCGCTTCTTCACCGAAACGGGCCTCGTCACCAACACGCTCTATCAGCGCATCAATGGGAACTGGGAGGCCGTATGAGGCAGGCGGTCCAACAGAACAGGTCCAGGGGCCAGAAAGCCGTCGCCAGGGCTGTCCCGGCGCCCGTTGGAGGGTGGGACACCGAAAGCCCGCTGGCCAACATGCCCAAGCAAAACGCGGTGATCCTGGACAACTGGATTCCGCGTGCCGGCTACGTCGAGCTTCGTCGTGGATACCGTGGCCACGTCAACGGAACCTCCGATCCCGTCGAGGCGATCATTCCTTGGCGAGGCGATGCTTCGGGAGACAAGATCTTCGCGTGCGCGGGAACCGACATCTACGACGTGACCACGGCCGGCCCGCTTGGTTCGGCGGTCTACGCGAGCGCGACAAGCGCAAGGTGGCGATCGACCCAGTTCGCCAACGACGCTGGAGCCTTCGCCATCGCCGTCAATGGGGTCGATACCCCGCTCAAGTACGACGGCACGAGCTTCACGACGACCGCGATTACCGGCTCGTCCGGCTCAATCACGCTGGACCCGCAAGACCTTGACCATGTGATGGCGCACAAGCGCCGCCTGTTCTTCACCGAGAAGGGCACGCTGAGGGTCTGGTATCTCGCGGTACTGGCCATCGCCGGGGCATCTGAGCTTCTCGACCTCGGCGGGATCTTCGACAAGGGCGGCCATCTGATGGCCGAAGGGACGTGGTCGCTAGACGGCGGACAGGGCATGGACGACATGGCCGTGTTCGTCACCTCGGAGGGCCAACTTGCCGTCTACCAGGGCACGGACCCTTCGGACGCGGACAACTGGTCGCTGGTGGGCGTCTACAGCGTTGGTAAGCCTGTAGGCGACAACTGCCTGATCAAGTGGGGCTCGGACCTGGCGGTTATCACCCAGGACGGCGTCATCCCGCTTTCACAAGCCCTGAACAAGGACCGAGCCCAGCAGAAGGAAATCGCGATCACCGCCAAGATCGCGACAGGGTTCGCCGAGGCGTGGGGCAGCTATGGATCGCTCTATGGCTGGTCGGGCTTGACCTATTCCGGGCGAGGTTCGCTGGCGATTTTCAACGTGCCCACGGCTGAGCTGACGAGCGCGGTGCAGTTCGTCCAGTCGATCCAGACCGGGGCGTGGTGCAGGTTTACCGGCCTGAATGCGGTCTGTTGGGAAACGGCGAACGATGAGATCTATTTCGGAGGCGAGGGCGGGGTCTATCAGTGGGACATCACCGCTTCTGACAATGGCGAAACGATCGTCGCCGATGTGAAGCCGGCCTTCAACAACTTCGGGTCAAACACCGAAAAGCAGTTCACCATGATCCGCCCGCTGATCAAGGCGCCGGCGATCATCAATCCGGCCCTCGAAGTCCTGGCGGACTACCGCGAGGCCGTTCCCACCGCGACAACCACGATGGTGACGCCGGATAACCTGACCAGTAGCGACGGCATTCGCTACGACTGGTCCAGCGCCACGGCTGTCGGATATGTCGCGACGCCCCGGATGCGGATCTCGGTTCTTGGCCTGAACGACGCCAACCTGATCGCGATCGACGTCGATCTGTCGGACCTTCTCATCGACACGGCTGGCGGCGACTTCATCCTGATCTATCCCGATCTGCCGTTCGACATCGAGGTTCGGCTGATTGGCTTCGATGTGATGTTCATCCCTGGGGGGCAGCTTTGAGCCGGATACTCGTCGGCATGAATGACTTTGTCGCCCACTGGACAGCCGAGCGGATACCGTTCGTCGGCGTGGGCGACAACTTCGGTCCGTGTTCAACAATGGGGGTGCTGGATTCGGAAGGCCTGATGGCGGCCGGAGCTGTCTACCACGCCTATCGTCCCGCATTCCGAGGCCTTGAGATTTCCTTTGCGATGCGGCCCGGCTTCTACCTGTCTCGGAGCGCCATTAGCGCGCTGCTGAGGTACCCTTTCGCAGAGCTAAATTGTGTCCGTGTAACCGCCGTGACACCGCTCAGAGCGACCAGCACCCGGCAGTTCCTTGAAAAGCTAGGCTTCAAGAGGGAGGGCGTGCTTCGGCGCGCTTTCGGGACCGATGATGCGGTTGTCTACGGAATGCTTGCGAAAGAATGGGCGCGAAGCCTGTTCAACGTCGAACGTCGGCGAGATGTCCCCCCGCTGCGCGCGGCTGGCCTAAGACATGGGCAAGTCCACCAAGACCATAGCGCCGCCTGATCCGGTTCAGACCGCGAACGCGCAAGCGGCGGCGAACACGGCGACCGCGCAAGAGCAACAGCGCCTCAACATGATCGGGACTGCGGGACCTGACGGGACCGTCAAGTATGTCGCCGATCCGACCCAGCCCGGCGGCTACACCCAGACCACCACACTCAGTCAAGGCCAGCAGCAGCTCTATGACCAGGGCAACGCCGCCCAGAACGCGGCGCTCGGCGTCGCTAACCAACAGATCGGCCGCGTCGGTCAGGCCTTGGGTCAAACCCTGAACACCAACGGCCTGCCGGCGCTCTCTGGCGGCTATCAGGTCCAGCAGGCGAATGGCGGCCCGATCCAGAACCAAATCGCCAGCGCCGGGCAGATTCAGAACGGCTTCAATCCTGGTCAGGCGTTGCAGTACGACTTTAATCAGGGCCAAGCGGTACAGGGCCAGGTTGGCGGCAATCTCGACACGGCGCGTCAGCAGGCGATCGACGCGACCTATGGACAGGCCACGTCGCGCCTTGACCCGCGTTTCGCACAGCAAGAGCGCAGCCTGGACGCCAAGCTCGCCAACCAAGGCCTAGGCATCAACTCGGCCGCCTATCAGAACGCTCAGGACGCCTTTGGGCGCGAGAAGACCGACGCCTATAATCAGGCGCAGTACTCGGCCATCGGCGCCGGCGAAGACGCGGCCAACGCGCTGTTTGGTCGGCAGCTCAATCAAGGCCAGTTCGCCAACGCGGCGGCTGGGCAGCAGTACAGCCAGGGCCTCGGCGCGGCGCAGTTCCACAATGCCACTGCCGGCCAGGACTACGGGCAGAACCTTGGCGCGGCGCAGTTCGCCAATCAGGCGCAGCAACAGCAGTTCGGGCAAAATCAAGCGCAGTTCGACGCGGCCAACGGCGCCCAAAACCAGGGCTTCCAGCAGTCGCTCGCGAATGCCCAGATCGCCAACCAGGGGGCGCAAGGCAACGCTCAGTTTGGCAACGAGGCCCGCAACCAGGGTCTGCAAGAGCGTGCCTATATCCAGAACCAGCCGTTGAATCAGTTCAACTCGCTGATGTCGTCTGGCCAGGTCTCGACGCCGCAGGGCATCCAGTACAGCCCCACGCAGGTTGGCCAAACCGACGTACTGGGCTCCTACGCGCTGAACCAGCAAGCCCAGCAGGCCAACGCCAACCGCGCCGCTCAGGCTAATTCCGGCATGATGGGCGGTCTTTTCTCGCTCGGGTCGGCGGCTCTGATGTCCGACGTTCGGCTGAAAAAGAACATCGAGCGTGTCGGCAGCTTGAAGCCTGGGATCGACCTCTACGCCTACGAATACGTTTGGGGAGGAGGCCCGCGCGTCGGGGTGCTGGCCCAAGAGGTGGCGGCGATCAATCCAGCGGCGATCGTCATGGCCGGCGATCACATGGCCGTTGACTACGCGAGGCTCTAGATGGCGACGAACCCGGTTCCCGCCAACATCGCCGCCGCGCTCCGCTATGGGCCGCAGACGCAATCGAGCCTGCGCCGTTCCCAGTATCTGACCAATGCGCTTCAGCAGATGCAGGAGACTGGCGGCCAGAACATTCAGTCGGGCGGCGAGTTGGCTGCCAAGCTGCTAGCAACGGCCATTCTCAGCCGCCAGAGCAAGAAGGCTGACGCGAACGCGGTTTCGGCTCTGAAGGCTGATCAGGATAGTGAAACCTCGGCGCTGGTCGCGGCTCTGCGCCCGAAGCCCCAGCCTCCCGAGACTCAACCTGTCGCGCCGGCCTCTCAGCCTCAAGTGCAGACCCTGCCGCAACAGCCGGTGGCCTTGCCGAACGCCCAGCCCGCTCCCGCGCCCGTGTCGCAACTGACGGTGAACCCGGATATCGACAAGTTGGTCCGCACCGTTTGGGGCGAGGCCCGCGGCGAAGATCCTGTGGGCCAACTAGGCGTTGCCAACGTCGTGATCAACCGCGCCAAGAAGGGCGGCAAATCGGTCAGTGACGTCGTGCTCGAGCGCAATCAGTTCGAGCCGTGGGGCAATCCCAAGACCCGCGCGGAGCTGGAGGCCCTTTCGCCGGACAGTTCAGACTATCAGCGCATCCTCGCCAACATCGCCCCAGCCCTGCAAGGCCAGGACGTGACGGGCGGCGCTGATCACTTCTATAGCCCCACGGCGCAACAAGCCGCCGGCCGCACCCCGCCGAAGTGGGACAATGGTTCGGGCGTCGATCACGGACGTCACCGGTTCTTCAATCTCGGATACGGCGGCCAAGGAGCGCATGAGCGCCAAGCTCCGAGCGAGATCTTCCAGCCGCCGCAACAGCAACAGCCTCCGGTGAACGTGGCCGCGAACGGCCAGGTCGATCCGTCGATGCTGCAAGCCTCCGCTCCTGTCGGTCCCTCCGGGGGCGGAGCAGCGCCCGCCGCGCCATATGCTCCCCAAGCGGCTGCGGCGGGCGCTGTCCAGTGGCCAACCTATCAGCCGACCGAGCAGGAAATCGGATACATCCAAGGCCTTTTGCAAGATCCTCGTCGGCATGACGAGGGGGTGTCTGAGGCTCGAAAGCTCCAGGCCAAGATGGCCCAGCCGGTTGAAGCAGACATTCAGACAATCAACGGTGTCCCGTTCTATGTCTCGAAGGTTCCGGGACAGGGCGGCCAGCCGGTGATGATCCCCGTGCCGCAAGGCGCCATGACGCAAACGATGGGCGCTCAGGAAGCTGGGCTGCCTAGCGCGCCGCAAGGGGCCTATGTGCAGCGCGATCCGTTGGGGAACCTCAAGGAAGCGCCGTATGCGCCTCCCGAGGGCTACAATGCAGGCCCGAACGGCTATTCGCCTATCCGAGGTGGCCCAGCCGATCCCAACGCGCCACAGAAGCCGCCGAGCGGCTATCAACTCCAAGGTCAGCAGTACGTGGCCATTCCTGGCGGGCCGGCCGACCCGACCTCGGCGGCGAACACCGTCTCGAACGAGGGCGCGCTTCGCAAGGAATACGAAGGCCAGGGCCTGCTTCCCTACATCGCGGCCCGGAACGGCTACGAGAAGGTTCTACGCGCGGCGGCCGACAATAGCGGCGCGTCGGATATCGCCCTGATCTTCGGCTTCATGAAGACGCTCGATCCGACCTCCACGGTTCGTGAGGGCGAATTCGCGACGGCGCAGAACTCCGGTTCGGTCGATCAATCGCTGGCGAACCTCTATAATCGCGCCCTCAAGGGCGAGCGCTTGCAGCCAGGCCAGCGCGCCGAGTTCGCCAGGACAGCACAAGGTCAGTTCGCCGTGGCCCAAGATCGGTTTGACCAACTGAACCAGCGCTATCAGGGGATTTCGCAGGCCTATGGGTTCGATCCGAAGCGGATCGTGCAGCAATTCCCAGCGATCGGTTCGGGTACTCAAGCGCAACGTGGCGCGCCTGCGCCCAATCCCGCCGTAGTCGCCACGCCAGGCACGCGTGAAGCGGCGATGGCTGAAGCACGTCGTCGAGGCCTGATCAAATGACCGACCAAGACGTCACCAAGCTTTCCGACGCGGAGCTGATGGCTCTGATCGGACAACCCGCTCAAGCCCAGCCGGCTACACCCCAGCAAGCTCCCATGCAGCAAGCGCCGGGCCTAGGGCTTGAGACCCCATACCAGCCGCAAATTCCGGTACAGCAGCAGCAGTTGCCGGACATCTCGCAGCCACGAGAGCAACCAATTGATACGGGATCTCCGCGCCAGCTTTCAGGCTGGAACGTCGGAGCGCAATTGATGGACGACGGGTTCCTCGAGGGGCTATCCGAGACGGTTCGCGGCGTGGCCCGTGGCGTCCCGATCGCGGGAGCGGGCGCAGACGAGGCGAACGCTGCGGTTCTGGCTGGTGTGGCGCCCTACGTCGAGCCGCTGATCAAGAACACGCCTCTATACGACCCCAAGTCCGCGATCGGCGATCTACCGAGTTTCGGCGACCGCTACAACGCGGCGTTAAACCTCCAACGCTTCCGTGACGATCGATATGACGCGGCGAACCCTACCGAGAGCAAGGTTCTACGCGGCGTTGGGACTGTGGCGGGCTCTCTTGCCGCGTTGCCAGCTCTGGCGGCGGGTTCTTCGGCGCTTCCGGCCACAGCCGGCCTTCTCCCTCGCATCGGCGTAGGGGCGTTGGAAGGCTCCCTCGTCGGCGGCGCGCAAGGCTATGCAGAGGGGGAGGGCGGTTTCACCGATGCCTCTCGATTGACTGGGGCCACGAAGGGCGCTGCGGTTGGCGCTGGTGTCGGCGGAGCACTCCCGGTCGGCCTGACCGTTGGTGGCGCTGTATGGCGCGGAACGGGACAAAAGGCGGTCGATGCGATCAAGGGCGCACTGCCAGGCGCGAAGACCGAGGCGCAAGCTCTTGCTCAGGCGCTGAAGGGGACCGCACCCGCTGAAGCTCCGATTGCTGGTCAAGCGGCGCCTGACCTGACCGAGGCCGTCGCGAACAGCACCAAGCCAATCCCGCCCAGCCAACAGGCCGATGCCTATTCGCGTCTGTCGCAAGCCTTGGAGCGTCAACGCCAGACGCCCGATGAGATGGCCGCGCGGGTCACCGGCCTTGGCCCAAATGCCATGATCGCCGACACGGGCGATGCCGTCCGCACGCTTGGCCGGGATGTCTTCAACCGCCCTAGCGGGGCCGAGGACATCATCCGTAAGGCCCTGGAGGCTCGGCAGCGCGGCGTGATGGTCGATGGTGAGTTTACCGCCCAGCCGTCGTCCATGCGGATCTTGGACGCGGCGAGCGACGGTCTTGGCGTTAATGGTCGCAATTTCTACGACGAGACCGACAATCTCCTGGCAACACGGAAGGCGGCGGCTCGGCCCGCTTATCAGGCCGCCTATGAAGCCCCACCGGTAGACATCGGCGAGCTGCGCGACTTTGCTGGAACGCCGCTGTTCCAACAGGCCTATCAGCGGGCGCGTGGGATCTCCGAGAAGGAGTTCGTCGCGTTGCCGGATGGGTCCGAGGGCATCATGCCACTTCCGGAGCGCTTCACTTCGAACGAGGCGCTCGACTGGCGCACGCTCGACCTGATGAAGCAGGGTTTGGATGACCTGATCAAGGAGGGTCGCGTTCAGGGCATCGGCGCGAACGAACAGGGCGCCGTCAAACGCTATGCTGGGAAGTTCGTCGACAAGTTGGACAGTCTGAATCCGGCGTACAAGGCCGCGCGCGACGCTTACGCCGGCCCCACGGCCATGATGGATGCGCTGGACGCCGGCCGGTCGGCCCTGACTGAGGATGCACCGGTTCTGTCAAAGGCAATCGCCGACCTGTCGCCAGCCGAGCAAGATGCTTACCGTCTGGGGGCGTTCCAGGCGTTGAAGGACAAACTCGGCAACGCTGATGTGACGTTCGATGCGGCGCGCCGTGCTGGCGTGCTCAAGCCGAACCAACTAGAGCGCTTCAAGGAGTTGTTCCCTGACCGCAAGAAGTTCGCCGATTTCGTGAACCTGATGGCGAACGAACAGACGATGTTCCAAACGCGCAACGCTCTGACCGGTAACTCGACCACGGCCAAGCAACTCGCGGCGATGGCGGAGAACGACGCCGGCCCAATTGAGCAGATGGCGCAAGGGGCCGTGGATCTGAAGACGGGCAACGTCCTCGGGATCATTCGCGCCCTTGGTCGTGCTGGCGGTCAGCCCAAGATGAGTCCCGCCACGGCTGAAAGCCTAGCGTCGATCCTGACCAGCACGGATCAAAGCCAACTACCGATCGTGGTTCAGCAACTCACGGAAGCCCAGAAGCGCCGGCTATTGGCTGAGGCCGTGCGGGGCGGGACCGCTGTTGGTGCGGAAGCCGGGGCGGCAAGCGCGGCTCAGCCGAACCGATGAGCTTACTTGCCGGCCGCTATCATGCCGACGAGACCTATAAGCGGGATCCCAAGGAGGAGTAGGGTTATGAGCGCAGGCCTAAGCCAGCGCCAAAACCTTGCTGGGGGCCGATACCATAGCGGAACGCCCTGACTGTCGTAGGTCCCGGTCCACAGCCAACGTTTCCGGGTGCGATGCTCGTCGCCGATCCGATAAGGGCCTTCAATGACCTCGAACTCGGCGTCTGTGATTTTTCGATCTCTGGACATTCGTCGGCGACTATGGCGACGCTGTGAAAGCGCCGTCAACTGGGTGGCGCATGATTGCCGCCATGTTCTAGTTCCGGGCTTTTATGATTCAGATAATTGCAATTGTAGCGCTAGCCCTGACCATTTTTATATTGGTCAGACGGCTTCTGACGTTATCGGCCAAGGTGACGACGCTTGAACTCCGGGCGCAGGCCATGGAGGAGCGCCTAGACACGCCCGGGCAGATGTCCCTTTGGAGCGCCCGACCACCTTCAGTGGCCATCGCCGCTTCGCCGCATCATCCTGAGGCGCTCTAGAGCCTCGTATCCTTCCCCTACTGATCAGGGGAAGTCATGGCCGAAGTCATCGACGCCGCGGCCGAAAAGGCGAAGCTGCAAGCGCAGAAGACGGCGACGAAGTGGATCGCCGAACTCGGCGTGAGCGAAAAGGCGCTTCAGCCGTACATCACGCGCGCCCGAAAAATCGTCCGCCGCTACAAGCGCGACGACGAGTCCGTTCGGGCTGTCAGCGCCCGTGACCGTCAATTCGCGCTTCTATGGTCGAACACCGAGACGATCCGTCCGGCGCTCTATGCCCGGCCTCCGCAGCCCGTTGTCTCTCGCCGGTTCAAGGACGCTGACGTTGTGGCCAAGGCCGCATCGGAGGTGCTTGAGCGCTGCCTGACCTTCAGCATCGACAAGCAGAACCTTGATGGGGTGACGCGGGACCTGGTGCTAGATTACGTCCTGGTCGCTCGGGGCCTGACCTGGGAGCGCTATGTCCCGACCCATGGGGCCATGGTGTACCCCAAGGTCCCTGTCGTTCAGATCACCACGGATGCCGGGGTGAAGTACAACGACGACCAAGGCAACGAATACGAAGCCGATAAGGTCGAAGAGACAGAGCACGGCAAGTACGAGGCGACGGGTGACGGCTACGCGCCGGTGATCTTTGAGGAGAGCGTCACCGACTATGTGAACAACGACGACTGGGGTTGTTCACCGTCTCGGACTTGGGACGAGGTCACGTATGTCTGGCGCCGGGTCTACATGGACCGAGAGCAGCTCATTGACCGGTTCGGCGAGAAGATCGGCAAGGCCGTTCCTCTGGACTGGGGTCCTCGCACCAAGACCCAATCGAAGGGCATGGACGACGACGGCGTCAAGCGCGCCGCGATCTACGAGATTTGGGACAAGTGCACCAAGAGGGTGTTTTGGATCTCCAAGTCCTGGAGCGCTCAGCCGCTGGACGAGCGTGAGGACCCGCTAGGCCTTGACGGTTTCTTCCCGTGCCCCAAGCCCCTCCTGGGGACCACAGCGAATGACAGCCTGATCCCCGTCCCGGATTACGTCTATTGGCAGGACCAGGCCGAGGAAATCGACGACCTGACGTCGCGCATCGGCAAGCTCGAAAAGGCCTTGAAGCTGAAAGGCTTCTACGCCGGCGACGGCAAGACCAACCTCGACCAGCTTTTCAAAGCCGATACCAACATGCTGATCCCGGTCGCGGACTGGATCAACATGAAGGAGGGTGGGGGCCTTCGCGGTCAGATCGAGTGGATGCCCATCGATCAGGTCGTGTCCACGCTTCAGGCCTGCATCAATTTGCGCACCCAACTGATCGAGGACGTCTATCAGATCACAGGCGTCGCGGACATCCTGCGTGGCGCGACAGACCCTGGCGAGACGGCCACGGCGCAGAAGATCAAGGCCAGGACCGGCGCGGTTCGCATTCGGGACAAGCAGAACGAGCTTGCCCGGTACCTGCGCGACGTTCTTCGGATCAAGGGCGAAGTGATCGCCGAGAAGTTCGGGATCGACACGCTCAAGGCGATGACGGGCGAGCCCCTACCAACCGCCGACGAGAAGGCGCAACTCCAGGCGCAGATCCAGCAGGCGGCGCAACAGGCGCAACTTCAGGGCCAGCCTTCTCCCCCGATCCCGCCAGGCGTCGAGGACATCCTGAAAAGCCCGACTTGGGAGGACGTTCAGGCGCTCCTCACCAACAACGCCATGCGCCAGTTCCGCATCGACATCGAGACGGACTCGACCATCGAGCCGAACGAGATGGACGAGCAGGAACGCACGGTCCAATTCATCACGGCGATTTCCGGGTTCTTCGCCCAAGTCGGCCCGCTCGTGGCCGCTCAGCCGCTCCTTGGCAGGATGTTCGGCGAGATGATCAAGTTCGCCGCACGCCGGTTCCGCGCTGGGCGCCAGCTCGAGGACGTGATCGACAGCACCATTGATCAGATGCTGGCGCAGGCGTCTCAACCACAGCCTCAAGCCCCGGCGGAGCAGCCCGACACAACCCCGATCGCCGTCGCGCAGATCAACCAGCAGACCGAGCAGATGGTCCAGCAAGGCGAGACGGAGCGGGCGATCATCGAGGCGCAGTCGAAGGCGGCCGAACTACCGCTGCGCCAGACGGATCAGCAGCTCAAGGGCCTGGCGCTGGTTCGAGACAGTAACCCTCAAGCGGTCGCTTAGCGGGCCGCTGAGGGGGCACAGAACCGCCGGATAATTGCTCCGAACCCTATGGGGAAGAGGCGAGCATGTCAGGCGAAACCTGGAACGAGATCACCTATAAGGCGGCGGCGGCCTACCTGGATGGCGGCGCGCCATCTCCGACGAACCCCAACGCCAACCCCGCGACGGGTCACGCTGGCCAGGTCAAGATCGCTGTGACGGGTACAGCCGTGCGAGTAACCGCCTCGGCCACCCCGCTAGTGAACGGCCTTATCTTCAGTGCTCTTACGACAAATGCCGCTCTGGCAGCGGGGGTGTGCGGCACGGCCGGGCCCTCCTCGGGGCTAACCAATGTCGCCGACGGAACAGGGAATGGCTATATCGTCCTTCCTGGCGGCGGCGGCTCCCTGGCTATCAGCGACCTATCC
>Ga0326721_10000170_pt1 | contig 26090 bp, 40 predicted proteins | sample SGPome_FD_203951 | JGI IMG/M metagenome (GOLD analysis project Ga0326721, IMG submission 203951) | Soil microbial communities from Southern Great Plains, Lamont, Oklahoma, United States - SGP_1_2016 | ecosystem: Engineered > Artificial ecosystem > Soil microcosm > Unclassified | place: USA...
CCTTGATCGTATAAAAACTCATCGGTAGCCTGCCCTTTCCTTTGAACGGGCAGGCTACTGTTGTGAATCAGTTGTGTCCCTTATTCTGTGGCAAAAGGGTTGTTTGATATATTCCCTGTTTTGCGGTATCATCAAAAGAACCATTACCGTAACCCAAAGGAAAACAACATGAACTTTATGGATATTAGTGATCTGACGGAAATTCTCAACGAAGATTATTTTCCCGGCAACGCTAGTTCTTCTGGCGACCATATTTTCATCGTCCGCCCCGATGGTGAGACTTTCACCGTATGGATAAATGCTGACGGCGATGCGATGATTGGTGATACTTTCATTGAAAATGGAGGATTCCTGACTTCATTCGCCAGTGCTATTGCAGACGAAGTTCTCTTTGTAAGGCGGGATGTGAAGCCGGCGGAAACTTCTACCGAGCCGGCAAGCGGTTCATCGCTTTCTGAAGAACTGTTCACAGAAAGTATTGCCATCAAGGAAAGGATTACCGCTCTTGACGAAAAGCTGAAGCCGTTCAAGGAATCATTTTATAAGTTCCTGCAAACAGGAATTCCTGCCGGTTACCTGTCTTTCAGCGACCTGACTCAGCCTGCTTCTGAATTCTCTGTTGACTTTGATGCGCTGAATGAGAAAGAAGTACTGTTTACGACTTCTGCCCATGACTGGGACAATGAAGAAATCTTCACCATGCCATTTGCTTATGTGAACGACCCGGAAAAGTGGGAAGCAGAACTATCAGAGCAGGTCTTCAATGACCGTTCCTTCGCTCTTGGGGTATTCAAGAAGGTCGAAGCCTTGCAGGGTCACTCGGTGAACACCGTCAAGCGGGCAACCAGTGAAACTGATGAGGTTCTTCTTGTCGGCTCACATTACGAATCGCAGAAATGGGAAGATGGCGATCTGTCGTCTTTCCACGTAATCCTGAAATCCAAGGGCGAGGTATACCGGGCTGCGGACTACTTTAACATCACTACCCTGGCCAATGATTTCTCTGGTCCCATCGGTACTTTCAAGGTCTAGTAGGACTCGCCTGCGGTACGCCTCCGCAATATATCCGCCGGTTGGTCAGGTATATTCGTGGTAGTATTGATAGTAAGATAATGATGTTATATACAACCTGAATGAGAGAGTAAAACATGCCTAACTGGTGCGAAAACGTTGTGGAAATTACCGTTGGTTCAGCAGAAGAACGCGACAAGGTTCGTTCCGTCCTGCTGGGCGAAGAGGAAAACTTCAGTTTCGAAAATACCGTCCCAATGCCAACGGGAATCATTCGGGAGCCTGTTTCTTCTGATGTGATCAACTCAGGGTTGCCTAACTGGTACAACTGGAGTATTGAAAACTGGGGCACCAAATGGGATGTCAGTGATTGCGATATAGTTGATGTCTCCGACACTGAACTACGCCTTATCTTTGACACCGCTTGGAGTCCTGCTGAGGCATGGGTGCGGTCAACGTCTGAGGTCATTCCGTATGCAGAATTCCTGTTGATTTATTCAGAGGAGGGAATGGATTACAGCGGATTCTCCCGATACCTGAACGGTCAATTGCTGGAAGAAGTCCATTATGATGAGATTACCTATGACATCAGTAAGATGATGGGTTTCAGTGCCGAAGATTTCGCCAACCGTATTGTTTACAGCGAAGACAAGGTAGAACGGTATGTTGAGGATGCAGATGCCGACAAGGAACTTCTCGAAGCAATTCTTGCCGCAGCCAAGGAAGACGAAGATGCTGATCTTGATGATGGACTGTTGGAAAAAGTAAAGACCCGAATTGCTGGGATGAAGTAAACTGCCCCGATAGAGGCATAAGGAAATAACTTCTACTCAAGGATGCATCATGGGTTTACGTAATACATATAAGCATAAAGCCGGTCCTTTCACGGTAAACTTCAATAAGTACTTTATGCCAACGTCATGGACTTTCAGGGCGGCTGGCGTGACTTACCGGATATGGTCAAAACGTGACGAAAGAGGGCTTGCAGGCGTTGATTTGCCCGGTCCTTGGTCCTGGCGGTCAAAGCGAAAAACGAAGCCCAAAAAGCAAAATACGCAGGGCTAGAAAGAGGGGTGGGAGTGATCCTGCCCCTCTTTCTCAATATTTCCACAATTACCCACCAGTAGGCTAATAATCCTATGATTTAAGTCACTGAAATACCGATTAGAAATAGGGGTGCGCCGTGTACTCCATGAAATCATCGTAAGGATTATTATGAGTATAATTAACGCATTGCTGTCCCTCGGGGCGGCTGCTAAAGTCGGCGTAGCTACCGCAACAGTAGCCGTCGTGGGCGTATCAGGGGTTGCTATTGCATCGTCACCTGATCTTAACCCATCTCCTGCTTCCAGCGTTACTGCTTCAGAGAACGCTGAATCAACAGAGTCCGAAGCACCCGAAACAGTTGAAACACCGGAAGGCACAGAGTCCACTGAAGGTGCAGAGCCAACAGAAAGCCCTGAACCTTCCGAAAGTGCAGAGCCGTCTGAGACTCCGGAGCCGGTTGAATCTGAATCACCTGAAGCAACGGAGCCGTCAGAAACCCCGGAACCTGTCGAATCAGAAGCCCCTGAAGCAACGGAGCCGTCAGAGACCCCGGAGCCTGTCGAGTCCGAGGCTCCTGAAGCCCATGAGAATGAAGCAGGACATGGCAAGCGCACTGCTGAAGAGCAGGCTGCCAAGGATTCCGCTAAAGCAGCAGAACGGGTAGCAAAGGACAATGCCAAGGCACAGGAAGAGGCAGTAAAGGCTCAGGAGCGTGCTTCCAAGGAGGCAGCTAAAGCTGCTGAGCGTGCTGCTAAGGAGTCCGCACAGGCTAACGCTGTAAAGGCTCAGGAGAAAGCTGCTAAGGAGGCTGCCAAGGCTCAGGAACGTGCCACAGAAGATGCCGCTAAAGCACAGGAGCGTGCTGCAAAGGATGCCGCTAAAGCCGCTGAACGTGCCGCTAAGGACGCAGAGAAATCTGGTAAGTAATAATCCCTGAAAGGACGGGTCGGTTAGATTTTAACCGGCTCGTCCTTCTTCTTGCCATAATCCTTTCCTTCTGTTATCCTTGAACCTAATAAGTAGTTACCGGATTGAGGGAAATAATGTTACGAGAAGAAACTGATTTCATCGGAGACGCTATTGGTGTAGACCCATCTGGTTGTGGTTGCACTGATTGCCTCGTGGGAAACAGCATCCCCGAAGACGATGACCGCATCGAAGAACTCGTCCGGGTTCATTTGGAAGAAGGACGTAAAGTGGTGAACCGCGCAAACGGCACCATCATCATGTACAAAACCGGACATGGGAAGTACAAGATGGATATTGTTGGCTCATCGGATGTCAATTTCATCCCTCAGACCCCATCTTGGGAAGACCCAGAAGAGTATGACATCGTACTCCACACTTCCTACTGCCGTTGTTCTGACTGTGAGGATAACGTCTCTATCTCTGTCAGCGATGAGGAACGTACCGGGTTTGCTCTGCGCTCCCACTACGAAGACGGTGAGACGCTTTTCAACGCTACCGGTTATACCTTGGTTACTTACAAGACATGGGATGATTCCTATGTTGTCGAGGAACTGGATTTGCCTTATGATGAGCAAACCGTTTCCATTATTACCTACAACTGATAGGACATCATGGCGAACAAAAAGAATAAGTGGCAAGTTTCCGAGATAAAGATTCCCATCAAAAGGTCGGGGCGCAAGTTTCCCGGCGCTCCTGATCGTTTCCGTTATGGTATTGTCAGGACGGATGGTAATACTGTACAGATTCGCGTGTCTGTTAATCTCCCCGCACCGTGTGGGACTATTGAAGATTTCAACGAAGACTATGCCGAGGCAACACATGGTCTTGTTGATGTGGTATTGCAAATGGAAACGAATCATGTTATCTTGGCTGAGGATGAATCGTACGTTGAAGGCTACATCAAAGCAATTGGCTGGCGGGAAGAACTTACCATTGAAGAGGAATCCGCTATTACAAATACTACTTTTACTAAGGAAGAATCATGAGCAATCCAGTGGCAAAGAAATGGACCAAGAAATACATCTCTATTCCCCGGGCTGTCAGCGGAGCTGAACTTTCGTCCTTTACTGTCCGTACTGATGGAGAGGTAATCCAGAAGGAAGTTTCGAAGACTATTTACGAGGCTCCCTATGCCATGCCCATTGATAAATGGGTGGAACTCCTGCATGAATATTCGGATGGTCTGATTGAACCGAATATTACGGTTAGATCTTACGATGGGGGAGAGCGGGGCGGTTACTACGAAGGACCGTCAAGCGAAACCGTCATTACCGGCTGGGTGGAAGGTTTGACTCAGCTGGAACTCAAACTTGCCAAAGAAATGATTTACTGACCAGATCGCTATGCCCGAACGAAATGTTCGGGCATAGCGATCACCTATATCTGTGTCCCTTTCATAGGAAGTTAATATATACTCCTCGGGGAATTGTTGTCGTCTGCCTCCGATAGTAGCAATGACCGACCATTACATTATGAGGTAAGAAGATGACTGAACCTACTGCCAATGAGCCTAAGAAGATTGTATTGACCTACACCGACAACGGCGGGGACGATCTTGATATCCGTCTTGATTCCGAAGGTTTCGGTGGTGATGTTGAACTTGTGACTATCTACCTCCACAAGACGATGCAGGCAATTCTGAATTCTTCGGATTCAGTTACTGAATAATTCCTGCATACAGGTAGGAAAAATTCCCACCTCGTTAGATGTATAGCAACTAACGAAAGGATGATGCGTATGTGTCAATCTAAAGCACAAGGTGGTCTGCGTTGTTCAAACTCTGCCAAAGCAGTATTGGATGAAGCCATTGCCTCCGGTGATGAAAAAGCCATCAAGGCCGCAAAAATTGAATACCTCACCTCCAACGCCGGGATAAAATCCCTGCGTGACCAAGGTAAGAACGAACTTGCGGAACGTTTTGCCCGCCGGCGTGAAATTCTTATGCAACAGAACCAGCGTGAATGGCGTAAAGAGAATGGTATCTCCGTTGCCCTTGATATTGATAACACCACTGCTGACTTCACAGGAGCCTTTAGAGCATCATTGGCTACCAAGTATGGTCTAAGCCGTGAAGAAGCCCTGGAACGCTATCCTGAGCCTGAGGACTATGACATGAGTACATGGTTTGCTGGTGGACGCGATGAATTCTTCAAAGAATTCAAGGAAGCAGAAGCAAGAGGCGGGCTTTACAGTAACATGAAGATTTTCTCGCAGGCACGTAAAGAAATTACCGGCTTGCATAATGACGGGTACACGATTCACTTCGTAACCGCACGTATCCCGGAATTCAATGATGAGACTAAACTGGCGTTACGGAAGTACCGCCTGCCTTATCATCTCCTCAAACATACCGAAGAAAAGCATAACCACGATGCCCACCTCTTTGTGGATGACGCTCCGAAGCAAATTTCAACTTTGACTTTGCATGGTAAAAAGGTAGTCGCCTACCATAACCTCTATAATGCCCATCAGACAGAAGGTGTTGCCAGAGTAAAGGTTTGGGATGGAATGTCCAAGGTGGTTCACGAACATACAGCACCTGTAGGCGAAAAGACTGCCCACTTCTAGAAATAAATGGCAAAGTGAAGACCCGCTCAATTAAAGCAACCGAAATATGAGCGGGTCTTCATTTTTGTATATCTGCCGGGCTAGGCGAAAATATTATTTTCCTTAGCCCGGCTTCTTGTATTTACTGGAAAGTCAGCCAGTCCATTGCTGACTCAGTAGCGCCTTTTGCTTCCCGGGTTGCAACCGTGAAGTGAACCCACTTTCCACCGGAAACAGTAGCCGCAGCCGTTCCCGTGATGCATTTCATGGCTGAATTGGAGGGGTGAATCGTATCGGTAACAGCAACAACACCCGGTTGAAGTTTGGTGATGCATTGCCAGCCACTGTCAGATCCGAAGGATGTGTTCTGGAATGTGTAAGGGAAGTCAGGGGTAACCTTATTTCCCGTCCGGGTCAAAGTTACTGTCTTACCGGCAGCAGAAGCTCCTGCTCCAACGCTTTCCAGAATAAGATTGTCAATCTGGTATTGTCCATTGTCATTGCCATCAGTAATAATGCTGTGACCCTGCCCGAAACCTGCCTTGAGGTTGGAAACCACTGCCGGTGGGAGAGTCCATGCATTACTCATAGCGGCAATGACATCGTAGTTTTTGTATTCCAGAATACTGGGATTCGCCATGAAATCAACAGTGCCGTAGCCGAGACCTCGGAAGTAAGTGGTCCAGGCTGCTTGATCTCCTGCATTGTAGGTGTATACGATGAGGACTTTCTTGGTGGCAAGAGAGGCTTTGAATGACTGGTTTAGTGGTACTGCCATGCATGTCTGAATGGGTGCGAGAAGACCGCCCATAGAGGAATCGTAGGAATACTTTACATTGGCATGGCTGGTGGAACGACCGTTAAGACAAAACTTCGTCGGGCTGGAGCGGTCTTTATCTATCGTAATTTCCACGTTCTCAGTAGCAGGAACATAATTAGGCAGATACGCCGGGTATTTGTTCCGGTTATCAATAAGACTGTGTTCCATTTCCATGGCTGCATTGCGGAGTTCACTCTTTACCGCACCGATGGCTGCCATCTCACGCTGATTCATGAAAATAGGGATTGCTGTGAGGGCCATGATGCCAATGACTGCGATGACGATGAGGAGTTCAAGAATAGTGAATCCTGATTCGTCCTCGCGTATTTCTCTGACTCGCTCGCTGAAGTGTGAAAGCATAGCGGATTTGATTCCTTACCTTTTGATGGTTTTCCGTATAAGATATCGGGCAATGACCCTTTTCTGTGTTGACAAAACAGACTCGTTGTATTACTCTCATAGAAAGTAGCAAACGCTAACTTAGAGAAAGAGAAGGCAATGAGCCAGAACAGCAACCGCATCAACGCAGAGTCGTTTTACAGTGGGAAAGGTTTTTACCGTGAAGGTGAGACCCCGCTGTACCATTCCGGCTTGACGTTCGATCAACTGCGTTCCAAAGCTACAGGTCTGCACTTCGCAAAAGATCTTCTGACTGATTCTGAGCGTCAGATGCTGGCAATGCTGGAGGACCTGCTGGACATCGTAGATAATCCGCCGGCACAGTCCTAAATTTTGATGTCCGCGCCCGGAATATTCCGGGCTGATTTTGTCTTGTTCTAAAAGAGAGGTGTAAAAATGTTTCTGAAGTACGGTAATAACCGCAAAAGGATTATTGCACATGCTGAAGCAAAGGGCTTCCGCATGAATAAACTTCTGAATTCACGCACTACGCTTTTCACCTATTTGACCCGAGTGCAGGACGGAATTATTTCCCGGGTATCGGTCTCTTACCGCAAGCGTCACCCTATGGTGGAAATTGTGCATAAGTATGAGGACGGAACGAAGGAAACGATGCAGATGGTCCTGCTTGACCAGCGTGCATGGCGGCAGATTAACGCCTACCTTGTACCTGAGGTTCCGCCAGCCCAAGACTAGAAAGAAATCTGACCCGAAATGAAACCAGAATCAACCCCTTTGCCCGATCAGGAAGGTCAAAGGTTAAATAGTGTCCCTTGCATGAAGACTTTAAGCGTGAAAATTCTCGTGCGTTGTTGGGAAAGTGAATATGAAAGCATCAAACCGATTGCCGGCTCTGGTCTGACCTATCTCAAGGCACCTGCCACGCCTGAACTGGGGGAGTACTCCTGCACCTGTGCCCGGAAGAATGTAGCCATGGCGTTGAAAGTTCTGATTGCGAACAAGAGCGAATGTGGAGACGAACTCTTTCTTCCTTTTCTCCAGATGAGATGCCAGAAGGAACTGTCTTCTCTGCAAGATAAAGTATCCGCCGCCGTTAATCCCGTTGAACGTGAATACTATTCCTCTGCACATTCTGCATGGGGAAATGTACTGTACGCCATTTCGTAATCCTAAGGGTTACAAGCGACCATGGGAACTTCTAAGTACAGCAAGTTTCCCACTTTGTTTTGTGTCCCCTCCGTGATGGAAATGCCTTTGCCAATTTGCTCCTGCTTTCCCAATATTTTAGCGAAAAAGGTTGCAAAAACCTCTAGAATCCGCTAAACTTGTAATACAAAGAGCAAGACAAACACAACGAAAGAAGGAAACTAAAATGGCAGAAAACCCCAGAACACTTATCATTGGCGGCAGGGAATTGGAATGCGGTCATGTTCTGATTGGCGGTATGGGCGGTCAGAGCAACGTCTATGAAGTGGAACCGTCCAATTCACTTCCCGGACTTCTCGCAGTAGAAACTGAACATGGATTCCTGTATCTTGATCCGGACGGCGAGTACGAAGTTCTGGAGGAAAAGAGCATCTGATTGCTCCGATGGTTCTCGCTGCAATTGACTTCACTGGAAACTACTGTTATCCTTCTTGGAATAGACAAAGCAAAAGTTCTTTGGAATACGAAAGGCATGACATTGGAAACATCACCGGCTTCTACACTTCAGGTACTGAAGGATGGAGTAGAAGTAACAATTGCGAAGAAGAAATTCCGGGTAGATATTCTCCTTGACGGCCAGATTTTTCTTCATGGCACCCGCAACGCTGTCTACATGGTGCATCCCCTCCTGAACGTTCAGGGTGATGATACCGGAATTCGCACTGTAAGGTCATGGCGGACAGATACTCCATTGCTGAATAAAGCACTGGAACCTTTGCGATTCATTCTTCTCGGTGACCTGATGGAAGACATCACCGGCAAAAAGGTGCCGGCGTTTCCTGCTGATTCTTCTCAGAGTCACGGGCTTCTTGCATTCTTACCAGAGCCATTCATTGCCCTTCTAAGAGGAGGGAATTCCTGAATGGGGTATCGGGTCAGGAAAAGCAGGATAAAGCCTTAGAAACGAAAGAACCCGCACCACAGGGTCTGGTACGGGTTCTTTCGTTTGGGTATTACTCGCCGTATGTCACTGAATCCACATGAAGCTGAACCCCAGCAATCTTCCATTCACCCGGCTTTACTTGTCGCAGGTTGACTTCACCGGATACTGCGACATTCTCCGTTGCCTTCTTACCATCCTTCGTTACGGCTAGGGCAAACGTCACGTCCGCTTCAAACCCGATGTAATCTTTGCCTTCAATGTTCTGCCCAATAATTTTGGTATAAGAAACATCCCGGGAAAGAACTTGAACTTCATTCTCGCCATACACCAAGGAGTAACCCTTTGCAGAACGTTCACGGTTCATGTAGACACCAGTATCAACTCCTGTGTTGACCTTGAAATCATCAACGAAGCTCTGGAACTGTTCGGGGTCAATAATCTCCTTATTCTGCTCCAGCCAAAGGTCTTTATCCTTTTGGGTAATATTGTCGCCCTTCAGGATGGAATCAATGTATTGCTCAACGTAGTAGGAAGATGCTGCCTTCTGTGCTGCTTGGACTTCCTCTTCGGTAAACATATCCACAACCGTAAGTGTACGGATGCTGGGATCGTATTCCAGAAGGCTGTCATTGGCACTCAGAGTCGTCTGGACAAACCTGCGCCCTTGAGCGTCAACTGCCAGTTCTTTCTTGGTGGCAAAGCCATTGACTGAGGTGCCGGCAATGGTGCTGGTCGGTGAAGGAGTGCTGGTCGCAGTAGGGGAGGAAGTGGGAGTCTCTGTGGATGATGTTCCACATCCGGTGGTGAGAACAATCAGTACACCTGCAACGAGTGAAGCCACTGCTGTTCGGGTTGCAGTCTTAGGCTTTACTGCAAACGTGGAATTATTCATCCTGATGGTCTTCCTTCTTGATTAATGGAATTGATGTATATAACGATGGTCGTGAAAGTACTATTCGCAACATTCCATAATAACACGTTTTGTATCGTTGCTACGAACTGTTTCGCAGAAGCGTCTCATGAGTCAGAACGGCTGGAGTGACTCATGTGCTTGATAGTCACGGTCATCATGATGATTGACATGATGACCCCATCATCAATCTGATGCGCCATCTATTGCACCATCTGTCGTCCTATGTGTTGCCCCTTCGGTGAACCTTATCTGGACGACAAGCGCAGGATGGTGTAAATCATAAAAGGGGATGAACTTAAAGTTAACATACATGTAACAACGTTGTTATAGAATACCTATAGTTAGTGGATAGACTGTCGTTAGGACAGAAGCAAGAACTAGAAAAGGAACGAAATTGAAATCTGAAATCCTCTCCGTCAGCGATCTGTGTGGTATTCATGTGGGTAAATCCATTGAGGTTCTCCTGCCCGATTACAGTAACTCCGGTAATGAAGGAATTCTGTTTGACATCATCAAAGACCGGGTAGGGTATGTCCTGAACCTTGGTGGCGAGAAAGTGCAGTACAAGCATACTGATGCTGAAAGCACCAAGATCCGCCTGTACCAGTAGTTCCTGTTTCTAAATAAGCGAAGCCCGTGTCCTAATATGGATGCGGGCTTCGCTTATTTATGGCATCAAGGAATTGCAGAGATTGTTGTTCACACGAGGAGGGCTTCTCCTGCCATCAGGATGACTTCCGCAAACGTTCCAGATGCTCCACTAAAACTTCCAGGTCTTCTGAAAGAGAGGCACGAAGAATGCCATGTTCTATTACTGCCATGCACAGTGGATCAAAAACTGACGCAGACTTCAGGATCTCCACATAGTGTGCATCAGATTCCACGACCAGAACATCCTTGAAAGCTTCGTTGAACGGGATGCCGAACATCTTCTTCAGACCCGGTTCTCCCAGCGTAGGCTCTACCGGATTGATGTTCCCGGCGGCTGAGGAGAGTGAATAGCGGTACAGGTAACTCAGAAGGAAATAATCATCGTTGTAAATCTCCTGCTGGGAATTCCGGTCTTCCCAGAGATAATACTGGGACAGTCGTTTCGCTTTCTCACCACGGTTGTCGGTCTTGCCAAGGAAGATTAGGTCAAACTCATTGAGCAATCCCATGCGGTGCAGGCTATAGTAGGGGTCACCCGGATGGCGCAGTGGATCTCTTTCCCAAACATGCTGGTCAGGGATGCTGATAAGACTGAGGGTTTGTTGATCCTTACGAATAAAATCGCCAGTTTCATCCAGTGTATACCCAATCTCCAGAAGGACTGATATCTTTCCGAGTAATTCCGCTTTTTGCTTGTAGGTTATCATGCGGTTCCTTTCCTTTATTCCATTTTATCAGATTTAAAAACTATCCACTTTTGTGTCCCTTTTGTTGCGAAAAATAATTTTGAAAAATATCAAAAATTCCTTGATTTCTAGGGGTTTTCGCTTGCTTTTCCCGGCTAAATGGCTTAGAATAGAAGTATAGAGAATGAAGCACAAAACATAAACCACTAACACACAAAGGAAGTAAAACAAATGGGTCAGTACCACACTCCGATTAACCTCACGAAGCGCGAATACCTCGATGCCCACACGCTGGGAGACGGCACCAAGCTGATGGAATTTGGAGCCTCAGGATTCCGTACGATGTTTGCTCTGGGTTACCTGCTGGAAAACGACTGGAAGGGTGACGTTATCACCATCGCCGGCGACTACGGAAACCCGGAAGACCACGATCCCGAACTGCTCAAGGAATTGGGGATTGACTGTGGCGACTCCACGCTGTACTCTGTTGCACGAGGTGATGGCCGTCCTGATTACTTCGCCATCTACGAAAACCACGAGAAGACCGGTCGGCATGATGAGGTTGCATGCGAGACCTCCAAGACTTTCCGTGATGTCTCCAAGCGGACCATCGCACAGATTGAATCCGCCGACCTTGCTATCTGGGGCAAGGAAAGCCCTAAGGCATACGGCGAATGCTTCACGAAGGTTAACTACACGGCCTCGAAGGAGCTTACCGTCATCGTCAATGAAACTCTGGGTGAGGCTCTTGACCCCCGTGCATTTGGGGATGCTTCCAAGTCCATGCGTTATATCTCTTCCTACTTCGGTGGAACGATGACCGCCCTTGCTGTCCTGCTTGCTTCTGCCTGCAAGGGTGGAGCACGGGGTGGCGGTGACATCTACTCAGATTCGGAGTTCGTTGGTTCATGGGCGGGTTGCAAGATTTCCATCCAGCCCCGTGCTGCTCTCAAGGAAAACGCGGATGTCTCAGAGGTAGTGCGGGATATTCTGGTAAATTCCAACGAAGGCACCTACGATATCGTTGGAAAGAAGGTTACCCGAGTTCGTCCGCAGTGGTAAAAATATAGAGTAGGGGTACTGGGACTTTCCGGTACCCCTACTCCTTTACGTAAAGCTGTGTCCCCTTAGAAAGTGCCGAAAGAATTTGCTTCCTAACCTTTCCGCTGATATGATAGGTAGCAATAGAACAACTCTTAATTCATCAGGAAAGAAGATATGAAACATCCTAAGATTCTTGCAGTTCCGGCGCTTTCCCTGGCTCTACTCCTCTCTGCATGTGGCTCACCGGCAGCCCCGTCCGTGGAAAATTCACCTGCCCCTTCGGTGTCCGTATCCGCTTCCCCTGCTGGAACCAGTCCGGCAGGCACGGAAACAACGCCTGCTCCTGCGACTTCGGCTGTTACTACTCCTGTCGCTGCGGGAACTGCATTGGCTTTGCTGGATACATTGGAATCCAAGCCGCAGGATACTGCCAGCAACTATGACCGGGAACTTTTCGGAGATCCATGGGAAGATATTGACGGCAATGGATGCGATACCCGCAATGACATGCTTCTGCGCGACTTGAAGGACATTACCGTTGCTGCTGATGAGTGCAAGGTTCTTCTTGGCACCCTTCTTGACCCCTACTCCGGTAAAATTGTAAACTTTGACCAGAAGAAGGGCGGCGGTGGCGGCATTGACATTGACCACGTTGTTGCACTTTCCGCAGGATTCAAAACAGGTGGAGCATCATGGGATAGTGAAAAGAAACTTCAGTTTGCTAATGACCCCTTGAACCTTATTTCTTCCGCATCAGGTCCGAACCGAGCAAAGGGCGATAAGGATGCTTCCGAGTGGTTGCCTGCTACCGCTGGAAACCCTGCATTCAATTGTATCTATGTAGCACGTCAGGTGGCAGTAAAGGCAAAGTACACTTTGTGGGTTACGCCTGCTGAAGAAGATGCCATGCGTAATGTTCTGACTGGTTGCCCCAATGAGCCGGTTCCGACCGACAAGAGCGTTCTTATCGATCAGGACGTTCCCGTATCTAATGGAAACGCTACCGCTCCAGAAGCTCCTGCTCCCGCCCCGGTAGTACCCGCTCCTGCTCCAGCGAATGGTTCCGGCGTTGACCCTGATTACGGCTCCTGCACCAAAGCAAAGGCTGCCGGTGCCGGTCCCTACACCGCCGCTGACCCCGAGTACAAGTTTTACCGGGATGGCGACGGCGATGGAACCGTCTGCGAGTAATCCGCTAGTCAATTTGACTTTCCTAGACATAACGAGGTAGACTAATAACATGGCAAAGCACATGATGAACAAGCATCAAATCAAGAAGATGAAACTGCGCAAGAGCAGGCACTTCGTTACCTTGGAGAACCCGAACGGCAACGTTCCAGGGTACCACCTCTTCCCTGAGCGGAACACCTATGCTTTCGCACGGGATGCGGAACGCCGGCGGGAAACAATCGTCAGCTATTACGGCGGGCCCGAGGGTTTCTCCTACAACGATCTGAAGGTCGTGGAGCATGGGAAGCTGCCATTCGGCAGGGTCTTCCGTTACCGTTGCGAGCGGAACATGGTATCCAGTATGAGCCTCATCAGCGATCTCGGTATCATTATTGGTGGCATATTCCCCGTAATTGCCCTTTTCCTGTACGCCATGTTCCACCTGACCGGTATGCAAGAGAACACCCAACTTTTGCGTCTTGCCACCACCCTCTTTATCCTTGGCGGACTGATGTGGACGACAGGCGTTCCTGCCCGTGCTATTGTTCAGTCCCTTAAGATTATGCGAGCCCGCTCGAAGAAGAATCTCAGGGCAACCTGAGCATAGGAATAAAGGAGGGCTGTGAATACCATATTCACAGCCCTCCTTTATTTTGTCATGATTTAGGAGAAAAGAACCTCGTACTGCTGGGAACCAAAGGAATAGCAGGTAATGGAATCAATGTAGCCACGGTCCATTTCCACATCAAAGTGGAAGTCATCAGAACGAGCCATTTCGCTGAGGTCTTCAATCGTATCAACGGTAAGATCAGAAGGGTTGTCCCACTTCTGAAGAGCCAGCTTATGCCATTCAGCCAGGAATTCAACCGGGGTAAGTGCAGTTGCGGTGCCATCCCAGTCCTTGTTGACCGAAAGGGCTGATTCCATCAAGTCGGTGAAGGTGAGTTCACCATTATTGTGCTGGTAGCCATAGGCGTAAAGATTCCGGGTCTGATCTGAAACGATAATACTTGAGTTTGAAGCCATATTTCCTGTCCTTCGGTTAGTTGTGGTTACTGGTTTTATCTTATCACGAAATCTAAAGCATTCTGTTAACGAAAAATGGTGTGGATACCAACCAGAAAAGGTCAATATCCACACCATTTGCGAGGTAAAGCAGGTAACTTAAGCGCGGGGAAAATCCCTGTCAGTGACGTGGGCGGTAACCCGTCCATTTTCGTCAATAACGAGGAATTCGCCCGGCTTGACAAAAGTTTCCTTGCGGTCGCCATCATTGCGGAAATGAATCCAATTTTGTTCTTGGGTGTGATCCTCCGGTCCCGCCCAGTTGATTACGATACAGGAACTCTGGTAAAGGTAACGTGCCAGCGTGTCAAATTTCTCTGGCTGGTACTGGATGACCTTCCGTTCGATCTGGAAAACCCGGGTCTCAATACCCAGAACATCTTGGGATATGGCAGTCATTGTGCTTCTTTCTGTTGAATGAACGTTAATAAAACTTAGGGCGGATACCCGTTAGGCGTAAGGTGAGCCGTCCTCATCAATGGCCGCACGGACTTCGCCTTTTTCATCGATGACAATGACTTCGCCATCCCGAACGTAATGGCTTGTGGAACCTGATTCTGACTGGAATTTCACCATGGGTACGTACCGGTGAACAGAAGGAACCTCGTCAACGGGCTGAAGTACAACGCCGTGTTCCTTGTAGAAGAAGTCGTAGATTTCCTGAAAATTGCGTGCGTCATATCCAACGAACTGGCGCTCTACTGTATATGTACGACTGAACTTGCTAATAGCCATGGTATTCCTCTGTTCCGGTTATTGATTCTAATGGTTAAAGCTTAAGTGTTAAAAGGGATTTTGTCAATATGATTCAGCTGCTTGACTATCCTGAAGGAAGAGAGTATTCTGATTGCAAACAAGCATCTCAATCGCAAAGGACAAGATAAATGGCAATTACCGAACCAATGATGGAAGCTACCCTCCGGAAGCGTCTGAAGGGGAGTCTGCTGTCTGTTGCAACCAACCCTTGGTGGGAGCAGGATGAGGACCGGGGCTGGGATGTTACGGTCATTGTGGATGGCACCAAGTTCACGGAAGAATTCGGCGGGAGTTCTGATGAAGTTATGGCGGTTCGGATTGCCATGAGCGATTGGCTGGAAGAAGCCCACAACCATGATTCGGATGCGGAATTTTTCACCTTTGACATTTTCTTTGACGGCGAAGATGAAGAGCGCTACGCAGCCTGACGCTGTTCTTTTATTCGCATAATAGTGGATATTGCAGATAGATATTCTGTAACACGTATATCTATCTATTGTTGAAAGGACAGGATTATGGTTCCTGACAAGTTGGAAAATTATAAGGTTCTCAAAGATCTGTCCGTTCATACTCGTGACATATTTTATGCCCGGTGGCTTCTTGAAGGAAACGATGGCGGATACTTCATTTACAATGCGGGACTCGCCGGTGAGACTCCTGTAATTATTCCCATCAGTGGTCATGAAGCAATGGGCATATTGGTGCTTAGCGAAAATTAGCAATAAGGAAGCCCCGGACTCAGTTCAAGAGTTCCGGGGCTTCCTTATGTCTACATTCTAGATGACGTTTGAGCCTCCACTGCCGGAACCGACAGTAGAAGCATCATTGCGGGTATGGTCTTTGTCCTGAGTCAGACCAACAATCAGGAGAATCAGGGCTGAGCCGAAGTGAAGGAAATGGTCGGCATGGTTAAGAGCCAGGAAGTTGGCATCTGTCCCGGCGATGAAAAGGCCAAGGATGCCTACCAAAAGATATGCAGCGCCTACACCGATATTTGCTTTCCTTGCGATGGCAACTGACTTATTGCCGGCGTAGAGAAGTACTGCGCCAATGAGCAGGTGAACTATGTTGTGAAGAGGATTCACCTCGAAGATTCCCAGAAGTCGGCCGCCTTCGGGTGCGGCGAATCCGACATTACTTGTGACAAGGAAGCCGAGGAGTCCAACGAGTATATAGATAGCACCAAAAATTGTTGCAACGGTGCGGTTAATTGATTTGCGCATAATAATACCTTTCCGATTTGTGTCCCTAAGACACCCCTATACTGGATAGGCGGATAATCCGCCGGGTACCGGATATTAGGAATCAAGGCTTTAATCCCGTACAGTCCGGTTATGTGCCCTCCATTTGTAACGTATTCGTGTTTAGTATGCGTGAGGATGGGTCACACGAGATAATAATTCAAACCTGTGAATGATACCCTCCTTTTCGTATTTCGGAATTACTCCTTATACCTTCCTATAATAACACATTCACGCTGAAATTCGTGGCTTCGGTCACTTATTGAGGTAAATTTCCCCGAGCCGGACTATAATTCGTCGTGTAGAATGGAAGAAATTCAAACATTAGACAGGACAATTCAGTATGAGTTCAATTCTTATCAAAGACATCGATCACACGCATATTTCAAAGGTTGTTAAGTTCACCATCAATGACCCGGCACTTATGGGCTACAAGCATTCAGTGACTCCTAAGATTACGGTCGTTGGCATCCTTAGTTCATTCGTGAAAAAGAACAATGGTGACGGCGTTACCCTTCATGTTGGTAACGGCCAGTACTTCGTTGATGAAGTATGGCAGGAACTTACGGAAGTTTCATTTCCTACAGAAGGATAATGTTTCCGGGAACTTGCGCTGTTGATTGATTTCAGTTATTCTGTAGGTAACAAGAAATAATTCATCAACTATAGAAGGAAAAACCATGGGAGCACAACGTGCTACAAGTGCAACGGCTGAAGACATTGGACGTGTTGTAACTTTGGTGAGTTATGGACACTCTGGGAAAGTTCACGTCGAGGTTTCGGGACTGCTGAATGCTGTTGCAACTTATCCTGACATGTATGGTCGGGAGTCTGATGTATTTCTTCACATCGGAGCGGAAACTTTCCGGGTCACACATTCTGATTCCCTTACTTTCCGTACACCCCGCGCTTTTCCCGTACTCAACAAACTTTAAGGAAAATCATGGATTGGTATGAAGTATCGTCGTTAACAAATCACATCAGGACATGGAGCAACGAACGCATCCGTGCTGATGGAACCACTGACAACAGTTTCCCCTACCCAGACAAGTTCTCCCGTTCATCGGCAACCGGCGAACTTGCTGAACGTATCCGTTTCGCACTTACTGAAGGTAAGCCGGAGGAACTTGAGTACGAAACCGTCTTCCTGACTGAAATCACCAAGTACGGTGGCTACAGCGAATACACGCAGGATAACTTCACCTTCCTGCGGATTGAGTGCGGTGAACACACCAAGGTCATTGAACCGGAGGACTTTAAGAGTGTTTTCTCCCTGATGATGGATTGGCTGGATGAAGCGGAGGTAGTCCGCAACATGACTCCTGCTCAGATTCGGGAATTGATTGAGTTCGCCAAGTCCCATGGCTGGGAAGGTCCCAGCGAAAATACGGAGAGAGACTCCTACGGCTGGTAATAATTCGTTGGATTGCCTGTCTTACTGTGTTGTTTAGCACAATAAGACAGGCTTTCTGCATTTTTGGCTATTCTTAGTCCATAATATGAAGTAGGTTCTACTCAAAGGAAAGATATTATGGATTACGTGTCCCTTGCCGGCATGTTGCAAAACCCACTTGCCGGACTTGCTCTGGCTTCACTTGGAATTTTTGTCGCCGGCACTATTGGCATGAAACTCGCTAAAGGAAGAGATGGCTGGATTGACACCTCCTCGGTACTGCAAGGCGGTGGAGGCTCTGTTTTTCTGGGGATAGTGATTACCGGTTACATGGCGGCCAACAACATGATCTCCTAATTTGCTTTTTCTTTTGGCGAAACTAAGGTATGATGGTTAGTATGACTACCATTACCACGAAATACATGAATGTTTCCCAGACGCTTCAGACGTTAGTGGAAGAAGTTGAACCAATAAAAGAGCGGTTCTATAACTTCCTGAATGAAAACAAGCCCTACGGCTCCGGATTTCCGGAATACCTCTTGGAAGCATACGGCATTAAGCCACACCTCTCCGATTTCGTGCTGAATGTATGGACTCTTGGGGAAGGGTCGGGTCTTACCTTTGAAACTGAAGTCCATGACTATGATGTCTCTGAAACCCTTCGCTTTACGATTCCCGATGCCTATCTGGAAGATCCCGATGCTTTTGAAGCGGTAGTCATTGCAAAGCAGCAGGAAGAACTTGCCACAGCGAAGAAAGCCGTAGCAGGCATTTTTGGGGAAGAAGTTCTTGATGAAGTGCAGGTTAAGGCTTATACGTTCGACTTCGCAAATGGTGACTACTACAACTCTGATAAGAAATTCCTGATCATTGATGTTGAGCCACTCCGGGGTAAGCGTCCCGGGCGGAATGAAACCGACAGTTACATGCTTAGTATGTCACGTTCCTATGCATGGGATATCGCAGAGGGTAAATTCTATTACGGTGGTTGGTCTGCGGCATACGCTGTCGTCAAAAATGAAGATCGGGAAGTTCTTGGAGAAGTAATTCTCTAGGGCTTTCTTCCCCCTTGATAACATTATGATGACAGCATGCCATCCGGCTTGCATAGCGCCTTACCCTCGTATAAGCTGAAAGAGTATCAGCCGGAATCAGCCTGATTCCATAGAGAAAGGTGTTTAGAAAATGTTCAAGACTTACCTTCGAATGTTTGTCCGTGCAATCCTCCGCAGTGAGAACTACACAACCCTTCGGGTTTGCGTCAGAGTTTTTCTTCGGATGTTCGCACAGAATGCAGCAGTGATTTCATTTATCACTCTTGCATCAATGTTCATCATCAACACAATGACATACAGTTTTGAGGAATTCGCATCCAAGGCATGGCCGTTCTTCATCGTTGGACTAGGCTCCAGCGTGATAATCGCCCTCCAGACCGCTTACGAATTTCAGGTTCAGAACGAATCGGCTTCGGAATAATTATGAGAGAAGAGCCCATCCTTTCTTACAAGGATGGGCTTTTCTTATTTCGATGACACGTTACTATGGATTTGACTTTTCCTGTATCTCTACTATGATTAGGATATAAAGAAGCCCCCAAAGATTAAGGAAAATTAATGCTGGATAAGACGCTCACCGCAGAACACCTCGTTCGTCCCGTCTACTTGAATGTAAAGGGCGAATTTGAAGTCAGGGGAGTCCTGCTCGCTTTTGAATATGTAGAGCGTGAACTGCCCCGTGAACCCCGCCACCCGCTGATGGGTTCGGTCGTTGTCAAGGGAGTAGAACTCCACATCGGCAACAAGGTGTACTTCGTCCGTGAAGATGCTCCTGACGTAGCCCTTGTCTTCATGTAATCCCTGAATTTAATTGCTTAGCCCGGCTCCGGATAATTTAGAGCCGGGCTAAGCTTTATTTGACATCAGTAGTTACAACGTTTATGATTGTAATAGTTAGTAATTCGCCATCAAATAAAGGATATAAAGATGTCACAGGTAGATGAGTTCGTCCGAGAGAACATCCTTGCATATCCTTTATTGTTCACAAACCGAACTGATGTCTTGCACCATGCCCTCTGTGTAATTGGTAACGGCTTTCGTTGGTCTGAAGAAGGAACAGTTGTTTCTGAGGATGATGAACCTGCTCCGAAATGGAGTAAGGAACGCGAGTTGGAGCGTATCGAAAAAGACTTTAAGAATATGTTTGTCGGTTCTCGCCCTGACATTCGTTCTCGCATTAAGCAAGGAATGCTTGAAGATCTTGAAGCAGATGCAAAGGTTGTATCCGAAGTTGAGACACGTATACATATCCGTAGGGAGCGTGGAGATTTCTACCCTCAAACTTCATATGCTCTACTAATGAATATTCCCTCAAACGTTACTGATGACTGGCGGGAAGCATGTGAAGAAATGCGGGAACTTGCTGTCAAAGACGGCTGGGTTTTCAACGGAGAAGTTCAAATTTAGTACTCGTAATTTTAATCAATTGACCATCACATAAAGGAGACAAAATGTCGCAGGTAGATGAACTCGTCCGGGAGAGAATTCTTGCGCACCCTAATTCATACACGAATCGCACGGAAGTCCTTCATCATGTTCTTTGCTCGACTAATAGTGGCTATCGCTGGTCAGAGGATGGCGTTGTTGCCACGATGGAAGATGCCCCTGTTTCTGTATGGAGTAAGGTAAGGGAACTTGAACGGATCGAGCAACTGCTTGACGACTTGCTGGCCGTGCTGAATGGCGATTCCACGGTTTCCCGTGACTCACTGTGGGCTGAGTTCCTTGTACCTATTGAGCGGGCAGAGAAGGTGATTCAGGAAGTAGAAACACGTATCCATATGAGAGGTGAAATAGAGACTTTTTATTGGGACCAAGGAGCGTCTTTGCTTAGGAGGATTCCAGCCAATGTTACTGATGACTGGCGTGAAGCATGTGACGAAATCCGAGAACTCGCTATTGAAAATGGATGGAAGTTTTCCTGACAGGTTCTTTCTTGACTTTACCTTGAAAGATGGTTATTCTGGTGGTAACAAGTAGTTCAGTTCATCAATCAGAAAAAGGATTTGCAATGTCACAGGTAGATGCATTGGTTCGGGATAAAATCCTTACCCATCCGAGTTCATATCCGAACCGTACTGAGGTTCTCCACCAGATCCTCTGCGTCGTTGGCAGTGGCTACGAATGGTCTGAGGAAGGCTCAATTGTCTCTGCTTACGATGACCCCACCCCACATTGGACAAAGGAAGGCGAGCTAGCACGTATTGAAGCTCGTCTGGATGACATGTTTGGCGAATCAGACCCCGAGATTGCTGATTATCTGTGTGACTCAATTCGCCCGGCTCTGCTCGCACCAATTGAAGAGTCAGAGAAGACGATTCAGGAAGTTGACACCCGGATGTACGCTCGGGGAGAGGTCAAGCACTTTTATCCGCAGTCTGATTGGTCCTTGCTGATGAACGTTCCTTCCAATGTCACTCCCGAATGGCAGGAAGCCTGCGAAGAGATGAAGTCCATCGCAATTCAGGAAGGCTGGAAGTTCTAAATATCCTTACGAAGTAATGCCGGCAGGAACTTCTGCCGGCATTACCTCTCTGGCAGGATGTGTCCCTCTATCCCGAAACAAGAAATTTCATCAACCGGTATTTGCTGCATTCGTAGTCACCGTTTTCACTCTGTGTGACTTCACCCGACTCGCATTCACAATAGGCAACTCCTGTATCGCATACGACAATGCGGTGTTGCTCGGTGAGAGTGGTGGCTTCCTCAGCAGGCAGCGGGCTACCGGCAGTGTCTTTTATAGCGGTCATGGCATCTCCTTGACGAGGTGGACAAAAATAAGCCGAACAGTGAAATCCCCCAAGAAACCTCATTATTCGGCGTATGCCCATAATATCCTTCTAATCATGAATTAAATGCAAAGGTTTTCCGAAAATAGAGAAAAAGATGTTGTGGGCTTACTCACAGAATACCAGCATAGGGAATCATAGCCTTACCTGCATGGCGAAAAGCCAGAACCTGATACCGAGACTGGAGTGGTTTTAACTGTTGGAGCGAACGCATCTATTACTTCCAATGGGGATATTCCGGTGATGTAGAAAGCAAAAGCAATGATGACAGGGAGGAACGCACAATAAGAGGTAAAAGCCGCCATGAATTTGTTTTCGTCCTTCCCGCGACCAAGCCCAGCCGTATACAAGGCGAACATCCATAGTAACAGTGCAATGAAGAAGAGAACTCCATTTAAGTAAGCGGTATTGACTGTATTGGTTGCACCGGGTGTGCAAATGGCACTGCTTATACCGTTAATAATGGACACGATGGCTACACCGAGTACGATGTAACTGGTTACTAACAGAAGAAGTGCGGTTGTTCCATGCCCTAAGTCTTTGTTCATCGTCGCCCCTATTTTGCAGTAAATCAATATTCCTAAAGTATCGGAAATTGAACCCCTACATAATGGCACAATGGACATTCCTTGAATTTTTGAAGCATAAAAATAGGGGCTACTCGAACGGGTAGCCCCTATTTTAGGATTTACGTTTAGTCCTCATCAATGATTTCTGCTTCTACGATGTCCTCCTCATCCTTCGCAGAAGTGGTATCTGCCTGAGGTGCAGACTGCGTTGAAGAGTTGGCGTAGATAGCCTCACCAATGCGTGACTGGGAAGCCTGTAGACGGTCGTATGCGGTCTTAACCTCATCATCGTTACCAGTTCCCTCAAGAGCGGATTTAAGAGCGTCTACGTCCGCCTGAACCTCGCTCTTGACATCCTCGGGAAGTTTGTCAGCGTTGTCTTTCAGGAGCTTGTCCACGGAGTAAGCAGTCTGCTCGGCAACGTTACGTACTTCAGCTGCTTCACGGCGCGCTTTATCCTCAGCGGCGTGTGCTTCGGCTTCGGCAACCATCCGCTCAATGTCTTCCTTAGAAAGGCTGGAAGAACCGCTGATTGTCATTGACTGCTCCTTGCCCGTTCCCTTGTCCTTGGCGGAAACGTGGACGATACCATTGGCATCGATATCAAAAGTAACCTCAATCTGAGGCATACCACGGGGTGCAGGAGCAATACCGGTCAGTTCAAAGGTTCCCAGCTTCTTGTTATCCCTAGTAAACTCTCGTTCACCCTGGAACACCTGGAGGGATACGCTTGACTGGTTGTCCTCGGCGGTGGTGTACACCTCTGAACGCCGGGTGGGGATAGCAGTATTACGTTCAATCATCTTCGTCATCACTCCACCCTTGGTCTCAATACCCAACGATAGGGGAGTAACGTCAATCAGGAGAACGTCTTTACGCTCGCCCTTAAGAACGCCTGCTTGGAGGGCTGCACCAACTGCTACGACCTCATCCGGGTTCACACCCTTGTTTGCTTCCTTGCCTGCAAGTTCACGAACGATGTCAACGACCGCCGGCATACGGGTAGAACCACCAACAAGAATGACGTGGTGGATCTTGTCCACGGTAACGCCTGCTTCTTTTACCGCATCTTCAAACGGCTTACGGACACGTTCCAGCAGATCCTTGGTAAGGTCCTGGAACTTCGCACGGGTCAGTTGCTCGTTGAAGTGAACCGGACCATCCGGGGTAACGGAGAGGTACTGCAAGGAAACACCGGTAGCGGTAGAAGATGAGAGTTCCTTCTTAGCCTGCTCGGCTGCTTCACGCATACGCTGAAGGGCAATCTTGTCCTTGGAAAGGTCAATGCCCTGCGATTTCATGCGTTCCAGCATCCAATCAACGATACGCTGATCCCAGTCGTCGCCTCCCAGCCGGTTATCGCCGGCAGTTGAACGAACCTGAATGGTAGCAAAACCATCATCATCCTTGCCAACTTCCAGTAGGGAAACATCAAAAGTTCCACCACCAAGGTCAAAGACAAGAATGAGTTCATCTTCCTTGCCCTTGTCCAGACCATAGGCAAGTGCCGCAGCGGTAGGCTCGTTAACAATACGGGAGACATTCAGGCCTGCAATTTCGCCGGCTTCCTTCGTTGCATGGCGTTGGGCATCATTGAAGTAAGCGGGAACGGTGATGACTGCATCCGTGACCTTCTCACCAAGGTATGCCTCAGCGTCAGCCTTCAGCTTCATTAGCGTCCGGGCGGAAATTTCCTGCGGAGTGTAGTTCTTTCCATCAATGTCCTGGCTCTTCCATGAAGTACCCATCTCGCGCTTGATGGATGCAAAGGTGCGGCCGATGTTGTTGACAGCCTGACGCTTTGCAATCTCTCCCACAAGAACCTCACCGGTCTTACTGAACGCTACGACGGAAGGAGTAGTGCGGCTTCCTTCTGCGTTTGCAATGACTACAGGCTCGCCGCCTTCAAGGACTGAGATAACTGAGTTGCTGGTACCCAGATCAATTCCGACTGCTCTGCTCATAGATGATTCCTCTTTCTTGTAAATTTTGGTTTAGTTGTTGAAATGTTTCTTTACTTCTGTTATCCTACCTCAATTTTTTTAGAAAATTGGCTAAAACCCTCTGAATCTGCTATAAATTTTCTCACAGTTGAGTCAACCACACTCAACTTTCCTATATTCCCATAGAATAAGCGAGATTTTCCCTGTCTATTCATGTCCCTGATGATGAAGTTTCTTCCGTAAGGCCATGCATGGATGATCTTTTGATTTGCTAGGATAGAAGTAATACTCTTAAACAAAGGACTTGAACAATGGTATATACCCCGGACGCTAACAAATCCGTTGAAAGCATCCAATATGATTCCGCTGATATCAGTGCAACCGGCGAGATAAAGGAAATCAGGGATGTCTGGATGCCGAAAGCACAATCATGGTCGCCGGTGTATACCCACCTAACGTCACCATTCTCCTTTGACCATTACACCTCGCCCCGCCTCCCAGTTGATTTGGGGGCTTTTGACATTGACTTCATCAAGGAAGTACCACGGGTTCTGCGGATGACAGTAAAGCCTGTAGGTGACTTGAACGCATACATTCCCGATGAACTGCAAGCCGCCGCTCCATTCATTACCCAAGTGCTTGAATATGAGCGGATGATTAACGATAAATTCCAAGACTGTGAAGTTCATATCACAACCGACTTTGGTGAAGTAAAAGCCCAGCAGACGCAACGCTTCCCCGGCTGGCACGTTGATGGTCTTCAAGGTGGGAAATTCAAGGAAAAGATCCTTGCCGAGCATTCCTACGTCATCGCCACCAATAACCCTACTGAATTCTGTATCCAGCCGTTCTTCATCAAGCACTACGATGAAGATACGACTAACTTCTTCAAGGCTTTCGACCAGCAGGCATGCGATGTCAACATCTATCGTGGTATCGAGAACCATCTGTATCTAATGGATGCGTATATGGTTCATCGTACGCCGGTTATCAAAGAAGACACCCATCGCGGCTTCATCAGAATTACGGTCGCAAATGCTCCGCTCCCTATTGAACACAACACGCTCAACCCGATGCTGAATCAGAAGCGGGCAGAGTTCAAGCTGGATATCCGGGATTGGCTCCGCGCACCCGATCAGGGAATCCACTACGAATATTACGGTCTTGAATCAAAGATGGATGCACAAGCGGAAGACCTGCCGGCAGAAGTCGTCCATGCCGAACGCCAGAAAGCGGTGCAGGATATTGGGAAGTTTGAGAATGCTCCCCTTACGCCCGGCAAGACGATTATTGCTCCGGAACGTTGGTACCCGAAGGTTCAACCTCTGTCTCCAACGTATAGGGATATTCTGGAACCTTTTGAACCACGGAAGTACACTAACCCGCGTCTTCCCATTGATATTGGTACAGCGGATACTTCAGCAATTCAAGCGTGCCCGAACACTTTGCGGATGCCGTTGAAATGGTGGGATAGTGAAGAGATTAACATTCCGGAAGAATTGCTTCCCATCAAGTCCATCCTGCATCGTATCTTTACCTACGATAAGTGCCACAACCCGCTCTACAAGAGTCAAGTTGCCCACATCACCCATGACACCAGAATCATTGAAGAAGGCAAGACACACCGATTCCCGGGCTTCCATGGTGATGATTTGCAGGGTGGTGCATTCCCTGAAAAGGAAATCATTGCTCACTCCTACATCCTGACTACAGCTCCCGGCACGGAGTTCTGTCTCCAGCCGTTCTTTGTCGGACATTTGGAAGATTCCCATGAACGACACTTCACGGAATTTGACAAACAGGCTTCGGAAGAAAACATCTACGTCACCAAAGCCGGGCATCTCTATTTGATGGACCCCTATGCGGTTCACCGGACTCCACTGGAGACTATCCCGGGTCCCCGGACTTTCCTGCGGGTAACGTTCTCCACCAAGAACATGCTCTTGCCTCATAACACGCTGAATCCAATGTT
>Ga0326721_10000171_pt1 | contig 25777 bp, 24 predicted proteins | sample SGPome_FD_203951 | JGI IMG/M metagenome (GOLD analysis project Ga0326721, IMG submission 203951) | Soil microbial communities from Southern Great Plains, Lamont, Oklahoma, United States - SGP_1_2016 | ecosystem: Engineered > Artificial ecosystem > Soil microcosm > Unclassified | place: USA...
GTGGAGGAGCCAACCTGTGGGATCGGCCGCCCGCGCGCTCACCTCACGCGCAGACCGCCACGAGTGCGATGCCGACTGTCAGATTTTCGCCCGCCGAAAGTGTCAGATTTACGCCCGCCGCTAACAAGTGCTGAGTGCTGAGTGCTGAGTGCTGAGTGCTGAGTGCTGAGTGCTGAGTGCTGAGTGCTGAGTGCTGAGTGCCGAGTGCCGAGTGCCGAGTGCCGAGTGCCGAGTGCGGAGTGCGAGGGGCGGCATCGCTGGTCTCCGCGTCTCCGCGTGAGATGCAGGAGAATTGGGGGATGCAAAACATCCGTGGCATCGTCCCGTTGCAGCGGGTGCATCGGGGTGGTGCGGCGGCGCTCCGGAAGAGACGTCGGGGGATGTGGATCAACGCGATGGGATGCAATGGGTTTGCAGATCGGATGAATATCTGGCGTGGTGCGTGCCTTCCACGGCGGCGTTTCCCGCCGTATCCAGCGACCCACATCTCCAGATCCCGATCCATGCACAGACCCACGAAGCACCTTCGCGCGCTCCTGCCGTTCATCCTCCTGCTCGCCCCGCTTCCGGCGGCGGCGCAGGCGGTGATGTTCCGCGCGGCGCGGATCTACACGATGGAGCAGGACTCGCTCGTCACCTCCACCCCCGCCCTGGCCGTGCAGGCCGGCCGCATCGTTGCCGTGGGCGACTCGGCGTCGGTCGCCCGCGTCCTGGGGCAGAGGGGGCTGCGCTACAGCGTGGACCGGCGCTTCGCCGCGAACGTGATCTTTCCCGGTTTCGTGGAGGCGCACACGCACTTCCAGATGTACGGGATGTTCGCGGCCACGCCGTACGTGGGGTACGGAAGCCGCCCCGCGCCCGACGGCACGCTGCAGCCGGGAGTGCCCACGCTGGCGGGGGTGGTCTCCACCCTCCAGGCCGAGCTGGCGCAGCATCCCGGCCGGCCGGTGTTCGGGTACGGCACCGATCCCATCTACTGGAACGGCTCGCGGCTCACGGCCAGCGAGCTGAACCAGGTGAGCAGCACCGTGCCGGTGATGGTGCAGCTCGCCAGCGGGCACATCGTGGTGTGCAACGACACCATGCTGGGCCTGGCGCGGAACCACGACCCCGCCCTGTGGAACCAGCTGGTGGCCTCGGGGCGGTGGTGCAGCTGAACGGAAAGCCCACCGGCGAGCTGGACGAGCTGGCCGCGGTGGAGCTGGCGTTCGCCGCGTTCGCCAGGGCGGACCCCACGTTCGTGCGCTACGCCGAGGGCGCGCTGGACCGCTCGGCCAACCTCATGCGCCGCGCCGGGATCACCACCGCCACCGACCTGCTGTTCGGCGACGGGACGAAGGAGCAGGAGGAGGTCGCGCGGGCGCTGTACGGCACCGCGGCGGCGCTGGACCCGGCGTTCCCGCGGGTGTACCTGGGCTACAGCGCCACGGCGCTGATCGCCAACTACGGCGCCGCCGGCGCGGTGGCCCACCTGCAGGCCGAGGCCAGGCGCGACACCGGCAAGATCCACGTGGGCCCGGTGAAGATCATCTTCGACGGCTCGGTGCAGGGCTACACCGCCGTGCTCTCGTCGGGCTACGTGGCGCCGCCGCCGCCGGGCGAGAACCCGATCTGGAACGTGCAGCCGGACAGCATCGTGGCGCTGGCGCAGCCGTTCTGGAACGCGGGGTTCCGCCTGGCGGTGCACGTGAACGGCGACTCGGCCACCGAGGAGCTCATCCGCGCCGTGGGAAAGCTGCAGGCCGCGCATCGCTGGGCGGACCACCGCACCACCTTCGAGCACAACCCCGCCGCGCGCCCCGGCCAGTACGACGCCATCCGGGCGCTGGGCGGCACGGTGAACCTGTTCGCCGGCCACATCTGGTACTACGGCCCGCAGCACGAGCGCTACACGCTGGGCGCCCGCGCCGCCGACATCTCGGCCGCGGACTGGGCGCTCTCGCGCGGCATTCCCTTCTCGCTGCACTCCGACGCGCCGGTGACGCCCGCGGCGCCGCTCTTTTCCGCGTGGAACGCGGTGAACCGCATCATGCCCACCACGCCGAGCGACAGCGTGCTGGGCCCGCAGCACCGCATCACCGTGGGGCAGGCGCTGCGCGCCATGACCATGGGCTCGGCGTACCTGCTGGGCGCCGAGGGCGACATCGGCAGCCTCAGGCAGGGAAAGCTGGGCGACTTCGTGGTGCTGGGCCAGGACCCGTTCACGGTCGATCCCACGCGCCTCTGCGCCGTCCCCATCCTCGCCACGGTCATCGGCGGCGTGGTGTGGACGCCCCCCGCGCAGAAGCCCACGACGCCGCTGTGTCCGAGCGTGTCGACCGGCTCCGATTAATCTCACGCGGAGCCGCGGAGAACTAAACGCGGCACTGAGTTCTCTGCGTCTCCGCGTGAGATAAGGCAGTCGGAGGTCGCGCGAATGTCGTCGCCGCGACCACTTGGCACTTGGCACTTGGCACTTGGGACTTGGGACTTGGGACTTAGGACTTCGTATGAAACGGCCCCGGCGGCGCCCGAATGCGCCGCCGGGGCATCTATCTGGAAAGCGAGGCCGAGGTTCGACCGGTCAGGACTCGGCGATCGCGTTGCGGAGCGCGCCCGGGAGCGTCGCCGTGCTGGCGAGGCCCGCGCCGGTGCGGCCGCTGACCACGTGCAGCGGCGCGAGCGCGCAGGGGTGGTCGGCGCTGCCGCAGCTGCTCAGGCCGCGGCCGGATAGCTCGTGCGCCACCAGGCTGTCGACTCCTGCGTACAATCCCACGCCCAGCATGAACAGCGCGAAGGTGGCACGGACGGTGTTGGCGAAAGACTTGGTCATGGTATCCTCGGTCGGCTCGTGGTTTCCAGGTCGCAGCGTTTCGTGCTGCTCGTGGAATAGGACGAGGGAAACCTCCAAAAGGTTTTATTTCGATTCTTAGACGGCGATTAACCGCCGAGCGCGGGTGCGGCATTCCGGCCGCACCCGCGCTGGTATTTATACGGGATTCTGATCGTAAATCGTTGTGCGGCAACTACATCGACCGGCTTTCAAAGTCACCGCGCACCGCGCCGTGAGCCCTTTCGAAATCCCTGTCCCCTGTCCTCTATCCCCTGTCCCTCATCCGTACCGCCGCACCATCCGCGCGCAGAAGTCGGCGAACTCGTCCACCACCCGGGGGGGGCTGGTGTGGTGCGGGACCACGCCGCGGCACTCGGGGGTGAAGCAGAAGGTGACGGTGACGTCGAACTCCTCCAGCGCGGCCATCTGCCGGTCGAACCACGCCTCGGCGTCGCGGTCGTGGTCGTCGCTCCAGGCCAGGCCGGTGCGCACCTTCTTCACCCCCAGCTCGCGGAACCACCGCACCGCGTCGTCCAGCCGCGGATCCTCGTAGTGGAACCACTGGCAGAGGCCCAGCTCCGGTGCATACTCCGCGAAGGTCCTCAACGCCTTCTTGGGCGTGCCGTCCGGGCGGACGAGGCCCATGTGGAAGTGGCGGAAGTACGACGAGCCCTCGCGCTCCTTGTGCCGCGTGGTGGCCCCCCAGGCGCGCGGAAGGTCGAAGAGCGAGTACCAGTGCACGCGCTCCGCGCGGCCGATCAGCATCCCCGCCGTCTTCTCCAGCCCCAGCCGCTGCACCTCCTCGTTGGCGTACGTGCTGACGCCGACCTCGGTCACCCACACCGGGCGGTCGGTGACGTCGCGCACGGACTGCAGCTTCATCGGCCAGTCGTCCACGCTCCACAGGTTCCAGTCGAGCGGGAAACCGTGGACGGCCACCACGTCGACCTCGTCCAGCGCGCCCTGCTGCCGGAGGTGCGACACGAAGCCGGGGTCGATGGGGCTCATCCCCCCCAGCACACGGGTGAGGCCGGGCTTCTCCGCGCGCACGGCGGCCCCGGCGCGCCTCACCATGTCCGCGTAGATCCGCCAGCCCTGGTCGATGCCGAAGTCCCAGTGGGACATGTTGTTCGGCTCGTTCCAGAGCATCACCGCCTCGATCACCGGCCGTCTCCCGTCCGCGCGGGGTAGACGGCCCGCTGCAACTCGTCCGGGACGGCAGCGGCACGGCAGAGGTAGACCTCCTGCTCGGGGTGCTCCACGACCTGGAAGCCCGCGCTGCGCAGCATGGCCTCGGCGCAGGCGGCATTCGGCACCCACCAGTTGGTGGGGTCGTCGGCGTAGCGGTGCTCGATGAAGTGCAGCTTGGGATAAGCCGGCAGGTCGAACAGCTCCGTCTCCCAGAACTCGTGGTTCGCGCCCACGTCGATCGAGTCCTCGGAGCCGCGCTGCATGCTCTGGAAGAGGAGCAGGTCGCCCACCACGTGCTCGCGGAGGAGGTCGAGCGCCAGGAGCGGGTGGCGGAGATGGTAGAGTACGCCCATGAAGATGACGAAGTCGAACTTCTCGCCGAGCGCGGCCACGTCGTACACCGACATCTTGCGGTACTCGATGTCCAGCCCCTCGACCCCGGCGGCGAAGCGCGCCTGGTTCAGGTACAGGTCTTCGCTGTCCACGCCGACGACGCGGGACGCGCCGCGGCGCTTCATCTCCATGCTGTAGAACCCGGCGTTGCAGCCGATGTCGAGCACCGTCTTCCCCGTGAGGTCCGGCGGGATAACGTGCGCGAAGTTGGCGAACTTGAAGCTGGGATAGTCGCCCAGGAAGTGGTCGGGGGCCGTCTTCACCCCCTTCAGGTCCAGGTTGTGGAACCACGGCCCCAGCTCACGGACGCGCTTCTCCAGCAACTCGGGCGAGAGCGCCCCGGGTTCTACGATGGTCGTCATCTCCAAACGGCTTCAGGGGTTGGACCGCATGCCCGCGGAAATCCGGATGGACGCACGCAACACCCGGACCGATCGCGCACCTGAGATGCGCCCCTCACCGGCGACTGAAGTTGCAGCAACAACTACGGGAAGCCTCGCAAACTGCGCGAGGCTGTTCGGCCCGGCGGCGGGTTCAACGATAGGTGATCGCCAGATCCGGTGTTAGTCGTGCGGGGCGGTGGCGACGCCGGTGGACCAGAACGCCCGCGCCGCGCCGCCGGCCGGATGATCGCGCCGGAGCGAGCGGCGGTGGCGCCCCAGGGCCTCGAGCGCGGGAGCGGAGAGGCCGCCGCGAAGCTTCGCGGCCTCGTGCGCGGTGAGCGGGAGAAGGCTCCAGTGCTGCGGGTCGTCGCCGTTCCCCCAGTCCACCGTCTCGATGAACACCGAGAGGAACCGCTGGCCGCACGCGCCGCACGCCAGGACCATCACGTGGAAGTGCGGCTCGTCCGCCATCTCGGCCTCGCGGCGGAGCGCCTGCCGGGCCTCCCACGCGGCGTCCGCGTCCGCGGGCCAGCAGCGGACGCAGCCGTATCCCCCCGCCTTCCCGGGATGCATCCGCCTACGCTCCGGCGGGTCCGCCCCACCGGGCCACGTCGGCGGGGCGCTCCTCCAGCACGTGGATGGCCTCGCGGTAGCCGTGCAGCGTGCCCACGTCCACGTACGCCTCGCCGGCGCGGACGCCGCGCGCGCGGCCGCCCGCCGCCAGCCACGCGTTCACCAGCGTGCCGATGTACTCGTCGCGCCGGCCGCGCTCCTGCCAGAGCGCGTGCAGCTCGGCCAGGGTGCGCGCGGGGAGCTTGAACGCGCCCCACACCCAGTGCGTGGCCGCGCCCGGCTGCTTCACCTGGATCTCGCGCACCGAGCCGTCCTCGTCGTGCACCACGGCGTCGAAGAACTCGGGGCGGTCCACGGGAAAGAGGAGGAACGAGAGCTCGCCGTCCGGCAGCGCCCGGAACCCGTCTTCCGGGAACCAGAGGGTGTCGGGGAGGCCCACCAGCACGTCGTCATCGGGAGAGATGAACGGCAGGGCGCGGAAGATGGAGTCGCAGAGCCCCGCCGGCTTCGGCTGCACCACGTAGCACAGCGAGGCGCCGCCCATCTCCCCGCCGTAGTAGCCCAGGATGTCGGACTTCCCCGGGGAGATGACGAAGCAGATGCGGTCGGCGCCGCCGCGGATCATCCGCTCCACCAGGTACTCGCTGACGGCGCGCGGCCGCTCCACCCCGTCCTCGTCCTCGCGGCTGCCGACGGGGAGCAGCTCCTTGCTGAACGCGAGCGGCTGGATGCGCGTTCCCGCGCCCGCCGCCGGCACGATTCCCCACATCTCCTCACGCCTCCATCGCCAGGGATCCCTCGGCCGCATCCGCGTCCGACCGCCACCCCTCGCCGCGCACCGCGGCGTCCAGCATCTCCTCCAGCTCCATCGCCCTGCGCTCGCTGGTGTGCGCCGCAAGCGTCCGCTCGCGCGCGGCGGCGGCGATGCGCGTGAGCTCGTCGCGCGGGAGGGAGATGGCGGCCACCGCCTCGTCGGTGGTGGAGGCGGTCAGGATCTCGTCGCCGGGGGCGAAGAAGGCGTCCAGCCCGTCCCACGCGTCGCTGAGGATGGGAACGCCGCACGCCGCCGCCTCGAACAGGCGCCCGCTGGGGCAGAACCCCATCTCCGCCATGGCCCTGCGCGTCACGTTCAGCGTGAGCGCGGACGAGCAGAAGAACGCCGGGTGATCGGCCGGGGGGAGATGGCGCTGGAAGAAGACGTTGCCGGTCCACGGGAAGTCGTGCGGATACTGCGCCCCGGCGATGGCGAAGCGGTGCCCAGGCATCCGCCGCGCGGGCTCGATGAACAGCGCCTCGAGCGCGGCCTGCCGGTCTTCGGCGTAGGTGCCCAGGTAGCTGAGGTCGGCGCGCGGCCCCTCCAGCGGCGGCACGGGGCGATGGACGTCCGGGTCGACGTGCCCGTACAGCGGCGCGGTGCGCCGGGCGCCGAGCGTCGTGCGGAGCTGCTCCAGCGCCGAGCCTCCGGTGAACGAGAGCACCAGGTCGAAGCCGCCGAGGCCCTCCGGCGGGAGATACGGCACCTCGCGCCCGCTCTTCAGCCCGTCGAGGGTGACGGGGGTGTCCATGTCGTAGAAGGTGCGCAGCTGCGCGGGCGAGTCCAGCACGGCTCGCGCGGCCTGGACGCCGTCGGCGCAGTAGCTGGTGACCATCGCCACGTCGGCGTCGGCCAGGTGGCTGCGCGCGTAGGGGAGGACGGCGTCCCACGAGGGGTAGAGGACCAGCTCGCCGCCCGGGATCTCCCACAGGTCGCGCGCGCCGGCGTACCACGGGACGTCCTTCTCGAAGAAGACCACGCGGTGCCCGCGGGCGATGAGCGCGCGCGTGAGCCCGCGCCAGAGGGTGGCGTGCCCGTTCCCCCAGCTGGAGGTGATGGTGAGGCCGAAAACGACCAGCTTCATGCGCCTCCCGATGGGGCTCGGGAGGCGGGGGCGTGCGTGCGGAAGGCTGCGGGCATGGGCTCCGGAGTCGGGTTGGCGTACGGCCGTTCACTCCGGTCGGAACGGATGCAGAAGCCGAGCCAGTGGAGGATCTACGTAGATGCTGGGGTGTGAATAGGAAGGGCTCTGCGCTGGTTCGAGCTATGAACACGTTGGCAGTTCAGTCTCGCATGAAGTCGCGTTTCATTTCTAACTCCATCCAGCGCCGATACTCTGCAATTTCGGCTTCAACGATTTTGCGGTGACGGAGCAGATCAGGTGCGTTAAATAGTGGTAAGAACGACATCAGAATATCAATCCGTCTATGGATGTCGGGAACAAAGCTACCGCGACCCGCCCAAGACTTCGAATCAATCGCGAGACGGCGGAAGTCGTGGACGTTCCGATTTTTCGTTAGGAAAGCTTCGAGCAGCCTATACTTTCTCTCCGGACTAAAGTGAACAGTGGTTGTGAACACCCATGCGAGAAAGTCAATGTCGGTGGGCGAATCCAACACCAATGCTGTCAGAAATTCGTCCTGCCGCTCTCGGACGATAGCATCACTACTACCCTCAGCTCCATCCGGGATCGGCGCACGCACAGCAAAAAACACCCGCAGATACGAGCGGAACGCAATACGCGTCGCCTCCAGATCGTAGATCTTCCGGATGATTCCTTTCATGATCCGGCGGTAATCGTCACGTCGCCAGATGACGTCGTAGTTCCGGTGATCGCGGCCGGGGTCTGGGGCATCCCATTTGTCGCGCCCGGAATGGTGCTCAAAAACCCAATCTACATATTTCGTACCGAAATCAGGATCGTGAGTCAGCAACAAATTGAATGCTGATCCATCATGGTCGGAATACTGTCCACCGATCTGCATCCAGAGATACGCTCGTGTAAGCAAGTCCGGATCCGCGTTGAACAGTTGCAAGAGATCTATATCGGACTCCCGACCAAGACTAAATAGCGACTCAAAAAACCCAGTTACGTGATCACCATTTTCGGCACGTTCGAGTACGATCGACACCACGCGTCGGAACACATCTGGATCGACAGCAGCATACTTGAAGAGGTATCTTAGATCGTACGGAAAATCATGAATCTCGCCTACCCTATGCAAAGAGCAGAGACCTTCCACATGAGCCCGCGATGCCAAATGCGCGGGAAGGGCAACATAGTACTGGAACACCCACTGACGACGGAGATTATACTCATGCTCAGTTAGGGTGGAGTAGGCGGCAGCCTCCCCTGCTGTGGCGATTAGTGTCGCCGGCACGGAATAACCCCGTAAATTGAGTGAGTTTCCCATTGCCACATACTCACCTATCACGGAGAGGTAGAGCTGCGAATCACGCTCGGCAAGCTCCCTGAGAACGGATTCGACGCCGATTTCGAGTTGTCCGCGTGCGTGATCGGTTGTGACCTTCTGTAGCAAAACTCCTACGTTGACAAAGAAGGAGGTATAATCCGCGGCAGAGTACCTTCGGAAAAATCTATGAACCCTCGAATAGTGCCACGTGCTGTACGCTGAGATACCAACCTTCGCACGCATTTCCCACGACGGATTGAGGAGCTGAGCTAATTTGAATAGATCGTTCTTAAATCGGCTACGAAGCCCTCGAGGATATGACACCCTACGAAGTCGAAGGAGATCTAAGTAGTCTTGGACAAAAACACAGTGATCAAAATCGGCTGGTTGAAGCCGCGACGAGATGAACGGTAAAAGCAAATTCGCGTCAGCTTCTACAATGTTCCTTACGGTGATATCCGCCGTGGAGGTTGCGTATGAGTGTAAGACGCCGAGTACGTCCGGGAAATATTCTGTATCTGCGAGACGAAAGAGTTCGCTCCAAATTTTACGGCGGAGAACAACCACATCGGGCGCATCAGCCAAGTTAAAACGCCAAACCGCCAAAGAATCGTCACGTGTGGTCTCAGTCGAGCTGAAGTGAGTTTTCAGGAACTCCTTCGCGACCGCGAAAAAAACCCGGATTACTAGATCGTCCCGTGAACTCGCAATTGTATCAATCAGGACATCGACAACGGTGGACTCGACCTCAAAACCCTCCCAATGCGAGACATGCCTGAACCCATATCGCTGGACCAAGTAGCCTGTTATGTGGGGCAAGTCGCTGGGATGCTTCACCGCGTAATCCAGCAACATCTGAAGGGCGGGTCGAAGTAAATCACCACTGTACCTGAACTTACCAAGAATGTGAAGGACAGAACCTTCAGCCACTGATGGGGATGTTCTCTTATAATCGAAGTTCAAGGGCTGATCTCGCGGTTCTGTTAACATCGACTCTACGCGCTCCTGAACGGCGAGAAGTGCGTCCGTCGGGACTACAAACCAAAATGTATCCACCGCCAGTAAGAAAGCTCGCTCGTCGTTTATAGCACGGGCGCGACTGATGGTTTTCTCGACCGGGTTCCGAAGTCTCGCCCGAATCAGCTCACCATCGAATACTGTTGAAGCGGCATAAATTGCATCCAGAAGACGGCGGCGAAGCCGGGGAAAGAACGCCTCAAATAGAACATTTACATCAAAAACTCCCGTTCCTTTGAAGAAACCCAGATAGAACAGATATGTTGCAAGTACCTGGTCAGAAATCTTGATGACTTCTGATTCATACATGTCAACCAGTTCTAATTTGTGCATTTCTCTCGCCGCCTCCCAGAATACATTTGAACGGATTCCAAACGTATCTTCAATTAGGCCCATCTGCTCGCTATTTTCCTTGTCAATTGTACGAAACACCGCGATAACAGCAGCGACACGTAGAATTAACGGATCATTTAGCGCAATGAGATCCTGCCGTACAGTCGCATAGTATTCCTCATATAGAGTTGTGACATCAGCAAGGCTCTCGATGTTCTTCTCCCGCGCGGCGACCTGAGCAGCCATCAGAGCCAACCGAGGGTTTCCCCTCGCTACTTCCACGATTCTGTTGAGGAAGTAGGAGTTTGTAATCGTAAAATGTTCGCGAACGATGAACTCTATTTCGTTGTCTGATAGCGGATCGACCTCCAGTTCTGTCACTCCTCGGTATACGCGCGTTAATTCGTTAACGCTACTAAGTGCATAGTCGCGAACTGTAGCAACCACCTTAAAGCTGTTGGCCCGGAGAGGTTCGTGAAGAAGTTGAAGAACGTGGTTGAAGTTTGTAAGTCGGTTCGCGTCATCGACAAGAACAAGGAACTTTTTTCCTACGGGGAAGTGAATGCGAAGGTCGTTGAAGAGATCACGCCCACGATTCAGAATGCAGCAAGCACGCCACTTGGGATTTCTCTCACAAAACTGTTGAATAGCTTCCAGTGCAAAACGAGTCTTCCCGACACCAGATTTTCCGGCGATCAGGATTACATTGTTTGATCCTATTTTCTCGAGAAAGTCTGCAATCTCGGACTCACGCCCATGAAAAACGGTATCCAGCGGCGTGGTCAGCGCGTTCCTTCCGTAGCTGGCAACAAACGCGCTAGGAGGTATGATCTGGCCAGTATCAACCTCGACTCCAAGGTACTCCAACGCGAGTCCTGGGTATTGTAGATACAGAGCGTATGCCAGCGGTCCGATACCAATTAAGGTGAGAAGAACGTTATGAGCGACTGCCTCCTCCAGTAGCGCACTCGCCTCAGCGGGCGCCAATCTACCCGTATAGCAAAAGATAACTTCTTGTATTTTGCCAATTGGAACGCCTGTCTTCGCCTCATCAATACACTTGGCGAAATCCGACCTGAGTTTTCTCTCCACATTTGAAACTTGCGTTGTGTACTCTGCAAAGATGAAACGCCCGTTCGGCTGAGCTATCCAAGTATCTGGCGTCCCTTTCGCCACTTTGTCGGAACCCAACACACGACCTAGCGAATTGATACCTTCGTAGCCACGGCAGTGGAGGTACGCATCGCACAATTGGTGGAAGCGCCCGCCTTCGAGAGTAAGAAGCGCGTTTTCGATCTGGGTTAATTTCGACATGCTTCCTCTCGTCTACGTCCAAGAAATCAGCAATGCTTCCGGTACCAAGTATGCGCGTACGCCAGGTGATGAGAACACGACAGCCGGGACCGAACTACCTGAACCGCACCAGCTTTCCAATCCCGGTTCCGTAGACGAGAACGGTGGCCGCGCGGGCTTTGCCTCGCGGCCGCCTTGTATGCCCGCCATTGCTGCGTGCGCATTGGGCTCAGAGCAAGACGTTGTGAGTGCCGTTCACCACCCACGGGAAAGACGCCGCGCGTCACCCCCCCAGCTTCGCGCGCTCCTCGGCCAGGCGGCGGGCAAGCGCCTCGCGGGCGGTGGCGGCGTAGCGGGCGCAGGCGGCGCGGTCCACGAAGGCGTCCGGGGCACCGGCGTCGCGGGCGGCGAGGCGCTCGAACAGCGACGAGGCGCCCGGGTGCGGGGTCAGCAGCACGTCGCAGGAGAGGCGCTCCAGCACCGCTTGGCCGCGCTCGAAGTCGGCCACGATGCCGGGATACGTGGTGTTGCGGGTGAAGTAGAAGCCGTCGGCCGAGATGGGCGTCTCGCTGTCGGCGTAGACCAGGTCCAGGCAGCGCTCGCCCTCGCACGACCGCCAGCTCCACGTGGTGCCGCCCGGCGTGTGCCCCGGCGTGGCGTGCGCGGTCAGCGCCAAATCGCCCACGCGCACCGTCTCGCCGTCGGCGACGACCTGCACGGGGCCGCGGACCGCGGGGAAGCCCGGAAGCGAGCCGTACTGCGGGTCGTCGGGCCCGGACGCGCCGCGCTCCAGCACGCGCGCGCTGGACGCACTCGCCGCCACCCGCGCGCCGGAAACGCGCTGCACGGCCGCGAGCCCGCCCGCATGGTCGAAGTGCACGTGCGAGTTCAGGATCAGCCGGATGTCCTCCACGCGGAAGCCGAGCGCGCGCACGTTCGCCATCACCAGCGGGGCCGACTGCGGGAGCGCGGCGTCGATCAGCACGTGGCCGCGCGGCGAGGTCACCAGGATGGCGCCGAGCCCGTGCGTGCCGACGTACCAGGTGTTGCCGAAGACGCGGAACGGCCGCTGCGGCTGGTTCCATTCCGCGCAGCTCGAGCAGCTCACAGGAGCGGTGTCGGCCGGCACCTGGGCGTGCAGCGGAAGCGCCAGCGCGGAGGCGGCCAGGAGCGCGAGGGACGGAGAGCGTGGCATCGGGGCGCGGCGGGCGAGCGGTTGCGGTCGAGCGGGACCGGCGCATCGTAGCCCGCCCTCCGCACCACCGCAACGTCACGCCCGATGGGGGCAACCGGCCCGGAGCGCCGCCGATCCCGTGGAGCGGCGCGTCACGCCGGCTGCGGGGCGGGCTCGGACTCGGCGACCGACTTCAGGTTGGCCAGCCCGCGCTCGAAGTCCGGGCCGACCATCCGGTCCATCGGCATGAACAGGCACATCACCTTGGTGGCGAAGGTGTGGTTGCCGTGCATCGCCCAGGTCACCCGCGTGCCGCCGGATTCGGGCACCATCGTGAAGACGGCGGTGTGGTGCGCCTCGAACGGCTTCAGGAAGTCGAGCTGGATGCGCAGCCGCGACGGCGCGTCGCTCTCCACGATCTCCATCCTCCCCTGCCCCACCTTGCTGTTCCCCTCCCACCCGTACACCGCGCCCGGTCCGTGCTCGGCGCCCGACCAGGTGCGCTTCAGCGCCGGGTCGATCTTTTCCCAGGGCGACCACGCGCTCCAGCGGTGGAAGTCGTCCAGGTGCGGGAAGATGCGCGCCGCCGGCGCGGAGATCGTGGCGGAGCGCTCGACCCGGAAGGTGTCGGGCCGCGTCGCCGCGAAGGCGAGCAGCGCGGCGATGGCGGCCACGAGAACGAGGGCGATGATCAGCAGCATGGGTTCCTCACAAGCGGATCGGGGTGACGCGGCGGCGGGGACAGGTGCACGGAGCGCGCGCGACATCCGTTTCGCAAGGATTTCGCGGGCAGTGCTCCTGCGGCGGTACCGCGCACACGGCCGTAGTGACCAAAATTGTCATTGGCATAGATTAGTGGACCACGATGGACCACCGTGGACCACCACCGGTCCATGCCGCCTGTCAGCGAGGAACGAGATGGATTACCGCGACCGCATCACGATCGAGCCGGACAAGCGCAGCGGAAAGCCATGCATCCGCGGCCTCCGGATCACGGTTCAGGACGTGCTGGAGTATCTCGCCTCGGGAATGACGGAGGCGGAGATTCTCGAGGACTTTCCGGACCTTGAGCCGGAAGACATCCGCGCCTCGCTGGCGTTCGCGGCGGATCGCGAGCGCAGGCTCATGGCCGGCCTGTGAAGCTCCTGTTCGACCAGAACCTCTCGTGGAAGCTCGTGCGCCTTCTCGCGGACGTGTACGAGGGCTGCGCCCACGTTCGGGACCTGGGGATGGCCGACGCGACGGACACCGTCATCTGGGGCTACCCCGCGGAGCACGGGTTCACCGTCGTGACGAAGGATTCCGATTTCCTGCAGCGGAGCCTGCGGCTCGGATTTCCGCCGAAGGTCGTCTGGCTCAGGCTTGGGAACTGCTCCGTGCAGGCTTCGGCCCAGCTCCTGCGCGATCGATACATCCGCGTGCGCGACTTCCACGAGGAGCCCGACGCTGCCGTCCTGACGCTTCCCTGAACGCCGCGGGCCGGGCCGGAATCTCCGGTCCGGCCCGCTACGCATCCCCCGCCCGAGCATCACCACCACCACCGACATCCCGATCGATCCGGGGAAGTGAACCGCCGTGATTCCCTGCGCGCGCTCGCAACGCGCCGTCGGTTCGCGGGGCGCGCGAAGAGCCGCCGAAAGCATTGTCCGCGCGCGTAACCCGTGATTCTATATCCGCATCCACGGCTTCACCGCGAGCGGATCGCGCACGTGCGCGACCGCCGTCCCCGGCCGGATCTCCCTCCCGCCCTCGCCATCGCCCCGCGCCCCACCGTGCGGCCGGGTGGGCGTGAGCGCCCGGCATCTCCCGTCTCCCCATCTCCCAGCCAACGGAGCGCAGCATGGAACTGGCACTCGACAAGCTCAACGCCGAAGACGTGCTGCACCAGCTCATCGGCATGGCCGCGGGACAGATCCCGGTGGCCGGCGGGTTCGTGAACTACCTGGTCGACACCGTGCTCTTCCCGAAGCCCGACGTGGACATCTGGGCAGAGATGGAGGGGCGCGTGCAGGGGCTGGTGGGGAGCCGGCTGGACGAGATGGTGGCGTCGCTGGGCGCCAACAACGCCGCCAACCTGTTCGCCCGGCTGCGCGCGTTCGGCAACGAGCTGCGGCAGTTCGCCTGGATCACCGACCGCGAAGAGCGCAAGCTGCGCCTGGCCTTCATGGTCACGCAGCTGAACGCCGCCGTGGCCGAGTGCGTGGCGCTGCCCAACGCGCAGCTGCTGGCCATCCCCGACATCCTCCGCCCGCTGTCGCTGGCGCACATCGCCGTGCTGATGGAGCAGAAGGCGCTGGAGCCGCACCGCTACGAGCACCAGGCGGCGCTGAACCACACCGCCATCATGTACAGCGACCTGGCCGGCAGCCTGTTCCAGCGCGCGCTGGCGTGGCGCCGCGCCATGGTGGCCGAGGGCAAGGGACGGCTGGTGATCGAGGACCTGAACGTGAACGAGGGCGCGCAGACCAGGTCCGTGCACTTCACCGTCTACGACCGCTTCGCCGAGAACCGCTGGCAGCCCGGGCCGCACGGGCTGCCGGTGATCAAGAAGATCGCCGACGGACTGCGGATGGACCGCGTGGACGTGCGCTACGCCGATACCGAGCAGGCCACCTACAAGGCGCTGACCGCCTACGACACGAAGATCGTCGGCGAGTACACCGACCTCTGGAACCGCAAGCTGCTGAACTACACCAGGGAGTTCATGAAGCTGGTGGACTGGCCGGGCGTGGAGCGGGAGAAGAAGGGGCAGGCAAAGGCCGAGCGCCGGGTGCTCACCTTTCCCCTCACCATCGCCGGGGCGCGGCCGGCGCGGGCCAAGGGCTCGGTGCTGGACCGGCTGGACCTGTTCCTGGAGCAGCAGATGGACCAGTTCGCCATCGCCGGGCCGCGCTACGCGCAGACGTACCGCCTGTCGCCCGAGGCGCTGGCGGGCGAGCACGCGGTGATGCACACCCGCGCCGACACCTACGACACGGCGATGGCCTGCATCTACTTCCAGGAGCGGGGAGAGATGGCGCGCGCCGCGGACCTGGCCGACGCGCTGGTGGTGGCCCAGAACCACGACGCGAAGGGCGGCGGCCGCATCGTGGCCGCCACGCGCGCCGACGAGCTGCTGGACCGGGGAATGGGGAACACGACGTCGGTGTTCGTGCACGATGGCGGGCGCCGCGACGTGGGAAACATGAGCTGGGCGGGGCTGGCGCTCACGCGGATGGCGCACCGCACGGGCCGCTACCGCTACCTGCACGCGGCGGAGAAGATCGGCGGGTGGATGCTGGAGAACTGCAGGGTGGCGGACGCCTGGGGCGGCTTCAGCGGCGGCGAGGACCACTGGGGGACGAAGTACCCGTGGCGCTCGGTGGAGCACAACGTGGACGCCTTCTCCTTCTTCGCCAACCTCCACCACCTCACCGGCGACCCGGCGTGGGCCGACGCGTCGGCCAGCGCGCGGAAGCTGGTGCTGGCCTGCCGGGTGACGCCGCGCCGCGACGTGGTGTGCTACGTGACGGGAACGGGGGAGAAGATGGAGCTGAACAGCGGCGTGATTCCCACCGACACGCAGAGCTGGACGGCGCTGGCGGGGATCGACCCCGGGAACAACGAGCGGCTCAGCCTGATCTACATGCTGAACCACATGGACGCGACCAGCGAGGGCTTCGCGGGGACGAAGTTCGCGGAGCACGGCCAGGAGGTGCAGAACGAGGCCACCGCCGGCGCCGCCATGGCGCTCTGGCTGCGCGGCGGCGACGAGGGAATGCGCGGCGAGGCCCAGCGCTACCTGGACTCGCTCACCCGCCAGATCACCGAGGCCCGGAACGGCGACGGATATGGCGTGGTGGCCACCCCCGCCGCCGAGGCGAAGACCGGGCCGGGGCTGGGGTGGAGCTACTTCAACTTCCTGCACGTGGCCTCGTCGGCGTGGACGGGGCTGGCCCTGCTCGCGTGCGACAACCCGGGCGCCAACCCGTACGCGCCGCTGTCGGCGGTCGCGAAGTAGATACGGGGTCGGCCATCGACCGTGCATTCCTCAGCCGGGCGAACCGCAGGGAATCACACGGAGGGAACGGAGGGAACGGAGAACTGCGTTTCGTTTTCCGTTTCCCTCCGTGTGATGATACCGGATCTGGCAATCATCTGTGCATTACAAACGCACAGAGAGACGTCATCCTGAGGCCGACCACACCATCGTTGCCCCTGCACGAGCGATTGCAGGCCGAAGGATCTGTAGGCGAGGTCGCACGTGCGCTTCCGGATTGCACGATCAATCCCCAATTCGGTATGAGATTCCTTCGATCGTTCTGAACGCACGATCCATTTCCTGATCTTCGCAGGAAGGCACGAAGCGGCGCCGCGGGGATGCTTCCCGCGGCGCCTTCTTTTCGTCAGCTCTGCCCTGCCGAATCCTGCGCCTTCAGCAGCATCTCGATGTAGCCGTCGGGGCTGGAGCCGGGCGGAAGGACGGTGATGTTGCGGAACCCGTTCTCCGGCATGATGACCGAGTCCGCCTCGGCGACGGCGCCGCCGCGGACCGGGTCGATGCCGCCGTTGGTCCAGCCCAGGTCGTCGAGCTTCTGGTCGCGCCGGTTGATGGGCTCTACGCAGAAGACGCGGCCGGATCTGTGGTCGCGCACGAAATAGCGTCCGGTGGTGCTCATGGTTTCTCCCGGGTGTCGTTTGCCGTTGTGGTGACGATGTCGGTCACCGCCGGCGCGGCACCCCGGAGGGCGGCGCTCAGCGGTGCGCGTTCTGGTCCATGATGCACCTCGCCGTGACGGGTAGAGTGTGGCTGTTCGCCGATTGGAGGCACGAAAACGGGAGTCGCATCCGGGCCGTCATCCCCCACCCGCGGGTGAGGGACGGACGGGCAGGCGCGGGAGGATCTTCCCTCCCCCGCACCCGCGTTTCCCGGGACGCGACTCCCGATTGCGCGACAATTGTAAACGGATGCCGCGGGGGCCGTCAACCCGCGGTATCGGCTTGAACCCGCTCCGCGCCTACCGCCGCTTGCGGTTGCGCCGGCGCGCCGCCTTCTCGGCCTTGCGGCGGCGCTTCTCCACGTCGCCGCGCGGGATCGCGCCGCCGTGCGCCGCCTTCGGGGTGCCGGGCGAGGGGCGCAGGTGCGGGGTGTAGGTCCAGTACCGGGGCCGGGGCGTGACCCGCTCGGAGATCAGCCCGAGCTCCAGCTGCACGTCCTCCCAGTCGCCCATGACCGAGATGTCGGCCTCGCCCGCGGCGTAGATCTCCTCGATGAGGGGCGCCGTTTCCACCGCCTTCAGCTCGATCAGGTCGCCGACGAGGAACGCGTTCAGCGCGGGGTGCTGCCGGCCGGACCAACGCAGCTGGCGGACGAGGATGTCGACGACCGCGGAGCGCGTCTCCGGGTGCCGCTTCGCGATCTCCGCCAGGCCGTTGGCCGTCGTCGCCCCGGTGATGACATCGAAGCCGATCGATTGCCGGGCAAGCGCCACGCGCAGCGGCTCGACGGCGGCCGGGCCGAGCATCCCGAATACTGCCGGCAGCTCTTCGTGCGCCCAATCGTCGTCGTCATTCTCCAGCACCTGGACCAGCGGCTCGACGGCGGCCTCGGCGCCGAGCTGCCCCAGCGCGCGCCAGGCGTAAACGGGCGCCCACACCTCGGCCGAGTCCTCGCCGGCAGCCGCGAGCTCAGGGTCGCTCAGCATCCGGATCAGCTCCGGAACGTGCTCGCCGGTGATCCCCATCTCCCGGTAGTCGGCCCAGTCACCCGGGAACTCGGGCCGGCCCATCGCCAGCAGCCGGTCGACGGGGGGTGGATAGGACGGCGTCATACGAGGTCGGTGGCCGCGGGTAGGAGTGAACGGAGCGAGGCGGTAGATCGCGACAAAGTGTCGCCCCACCGACGCAGACGCAACAGTCGCCGCACCGTGCCCCTCGCGGAGGCCGCGTCCACGTCGTAGAATCTCCCCCGGTGAACGCAGTGACCCCCTCGGCGAGCCACGAATCTTGAGCGAATACCAGTACTACGAGTTCCAGGCGATCGACCGCCCCCTCATCCGTGAGGAGATGCGCACGCTGCGCGGCATCTCGTCGCGCGCCACCATCACCCCCGGCCGTTTCGTCAACGAGTACAACTGGGGCAGCTTCAAGGGCAACGCGTTCCAGCTGATGGAGCTGTACTTCGACGCGTTCCTGTACTTCGCCAACTGGGGCACGCATGAGCTGATGCTGCGCCTTCCGTCGCGCGTGCTGGACGCGAAGACCGCCGGGCTCTACTGCCCCGGCGATCTCGCTTCGTCATCGGTCCGGGGCGATCACGTGATCCTCGCCTTCACGTCGGAGGACGAAGGTGCCGACTGGCTGGGGGAAGACGACGGGGTGCTGGCCTCGATCCTTCCGGTGCGCGCGGAGATCGCGAGCGGAGACCATCGCGCGCTGTACCTGGGCTGGCTGCTGTACGCGCTGACCGAGGGAGCGGAGGACCACGAGACGGAGCCGCCGGTCCCGCCGGGGCTCGGCGAGCTCACCGCGGCGCAGGAGGCGTTCGCCGACTTCCTGCGCATCGACGACGACTGGATCGCCGCCGCGGCGGAACTCAGCCCGGCGATGCGGGCCGAGCCCGATGGCGAGCAGGTGCGCGCGTGGGTGGCCGCGCTCGGCGAGGCGGAGAAGACGGATCTCCTCGTCCGCGTCGCGCGCGGGGAGGGCGGCCTGGTCGCGGCCGAGCTCACCGCTCGCATGCGGGCCCGGCTCGGCGCACCGGCCGGGGCCTCCGCGCCGCGCACCGTCGGCGAGCTGCGCGAGGCCGCGGAACGGCGCGCCGAAGAGCGCAGCCGCGCCGCCGCCGAGCGGGCCGCCCGCGAGAAGGCGCGGAAGGATGCGGAGATGGCCGCCGCGCGCGAGCGCTACCTCGACGGCCTCGCAGGTATGGAACGAGAGATGTGGGCGAAGGTGGAGGAGATGATCGCGACCAAGCAGCCGAAGCGGTACGACGAAGCCGTGGCGCTCCTCGTGGACCTCCGCGATCTCGGCGCGCGCGACGGCCGTGCGGAGGAGGTGCTGGCGCGCATCGAGGAGATCCGCGTGCGCCACGAGAAGAAGCCCAGCTTCCTGCAGCGGCTGGCGAAGGCTATCCCGCCGCGTCCGGTGCTTTTCGGGGAGATTCGCTGATCACCCCGTCAGCGGGGCGACCTCACCTGACGAGAAGAGCGAGGACTGACGAAGCAACCTGGCCGCCGCGGAGCACGTGTCCGCGGCGGCCAGCCCGCATCAAAGCTTGAAATCCAGTCCCCGCTTTCAGTTGTATTGGATCTTCGTCGAGTCAAAGCCGGCGTTGCGGAACAGGCGCTCCCAGTAGGATCGCACCGCTGCGGCGTTCGGCTTGTCGGCGAGATTGCCCATGAACACGCGGATCGCCGCGTTGCGGAACCGGGACCTGTCCACGTGCAGTTCCCTGAACAGCGCCGTGTCCGCATCCGCCCACTGCTCGGCCTGGGCGCCGGACTGCGGCGGATGAACGTCGAAATCGCGGCGCGGCGAAGGCATGCTTTCCCGCATATCGCCGAAGATGTAGACCACCGCGCCGGAGTCGGTGTGGGCGAGCTCGTCGCTCGCGACCGCCAGCACACCCAGCATGTCGGTGTGCGCCCGAGAGGCCGGCTTCACGCTGGCTGTGCGCAACCCGAGCATCGCGTCGCGTGCCTGCTTTCGCAACAGGTTCGCGTTGCTCTCGAGCTGAGTCTTTTTCTGCGCTTTCTGGATCGTCGTGCCGGTCGCGGTGTCGCGGGTGAGTGTATCGGTGACGTCGACCCGCTCCGACTTTGCGGTTGTAGCGGCATGCACGAGGAAGCCGTGGAGCCCATTGCCCTTGCACGTTGCGACCGAATCGGCAAGCTGCGCCAGGGTGGAATCGAATCTCGCCTGCGTCTGAGAGTCGACGACGCTGCTGGCGCTCTGGTCGTAGAAGACCAGCCTCTGCCGCGGAGTGCATTCCTGCCGCGGCGGGCAGGCGGCGAGCAGAGATACCACGCCGAGCGGGGCGAGGCGGACCAGCATTCCGCCGAGGAACGAGAACGTCATCGGGTTCAGTTCAGTGTGGCAGGGGGGATCGCCTGCTCGCGCAGGGCACGGCGAAGCGCGACGAATGGACGCGGCCGCTTGCGGCGAGGGCGCTCCCCCTCCGTGGCTTCGCGTTCGTCCGCCGCCACCGCGATTCCCAGCTCGTAGCCGTCGTCGTACAGGCTGCGGAGACGGAGCCGCCGCTCATTGCTCAGCCGGGCCAGCAGCGCGCGGCGCTCCACGGCCAGGGACTCGGCACGGTTCTCCAGCTCGGTCGCGGGCGGCTCGTCGGCCAGCGTGGCACGGAGGCGCTCGAGGTCCGCGGCGTGCCGCGCGAGCTCGGCGGCGGCGGTTTCCCGCATGGCCTTCGCCTGCGCGCGCTCCGCCGCGTGCTCCTTCAGCCGGCGGGCGGCCGGCTTGCGGACGTGGAGGTGGAAACGGAGGTATCGCAGGCCGATCCCCAGGCTGGCCGCTCCGGCCGCTGCGAACAGGATCCCCGAGAGGATGAACGACCAGCGGGCCAGCGCGCTGGCGTTAATCTGTGCCTGAATCGTCGCCAGCTCCCGCCCACGCGCCGCCGGGTCCGGGTTCGCCATCGCCAGCTGCACGGCGGACTGCATCCCGTTGGCCTCGAACCGGAAGGCGCCCAGCACCCAGAGCGTGACCACGGAAAGCAGCGCCAGCACGCCGATGGTGATGACGAACTTCCGCTCCTTCCCCTCCCAGTAGTGCTTCTCCACCAGCCGGTCGTACGCCGGCTTCAGGACGATGGAGATCATGGCCAGGCCGAGGGCGAACACCCACGACTCGTCGATCAGGCCGAAGATCTTCGACCCGGTGAGCGACAGCGCGTCGGCCACGATCTTCTGCGACATCACCACGTCGCCGAAGATGAACAGCGCCCCGGCGGTCAGGAAGATCGCCGCCTGCGACTTCGATCCCGACTGCCAGTGCCCCTCGGATGCCGCGGCGGCCTCCTGCACCGCGGCATCCGCGCGGACGGCCGCCGCCTCCGCCCGTTCGCTTCGCTCGCGCAGCACCGCCAGCTCGCCCGTCCGGCCGGCAAGGTCCGCGCGCTGGCTGCGCAGCGACGCGGCCTTTTCGCGCGCCTCGCGCTCGCGAGTCTCCAGCTCGGCCAGCAGCCGCTCGATCGCCTCGCCTTCCACCGTGTGGGCGATGAACTCGCGGAAGTTCTCCGGCGGCACGCCGCGGCGCCCGTCGAGATGTCCGTAGCCAAACGCCGAATCCACCTCGGGAATGTCGCTGCGCATGTAGGTGACGGGAACGCCGAACCGCTCGGTGGTCTCCCCCACCTCGCGCGGCGCCGGCTGCGCGGGTGCCGGAGCGGGCGCGGCCTCGGGCGCAGGCTCCGGGCGGGGACGGAAGATTCCGGGAATCGAGATGCGCATCAGCGGGAACCGTTGGAGGAGATCACGGCGGACGGGGAAACAAAGCGCGCGGGATGCTGCCCGGACCCGCCCGCGAGCCCGAACTCGCTGCGGAACAGCGCCACCTTGGCGTCGCGGATCGCGTCCCACTCCGCGTCGGAGCGCAGCGAGGCGATGGCGCGCCGCAGCTCGTCGGTGCGCGCCTCCGCCTGGTGGCGCAGGTCCACGGCCCGGGCGCCGCGCTGCGCCCGCATGGTCCGGATCGCCTCGCCCAGGCGCGGGACGCTGCTCAGCAGCTGCCGCCCTGCGAACACGAACACCAGGAAGAGCAGCGCGGCCGTGGAAACGGCCCGCACGCCGCCCAACCGCTCCCACGCCCACACCGCCACGAACACCGCGGCCACGAGCGGCACCCCGAACTCGGCCAGGCGGATCTTCCAGAGCTCCACCCGCCCCGGCCGCTCGGCACCGTCGGCCACGAAGAGCAGCGACACGGGAAGGAACGCGGTGAAGAACCCGGCCGCCACCACGCCCAGCGTGACGAGCGCGGCAGGCCCGAAGGCGCTGCGCAGCTGGTCGTACACGAGCGCGCCCGTGCCCACGCACGCCGCGGCGGACGCAAGGATACCGAGCCCGTAGCGCACCGCGAGCGCGGCGGGAGCACCGTCGCCGGGGAACGCTGGTTCCACGCTGGCCGGCGGCCGCGGGAGAGCGGCTTCGCGCGACTCGCACCGGGCCAGCTCCGCCTCCAGCCCCGCGCGGACACGGGCGGTCTCGGCGCGGCAGAAGAGGTAGTAGGCGCGGATGCACTCCTCTTTCGCCTTCAGCCCGCCCTCGTCGCGGGCGAGCCCGAAGAGCACGCCTTCGTCGCGCAGCAGGCCGTCGTCCTCGATCCACCGGAAATCGAGCGTAGCGCCGTCGGTGGACGTGCTGGTGCTCGCCCGGGCAGGGGATAACATGATCATTGGATAAACGTATTCACCTCGGGTGGGACGAGTCTCATTGCGGGGCGGCAGCGCGCGAACCTGAGGGCACTTCGCCCGTGGGACACGGCGGGAGTCGCTGCATACGGAGGGATCCTGCGGGAGACGGCCTCCCGGAACCGGAGCGGCCGTCCGACCGAAACATATGGCGCCTCCGGATTTCGCGCCAGAGGGGACAATGCCTCGGAATCCACAGTTCCAACCCGGTGTGCTCTCCCGCCGGAAACCATTGACGGGCACCGCCACGCGTTTTCCCACCCGGACGCCGGTATTGCCCGCGACCCACCGCCGAAAACCGGCGATGCATTGCGGGCCGGATCGAAACGCTCGATCCGGCCCGCGGCCCGACGTACTCGAAACCGCCTCTACCGCATCACCCCATCGCGGCGCGGCGGGCGGCGGGGTGCTCGCCGTCGGCGGTGCGGCGGCGCGAGCGGGCGATCTCCGCGTCGAGACTCCAGTCCCCCGGCCCGGCGAACACCAGGTAGAGGAAGAAAAAGCAGTACAGCACGGCGCCGATGCCGTTGTTCGTTTCCGGGAAGAAGCCCATCGGGAAGTGGAACTGGAAGTACGCCACCGCCATCTCGCCGGCCAGGACGAACGCCACGGGGCGCGTGAGCAGGCCGAGCGCGATCATCGCCCCGCCGACGATCTCCATCATCCCCCCGATCCCCATCTGCGACATCCACGGGACCGGGACCACGCCGGGCGGCGCAGCGGGCGGCCAGCCGAACAGCTTCATGGTGCCGAAGGTGATGAACAGCAGCCCGCCGGCGATGCGGTAGACGGCCAGCGCCCGGCCGGGCCACGGCTCGCGCGCGGGTTCGAAGATCGGCATGCGGTCTCCAGGTTGTGGGTGGGCACTCCGGGAAATCGTCGCGTCACCAAAAGAACGCGGAGTGTGGGGAGGATGCAATCCCGCGGCGTTGCCGAAGTTCTTTGCGCCGTCCGGGATCGCCGGGTCCTCCCCGGCGGGGACCCGGCCGACCCTCGCTCAACCCGGCGAGGCCAGGTGCTCGGCCAGGCGCTCCAGCGTGTCCCGGGCGCCTTCGATGGCACCGTGCTCGCGGACCACGTAGTCGCGCGCGGCGGCGGTCGGGAATACTGAGCGCAGGGTCACGCGCGTGCGGCCGCCCTCGTCCTCGAAGGTCACGGTCGCGTCGAAGCTGGCGGGCTCGCCCGGGGCGGTGCCGTGCGCCCACGACAGGCGCTCGGGGCGCACGACCTCGCGATAGACGATGTAGTTGGGATAGTCGGTGCCGTCCGGGCCGTGCATGATGTGGCGCCAGACGCCGCCCGGCCGCACGTCCATCTCGTGCGTGGTCGTGGTGAAGCCGCGCGGGCCCCACCACCCGCTGACGTGCGCGGAGTCGGTGAACGCGTCGAACACCAGCTCGCGCGGCGCGTCGAACACGCGCGTCGTGACGACCTCGCGGTCCGCCGTGTCGCTGGGGGCGGCCGCCGTGCCGGTTGCCGTGCTTTCCGTCGTCATCTTTCGTCTCGCGATTCGGGGTCCATGAGGAATGACGCCGCCTCGCTGCGGCGGCATCGGGTGATCAGCCTTCGCTCTCCTTCTGCTTCCGCTGCACATCGGCCAGATACGCGTCCAGCCGGTCGAAGCTCTCGTCCCAGAACCGGCGGTAGCGCTCCACCAGGTCGGCCACGTCGCGCAGCGGCCCGGCCTCCAGGCGGCACGGACGCCACTGCGCGTTGCGGCCGCGGGTGATCAGGCCGGCGCGCTCCAGGACCTTCAGGTGCTTGGAGATGGCCGGGCCGCTCATCGCGAACGGCTCCGCCAGCTCCTTCACCGACGCCTCGCCCGACGCCAGCCGCGCCAGGATCGCCCGGCGCGTGGGGTCCGCCAGCGCGGAGAGGGTGACGCTCAGTGGGTCGGTCGATTGCTGCATATAACCATTTGGTTAAGTAACCTGATGGTTATATAAGCTCACCACCGTTGTCCTGTCAACGGTCTTGAAGAGAGCATCACCGGCGAAGAGCAGACGTAGTGAGTGATGAGATTCGCGAAAATGCGAGTGAACTCGCGGCTACAACGGCACGCAGTCCGCCTTCGCGGACTTCTCGCGAGGCAGCGACGGTGTGGTCGCCGATGCATCGTTTGGGGATGGAGATCGGGATCACGGCTTGACTGTGGGCGGGCGAATCTCATACTACGAAGCCCTATCCGCGCCCCGGACCGGCGCGTGGATGCCACTCTCTCCCGATAAAGGAGAATCGATGACCGATGCAGCCGGCGCGTCCGCCGAATCCGGGATCCGCGCGGCGATCGAGCGCCGCGTGGCCGCCGTGCGCGCCAAAGACGTGGACGCGGCGATGACCAACGTCGCGGACGACGTGCTGACCTTCGACGTGGTGAACGCGCTGCAGCTTGCCGGCGCCCAGGCGACGCGTCAGCGAGCGGCGGAGTGGTTCTCGTCGTTCTCGGGGCCGATCGGGTTCGAGATGCGCGACCTGGCGATCGTCGCGGGCGGCGACGTGGCGTTCTCGCACTCGCTGAACCGCTACAGCGGCACCGTGACCGCGGGCGCGCTGGACATGTGGGTGCGCGTGACCACCGGCTGGCGCCGCATCGGCGGGCGGTGGATGATCACGCACGAGCACAACTCCGCGCCGTTCAGCACGGACACCGGCCAGCCGATGCTCGACGCGCAGCCGTAGCCGATCGCAACTCATACCGCATTCGGAGATCGATCGTGCAATCCGGCAGCGCACGTGCGGCCTCGCCCCTGGATCCTTCGGCCTGCAACCGCCCCTGCGAGGGCAACGACGGTGCGGTCGGCCTCAGGATTTGGGATTGCCCCACGGTGGTGGACACCTCAATAAGCCCGTAGGTTCGGGCGAGGAGGTGGTCCATGGCTGAGAAGCGAAGGCAGTACACGCGCGAGTTCAAGGTGGAGGCGGTGCGGCTGGCGACGAGCGGAGAGAAGAAGCCGGCACAGGTAGCACGCGAGTTG
>Ga0326721_10000172_pt1 | contig 25657 bp, 34 predicted proteins | sample SGPome_FD_203951 | JGI IMG/M metagenome (GOLD analysis project Ga0326721, IMG submission 203951) | Soil microbial communities from Southern Great Plains, Lamont, Oklahoma, United States - SGP_1_2016 | ecosystem: Engineered > Artificial ecosystem > Soil microcosm > Unclassified | place: USA...
AGTGAAGAACGGTCACGACCAGCACTGCACATGTATCGGGGTGTGGCTCTGCCATACGGACCATGCGTTCATCCACGCACACCCCGGGAAAGCCAAAGAGAACGGCTACATCATTGCTCCGCACGAGACGGAGCCGTGGTTGATGCCGATCCTGACCTATGCGGGTTGGGTGACGTTCGACTGCGTGGGCGGTGTAGCTGTCTACGATAAGGAAGGAACAGGGCCATGACACACGGATTGAGCCTTGAAGTCACCATCCCGCCCACTGTCGATACCGCCTCGGTCATCGCAATCGGTGCGAGCGTATGCGATGTGGACACCGACGAAGAGATGACTCTTTCAGACGCGCTCGAATGGGCCTTCTCTTCGTCGGTCGGGGTGATGCAACTCGCGTTGCTGGGCATTTCATGGTCAACGGCACACACAGGAAGAGAGGCCGCATGAGGATCACGACGACGTTCGACAAAATCAAGCATGTCGAGAAGCGGAACGGCGTGTGCCCGGTGTGCGGCAAGCGGGTCCAGCGTTCGCAGACGTTCGAGGAAACGCTGAACCCGTTCAACCGGAACGCGGACGGTACGGTCAAGACGCGGGCTGAGGTTCAGGCTTCAGTCCGCGCCAAAGGAAAAGCGTGGGAACCAAACTTCACGCACTGGAATTGCATGGGAGCAAAATGACAAGCATGAGCAGGAAATTTTACAAGGCCCTAGCGGCGAAGTACGCGAAGTTGCGCCCGGTCCCCACCGACTCGGCACCAGCGTACGAGATGTGGGAAGCGATGGTCATCGGGACCGTCAACTGCATCGCGGAGGGCAACCCGTCGTTCGACCGGGCGCGTTTCCTCGATGCTTGCGGGCATGACCCGTCGATGTGGTGGGAGGCCCACCGGGAAGCCCACCGGAGCGCGGCGCTTTCCCGGTAGCAACAGCCGATCAGAGGCCGGGGTGGGTGGTTATAGCTGACCACCCCCCTCGGCCCCTCACAGAGCCGTACAGCGGCCCGACTACCAGAAAGGAAGAATCATGGAGGTACTCAGCCTCATCAACCCTTGGTGGGTGTGGGCAATCGCCGCGTTCATCATCATGCCGTTCCTCGGCGTCCGCTTCTACGAGGCAGACCGGCTATCCGAGCTTGACCGGCAGAGCCTGCCCGGCGTGATTTGCTGGGCCGCTGTCTGCGCGTTGCTTTGGCCGGTCATTCTAGGCATCGGTCTGGTCCTGCTCGTGACGGTCAGCCCCACGCTGTACTTCATCGGCAAACGGAAGGACCGGCTGGACCGGGAGGAACTTGAAGCCCGGCGCGAGCGTGAAGTCCTCACACAACTCGAAGCCGAGAAGAAGGCTGAGGACGAGAAGCTAAAGTGGCAGTTCGCGGAAGCCGGGATCACAGAGCCGGAACCGCCGCACAAGAACCCGCAGGGCCAGATGCGGAAATCCCAGAACGAGCAGTTCTACATTGAGTTCGGCTGGCCCGACCGCTTGACGAAGCGCTACCGGAAGTAGTGTCCAAGCTTGGACACATCCTTGAACTTGTAAAACAGATTGGATAAAATAGACCATGAGCGAAACGACTACCACTCGACGACCCCTGACCATCCGCCAGCGCAACGGCCTAGTCGGAGACTTGCGCAAGGAACGCACCAAGAAACTCCCCGGCAAAGGCGACCTCACCTACATTGAATCGTGGGATGTGATCGCCACCCTCATCAAGGTGTTCGGCTTCGGCGGATTCTCGTCCGAGCTACAGGACATGCAGATCATCAAGATCGAAACGGATGTCCCCAACGCCAGCGGCGGGACCACCAAGTTCCGCGTCACGGCGATGGGCACCGTGAAGCTGACCATCCACCAGACCGGCGCGGTCTACACCGAAGCGGCGGCGACCTCGCAGTCCGGCGCAGTGATCGGTGACGTGATGGACTTCGCGATCAAGACCGTCGAGTCTGATGCGCTGAAGCGTGCGGCCCGGTTCCTCGGCACCCAGTTCGGCCTGTCGCTCTACGACGACGGCAGGCTCACCGATGTCGTCGGTGTTGTGATGGCACCGGGCGGGGAATGCCCTCCGACCCCGGAGGAACTCGTCGAGTGGAACGCATGGGCCGACGAGCAGGACCGCATCCGCGCTGAGATGACCAAGGCGCAGGGCAGGGAAGGCGCGGCGGCTAATCCCCGGCTCGACACCGGCCCAGCCGAAGGCGTCACCGACGAACAGCACGCCGACAACCTCGCCCTCGTGAACAAGGCGATCCGCTCCAAGAAACAGGCCGAAGCGAAAGCCGAAGCCACCACCTAGACCTGATGTATCCCGTCAACGTCACCCCGCCCGGACGGCCAAAAGCCGGCGCGGGGATCGAAGGCCCAACGCTTAGGCAGTGCCGACTTGTCGTTCAGTTCCCGGCACCGGGCCTGCGGGGTACATCACCAAACCTGATGCGTTCCGTCAACGTCACCCGCCCAACCAACACTGCTAGGGATAACGGGATCGAAGGTTCGGATAGTGGATACCTGCATAGTCCACGGAACGCCGTTCCTGCGGAACGCATCACCAACTGTTGTGGCCCGGCCGGTCTATAAGGAGACTGCCCGGCGCTACGTGAGGACGGACCACTTCATCGGTGGCAGTCGTTCCGGGCCACAACTTCACCACCACCAAGAGAGACGAGAGAGTAATGAGCGAAGCACCAGTACAGGAATTTCTAGCCGAAACGGACGAGGGCGACACTCCCCGGTCCGGCGCACGCGAGATGTCCATGCTCGAACAGTTGTCGGCGGATACGGTCTACGGCGCGATCCAACATGCGGCGGACAACACCGACCGCGCCCGGCAGGCCGCAGAGTTCGTCCTCGGGGTGTCCAACCTTGGACACTGCCGACAGCACGCCGTCCTGACCGTCCGGCAAACCCCGCCGTCAGACGTGCGGGACAAGACCGCCGCGTTCATCGGTCGAGTTCTCGGTGCCGCCATCGAGGAACAGATGAAGATCGAACACCCCGACTGGCTGTTCCAGTCCGAGGGCACCGTGACCGCACCGTCCGGCTGGGCGCTCGACGGCCACCCCGACATCGTGATCCCGGCCAGCGCCGCGACCGAAGAGTACCCGCAGGGCGTCTGGGATTTGAAGTCCAAGGACAAGCTCGAAGTCGTCAAACGGTACGGGCAGTCCAAACAGCAGAAGTACCAACTCGTCTCGTACTGCGAAGCGAAGATCGCGGACGGCACCCTCGACCCGGACCAGCCGATCTGGCTCGTCGATGTCTACTACGACAGGTCCGGCGCATCCGACGAGTGCTACGCCATCGGGTTCTGGTATGACCCGGCAGACATCAACGAGATTGACGACTGGGTGGGCGATGTCATCTACGCCGCCGCACACGGCGAGGACGCATCCCGCGACATGCCGCGTGAGTTCTGCTGGAAGTATTGCGAGTACGCCACGATCTGCCGTGGCCCTGACACCGACGTTGAGGGACTCATCGAGGATGTCGAAGTCAAGGCCGCTGTGGACATGTACCGCGAGGGCCTCGATCTGGTGACTGAGGGCGAGAAGCTGAAGAAAGAAGCGAAGGCGGTCATCCCACCGGGTTTATCTGGTTCCACCGGGGCAAACAATATCCGGTTCATCCACGTCAACGAGGCTGAGATGAAGGCGTACACCCGCAAGGCGTACGACCGCATCTCGGTGACGCCAACACCCGGCCCCGAGATGGCGAAGCCGAAACGTAAGACCCGCGCCAAGAAAGCCTGACCATGCACGACAATCTGCTCCCAAAGAAAAAGGGTCCGCAACTCTGGGAGGACGTTGCCCTGCCCGGATTCGAGGAACCGGAAAAGCCCGCGCCGCCGCCACTGACGGCGTGGGAGAAGAAAAAGCTCAAAGAGAAGGAGGCGCAGATTGTTTATCGAAAGCACAACTCAACCCGCAAAACGACATGCCAAGACTGCGCGGAATTACTCGCGGCAGGGAAAGCGCGGGGAGTGTTCAACGCGACCTACGTCCGCATCCAAGGGAGCAAGAAACGCTACCTGTGTTTCCAGCACCACAACGAATGGCGCAACAACGAACTGCTCGGGAAACCCGGTGGGCCACAGTAAGTCCGAGCGGAACATGCTACGGGGATGTACGAACCGCGACATACGGAAACTCCTGAAGGAAGTGTTCGCGTCCGGCGTCCGATACCGGGCGGCGCGCAACGGCGTCGTCGTCTACGGCCCCATCGGCACCAAGCCAATCTCGATCCACCTCACCGTCTCGGACCACCGGGCACACCTCAACCTGCGGCGCGACCTGCGCTCCATCGGAATCGAACTGAAGGAGAAATAGTGAAATGGAAAACACCACAGCAACGGGCCAAGCTACTCGCCGTCCAGAGACGGCTGTCGTCGGGGACCACCTCATACGGTTCAAGAAAATCGCCTTCGCCCGGAACGGGAACAACGCCGACATTGCCAACGGCGAAGAGGTCGTCCAAGGATGCTGGGTCCAGTTCAAGCGACACTGGATTTTCATCCCCGGACTCACCGTTGAAGGACTCCAAGCCCTGATCGAGGGCGACCCTTTTTAGGCTGTCCAAGCTTGGACACCTGACTACCAGAGAGAAGGAAAATCATGGCTGAAGCCAAGATGGACATGAACGTCCATGTGAATGTGAACTACCCCAAGCCCCCGTCCACCCAGCAGGAACGCATCGACGCCCTGCGGGAAGCCAAGACACTCGTCACCGGCAGGGACCAGAGCGTCACCGGCACCCTGTTCGGAAGCGCGACAGGCTCGATCCGGCAGACGGGCGAGGGCGTGCTGACCCTCCTGCGGCTGGCCGAATACATCACCACCGGGCACGACTACCTCGACACCCACCCGACCCCGCCCGATCCGAGCAAGAAGGAAATCCGGCGCGCTGTCCGCAAGGAAATGAAGAGAGTCACGAAGCTCGGGGCCGGGAAGCTCATCATGCCCAAGATCGTGAGGGGTGAAGAGTGACCGAGCTACGCGACAAGATCGCTGACATCGTGAACGACCACGCCCCCGTCCAGCCGATCCGCCACCTGCCGAACGTCGAGTGCGCCACCCCGGCCTGCAACTTCCGGGGCGAGTTTCAGGCACACGCCCGGCACGTAGCAGACCTGATCCTGAAGGTAATCGAGAGGTGAAGCGGCTACTGGTCACAGGGTCGCGGACGTGGACCGACCGGCAGGTCATCTACGACGCGCTGTACGAGGCGTATCAGGAACTCGGCGGACCCGCCGAACAGATCGTCCTCGTCCACGGCGCGGCCAAAGGCGCGGACCTGATCGCGTCATCCGAGTGGAGCCGCAACGCCGGAATGGATCAGGAACCACACAGGGCGATGTGGGAAATGTTCGGGAAGAAAGCAGGCCGGCTTAGGAATGAGGTGATGGTTCAGCGGGGCGCAGACCTCTGCTTGGCATTCATTGTTGATGGGTCCAGCGGCGCGAGTCATTGCGCGGCGCTGGCTGAGGAAGCGGGCATCCCGGTCAGGTATTTCCGGGTGTCCAATCTTGGACAGGAGACGGACGATGGCGACAGTTCAGATATGCGACCAGTGCGGGAGGCAGGGAAAGATGCCGTATCAGGTGACTGAGGACAACGGCGACGAATACGACATCTGCTCAGCGAAGTGCTACTCAGACCATGTAAGGAAGATGCGTGATACCAAATCCAAAACACGAGCATCCGGCTAAGATCATCCGCTGGATAGACCCGGACACCGTGGACCTCGAAGTGTCGCTCGACTACATGATGGTCGGGCGACCTTTACGGCACCGCCTGTTGTGGCTCGACTCCCCGGACAAGAACCCGGAACGGGAGAAGGCCGCGATGGATTGGATCAACGCGATCTGCCCGGCAGGTTCGCGCATCCTCATCCGCTCCTACAAGGACGTGGGTGACAAGGACAGTTTCGGGCGGTGGCTGGCAGAGATTTACGTGCCGGGCGCTCTGGAACCGAACCTCTCGATGAACGAGTACATGCTCATGAACGGACTTGCCGACCCGTACATGCAGGGACTGCGGACCATTGAGCAGATCGCGGAACCCATGCCAAGCACCCAGCAGGCGTGGCTCCAACTCACAGCGGCGGCGTCGAAACTCGGCTTCGCGGCGGCTGAGTTCCAAAACGCAAGGGACGCCTACGTCAAAACCGATCCATATGGAAGGAGCGCCGATGCCTGACGGCTACCACCTGACGCGAGTCCTTTACAGGACGGACGCGACCGTCGAGGAACCCGAGTACATCGGCTCGTATTCCAGCACCATTCCAGAGTCGGCGCTCAGGAACAGCCAGATCGTGAACGTTGACTGGTCGATCCGGGGATGGGTGGAAGTCACCTACCTCCGCTCTGGCGAACAGGACGGTGGCAACGTCCCGTACCCCGGAGTCCCTGATGCCTAGATTGAAAGCGTCCGCCCGGTACGCACTGCGGGAAGTCCGCGATGCGTGGGTTCGGGCGGCGCTCCACTCAGGACGCTTCACCTATCAACAGCGAGGCCACAGAATCAAATGCACCATCTGCGGCCGGACGGGATACTCAGACGGTTACTGGCTCGACAACTGCCTGAAAGGACACCGGTTCGTGTGTTCCTGCGGGAACGCATTCTCAACCAAACAGGCCCTCGGCACCCACCGGAGGCACCACCCACACCACTAGGACAAGCCATGCAACAGACCATCGTCTTGGTCGGCGGGCCACTCGACGGGCAGGAGGCGGTCGTCGTGCTCGACTCGTTCGACATACCGCCCCTACTCCGGGCCTACCAGATGGCCGAAGTGATGGACGGCGAAGTGGCCGTCCTCCACATCGACTACTGGCGCACCGACAGGTGCAACGAACACGGCTACCTCATCTATCAATACACACCCTAGGAGACACCATGACCGAACGATTCGAGATGACCGCCCTGTACCCGCCGCACACAGGCGAGGACGACGCGGCGTGGACAAACCGCATACTCTCCCACTCCCGCGATCATGGCGTGAACCGCCAGTGCTCGATCAACTGGCACGAGGAATGCTCGAACCCGGCAGGCGACCAGTGCAACTGCATCTGCCATGACCCGGCGACAAGGATTTACTCCGTCGAAGGCCACCCCGAAGGCGTAACTCAGGTCGTGACACGATCCGAGGAAGGCCGGATCAGGATGCCCCCGGTGCCCGGCGAACCCGAAGGCACATGGGCCGAATGGATTTACGGCTACAGCGAGGATGACGCCGCCCGGCGTGCCATCAAGAAACAGGAGGCCAAGGCCAATGCCTGAAAGAACAGCCGAAGAGGCAACCGAGATACGGCAGATCGCGCTACAGTCCATCGCTGAGATAGACCGGGGCCTGCGGATCGCGGAGATGCAGTTCCGTGGCGGCGCGTTCATGGCCGCGAAGCAGACCATCGCTGACACCCGCGCCATCCTGCAAGTCCACGAGGGGACGGTTCAGGAGATATTGAAATGGTCGAAAGATGACGGCTGAGGAAGTCGTCGTCTTTGAGTGGGACCAGATGATCCACTCGGACTACGTTCTCAACCAGAACCACGTCTACCGGCACTGGTCCCACAAAGCCAAGCGTGTCGAGCACTGCAAAGACCTCGGCAGGGTGCAGTCCCTGCGACTGCCGAAGTTCAAGACGGCGCGGCTCGACGTTGAGGTGTACTACCCGGTTGCGTGGAAAGCCGACGTGAACAACTGGCAACCCACCATGAAGGCGTACGTCGATGGGCTGGTCAACGTCCACCCCGTCACAAAGCTCGGGCAAGGAATCCTGTTCGACGACAACGACCGGTATTTTTCAGGGCCGCACATGACAAAAGGCCCCGGCAAATCCGGCGTCAAAGGATGGTTCCGGTTCCACTGCAAACTGACCGGCATCAGACGATAGTGTCCAAGCTTGGACACCCGAAACCCCCCAGCAGAAGGGCGACCTTGGCTGGGGGGTTTCTTCGTTTCCCCGGAGACGGTAGGGGAAATCTATGCGGCCCCGTACGAACGACGGTACGGCACGCACGCCTCCCCGTCCTGACGGAGAAGCCAATCCAGTTTCGACTCCCTGATCCACGCGAGTCCGTTCTTGCCATACTCAGGCCCCCACGAATTGAGCCAGCCGACAGCCCGCTCATCCGGGAACACCCGGCCCTTCGCGGCGACGGCACGAGCGAGGATACAGTGACCGCCCACCATATCCCCGCCCACTTCCACTATCCCATCGGGTGCCTCGTACATCGACTCGTACCACGGAATGCCCAGCACCACCGGGCCGGTCGTCAGGATGCCTGTAACGACATCCGCCGCGCCGAACGCCCAGCGGTATTCCTTCAGCAGGCCGAGGCCCTTCATGACCTTCGCACCCGCGAGGACAGACGTGCCCTCGTAGTTCTCGCCCTCCCACTCGTCGATCCTCTGCGCCTGCCGGTACAGGTCGCGGGCGAACAGGTCCGGGTTGTAGACCTTCGCACCGGCCACCCGTTCCAGCCGGACCGGGACCGGCGTGGACAGCGCCTCGTGCGTCCAGCCGAACCCTACGCAGGCACCCTCCCGGCCCTGATCCAGCGGGTCCGGCGCACGCCACGCCCTCGACTCAACTCTGGGAGCTTTGACCGCCCCACGGATCGCGTATCCGCGCGACTCTGGATCGAACCGTGGCGACCAGTCGAGCGTCCTTTCCTGAGTCATTTCCTGTATCCCTTCAGTGACACCCAGTTCGTCGTAACCCCAGCGCCAGCGGTCTGCACGAGTACCCTTGCGAACCGTGGCATGACATCCTGCTGAACATCCTTCGTCTGCGCATTCGCGGCAGGGGTCCACGTAGCGCCGATGTTGTACCAGCTACTGCCATCCTCGGAGCCTTGCAACAGGAGGTTGGGAGGTGTCGTTGCGGCCCCGAGGCTGACAGTGGTCTGGAAGTAGTTGCACCCGTCCACGATGTACGTAGGCGTCGTTGCGTTCAGTGTCTGAAGGTTCACCGTCCGGTCGAAGAACTGCTTCACAATCTCCCCCGGCTGGGAGAACTGAAGCCGGTTGATTGCGTGCGTGAATGACGGTGATGCGCCGCCGATGGTACGCACGTACCGATACCGGGTGCCGTACGTGGCCCGGATCATGGGGGACACGTAGGAGCCTGTGGCGGTGATGCGCGGGAAGTCGTAGATGCGTACCCAGTTGGTGCCGTTGTCCGGCGACTCTTCTATGCTGACGTCGAACGTCGGGTTCGTACCCGAGACGGCCGTGACCACGACTTGGAAGGTGTGCGCGTACGTGCCGATGGAACCCACCGATGCGGGGGTAATCGCAGACGTGGTGGACGACCCGGTGAGCGCCGCTGAAGCCACGTCTGCGACAAGGAAGCCGCCCCAGCCTGCCGCAGACCAGATGGTCGAGCTAGAGCCGGTCGTTTGGGAAACGGACACGGTGCCTGATGCGAGGGACACTGGCACCGAACCGTTCGCATCCGAGGTGTTGCCCTTCCCGCCGACAATCTCAGCGACCAACCGGGTGTAATCCATGACGCGGGCGAAGTGGAGCCTGATGTCCGTACGCCGGAACACCGCACCGCCAGTGTTGATCGAGGTGAAGTTCTCGCCCGGCGCTTCCAATTCCAGAGTCGTCGTCGAGACGCGAAGCACCTTGTAGGCACCCTCATGTTCAGGCGCTTGGTCAAGCCCGTGGACCTGAACATATTCGCCCGGCAACGGGCCGGACCATGTGGCGTTGCCGATCAGGGTCAGGACATTGTTCGTGCGCGAGATGGACTGGACAGCCTGCCCGAGCACACCCGGCGCTGTGACCTGTCCATGATTCACCCACACCGCGCCGCCAGCCGAAGTGGCCGTCGTCGAGCTACCCCACGTCAGCGTGTACGTCGTATCAGATGGCACCGACGCCACTGCGATCCATGTGCTTTGGTTGCCGAAGTTCGTTTGGTCACGCACGCCGTAGCCTTGCACGTAGTCGCCCACGGCAAGACCATGTGGCCGGTCCATCGTGACTGTCGCGACCGCCGAGGCCGTCTTGGTGACAGACACAATTCTGCCCACTATCTTCGTTGTCCCGGCAAGGATGCGCGCCCGGAAGTGAAGCGCGTACTGAAGTTCCTCATCAGGGATGCCTTGCGTGAACTTCACGTAACCGTTCGTGGAGGCGTTCGAGTCCGAGGCATAGGACCGGGCGACGGCCTCGTCCATCGACAGGTAAAGCTCTTGGTTGCCAGCAGAGTTGAACGCATCCGTGTACGGGCTGGTGTTCGACTGGGTGGCTGTTGTCGTCGCCACTGTTGAAGCGGTCGAGCGGAACTTGGCCCCGTTACGCCGGGCCACAATTGACGCCGTGGTCACTGAGGTCGAGTCGCCCCACAGGTAGCCCATGCCGTTCTTGACGTACCGCAGTGGATCAACGATGCGGACGATGCCGCCGACAGTGGAGTACGAGGCGCTGGTGATGGTGATCGGGACCGTGAATGTGTCAGCCGTTACGACCGTCACGGCAACAGGGCCGACGTTCATGCGGTGGTCGGCGCAGTCGATGATGTTGATCCTGTCGCCGCCCTTCAGGCCATGCTGGGCGACGGTGAACGTGGCAACGTTCGACGCAACCGTGGCCACAGCCCCGGTGATCGGTTTGTCCTCGACCGGATCAATTTTCGGGATGTTGCCGTCCTCATCAACGGCCACCATCCCGACGAAGAACTCCTGTCCCGAAATGCGCTGGGACGCGGAAATGCCCCAGCCGACGCGCATCGGGAACGCAAACCTGCGGCGCGAGGTCAGCGACAGTCCCTCGGACTCGACAAACGGGTTCAGGGAAATGCGGAGGTAGCTCGATCCCGCCGAGTCGCCGCCTTGGTCAATGAAGTGCGTGCCGGGCGTGTCCTCTTCCAGAATCCATGTGTCCGGGTTCGGCTGGACTGTGCCCTGCTGGGCGAATCCGTCGCGGAACTTCTGCCGGGCGTTGCCGACCACGATCCGGTCGTATGAGGCATCCCCGAATGACGTGTCGTAATCCACGCGGATGACGTGGCCGTCCATGCCGGATGTATCCTTGTCCAGCGTCAGGACGTTCCCGTTGAACGTGGCGCGTGAGGACGGGTCCATGAAGTTGTAGAGCAACTGGCCGGTGGTGACGTTCGTGACAAGCGCCAGCCGGGCAATGTCCATGTCCTCGTCGAAGTCGTTGAACGTGATCGTTCCCGCCGCCGCGTTGAACTCGGTGTTCCGAAGTACCTGCTTGGACATGTCCGTCTCCTAGAGCACTATCGCCATAGCTACCGCTGTAGCTCTGATGGTATCGAGAGCCTGCTGTGCCGCCAGTGCCGAAGCCGCCGCCGCGTCGGCGCTCTGCCCGGTGGACTGTCCAAGATTGGACACCTCAGCCGCTTTGTTCACCGCTGTCGTAGCCGCCGCCTGCGCCTCATCACGGGCGTTCAGCGTGACCGACTGCGCCGTGAGAACCGTGGACCTCGCCGCCTGCGCGTCGTCGCGTGCCGCCTGAGCGTCATTCCTTGCCGACACCGCCGCGTCCCTTGCACCCTCGGCCCCGGTACGCGCCGCGTTCGCCGCCGTCGCCGCCGTCTGCGCGAGTCCGGCAGATGCCACCGCGTTGTCCTCGGAGAGGCCCGCGTCGTCAGCGGAGTTCCCGGCCTCGGCCATAGCGAGTTCCGCCACCGCCGCGTAACCCTCAGCGTCGTTCCGGTGGGACAGGGCAATGGCCGCTGACTCCCCGGCGTTGAACGCACTCGACCCGGCCCGGTCAGCGGATTCTTCAGCCAATGTGGCGGACACGGCGGCAGAGTCCTGAGAATCCACCGCCGCATCCTGAGCGGCCTCAGCGGCTTCCCTACTTCCCCTAGCGTCAGCCGCCGCAAGAGCCGCCTGAGTCGCCAGTGTATCCACATGCCCGTACCAAGCGGGATCAGGCGTGCCCGAATCCGGGTTCAACGTCGCCGGGTCCACCTTCACCAGATCGTCGTACTGGATAGGCTCGACCGCATCCGGCACCAGCACGTATTCGATCCGGGCCTGCCCGAAAGCGACGTTCACCGCGACCTTCCACGCCCCGCCGAGCGGGGTCGGGGACAGTTCAACGGCCTCGAACCCGTCAGCGCCGACCGACGCGGTGAAGCTGGACGCATCCAGAGTCCCCATCGGGGTGAACCGGACCCTGCCGTCAGCGGGCACCTCGACGCCCTCCGGGTCGGTGCGCGTAAGCGTGAAGTTCACGGTGGACATCTCTGCTCCTAGACAGGCTTGACCGGCGAACCGGGACGGGTCGGACGGTAGCCCACCGCGAGGGCCATCGACACGGTGTTCACCGCGACGAGAATGATGCCGCCAGCCGCCGCCGCCCTCTCATAGCTGATGACATCGAACAGCGGGAGCAGGCCCGCCAGCAGGATCGCGATGACGTTCACGATCAGACACCCGATATAGACGGCGGTGCGCGCCTTGGCTGAGATGTGCGGAGGTGTCCCCGAGTTCTCGTCGGCGGCGACAGCGGCCTCATGGTCGATTACGCCGTCCGGGGGAACGTCGGCTTCGTGCCTACCTTGGTATTCCTCGGTCATTTCCCTCTCCTTGCTGGATGGGAATCTCACCCGTCAGAAGCTCGTGCTTGACTCCCGTTTGTATCAGGTGGTCCGCGCTCTTGTCGGCCACCTCATCCCCCCGATGCTGAAAGAACTGCTTGTAGACGATGTTCCACGTAACCCCAAGGTTGATGGACAGGATGATGAGAATCCACGCCGCCACGTAAATCCATGCCGGGAACAGGTGCCCGTTGTATCTGGCCAGCGACAGGCCGATGGCAATACCGAACGCTATCTTCGTGGACATGAACCCGATCCCGGTACGCGACCTCCACCACGGCGTCAGGAGGCCGTAGATGAGGATGACGATGACGAGCGAGAAGAACGCGATCCAAGCAAGACCGACAAGGATCGAAATCTCGAAGTCCGTGAGACTGGCGGCGGGAGTCATTTGTCCCCTCCAAATATCTGATCGAGCGAGGCGTTGTACGTGTCCCGATCACGGGCGCGCCTCACACGCTCCGCAGTCCGGCGCGCATCAGCCAGTATCCCCTTTGCTTCTACTGCCTGTTGCTCCGTCTCCATCTTCATTGTCTGAAGTTCTGCTTTGTCTGCCTCAGACACCTGAATCTTCCTCAACCACCTAGGCATCTCCATCAGCTTTCGACTGGACGGCCTCCGCGATGACCTTGGCTGGTTCGGCGTTGTCTTTGGCGGCTTCCGCCAAGTCCCGGCTGATCTGCTGTTGGGCGATTGCCATTGCTTTCCACTCATCACGGTCCTTCATGATTTCTCGAACCTGCCAGCGTGGAATCAACCAGCCGAACAGGATCATCAGGACGATGAGGCTGACAACGGCAACCGGCGTCCATTCCTGTGGATTGAGGCCGATAAATTCCAGCACGTCCATACCCTAGGATCGGCCGGTTTTCTTGGGGGCGTCCTCCACTGTGGGCGCATCGCCCCGGAGTTCCGCGATTGTCCGTTCAGCGTCGGCCAGCGCCATTTCGGTTATCGTGGCGTCCAGCATTGCCCGGCCAAGTTTCGTGGCCATCGCATCCAGCACGCGGTTTGCGTCAATCTGTGCCATCTCCGTCTCCTACTGTTCCTGATTGTGCATGGCCTTCATCTTCGCCACTGACGGCTTCGGATCGTCAAAGGACTTCGCGACCTTCTTTGGGAGGTCCGGTCCCCGGTTCGGCGTCACCGGATCGCGGTCGCCCTTCTTCGCCCGTTCCCGGCTCTTAGTGATAACAGCGTCTATCTCTGCATCCGTGAAGCCTACGCTCTGCGCATCACTGATGGCTGTGACCAGCCGGTTTTCCAGCCGCTCATTCTGAATCCGAACAGCGACCTCTGCGTTGACCTGTAGCTGAAGCGTTTCCAATTCAGCGTCCGTCAGCGCTTTCAGGTCATCCACGGTTGGCTTTGCCATTCTAGGCCCCTTCCAAGGCTTCCACTCTCCGCATCAACTCTTGCAGGACCGGGATCATAGCGACCGCAATACGGTCGTACTGGATCGAGTCAGGTTCCCCAAAGTCATTCAGCGCCACAACCTCGGGGAGGATCGCGAACACTTCCTCCGCGATCATGCCGTAGTACCTCTGGAACGGGTCGGCGCTATCCAGCGGCTGGCGGTCCACCCATGTCCGGGGACTGAGTTGGAGGACCGTGAGTTCCGGTGTCCAATCTTGGACATCCGCCTTGTACCGCAGGGACGATGTGGAGCGGTAGAGCACGCCTTCTGGGTTGGTTGCGATCAGGACGTTGGCGGCGGCTGAGGATGTCGGGGCGTTCGCCAGCCGCAGGTATGCCGTGGACGGCCCGGCAATCTTCAGGTTCGGCAGGTAGTTGTTGCCGTTCGTCGTTGTATCGCCCAGCGCCCAGTTGGAGAAGTTTCCGATGCGGCCACTGGACTGATTCATTTGCAGGTTTTGCGACTTGATTTCCACGTCGCCGCCGTTGTGTCCACGGAGGTTCAGGACCTGCGTGCCTGCCGTGGTGTCCACCCACATACCGGCGTTAGTGCTGCTGTAGTTTCCGTTTGAGGAGAACAGGATGGCAACCTGTGCCAAGTTGTAGGAGTCCACGGCGGGGATGATACCGACGCCGCCGGTGCCCGGCGCACCCGAGTAGTAGCGGCCCGAGATGCGGGCGTAGCCGGTAGCCGAGTCCACGCTGAACATGCTGACCCCGGTGGGGTCCCACGCATTGATGCCCGAAGAGTCGAACTTCACGCCCCGGTTCGCCGTCGTCGTCGTCTGGAATACGGCACCAGTGATCGTATGTTTGGACGTGATCGCGCCAGCGGCCAGCGCCGTCGTGCTCACCGAGTCGGCGGTCAGCACGTTGGTCCGCATCGAGCCGACGAAGCCGGTATCCGCCGCAAGGTTGTTCACGTCGATCTGTAGCGCCTTGATCGACCCGGTGTAGACCTTGCCGCCGTCGATGAATGTAACGTCGGACGCCGCTGACCACGAGCCGACTTTCGTTGCCGTGGCATCCGAGGCGTCGAGCTTCTCCCCGAGCGTGACGCCGGGGCCTACCGCGAGGGTGCGCGTCTCAATGTGAACGGAGTCGATAAACCCGCCGACGAGTTTGCCCACGTCGAGGTTGGCGATGACCTCGGAGCGGACCTCGCGTTTTGTCCACGTAGAACCATCCGTGACGGCATCACCGGCAGTCTGTTGCCACTGGTTTTCGATCTTGCCAGTGCCATCCACCTCAAACCAGATCGTCCCAAGCGGAGCGGTGCCGGATGGCGGGTCCACCGAGAACAGGTTCTTCGCGTTATGGGTCGCCGCGCTCAGCGCGGAGTTGGCCGTACCCTGCGCCGCGCCAGCCGTTGCGTTGGCGGTGTTCGCCGTCGTCTGTGCGGCGGCGGCGGCGTCCAGCGCGGCCTGAGCGTGCGTGATGTCCACGACCCGAAAGTCGTCAATCTCGAAGTTCTGCCCGGTCGTCGTGATGGCAGGGATGCGAGGCCCAAACCGCATCAGCTTCACATTGGCTGTTGTGACCTTGTACGTCGTGGCGACCTTCACCCACGCCGTCGTACTCAATGACGCAAGCGTGACAGCGGCGGCACCGTTGTTCTGGTAGACCGACGTGGAGCCGGTCGTGCCGTTCTCCTGAGTCCACGAATAGTAGACACCAAGTTGCTGGGCGCTGTTCCCGGACTTCAGTGCCTCGCGCAGACGGACGTAATACTCGACGTAGTAGGTCCGGTCACTCTGCCCGGCTACCCAATCGGTGTAAGCGTACGCGACAGTCGCTGTCGTCGGCGTGGCCCGGAGAACCTGCGACCCGGAGCGCGCCGTCCCGGTGGACGCCTCGTTGTACGTCAGGGTGCGCGACGGCCAACCGAGAGGCGGGGATGTGATCGGCGCGTCGAAGTTGCCGTTCACGATGATCGTATCCCCGGCGAGGATGTATGCGTTCACCTCATCCCGGGCGGCATCAGCGGCGAGGTTCGCGGCCTCAGCCGCCTGCTCAGCGGCGAGCGCGGCGGCAGACGACGACCCGGCATCAATAGCGGCCTGCTCCGAGGCATTCTCAGCGGCCTGCGCGGCGGCGGCAGATGCGGCGGCGGCTTGCTCAGCGGCCTCAGCCTCAGCCTGCGCCTGATTCGCGGCAGTAGCCGAAGCGCTTGCGGCTGTCTGCGCGGCCTGCGCGTTTCCCTGCGCGGTGGCGGCTGTGGCGGCGGCAGTGTCAGCTTCAGCCTGTGCGGCAAGCGCGGCCTGCTCAGCGGCGGCGGCTTCGGACGCGGACGTGGCGGCGTTCACCTCGGCGGCTTCGGCGGCGTCCTTCGCCGCGTCCACCTGTAGGCCGAGAGCGGCCATCGCCTCATCCTCGATGAGTGTCCAATCTTGGACACTCTCGTCCCAGCGCCACATCGAGCCGTCCGACTTCAGCCAGATGTTGTTCGCTGTCTGATCCTCGACGGCAGGCGTGGTGTCGCCGTAGATGATCCGGCCACCTTCGCCCAACTGCGCTTCAAGCTGTTGCTGTGCCGTCTGCGCGTCAGAGGCGGCTTGCAGGGCGGCGGCTTCAGCGGCGGCGGCATCTGCCGCACTTTGGGCGGCGGCGGCTTGCGCGGCGGCGGCGTCGGCGGCAGTCGCATCAGCGGCGGCTTGTACCTGAGCCGCATCGGCGGCGGCGGCGTCAGCGGCTGACTGTGATGCGGCGGCGTTGGCGGCGGCAGTGTTGGCGGCAGTCTGTGAAGCGGCGGCTTGGGACGCAGAGTTCGCGGCGGCGGTCTGTGCGGCAACCGCATCCTCGGCGGCTTGGAGCGCGGCGGCTTCAGCGGCTTCGGCCCGCTCTGTCTGCTCCCCGATGGTGACATCCAGCCCCGAGATGTCGGCGGACACGAGAGGCTGGCGTGTGATGGATGACGCGCCGGACCACGGCGACTTGTTGCCGGACCAGTCCACCGCCCTCATGCGGAACTGGCGCGGCTCGTTGTACGGCAGGTCGAGGATGTGGATAGCCCCGGCCTCGATGAACATGTCAGGGATGACATCGGCATCGCCCGGTGTGGAGACAGCCATCGCGATTTCCACAAACTTGAAGTCCGGGTCCATCGCGCTGTCGTCTGCGGCTTTGCCGTCCCACTTGACCGTGACGACACCAAGGTTCTGTGACAGGTCAGGGTTCGGTGGTATCTTCGGCGGCGTCGTGTCCGTAACCATTGTGACTACCTGCTCAGCCGACCACACGCCGGGCAGGCGCATGGTGTCCACAATGGCGCGGACGATGAACCGCCACTTTGAACCCGGTACGAATGGCTCCGCGAGGAACTCCGACTTGGTGGATGTCTCGATGCGCTTGTACGCGGGAGGCGTCCCGGTCCCGTTCCAGCCAGTTTCGTCCCGGCCCCACAGTTCATACTCGGTGACGGTGATCGCGGAGGCATCAGTAGCGACGGTGACATCCGAGAAGTTCATCGACAACTGGCTGTAGGGGCGCGGGTCGGCCAACACCGAAGTCTGGATCGAGAACTCAATCGGCGCGGCAGGTTGGCGGGTGTCGATGGCCGCGTTGACATCATCGCGCACCTTGATGATTTCCGCTTGGAGTTCACGCGCAAGCGTGGCCTGACCGGAGCGCTTGGCCTTCGCGACCTCGCGCTCCATGTGGCGCATCCATTCACCTATGTCGCGAGGCGGGCGGCTCATGTGTCCTCCGCGTTACTGCCCTCGATAGGAGCGGGTGAAAGAGTCACCTGAATCGTCTCCCCTTCTGCCGTCTCTTCCACGACCACCTTATCCAGCTTCTGCATCTGCGAGAGGGCACGCCCCGGCAGGTTGGCGACCAATGGGATGAAGTTCCCCGGCATCAGGTCCGCCAGCGACAGCACGCCGTCCGGGTTCAGCGATGAATTGTCCGGCACGCGCACCACTACGGGGACCGGGTTGCGGCCCGAAAGCACGCGCGCCGCCTGTGATGCCATCTCCGCGATGGACGGCGGTTCCTGCGGTCCCTGCTCCGCGTCCCAGTCCTCCCCGTTCGTCTCGTCGTAGGCGGTATCGAGTATCTCCACCAGACCGTAGAACGGGTCCGGCCCACCAGCCTCACCGGCCCGGCCCTTGCCGTCCGTGATGGCCGAGTACGTCGCCAGTTCCATGCCGTATTCGGTGATGATGACATCCCCGAGGAAGTCCGTCTCCGAGACGGTGGCGGTGTGCCCGATGGGGCGGTGGACATCCCAGATGTGCATGGCCCGGCCAATCGTCGTGTAGTCGATGCCACCACGCGCCGCGATAGTGTCCATGTGCTCGAACACTGTCATCTCGAACGGCATTGTGTGCGCCGACGTACCGGCGTTGTCCGCGAACTCATGCACGTTCAGGTACGGCAAGAAATTGATCGGCGGGTCTTGCGCCTCCATGCGCGCCATCTCGGCCAGCAGGATGCGCTTGATCCGCGAGGTTGCCGTCCCGATGTACGGGTAAGCGTTGTTGTACTCCTGCTTCATGATCGTGCGGTAGACGTAGTGGCCCACGTCCCGCGCGCCGATGGCCACCGAGTTGCCCTGCCGGGTGACGTGCGTGATCGGTCCCTCCCACACGCGCTCCGCTTCCCGGTAGATCACCAGTTCCGACCGGCCCGTGGCGGACAGGCCCAGCGTCGAATCGCAGGTCGCGTGCCGGGCGGCTATCTCCACCGTGGCGCTCGAAATGTCGTCCCTGATCCTCTCCCACTGGACACGGCTGACCTTGCCGAGTGTCCCCAGCATGTGGAGTCCGCCCCGGTCGTAAATGAAGGCCGTGTGGCGTTCGCAGTGGAGGGCCAAGTTCTACTCCCGGATCGAGATGTCAGTGCGGACGGTGCCGTTCAGAGCGCCGTCCGCTTCCACGTAAACCTGATAGCTCGTCCCGCACGCCATGCTCGGCCACTTCACCGGACGGCCGGACGAACCCACGACGAGGTTCGCGCCGGGCTTCACCTTCCCTCCCACCGTGACAGAGATGAGCCGTTCGGGGCCGTTGATCGTCAGGATGGCGTTCGGCGGAACGTAGGTGATGAAAAACTCCCCCTCGAAGTCACAGGGGTCCGTGAACCCTGTCCGGTAGAGCCTGACCCTGACGACGCGCATAGCTTCCGCGCCTGTCGTGCAGACGACGGTAGGAACCACGCGGCCCGACCGGGCACCCAGCGTCGAGGGGATGCTCATGACGTAGCGGTTCCACGATGCGGGCATCGCGTACGGTTCGATGGCCGGTGGCTTCGGCGGGCGCGTCACCCAAGGCACCAGCGGGTCCACAATCAGGTCGTCGTAGGCGTCCGTCTGCGTCGGGCATACCGTTTCGCCCACGCTCGTAGGGGAAATGCCGCTCGTCGTCGCCGTCGCCGCTGGAAGGGTAAACGTCCACGGCACCCCGGCGTTCAGCGTGAACTCGACCTCCCAGATCGTGGCGTGCTTCGACGGGAGGATCGCCGTCCGGCGCGGCCCGTCCACCGGCTCCACCCGGTACGTCACCCGCGCATACTTCGCGACCAGCGCGTCCGCGTCCGCCTGCACCGCCGCCGCAGGGGAAGCCTTGAAGAAATGCAGTGGCCGTCCCTCGCAGTACAGGTCCGTCCCGCCGCAGGGATTGTCATCGAGCACCGACCTCAGCCACGCCCAGCCCGACTGCATCCCCGCCTGATCGAGCGCGATCATCCAGCCCTTCACGCGGATTTCCTTCGAGCCGTGACGTGCCAGTGCCTGCACCGCGCCGTCCCCGGCCAGTTCGGTAATCTCCATCTGCCGGGACGAATCCTCGTCGCCCTCGATGACCGAGGTGTAGAGGCCGAGGAACTTCGCCGTGTCCGCGTTCGCTGACCGATACCACGGTGCGGTGTCCAAGCTTGGACTCACGTACGCCGCATCGCCCAGCGCCCGGTGCAAGCCGGCCTCGTCGCATTTCACCTTCAGGCCCGGCACGAACGCCTTGATGTACGCCGCAGTCCGGGCGTTGTTGAAAAGCTCCACGCCGCCGAGTTCCAAGTATCCGGGGTACATCTAGCCCACCTTCGCATTCCGCGCCAGCACGTCGAGCAGTTGGTTCGCCGCCGTCTTGCCATCCCGCACCTGAGTCTGGAATTGGATCGCGCCCGGCTGGAACACCGTCTGCGAACCTGCCGGTGCCGGTGCCGTCCCGGCAACACCGGGGCCGGTGCCGATGGTGAGCCGACGTTCCGCCGCAGTGAGTTCCGGCGTGAGCCTGTCGAGCGCGCCGGACACAAGCGCCTTGTTCGACGTGAGTCCTTTGGCGAGAGCTTCCGCCGCCGCCCGGCCCTCGTCGTACATATGGCTGAACCCTGCCGCGACAGTCGCCGCGAGTTGCTCGGACGCCGACATTAGCGGGCGTTCCATAGCCTCGCCGCCGAGAATGAAGCCCTGCCATGTCTGCCGGGCCATCCACGCCATCAGGCGGGATGGGGACCGGATGCCAAGGAAGTTCTTCACAGCGTTCACAGCGTTGCCCACGGCGCTCATTGCCGCGTCGAAGATGCGCCCGGCCATCGACGAGATGCCGTTCACGAAGCCCTGCATCATCGAGGAACCCATAGCCGACAGCCGACCGCCCAGACCGCTGAGAGCGCCGACGATCCGGCCCGGCAGGGAACCGATGAAGCTCATGACCCGGCTTACGCCGCCAGAGACGGCACTGCCGATCCGGCCCATAGCACCGGACACGAAGCTGACCGCCGAGTTCCACGCCGACGAGATGGAACTGCCGACGCGGGACATCCACGAGGACACCGCAGAGCCGACCCGCGACATGCCGCTGGACACGAAGCTGACGACCCGGCCAAGAGCGCCGGACACGGTGGTCGAGATGTTGTTCCAGATGTTCCTGAAGAAGTTGAGCGCCCCCGTCAGGCCGGACCGGATCAGGGCGAGGGCGCGGCCCACGATGTAGACCTGAATGAACCCGACAACGGCCTGCACAGCGCCCGACACGACCTTGACGATGCCGCCGAAAATCTGGACGAACATGTTGCCAAGGGACTGCATGGCACCCGGCACGTCGTTCGTGAAAATCTTCCTGAAGAAGTCCGACATCCCCTGAATGATGGCCCGGATGATCTGCACTACGCCCATAATCATCGTTGACAGACCTTGGAAGATCATGACTACGCCTTGGATCATCCCGGCAAGCATGGGACCAAGGATCGGCGCGAGCATACCGACGATGAAGGCGATCAGTTCACCGAACACCCCGATGACGGGAGTTACGGCGGCGACAATCTGCTGGATGGCCGGGATCAGGATAGGCGCGATCACGCCCACCACCTGAAGGACAGCCTGCACAATCGGCAGGATCGCCGCGACCAGTGCGTTGAACAGCGGTGCAAGGGCGATGACTGCCTGTTGCAGGAGCGGGCCAAGAATGCCAGCGATCTGCATCAGCGGCGGGAGCAGAGGCTGTATCGCCTGACCGACCACGAGGAACAGTTGCGCGAGGATGTTCAGGATGCCCAGTTGCGACACCACCGCCAGAACCTGCGCGATGATCGGGAGCAGTTGGCCCACTGTGGACATCAGGTTCGCGAACATCGCGATAGTCTCCGGTGTCACAAGGATCGCCATTGCCTGCCCAAGCCCGACAAGCAGTGGCCCGATGGAGCGCATGATCGTCTCGGCGTTGTTGAACCATTCGATCATCGTGGCGCGCCCGGCCTCGGTGTTCATCCAAGCCGTGAAGCGGTCAACGATCTGCGTCAGGGAAGCGAGCATCCGGTTCCCGCTGTCCGCGCCGATACCGAACAGGGTGCCAAGGGACATGACCAGCGAGCCGGTGAAGTCGAGCACCGCGAGCAGGGACTCCCGCATCTTTTCGAGCACCGCCGTCAGGACGCCCGAGGCGCGTGCCTTCTCAACTGCCTCACCGATCTTCTGACCCCACCCGGCGAAGTCCTGCCCAAGCTGTTGCGCCACAGGCGCGGCCCCGGCCATGAACGAGAACAGCGCCCCGGTCAGCCCGGCGAAGCCGATGCCAAGCCCGCGCACAGCGTTCGGGATGGTCCCTGTCATGGCCTGCATGAAGGCCGCGAACCCCGGCCCGGACACTACGTTGTTGAAGGCGTCCGTGATGTTGGCGAAGGCGGTGCCGAAGGCCGCACCAAAGTCGTACTTGCCGATCTGCGCCGCGAAGTTAGCGAGCAGGCGTTCGAGCGCGCCTTCCCAGTTCCGGCCGAAGGCGTCCGCCTGCGCCGTCCATGTGTTCGAGATGGAATCCAGCGCCGCCTGCACGCCGGGCACCCGAGCCTTGATTTCGTCGAAGGACGACACCGCGAGGCCCACGCCGACAGCGATACCGGCCAGCGCCGGGGTAAGGGCACCAAGGGCACCGATGCCCAGAGCAAGGGAGGACGCAATCGCAGTACCGGCCCCGGCAAGACCGGAGCCGAGTGTAGCCATCGGGCCAGCCGCCGCCGCGATCAGGCCCATGACCATGCGGACAGTCGAGTCGGTGCGGGACCACGACAGCTTCACCTTGTCGGCTATGCCGGACATCAGCGCGAGCACCCTGTTGTGCTTGCCGCCCTCGCTTGCCGTGTACTTGAACATGCCCCCGAGGGCGCGGAGCGTGCCAACGAACCCGCGCTTCTTCCGGTCAGTGTCTGCGGTGACGGACCCGTCCTCGCGCATCTGCTCGGTGTGGCCCTCCATCAGATCGTCGAGCGTTGATTCGACCTCGATCAGTTCGGTGGTGGCCGCGACGTGCTGGACGATGGCGTCCGTGTGTTCCTGAGTGGCGGCGGCAAGGTCGCGCTGGACGAACAGTTCCTGCTGTTTGGCTTTGATGACGTTGCGGACTTCGTTGGTGACTTCCTGATACTGCTTCTTGGTGAGCTTCCCGCCCTCGCGCATCTCTTCGATGAACAGTTGGATTTTCTCTGAGGCGGCGTCCAAGTCCTTCGAGTCGAACTTGCCGATCAGGCGGTCCCAGTCAACCGAGTCCCCCGAATACATGGCATCGAGCAGGGCCTCCCACTGATCGCCCATGCTCGCTTCGAGGCGCTTCTTCCAGCCGTCAGAGAACTTGTCCGCGTTGGCGATACCCGCCTTGCGCGCATCCTCACCGGCCTTGTTCAACTGCTTCCGAAAGGGCGACAGGTCGCCGTGGACATCAATGTACGCTTCCGCAACTTCGCGTGATGTCAGTGCCACGGCGACTGTCCTCCTACAACTGCTCCAACTGCTTCATCTCATCCTCGATGAGAGACTCCATCGACTGACGCGGCAACGGCTTGTCGAGTTCCGCCTCCCACCTCTCCGCATCCTCCTGTGACAGGTGCTCCTTGGTCCAGACGTAAACTACGCTGAGGAAGCGCGAGAGCGGGAGCGTGAGGATGTCGATCCCGAGGCCCGAGAAGTGCCCGTCGATTGCTTGCCAGTTACTCGTCGCGGTGGCTGATAGTCGGCAGGCATATTGATAGCTTTTTTTGACGACCACTCCTTGATGAGGTTCTCCCAGATGTCGAAGATGCCGCCCTTCGATTCCAGTTCAAACGAGTCATCAGCGTCGAGCAGGCGCGTCGTCAAATGGCGCCGGGTTGCGTCGTCCATCAGGTCGAAGAACAACTGGATGAACAGCGCGCTCGCTTCGAGGTTGATTTCGCGCGTGCCCATCGTCATCATGATCGCGGCCTGACCGGGCATCGGTTCGTAGAACGTGACAGGCACACCGTCAACCTTGAACTTGGTCGCTGTTTTCGGGTCGCGCTTCTTGCCCAGTGTGGGCTTGGCGTCGGTTACGAAGTCTTTCACTACGTCTCCTAGAGTCGTGTCTCCGGGGTGTCCAAGCTTGGACAGTCTCAGAGTACCGCGCCTACCAGCGCGTGTAGGTGAGCCGACCTTCCGCCAGCATCGCCGCTGACAGTGCATTCGCGAGGAACGGGTTGGCTCGCTGACCCGCAACGCTTCTGGTTGTGAAGTACGGTTTCGGGTCGCCGCTTCCGTACCCGCCCGATGCGATCCATGACCGGCGCAACAGCGAACCGCTCGGATTCATTGGCCCGCCCGCGTAGCTCATGCGCGGAATCGTCAGGTAGCCCTTGCCCTTCGCGCTGATCCTCGGCGTGCCGTCATGTACATGCAGTACGTGCCCGGCGTTGTTGTAGACCAGTGACGCCGCACGCAACAGGCCGGTCGGCTTGGGCCGGTTCGCGCGCGTGGCCCCGGCCAGTTTGCCGGTACGCCGGGGTGCCGTAGCGCGGGCAATCGTCCGCGTGTTTTTCGCTATGTCCCAAATCAGGTCATTCACTTCGCCGCCCGGCATGATGTACCTGCCGACCTGACGTTCGTGAACGCGGAACCGGACCGGACCCGCCATCAGTATTCACCGACGCTGACGGTCCACGTACCGCCGACAAGATCGCCGTACGGTCCCTGCGGCGTGAACGAACCGAGGACCACCAGTTCGAGTTCGTCCTTCAGCTTCACCAGCGCCCGGTGCATCGCCTTCATGTCGTTCGTCAGGAGATGCGCCGCGTCGGTGTTCTGCTTGTCGCTCGGCGGATACGCCTTGCCCGCGATCATCTGCACCGTGGGTGCCGGACGGTACACGCCGACCTCCACCGGGAAGGCCAGCGTGTACGCGCAGTTGTCGAGCGTGACATCGGACGCCGGGAACGCCGCTGACGGATGCGCCGAAGTCAGCCGGACCCACACGATGCCGCCGCACCCGCCGTAGTCGAGCGGGATGCTGTCGCCGGGAAACAGCGACACCGCGCACAGGTTCTCGGCGGTGCCGTCCGCGATCAGTTCCTTGTGGAGATTGTCGAGCAGGACATCCATGATGCCGTTGATGTCCATCAGCCTGTCACCGTCCGGGGACGCTTGTGGTCCGGCGAGTACACCCTCGGCTTCACCTTCAGCAGGTTCGGGTTCCACATCTGCACATACAGGTCAACCTCGCGGATGCCGGTCTGCCCGTTCGGGAACAGCCCCGTCTCCAATGTCAGGTTCATACCCTGCCGGGCGATGGAAGTCGTCTCAGCCGGGAGCCTGCACTTCCGTTCGTCCGTGAGTGCCATCAGGAACTCGTTCGCGAGGATACCGCCGACGAACTCGCCCAACTCATCGACCTCGTAGCCGTTGAGGTACGTCACCGTGAAGTTATCCCCGGCGCACGCTGGCCAACTCTTCCCATCGAGCCGGACCAAGCGTGTGCCGTCCTCCACCCGGTAGGCGGAAGGAAGCAGGGCCACACCGTCCACCCTTACATCAACGATGTACCCCACCGGGCCTTCGAGGGTGACGCCGGGGACGTTGCCGCAGTTGCACCCGTCAGAGCAGAAGCAGTTCCCGTACATGCCGTTGTCCAGCAGGACCGGGTAGAAGGACGTGTTACTGAGGAACGGTCGGCAACACGTCCGCGCACAGGGCATGACCGTGATCGGCTCACCGCCGACCTGATACAGCGTCAGCTTCCGCAATGCGCCCGTCGCGAGAAGCTCGGCGTGCCGCACCTGATCCAGTGTCGCGCCCTCCGGGGGATTCCCGCCCGGCCACGCTATCGGCCACTCGGCCATGTCAGGCTCCTTAGCTCAGCAGGGCCGCTTTGGTGCCCCAGACTTGCAGGATCGTCGCCTCGTCATTCGAGGCGACCGCACACTCCAAGCGTGAACCCTTCGGTAT
>Ga0326721_10000173_pt1 | contig 25537 bp, 25 predicted proteins | sample SGPome_FD_203951 | JGI IMG/M metagenome (GOLD analysis project Ga0326721, IMG submission 203951) | Soil microbial communities from Southern Great Plains, Lamont, Oklahoma, United States - SGP_1_2016 | ecosystem: Engineered > Artificial ecosystem > Soil microcosm > Unclassified | place: USA...
GCTCTGGTTCGCGTCCGCGCATCCATGCTCCCGGCCGAAGGTTACGGCAATTTACAGCCGTGCCGCTTCGACCGAAAGTGTACATTGCGATTTTTAGCAGCCTGTTAGGACTTAGGACTTAGGACTTAGGACTTAGGACTAAAAACAAGGGCCGGGCCCGCGGAAGCGGAGCCGGCCCTCGCCCGTGAAGCCCGTCGCGAAGGCAACGACCCGAAGTCATCCCCCCTTGGCCATCGAATCCAGGAAGTCCTTGTTGGCCTTGGTCTTCCGCATGCGGTTGAGCAGGAAGTCGATGGCTTCCGCCGGCGGCATGTCGGAGAGGAAGTTGCGCAGCAGGTAGACGCGCGTGAGCTCCATCTCCGTGAGCAGCAGGTCCTCGCGGCGCGTGCCCGAGCGGTTGAGGTCGATGGCCGGGAAGATGCGCCGGTCGGCGATGTGGCGATCGAGCACGAGCTCCATGTTGCCGGTGCCCTTGAACTCCTCGAAGATCACCTCGTCCATCCGGCTCCCCGTTTCCACCAGCGCGGTGGCCACGATGGTGAGCGAGCCGCCCTCCTCGATGTTGCGCGCGGCGCCGAAGAAGCGCTTGGGCTTGTGCAGCGCGTTGGCGTCCACGCCGCCCGACAGGATCTTCCCCGAGTGCGGCACCACCACGTTGTAGGCCCGCGCCAGGCGGGTGATGCTGTCCAGCAGGATCACCACGTCGCGGCCGTGCTCCACCAGGCGCTTGGCCTTCTCCAGCACCATCTCGGCCACCTGCGTGTGGCGGTCGGCGGGCTCGTCGAAGGTCGACGAGATCACCTCGGCCTTCACGTTCTCCTGCATGTCGGTGACCTCTTCGGGCCGCTCGTCGATGAGCAGCACGATCAGGTGCACCTCGGGGTGGTTCTCGGTGATCGCGTTGGCGATCTTCTGCATCAGGATCGTCTTGCCCGCCTTCGGGGGCGCGACGATCAATCCGCGCTGTCCCTTGCCGAGCGGGGCCACCAGGTCCATCACCCGCATCGACAGGTCGCCGCCCGTGGTCTCCAGGTGCACGCGGTCGTCGGGGTAGCGCGGGCGCAGGTTGTCGAAGGCGATGCGGTGCTTGGCCTTTTCCGGCTCGTCGCCGTTCACCCGCTCCACCTTCAGCAGCGCCAGGTAGCGCTCGCCCTCCTTGGGCGGGCGCACCTGCCCCAGCACCGTGTCGCCGGTGCGCAGGTCGAACCGCTTGATCTGGCTGGGGCTCACGTAGATGTCGTCGGGCCCGTACAGGTAGTTCCAGTCCTGCGAGCGCAGGAAGCCGTACCCCTCGGGAAGGACCTCGAGCACGCCCTCGCCGCGCAGCACGACCTCGGAGTCGAGCAGGTTCTGCTCGATCCGGTAGATCAGGTCCTGCTTACGGAGGCCGGAGTAGTTGGAGATGTTGAGCCCCTCGGCCATCTCGTGCAGCTCGGAGATGCTCTTCGACTTTATGGAGGTGATGTCCACGACTGGCTCCGATTACGTTATGCTGGCAGTCCGCGGCCGCGGGGCCCGGTGCCGCCGCGTCCGCTGGATTGTTCCGATGTAGCAGGGAAGAAAAACCAGGGAGGAGGCGCGGCACGCGCCCTGGAACCGGCAAGACTGATTTGTTCGTTGGGATCTGTGGCCCAACGTAACTGCCGGTACAAGCCGACGCAAGAGAAAACATCTGGCTACGCCAGCGTTTTCCCCGCTTCGGGGCACCGGCCCCGCGCTGCTCCCTGGCAGTGGTTGCGCGGGCGGGGCGCACGATCCGGGCCACCCTCGTTGCTCCCCGCCGCCATCCTCTGCCGAGTTGCATTTCAATCGCACGCCCTCCCCACCCGTCCGCGGCCGCGCGGTCCCGTTGCTGGTGAGGCATACCCTGCCGCCATCCACTTGTGCCCTGAGCCCGGCTCAGCCGGATTAGCGGAAGATGAAGCCACGGCGCGGGTTCCGCTGTGCTCCCGCACCTCGTAGCAGCGCGTTCACTTTCTGCATACCGGGCAGATAGAGCGCCGTGCCGTCCGAAGAAGAGACGCTCCGTCCGCACGGCGTTAAGGCTCGCGCGGGAGCGGGCTACTCCACCGAGAGCGAGAACGGGGTGAAGTCGGTGTCGCGGTCGAACCAGTCCTCGTGCTCGTGGCGCTTCAGGAAGGCGACGATGCGGTAGGTGAGCGGCGTGGCCACGGCCTCCCACGCGACCTTGATGACGTAGTTGGAGAGGACCACCTTCACGACCGTGGCCGTGTCCCACACGCCCAGGAAGGCGGCGGGGTAGAAGATGAGCGAGTCCACCGCCTCGCCCACGACGGTGGAGCCGATGGTGCGCATCCACAGGAAGCGGCCGCCGGTGCGCAGCTTCATCTTGGCCAGGGTGAACGAGTTGGCGAACTCCCCCGCCCAGAAGGCGACCAGCGAGGCCAGGACGATGCGCGGCGTCTGCCCGAACACCGCCTGCATCGTCGCCTGCCCCTGCCACCCCGGCGCCGCCGGCAGCGCCAGGATGATCCAGCTCATGAGCGAGGCGAAGATCAGCGCGCCGAAGCCGGCCCACACCACGCGCCGCGCCCGCGCGTAGCCGTACACCTCCGTCAGCACGTCGCCGAACAGGTAGCTGATGGGGAAGAAGAGCACGCCCGCGCCGAACACCACCGGCCCCACGTGCGTCGGCTTGCCCACGCCGATCAGGTTGGAGCACAGCAGCACGGTCACGAACGCCGCCATGATCAGGTCGTAGTACCGGTACCTGCGCGGCGCGTGCGGGGCGGTTTCGGAGCGGGGCATCTGCGGGCGATGGAGACGGAGATGGGGAGCGGTGGGTGTGAGAGCGTGCATCTTAGCCATCCCGCGGCGGGGGGGAAACGGCGGCCGCCCTGGCCCCCGCGTCCACGGCGCGCGAATCCCGGGAACCGATGGCGCCGCGGATCGTATACAGTCCCGTTGTGAAATGGAGACGGATGCGCTAAGTTGCTGCGCGGTCCCGATCTTGCTCCCGCAGGCGGGACCGTTTTCATATCCGTTGAAGAGGTTTTGAGGATGCAGCAACGTCCCGTCATCGGCATTCCCACGCAGACGCTCCAGTCCATCGACCGCATCCCCGAGGACCTTCCGGCGTCCTGGGTGATGAACCAGCGGTATTTCCACGCGTGCACCGAGGTCGGCGCGGTCCCGTGGATGGTGCCGCTCCTGGACGACGACCCGGAAACGCTCCGCGCCATCTACGACCGCCTGGACGGGATCTTTCTTCCCGGCGGCGTGGACATGGACCCGCGCTCGTACGGCTGCGCGGCCCACGAGCTGTGCGGCCGCACCGACCCGCCGCGCGACGCGGTGGAGCTGGCGTTCGCGCGCTGGGCCATCGAGGACGGCAAGCCGGTCTTCGGCGTGTGCCGGGGGATGCAGGTGCTGAACGTGGCGGCGGGCGGCAGCCTGGTGCAGGACTGCGGCACGCTGTACCAGGGCGCCATCAAGCACGACTACTTCCCCGGCGCCGGCTGGGCGCGCGACTACCTGGCGCACCCCATCCGCATCGCCGAGGGGTCGCGGCTGCACCAGGCGTTCGGGGTCACGGAGGCGCCCGTCAACTCCATGCACCACCAGGGGATCTGCGACCTGGGCGAGGGGCTGGTCGCCACCGCGTGGGCCACGGACGGCCTGGTCGAGGCGCTGGAGTCGGCGCGCGAGGACCACTTCCTGGTGGGTGTGCAGTGGCACCCCGAGATGCTGCTGGACACCGACGAGGGCACCCGCCGCCTCTTCGAGGCCTTCATCGAGGCCGCCAACCAGTACCACAACGCGGCGATGCTGGCCTGATCGCCGTCTCCGGACGATCGAACGACGAAGGGGCGCGAGCGAATCGCGCCCCTTCGTCGTTTCTCCAACCTCGCCAGATCTCACGCGGAGACGCATGGCCGGGCAACTCCGCGTCTCCGCGTCTCCGCGTGAGATCCAGCGATGCGGAGGAGTCGCGGAGAAGGATCGCCTACAGCTTGGAGTACTGCAGCTTGGGCGCGGGCAGCCGCGGGGGGACGGCAAGGAGGAAGCGCAGCGCCTGGTGAAGGCGGCGAGCCCAGGCGCGCTCGTTGTGGCGGCCGCCCAGCTCCACGTAGAACAGCAGGTCGTGGCCGCCGCGGTAGCCCTTCTCCTCGAGCAGCGCCTTCATCCGCCGCGTGTCGTTCAACTCCTCGCGCCCCTCGCCCGTCCCCACGTCCAGGTAGATGCGCCCCGGCGCGAACGGCCGCTCGCGCACCCAGTCGTAGATGCGGTGGCCGCCGAACCAGAACGCCGGGCTCATCACCCCCGCGAAGCCGAAGACCTCGGGGTTGCGGAAGAAGGCATAGAGGGAGATGAGTCCCCCCATCGACGAGCCGGCGACGCCCGTGGCCGCGCGCTCGGGGCGGGTGCGGAAGTCGGCGTCCACCATGGGCTTCACCGTCTGGACGATGAAGTCCACGTAGGCGTCGCCCTTCCCGCCCTGCTTGTGGCCGGCGTCGCGGAACGGGCTGTACTCGTCCAGCCGCGCCGGGGTGTTGGGAATGCCCACCACGATCGCCTCGATCCCCTCGGCGCTCACGTCCTCGAGCGTCTGGTCCACTTCCCACTCCTCGCCGAAGCTGGTGGCGCGGTCGAACAGGTTCTGCCCGTCGTGCATGTAGATGACCGGGTAGCGCCGGTCGCCGCGCGCGTACGACGGCGGAAGGTAGACCAGCAGGTCGCGCGCGTTGCCGAGCTGCGGGCTTTCCACCCCCGCCAGCACCTTCACGGTGCCGACCACGGTGTGCCCCTCCTCGGCGATCATGTGGTAGTCCTTCCACGCCCGCCCGGCGGACGCGTCCCGCGCCGTATCTTCCTGTGACATCTATCCTTCAGCCTTTCAGCACCAGCGTGCGAACGTCCGCGTGAGGTCCGCCGGATGGCGGAAGATCCAGTCGGGCGAAAGGGAGGCGATCCTGTTCACGAACCGTTCCGCCTCGCCCTCACCCGTCTTGGGCCAGAGCACGGCGGCGGTGCGCATTCCCGCCGCGCGCCCCGCCTCCAGGTCCACCGTCGAGTCGCCGACGTAGACGACCTCCGCGGGGCTTACCGCCATCTCGCGCGCGGCGGCCAGGAGGCCGCGCGGGTCCGGCTTGGGCGCTTCCGCATCGTCCTCCGTCACCACCACGGCGAAGGGGCCCAGCGCCATCTCCCGCTCGGTGACTTCCCAGGCGTGGCGCCCCTTGCCGGTGACGATGCCGAGCGGGTAGCCGGCGGAGCGCAGCGCGGCCAGCATCTCGCGCACCCCGTCGTACACGCCGTCGGCCAGCGCGCCGTGCAGCTCTTCGTAGTGGCGGCGGAACTCGGCATGGCAGGCGTCGCCGCGCTCGGGGCCCAGCAGCTCGCGCAGGAAGCCGCGCTCCGAGGTCGGGCGCAGCCGGGCGACGTCCTCGTCGGTCAGCCGGTGGCCCAGGAACGGCTCCAGCGCGCGCTGGTAGCTTTCCCCGTACAGCCGCCAGGTGTCGATGAGCGTGCCGTCCAGGTCGAACAGGATGGCGCGCGGAAGCGGTGCGGCGGTCATGTCTCCACCAGTTCTGGGGATGGGGATAAAGGTATCCGGCGCCGCGTCCGGCTGCGAGAGGGGCGCCTTGCCCGCATCCCCCCGCCTCGCCATCGTTCGGATGCCCGATCCAGACGCCCAGTCCGTCGACGTGCCGAGATGCGAATCATCCCCCCGCTTTCCATGCTCTTCCTTGCCGCCGCGCCCGCGCTGGCCCAGGCGCCCGTGGAGGTGCGCGCGGGCGACGCGATCGTGAACGCGTGGCGGGTGGAGGCGCGCACCGACACCTTCGCCATGGCGTTCGAGTCCGGCGGCGCGGCGCTGCTGGTGATCCGCACCGCGCACGCGGGCGAGGCGGCGGCGCCCACGCTGCTGCGCGTGGAGCGCATCTCCACGCTGGAGGGAACGGAGGTCAGCATGGACTCGTTCGCGGCGCGGCGGACGTCGCTGGTGCCCGTGTACGACGTGGAGCACCATCGCCGCAGCACGCGGACGCTCACCTTTCCTCCCGGGTCGGTGACGGGGAAGAAGGAGACGGGCGGGGTGCGCACGCCGGTGAACGCCACGCTCGACCCGCCGGCGTTCTACATGAACACCACCGACCTGATCCTGGCCTCGCTCCCGCTGGAGCAGCGCCGCGAGTTCCGTGTGGCCATGTGGGACCCGGACCACGGCGCCTACACGCTGCGCCTGCACCCCGCCGCCGCCGAGACCACGCGCACGGTGGACGGCGGCACCTGCGATGCCTGGAAGGTGGAGGTGGACGAGAGGAACGGCCGTTCCACGTATTGGGTGGAGCGGCGGACGCAGGCGCTGCTGGCCTACGTGGCCGAGGGGATGGAGATCCGCATCGTGCGCCACGCCGCGTGCCCGGCGTCGGACGGGCGGCGGGAGTCGCGCTGACGAATCGAACGAAAACCACGGGGAGGAGGGGACGATGGGGTTCGACCAGTATCACGAGCCGCCGAACGAGCTTCCGGACGAGGTGCGCACCTTCGCGCGCATGATCCTGTCGCTGATCGAGGAGGCGCAGGCCATCGACTGGTACGAGCAGCGGATGGCGGTGGAGAAGGACAAGGAGGCAAAAGCCATCATGCGCAACGCGCAGAAGGAGGAGTTCAAGCACTTCGGGATGGACTTGGAGTTCCTCCTGCGCAGGAAGCCGCAGTGGCGCGAGATCCTGCAGGGCATCCTCTTCCAGGACGGCGACATCGTGGAGCACGGCGAGGAGGCCGAGGAAGCGGTGGACTGAGCGAGGCCGGCGGAACGGGAAAACGGGCGGGGGACGGTGTGCTTGCCGTCCCCCGCCCGTTTTCGTCTGGCAGACGAGTTTCTCCGCGTGACGCCGTCTTTTCCTGATCGTTGGGCTCACCCGCGGTTCGGGCGAATCCAATCGGCGTCAATCGCAGGTGGCGTACGGGCCGGTGTTCGCACACTCCGGGCAGGTGCGTTGCGGCCGCGTGGTGACGATCTCCGCCAGCGCGCAGGTGGCGTACGGCGAGCTGTTGGCGCACTCCGGGCAGGTGTACGGCCTTCCGGTGACGTGCCCCGCCACGGTTCCGCGGCCGGCGGCCGGCACCGCCCCGGTGGGGAACGACTCCACGCGCAGGTGCTCGGGGCTCAGGGAAAGCTTCTTCATTTCGGTTCCTCGCTGGAAAAGAGGCGTCGGTCCGCCGAAGCGCGTCAGTCGTTCACCGGCGACGCGCACTCCGGGCAGGTGTAGCGGGGCACGGTGGTCACGATCCCCGGCGCCATGCCGTCGCGCGGCAGCTCCTCGGTGGGGAACGAGTCCACGCGCAGGTGGTCCGGCCTCAGCTTCATCGTCTTCTTCATCCCGGCTCCTCGTGGTGAAGGTGTGTGGACCGTCCGGAAGCGCCGCCTCAGACCACCGGTGGCGTGGCGCACTCCGGGCAGGTGTAGATCGGGTAGCAGGTGGGGTTCCCCGCCCTGGTGAATGTCACGTGCGCGTGGACCGTCCCGCGCTCCGGGGCGGCGTTGGAAGTGGCGGCGAACGATTCGACGCGCAGCGCGTCGGGGTGGAGACGGAGCTTGGCCGGCATGGAGTTCCTCCGTGAGCGGGATGGATGCGTCCGCCCTCGTGCGGTGGGATCACGACGGCTGGATGGACGCTGCGCGATGGCGCGAGGAGAACGCGTATCTCCGAAGAGTGCCGCGTCGCGCGCAGGACGTCAACCCCTGCCGGATCGATGTTAATCGGCCAGTGGGACGAGGCGGGGGAGCCCGGCGTGGACGTATGTTTTTTGCATCACGGGGATGCGAATCCGGCGGGGCGCGTCGGGTGTTTCCGCACGTCCGCCGCGCGTTTGCGTGGGGCGTGCTCCGCGGGCGCGCGGGCGGCGGGATCATCTCCCTTGACGCGGCAAGAGCGATGTAGACACGTTGCGTTTCCATCCCCTCGCGGGGACCTTCCAACCTTCTCCCCCCAAGCAGGAGGTGCACATGGCGTCAGCGCCCAGTTTCACAACCGACCGCATCCGCAACGTGGTGGTGGTGGGCCACGGCGGCAGCGGCAAGACCACGCTGATCGACGCCTGCTGCCACACCTCGGGCGCCTCGCGCCGCCACGGCTCCAGCGCCGACGGCACCGCGCTCACCATGTTCACCCCCGAGGAGGTGTCGCACGGCATCTCCATGAACACCTCGGTGGCCTACGCCACCTGGAACGACGCCAAGATCAACTTCGTCGACACCCCCGGCTACCTGGACTTCCTGGGCGAGACCAAGGCCGGCATCCGCGTGGCCGACGGCGCGCTGATCTGCCTTGCCGGCCCCAGCGGCGTGGAGGTGGGCACCGAGCGCGTGTGGGAGCTGGTGCAGGAGCGGCATCTTCCCGCCATGCTCTTCGTGACCATGATGGACCGCCCGAACGCCGACTTCGAGCGCGTATACCAGGATGTGAAGGAGCACCTGACGGCCAAGGTCATCCCCGTCGAGGTGCCCATCGGCTCGGGCGAGGGGTTCAGGGGGATCGTGAACCTGTTCGCCGACAGGGCCTACTTCTTCAAGGGCGACGGGAGCAGCGACGAGTACGACGAGCGCGACATCCCGCCCGAGATGAAGGAGACCGCCGACCGCTACTACGCCGAGCTGATCGAGACCATCGCCGCGACGGACGACACGCTGCTGGAGCACTACCTGGAGGGCGACACCATCACCCGCGAGGAGGCGATCCACGCCCTGAAGCAGGCCATGCTCCGCGGCGAGCTGTACCCGCTGCTCTGCGGCGTGCCCACCGCCGAGTGGGGCACGCGCGCGCTGCTGCAGCGCCTGGTGGAGCTCATGCCCAGCCCGCAGGAGCGCCCCGCCGAGGAGGCGCAGGGGCGCACCGGGAACGTGATCGAGCTGCGCAACCTGAACAGCGACCCGTTCGCCGCGCTGGTGTTCAAGACCACCAGCGAGCCGCACGTGGGCGAGCTGTCGTTCTTCCGCATCTTCGGCGGGAGCGTGAAGAACGGCGGCGAGGTGCTGAACGCCAGCCACGACAAGGCCGAGAAGCTGGCCCACCTCTCCATCGCCCAGGGAAAGGAGCGGGTGGAGATCGACGAGCTGCGCGCCGGCGACATCGGCGTGGTGGCCAAGCTGCGCGACACGCACACCAACGACACGCTGAGCGCGCCCAGCCACCCGCTCACCCTGGCCGGCGTCGACTTCCCCGAGCCCGACATCGCCGTGGCGCTCGAGGCGGCCAACCGCAACGACGAGGACAAGCTCTCGGTGGGGCTGCACAAGCTGCACGAGGAGGACCCCTGCTTCGCGGCCGAATACAACGCCGAGCTGGGGCAGACCATCGCGCGCGGCCTGGGCGAGCTGCACCTGGAGGTGCAGATGGAGCGGCTGAAGCGGAAGAACGGGGTCGAAGTGGTCATCAAGGCGCCGCGCATCCCCTACCGCGAGACCATCCGCGCCGCGGCCGAGGGGCACGGGCGGCACAAGAAGCAGACCGGCGGCCGCGGCCAGTTCGGCGACGCGCACCTGCGCCTGAAGCCGCTGCAGCGCGGCGGCGGCTACAAGTTCACCGACTCCATCGTGGGCGGGGTCATTCCCGGCAAGTACATCCCCGCGGTCGACAAGGGGGTGCAGGAGGCGGCGCAGCGCGGCTTTCTGGCCGGCTTCCCCATGGTGGACTTCGAGGCCGAGGTGTACTTCGGCAGCTACCACTCGGTGGACAGCAGCGAGATGGCGTTCAAGATGGCCGGCATCCTGGCCTTCCACGCGGCCGCCGAGAAGGCGCAGCCGGTGATCCTGGAGCCGATCATGGAGGTGGAGGTGTTCAGCCCCGACGAGTACGTGGGCGACGTGATCGGCGACCTGAACCAGCGCCGCGGGCAGATCCTGGGGATGGAGCCGGCGGGGCGCAGCCAGAAGGTGCGCGCGCTGGTGCCGCAGGCCGAGCTGTACAAGTACAGCACCACGCTGCGCTCGCTCACGCAGGGACGCGCCACGCACACGCGCAAGTTCCACAGCTACCAGGACGTGCCGCAGCACGAGGTACCCAAGCTCATCGAGCACGTGAAGAAGGAGCGCGAGGAGCTCGCCGCCGCGAAGTAGTCATCGCCGCGGGTTGGACGCGAGAAACGAATCGGGGTGCCCGTCCGCGGGCACCCCGATTTTCGTGGGTGGAGATTGGATTCGCGCTCAGCTGCCGCCGTCCGGCTCGGCCTCGCCGTTCTCGCCAGGGATGGGGACGTCGAAGGGGTCTTTCAGCACCACCGTGCCGTTTTCGCTGAAGACCATCGGCACCCCAGCGGCGCGATGGCGGCGCACAGCATCCGCGAAGGCGCGGCCGACCGCGCGGTCGATTGCGCGGTGCTCGCGCATCAGACGGTTGATGTCCACCTCGGTGCGCTTCGGCATCTCACTCACCTCGCTCGTACGCAAGTACCTGCCGCTGCAAGGCACGGCGGATCGGTTCGGGGCGGCGGGTGCGGAATCGTAAACGCAGCCCGATGCCGGACACAACAGCGCGGACCCGAACCTGCAACGCTTCCGCCACCGCATGACACCGGGCGGAGGAGCGATGGCGCGACAGAAGCGGGGCACGGGGCGGACGTTCGTGGGGATCTCGGGGTGGACGTATCCCGGGTGGCGGCGCGTGTTCTACCCCGAGGGGCTGGCGCACCGCCGCGAGCTGGAGTACGCCAGCCGGAAGCTGGACTCCATCGAGATCAATGGCTCGTTCTACTCCCTGCAGCGCCCCACCAGCTACGCCAGGTGGTACGACGAGACGCCGCCCGGCTTCGTGTTCGCGGTGAAGGGAAGCCGTTTCATCACCCACATGCTCAAGCTGCGCAACGTGGAGACGGCGCTGCCGAACTTCTTCGCCTCGGGCGTGCTGCGGCTGCGCGAGAAGCTGGGCCCCATCCTCTGGCAGTTCCCCGAGCGGATGCCGGCGGACTTCGAGCGCTTCGCCCGCTTTCTCGAGGCGCTGCCGAAGACCTCCGGCCAGGCGGCGGAGATCGCCGAGCGGCACGACGGTCGCCTCGACGGCCGTGCGTGGACGGAGGCGGAGGCGGAGATTCCGCTGCGGCACGCCTTCGAGATTCGCCATCGGGAGTTTCTCGGCCCCGACTTCGTCGCCCTGCTGCGCGAGCACAACGCGGCGCTGGTGTTCGCCGACACCGCCGGGCGCTGGCCGTATGCGGAGGACGTGACCACGGACTTCGCGTACGTGCGCCTGCACGGCGCCGAGCAGCTGTACGCCAGCGGCTACACCGACGAGCAGCTGGACTGGTGGGCCGCGCGCATCCGCGAGTGGCGGCGCGGCTGCCAGCCCGCCGACGCCACCTGCGTCGCGGACCTCGCCCTCGACACCGCCGCCGGGCGCGACGTGTACGTCTACTTCGACAACGACGCCAAGGTCCACGCGCCCTTCGACGCCATCCGGCTGAAGGAGCGTCTGAGTGGTTGAGTTGCGAACGAAGAGCTTGCGCTATTTCGAGGTAGTCATAAATTTATGTACAACATTTCTGAGGACGCATGTACGAACGAGATCCGAGTTCCAAGCCGCGCCGCGTGCGTGAGGCGGCGGCGCGTTGGGAAACACTTCCTCGGGAGCAGGAGTGGGTGTCCGCTGCCGACTTCAAGGCCCAGTGCCTTCGCCTCATCGAGGCGGTGCGGCAGGGCCAGCGAGAAGTTGTCGTCACGCGCTACGGAAAGCCCGTGGCCAAGCTCGTCCCGTATCCAGACGAGACCATGTCCTTCATCGGCCATCTGAAAGGTACGGTCGTCTCCCACGGCGACATCGTCAGCCCAATCGGCGAGGAGTGGGAGGCAGACACCGATGCGTAGTCTTCCCGAGCCTCCGCTGCTGCTCGACACGCATGTGTGGATCTGGGCGATGACCGGGGCGGAGGGAGATCTCGGGCAGAACGCACGATCCGCCATGACCGCCGCAGCCCGGGCAGGGCGGGTGCTCGTCTCCGTCATCTCCGTCTGGGAGGTGGGGATGCTAGAGGCGAAAGGACGAATCCACTTCTCGCTGGAGGTGGGCGAATGGGTACGCCGCGCGCTCGCGGCGTCCGGAACCACGCTCGCGCCGCTGACACCCGAGGTCGCGCTCGACAGCTCGCGGCTTCCCGCGCCGCTGCATGGCGATCCGGCGGACCGCATCCTCATTGCCACCGCGCGGCGGACAGGAGCGACCCTGGTCACGCGCGACGCCAAGATCCTCGAATACGGAGAGCAGGGGATGCTTTCGGTGATCGATGCCGGCCGCTGACGCCGCGCGTGGCCGCACGGCGCTCGTGCTCGGCGCGACGGGGCTCGTGGGTGGGCACTGCGTGGACCTGCTGCTGGCCGACCCGGCGTGGGAGCGGGTGACGACGATCGGGCGGCGCAGTATCGATCGCGAGCATCCGAAGTTGGTGCAGCGGCTGGCCGACCTGGGGCGGCTGGAGGAGGAGGCGGGAGATGCGTTCGCGGTGGACGACGTGTTCTGCTGCCTGGGCACGACCATCCGCAAGGCCGGCTCGCGCGAGGCGTTCATGCGCGTGGACCACGACTACCCGGTCGCCGCGGCCACGCTGGCCAGCCGGCGCGGCGCGCGCCGCTTCTTCCTGGTCTCCTCGCTGGGCGCGGACGCCGGGTCGCGCGTGTTCTACAACCGCGTGAAGGGCGAGGTGGAGCGCGACGTGGCCGCGGTGCCGTTCGAGGGGGTGGCGCTGGTGCGCCCGTCGCTGATGCTGGGCCCGCGCATCGAGCGCCGCATCGGAGAAAGGGTCGCGCAGGTGGTGATGCCGCTCTTCTCGCCGGTGATGCGGGGACCGCTGCGAAAGTACCGCGCCATCGACGCGCTGGCCGTCGCCCGCGCGATGGTGCGGCTGGCGCGCGCGAGCTTCACCGGCGTGCGCATCGTCGAATCCGACGAGCTCCAGCGGCTGGGCGGCTGAACCCCTTCGCATCTCCATCTACCGAAAAAGAAACGGATCTCACGCGGAGACGCGGAGACGCAGAGAACGCACCCCGGCGATGAGTTCTCTGCGTCTCCGCGTCTCCGCGTGAGATAACAGCAGCATCCGGATCGCGAGCGGCAGTGGACGGATTCGCGACGGTTTCTTGACACGCGGAAACACACCTTCGATTCTTCGCCCCACACAAAATCTCCCGACCGACCCCACTCTCCAGGAGAGCCGATGCCGAGAGCGTTCCGCGCGGCGGCCGTCACGGTACTGCTGGCCGCGTCCGGCCTGCACGCGCAAGTCCGCCTCACCACCCCGCAGGAGCAGTTCGGCCACGCCATCGGCGCCGACTACCAGCTCCCCAACTACACGCAGCTGGTGGCGTACTGGCAGAAGCTGGCGCAGCAGAGCGACCGCATGAAGCTGGTGGACATCGGCCGTACCGCCGAGGGGCGCACGCAGTACATGGCCATCGTCAGCAGCCCGCAGAACCTGCGCAATGCCGAGCACTACCGGCAGATCGCCGAGCGGCTGGCGCACGCGCGCGGCGTGGACTCGCTGGAGGCGCGGCGGCTGGCGCAGGAGGGGAAGGCGATCGTGTGGATCGACGGCGGGCTGCACGCCAGCGAGGTGCTGGGCGCGCAGCAGCTGATGGAAACGCTCTGGCAGCTCGTCTCGCGCAACGACCCCGAGACGACAAGGATCCTGAACGACTGTATCGTCCTGTTCGTGCACGCCAATCCCGACGGGATGGAGCTGGTCTCCAACTGGTACATGCGCGACACCGATCCGCAGAAGCGCACGCTGAACTATCTTCCCCGCCTGTACCAGAAGTACATCGGCCACGACAACAACCGGGACTTCTACGCCTCCACGCAGCCGGAGACGGAGAACATGAACCGGGTGATGTACACGCAGTGGTTCCCGCAGATCGTCTACAACCACCACCAGACGGGGCCCACGGGAACGGTGATGTTCGCGCCGCCCTTCCGCGACCCGTTCAACTACCTGTACGACCCGCTGGTCCCCGTGGAGATCGACCTGGTGGGCGCGGCCATGCACTCGCGCTTCGAGGCCGAGGGGAAGCCGGGGGTGACGATGCGGAAGGGGTCCAGCTACTCCACCTGGTGGAACGGCGGGCTGCGGACCACGGCGTACTTCCACAACATGATCGGGCTGCTGACCGAGACCATCGGCAACCCCACGCCGATGGACATCCCCTTCGTGGTCGGCCAGCAGCTCCCGCGCGCCGACCTGCCGATGCCCATCGAGCCGCAGCGCTGGCACTTCCGGCAGTCGATCGACTACTCGGTGACGGCGAACTACGCGGTGCTCGACGTGGCCAGCCGCTACCGCGAGACCTTCCTCTACCGCATCTGGCGGATGGGGGCGAACTCGATCGACCGCGGCAGCCGCGACAACTGGACGACGTACCCCGCGCGGCTGGACGCCATCGCCGACAGCATCCGCGCGCGCCGCGGCAACCCGGGCGCCAACGCGGTGATGGTGCCCGGCGGCCAGTTCCAGGGCGCGCCCAACCCGCAGGAGTCCGCCCGGCTGCTGGCCATGCTGCGCCGGCCGGAGCTGCGCGACCCGCGCGGTTACGTGATCCCCGCCGACCAGGCGGACTTCCCCACGGCCACCAAGCTGGTCGACGCGCTGCTGGAGAACGGAATCGAGGTGATGCGGGCGACCTCGTCCTTCACCCTCGCGGGGAAGACGTATCCCCGGGGCTCGTACGTGATCCGTGCGGACCAGCCCTTCCGGCCGCACCTGCTGGACATGTTCGAGCCGCAGGACCATCCGAACGACTTCCTGTATCCCGGCGGCCCGCCCATCCCCCCGTACGACGTGGCGGGGTGGACGCTGGCGTACCAGATGAACGTGAAGTTCGACCGCATCCTGGACGGCTTCACCGGCCCGTTCGAGCGCGTGCAGGGCTTCGACGCGCCGGTGCCGCCCGCGGAGGTCCCCCAGCCGCGCTACAACCCGGAGGGCTACGTCCTTTCCCCCACGCAGAACGACGCGTTCACCGCGGTGAACCGCCTGCTCGCGGCCGGCGTCCCGGTGAGCCGCATCGAGGCCGAGGGGCCGGGGAACGGCCTTCACGCGGGCGACTTCTACGTCCCGGCGCACGGGCGCGCGGTGCTGGACAGCATCGACGCGATGGCGCGCGGCCTGGGCGTGCACTTCCAGCCGGTGTCGCACGCGCCGCGGGGGATGCGCCCGCTCCGGCGGCTGCGCGTGGGGCTGTGGGACCGCTACGGCGGGTCCATGCCCAGCGGGTGGACGCGCTGGATCTTCGAGCAGTTCCGCTTCCCCTACCAGCTGGTGTACGCGCCCGAGCTGGACGCGGGGAACCTGAACGCGAAGTACGACGTGCTGGTGTTCGTGGACGGCGGCATCCCGGCGGCCGACCGGCAGGGCGGCGGGGGCGGGGGATTCGGGGGGATGCCGGATCCGGCGACGGTTCCCGCGGAGTTCCGCAACCAGATCGGCAGCGTGACGGTGGCGCGGACGGTGCCGCAGCTGCGCGCCTTCCTGGAGAACGGGGGGACGGTCGTCACCATCGGCGGATCGACGGCGCTGGCGCGGCACCTGGGGCTGCCGGTGTACGACGCGCTGGTGGAGCGCGCGGCCGACGGCACCGAGCATCACCTGCCGAACGAGAAGTTCTACATCCCCGGCTCCATCCTGCGCGTCGCGGTCGACCCGTCGCAGCCCGCCGCGTGGGGGATGGACGACCACGCCGACGTGATGTTCGACGAGAGCCCGGTGATGCGCCTGGGCGACGACGCGGCGGCGAGGGGGGTGCGCCGCATCGCCTGGTTCGACAGCGAGCGGCCGCTGCGCAGCGGGTGGGCGTGGGGACAGCAGTACCTGAACGGCAACGTGGCCGCCGCCGAGGCGGACGTGGGCCGCGGGCGGCTGTACCTGTTCGGCCCGGAGATCGCCTTCCGGGGCCAGCCGCACGGCACCTTCAAGCTCCTCTTCAACTCCCTCTACTCCGCCGCCGAGACGCGCTGACCAAGGGCGGGGGATGAAAGACGAGGGGCACGCGGCGACATTCGCCGCGTGCCCCTCGTCTCTTGATCATCATCGGGAGAGGGTTCGGCTCGCCCCACGGGTCTTTCACGGCCACTCGCACACCCCGATCGCGCGCCCGACCGGCTTCATCCACTCCCGGCTGGCCGGGTCGCGCTCGTGGAAGCGCGTGGTGCTGAGCAGCAGCTTGTACTCGCGCGAGGAGAGCGGGAGCTGGTCGAAGCCATGTTCGGCGTCCGGAAGAAAGGAGTAAAGGGCGGGGCGATGCAGATCCACTCACAGGAGTTGGTTGGCCGCGCGAGAAGCGTTTTCCCTCGGAGACGAAGTTGTCGGAAATGGAGTGGCTCAGGCTGAAGCTCCACGTTATCCTACGGACTCCTCCGTCCCACCCGCCGCGCTTCCGCGGCGCCTTTCATCGGATCACCACCGGAGAGGTTCATGAGCACGGATTGCATTACGAAGGGCAGCGACGGCTTCTACCATCCCGCCAGCGAGGACGAGCTGGTGTGCCTGGTGAAGCAGGCGTACCACGAAGGGCGCGAGCTGCGCGTGCGCGGCGCGGCGCATTCGGTGTCGCACGCCATCTACACCGACCCGCTGGGCACCCTCCGCAACCACGTGGAGCAGCAGACCCCGCCGCCGGGCGACAACCTGAACGTGATGCTGGACCGCTACATCGGCTTCCGCGTGGTCGACCGCGAGCGGCGGCTGGTGGAGTGCGACGCGGGGATCCACCTGGGGCGCGACCCGTCGGACCCCACCGGCACCTCCACGCAGGAGAACAGCCTGCTCTACCAGCTCTGGAAGGACTACGGCTGGACGCTGGGCGACACCGGCGGCATCAGCCACCAGACGGTGAGCGGCTTCACGGCCACCGGCTCGTCGGGCGGCTCGCTGCAGTTCTCCGCCAACGAGAACCTGTACGGCTTCCGCATGATCGACGGCACCGGCCAGGTCTACGAGGCCAGCCGCGACAGCGACCCCGACCTGTTCTGGGCGATGAGCCCCAACCTGGGGCTGCTGGGCGTGGTGTCGAAGATGACGCTGCAGTGCGAGGAGACGTTCAACATCAGCGGGCAGGAGGCCATCACCACCATCGACGACTGCGCGGTGGACCTGTTCGGCAAAGGCGACGGGCGGCCGACGCTGGAGCGGTTCCTGAAGGAGGTGGAGTACACACGGCTGGAGTGGTGGCCGCAGCGCGGCGGCGAGCGCATCCTGGTGTGGCAGGCGCAGCGGATGCGGCCGCAGCTGGGCTTCATCCCCGCGCGCTACGAGGAGTTCACCAACCGCCCCGCGGCCGCCGAGCTCGGCATCTCCATCTTCTACACCATCATCGGCAACCTGGACGACCTGTCGCGCGCCAAGGTCCTGCTGAAGCCCACGTGGGCGGAGCTGGGCGAGGCGCTGTCGCTGGTCGTGGAGGCGTTGCACCTTCCCGAGTGGGTGGCCAGGGCGGCGACCGCGGCGGCCGCGCTGGGGGTGGACGCGTTCATCGACGTGCTGATGCCCTTCGCGCACGAGATCAAGAGGAAGCTGCCGGACATCTTTCCCAAGGTGCTGGAGATCTTCGAGCCGCTGGACAGCACCAGGAAGGGAATGCAGAAGGGTGAGCCGCAGAGCTTCCGCGACTGGGCGTGGCAGGGGCTGCCGATGGACAACCAGGCCAGCGACGTGCTGGTGCCCACCGAGTTCACGGAGATGTGGCTTCCGGTGCAGCACGCCACGCGGGTGATGCAGCTGCTGAACGGCTACTTCACCGCCCCCGCGGGCGGCGACGAGGCGCTGGCGCGCACGGGCACGTACGCGTGGGAGCTGTACGGCGCCGAGCCCACGAAATTCTGGATGAACTGCTCGCACAGCGACGGCGCCGACGAGTGGAAGGACGGGGTGTTCCGCGTGGACATCTACTGGTTCGCCAACAACCCGGGCGACCCGGCCGAGACCTTCTACCCGCAGTTCTGGCAGCTGCTGCGCGACAACGGCATCCCCTTCCGCCTGCACTGGGGCAAGTTCCAGCCGGTGTACGCCGCCGGCGACCGCGGCTGGGTGGACTTCTTCCGCGCGCAGTTCCCGCGCTGGGACGACTTCCTGGCGCTGCGGGCGAAAAAGGACCCCAACAACATCTTCCTGAACGAGTACTGGCGCGCCCGCTTCGGGCTGTGGGACGCGCCGCGCCCGCGGCCGGTGCCCGAGGCCGTCTCGTTCACGGGGGCCGGCGAGGCGGGCCGGCCGGCTTGACGCGGGGGTGATTGCATGGGCGCGGGCGCGCGGCATACGTTACGTGCCCGCGCCTTCGCTTTCCATCCAGCCTTCCGACCCGGACCGACGATGAAATTCTTCCGCACCACGATCGTGGCGCTGCTCGCGGCGATGCTGGCGGGCACCGCCGCCGCGCAGCAGCCGGGCGAAACCACGGTGATCCTGGTCCGCCACGCCGAGAAGGCCGCCCCCGCCAGCGCGATGGACGGCGATCCGGCGCTCTCTCCCGCGGGCGAACAGCGCGCGCGGGACCTGGAAGCGCTCCTGCGCGGCCGCCACGTCGATGCGATCGTCACCACGCAGTTCAAGCGCACGCGGATGACCGCGCAGCCGCTCGCCGACTCGCTGCACCTGGTGCCCGAGGTGGTGCAGGCCGGCGCTCCGGACCACGTGGCCGCGGTGGCCGAGCTCATCCGCACGCGGCACGCGGGGCAGACGGTGCTCGTGGTCGGCCACAGCAACACGGTGACCGCGATCATCGCCGCACTGGGCGGGCCGGCGCTCGGCGACCTCTGCGACAGCGCGTACGGCAACCTCTTCACGCTCGTCATCCCCGCCTCGGGCGCGCCGCGGCTGAACCACGCCCACTACGGCGCCGCCGATCCCCCCGCCGCCGGCTGCGAGAACGGCATCCAGTCCGCCCACCCGCCGCATCCCTGATCGCCTCGAACCGGGGAAAAGCAGGGATCACGCAGAACGTGAAATCACTCTTCCAGGTCGGTAGCAAAGTCGTTGTCGACTTTCATCGTCGCTCGCCCGCTACATTCTTGATCTCACGCGGAGACGCGGAGACGCGGAGGATTCGTCACGACACGAAGTTCTCCGCGACTCCGCGTCTTTCGCGTGAGAAATCACCGTTGGGGAGACGCGGAGATCGAGGAGATCGCACTGAGTTCACCGGGTAGCGAGGATCGCTTCTGCCGAATCGACAAAACTTCTGGCTACTTACTTTGCGGGTTGGGATGAGGACACGGCGCCGGTCAGCCGAGGTGCCGTTGTCTGTACGCACTCACGCACTCACGCACCTCCGTCAGGCGTTCCCCCACACGCCCGTCCTCCGCCTCCCCACAGACGGTCCGGCCGCGCCCGGCGTAGATTCCCGCGCGCGCAAAGCCCGCCGCTGTGCCACGCGCGGCCCTGTGATTGCGTGGCGCGGGCCGGGACTGGCGGCCCACGGGCGCGGATTGTAGAATGCCCGGCTTCCGACGACCCGTCCCCCTCCGCCGTCCGTTTCCGGGCGCCCGAGTGGGGGCGGGCCGGACGCGTGCGCCGAAGACGAACGCCGAGAAACGACCGCCGATGAAGTCACGAGCGACCCTCGCCGGACCCCCCCGGGCAGCCGCCGCGCCCCCGCGCCCCTGGCGCGGCGCCTGGACGGCCGCGGTCCCGCTGCTGCTGGCCGGCTGCGGCGAAGACCACCTGCGCAAGTACCCGCAGACGACCTTCCACCCCACCACCGAGTTCGCCCGCATCTCCGACTGGCTGTTCATGCTGTCGCTGTACCTGGGCGTGGCGGTGGGGATCGCGGTGCTGGGCATCCTGGCGTACTTCCTGTGGAAGTTCCGCTACCGGCCCGGCGCGCCCGAGCCCAAGCAGATCCACGGGAACACGCGCCTGGAGGTGGCGTGGACGCTGATCCCGGCCATCATCCTGGCCGTGATCGCCATCCCCACGGTGAAGGCCATCTTCGACACACAGCCGGACCCCAGCACGCTGAAGGACGCCGTCACCATCGAGGTGATCGGCAAGCAGTGGTGGTGGGAGTTCCGCTACCCGCAGCCCAACGGCGACACCGTGATCACCGCGAACGAGATCCACGTTCCGGTGGGGCGCACGGTGCACCTGATCCTGAAGACCGACAACGTGCTGCACTCGTTCTGGGTGCCGCAGATGGGCGGCAAGCGCGACCTGATCACCAACCGCGTGAACCACCTGGTGTTCAAGCCCGAGGAAGCCGGCGTGTACTTCGGGCAGTGCGCCGAGTTCTGCGGCACCAGCCACTCGCTGATGCGCATGCGCATGGTGGCGCACGCGGGCGACGGCTACCAGCAGTGGCTGACGAACGAGAGCCATCCCGCGGTGGAGCCGGCGGCGGGCGACAGCGCGGTGCAGCTGGGCAAGCAGCTGGTGACCACCGGCGCCTGCGCCGGGTGCCACTACATCGAGGGCACGCCCATGGCCGCGCACATCGGGCCGGCGCTCACGCACTTCGGGCGCCGCCGCACGCTGGCCGCGGGGATCCTGGACAACAACGCCGAGAACCTCCACCGCTGGCTGGCCAACCCGCCGGAGGTGAAGCCGGGCTCCAAGATGCCCAACCTGAACCTGACGGACCAGCAGATCACCTACATCACCGCCTACCTGCAGTCGCTGCAGTAGGCCGCGGATAGCAGACGGCGAGCACCAGCGCGGCGGGGAGAGATCCGCCCGCGGACCCAGTCCGGCGTGGCCGGGGGAACCCACCCCCGGCGGCGCCCGAACCCGATGGAGCAGGAATGGCATCGACAGCAACGGTGGCCGCGCCCCACGCCCCGGCCGTGCACCACAAGGAGCCCACCGGGCTCTGGAGCTGGATCACGACCGTGGACCACAAGCGGATCGGGATCATGTACGGCGTCACCGCGTTCCTCTGGTTCCTGATCGCGGGGGTCGAGGCGCTGATGATCCGGGTGCAGCTCTTCGTGCCCAACAACCACTTCGTGAGCGCCGAGACGTACAACTCGCTGTTCACGATGCACGCGCTGACCATGATCTTCGGCGCGCTGATGCCGCTCACGGCCGCGTTCTTCAACTTCATCGTGCCGCTGCAGATCGGCGCGCGCGACGTGGCCTTCCCGCGGCTGAACGCGCTGAGCTACTGGCTGTTCCTGTTCGGCTCGCTCTTCCTGAACTTCGGGTGGCTGCTGAAGGCGGCGCCGGACTCGGGGTGGTTCGCGTACGCGCCCATCACCACCATGGCGTACTCGCCCGGGATGCACATGGACTTCTACGTCCTGGGCCTGCAGGTGCTGGGGCTGTCGTCCATCATCGCGTCGCTGAACTTCATCATCACGATCATCAACCTGCGCGCGCCGGGAATGCGGCTGATGCGCATGCCGATCTTCACCTGGATGACGTTGATCACCTCGGTGCTGATCGTGACGGCCATGGCTGTGTTCACCATCGCCGTGACCGAGCTGATGTTCGACCGGCTGTTCGGCACCAACTTCTTCAACACCGTGAGCGAGGGCGCCGACCCGCTCCTCTGGCAGCACCTGTTCTGGATGTTCGGCCACCCCGAGGTGTACATCCTCATCATCCCCATCATGGGAATGATCAGCGAGGTGCTTCCCACCTTCAGCCGCAAGCCGCTGTTCGGCTACAACGTGATGGTGTTCAGCGGGGTGCTGATCGGGTGGCTGGGGTGGGGCGTGTGGAGCCACCACATGTTCGCCACCGGGATGGGGCCCATCGCCGACAGCTTCTTCTCGCTGTCGACCATGCTCATCGCCATTCCCACCGGCATCAAGATCTTCAACTGGCTGGGCACGCTGTACGGCGGCAGCATCCGCTTCACCACCGCGCTGCTCTTCTCGGTGGCGTTCATCGCCATGTTCACCATCGGCGGGATCAGCGGGGTGATGCACTCGTCGGCGCCCAGCGACCTGCAGCAGAGCGACACCTACTTCATCGTGGCCCACATCCACTACGTGTTCTTCGGGGGCACGGTGCTGGGGCTGTGGTCGGCGCTGTACTACTGGTATCCCAAGGTGTTCGGGCGGCTGCTGGACGAGCGGCTGGGCCAGTTCCACTTCTGGGGCACGCTCATCGGGATGAACCTGACCTTCTTCCCCATGCACTTCGTGGGGATGTTCGGGATGCCACGCCGCACCTGGACGTACGGGCCGGAGCAGGGCTTCACCGCGTACAACCAGCTGGAGACGATCGGCGCCTTCATCATCGCCCTGGCCACGCTGGCGTTCGCGGTGAACCTGTTCACGGCGTGGAAGCGCGGCCGCATCGCCGGGCCCAACCCGTGGGGCGCGGCCACGCTGGAGTGGAGCATCCCGTCGCCGCCGCCGGCGTACAACTTCCGCGAGATCCCCGTGGTGCACTCGCGCATGCCGCTGTGGGAGGACGACCCCACCAAGCAGGGCGGAATCCCGCACGGGCGGGTGGAGGAGGAGACCGACGAGGTGACCATCGCCGGCCGGCAGGTGGCCGCGGTGCGCGACGTGCGCGACGAGAACAAGATGAGCGCGCACGACCTGGGCATTCACCTGCCGCCGCCGTCGTTCTGGCCCATCGTGCTGGCGGCGGGGATCAGCGCCATCTTCATCGGGCTGATCTTCCGGCAGGTGCCCGACACCTCGCCGTGGCACAACGCCTGGTACCTGATGTTCGCCGGCGTGGCCACGACCATGCTCTCGATCTACGCCTGGGCGTTCGAGCCGGGACACTGAGATCAGGGGACAGGGGACAGGGGACAGGGACGGCAAGGTTGTCCCTCCCCATCGTCCCCGCGGTCCCTGTACCCTGTAACCTGTACCCTTCGTGGTCATGGATTCTTCGCACGCGCTCGGCGCGCACGCCGCCAGCCCGGCGCACATCGACACCAGCACCGGGCTGGACAGCCGGAAGATGGCCTTCTGGACCTTCATCGGGTCCGAGTGCCTTCTCTTCGGCTCGCTGATCGCCACCTACATGGCGTACAAGGGGCGCAGCATCCACCCCCCGTACCCGCACGACGTGGTCATCAACGGGAAGGCCTACGAGGGGATCCTGAACATCCCGTTGACCTCGTTCAGCACCTTCGTCCTGCTGATGAGCTCCGTCTGCATGGTGGTGGCGCTGTACTACGTGCAGCGCGGCGAGCGGGGGAAGGGCACGCTGTGGCTGCTGATGACGGCGCTGGGCGGCTCGATCTTCCTGGGGTGCCAGGTCTACGAGTTCACCAACTTCTACCACGAGGGGCTCACACTGAAGAGCAACCTCTTCGGCAGCACCTTCTTCGTGCTCACCGGCTTCCACGGCGCGCACGTGACGGTGGGGGTCATCTACCTGATCACGCTGGCCACCATGTCGGCGCGCGGGCGGCTGGGCCCCGAGCGGGCGCTGAACGTGGAGATCGCGGGCCTGTACTGGCACTTCGTGGACGTGATCTGGATCGTGATCTTCCCCCTGGTCTACCTCATTCGCTGAGCGGCGAGATGACGAGCGAAACGCGCGAGATCGTGCACGACCAGCACTCGCACCCCGGGCTGGGCTTCTACATGGTGATCGGGGGCATCCTGATCGGCTTCACCGTGCTGGAGATCCTGGGGTACATCGGCGAGACGAAGCACATGTACTCGTCGGGGACCGCGGCGGCCATCATCCTGGTGCTGAGCGCGGTGAAGTTCTTCAGCGTGGTCGCGTACTACATGCACCTGAAGTTCGACAACAAGCTCTTCACCGGGATCTTCGTGTTCCCCGCGGTGCTGGGCACGCTGGTGATCGGTGGGATGATCCTGCTCTTCCACGTCGTCCACGGCGAGGCCACGCAGATCCACGGCGAGTTCGAGCTGAACGCGCAGAAGCCCACCGGGGTGGCGGCTCCCGCGGCGCACTGAGCGGAACCGCGGCGGGCCGGGGGTACTGGGGACGGGGGACGGCCTGCCGGCATGATTGGCGGGCGGTCCCCCGTCCGGTTCTTCCGGGCCCGCGCCGGGCGAATGAATTCGCGGCAGCAGGGCACAAGTCCGCCTTCGCGGACTCGGGCCTCGGCTTCCGGGCGGATGGCCGAACTCAGTGCCGGCCGAGGTGGAGCTGGCCTGTCGCACGAATGCCGGGGCGCAGTCCCGCAGGGACTTGGTGCTGTTGTTGCCGCGAATTCATTCGCCTTTCCCAGCCGGCTGGTCAGATGACTTCCCGGCCCGGGTAGCAGCGAAGCAACATCCTGAAGGAGCAGTCGATCCGATGCACGCCGTTTCCACCCTGGCCCTGCTGCACGCGCAGTCGTTCGACTGGCGGGTGTGGAAGCTGTACCCGAGCTTCATGGTGGGGTGGCTGCTGTTCGCGGCGCTCTACTTTCTCTGCATCGGGCCGCTGCGGCGGCGCTTCGAGGGGGCGGTGCCCGCCACGCCGCGGCAGGTGGCCAGCTTCTCCTTCGCGCTGGCGATGATGCTGCTGTCGCTGCAGGGGCCGCTGCACGAGATCTCCGACTACTATCTGTTCAGCGCGCACATGGTGCAGCACCTGGTGCTGATCCTGGCCATGCCGCCCTTCCTGCTGGCCGGCATCCCGGACTGGATGCTGCGGCCGGCGCTGAAGGTGAAGCCCATCCGCGTGTTCGCCCGTGCCATCACGCTGCCGCTGATCGCGTTCTCGCTGAACAACGTCATCTTCCTGGCCTGGCACTTTCCCGGGCCGTACGACCTGATGATGCGGCAGCACAACGTGCACATCGCCATGCACCTGATGATCATGGTCACGGGGACGATCATGTGGTGGCCGGTGATGAGCCCGCTGAAGGAGCTGCCCCGGATCGCCGCGCCGCTGCAGATGGTCTACCTCTTCCTGGTCGGCATCCCGATGATGATCTCGGCGGCGCTGATCACCTTCTCGGGGACGGCGCTGTACCAGTGGTACGTGCAGGCGCCGCGCATCTTCGGCATCAGCGCGCTGGACGACCAGCGCCTGGGCGGGGTGATCATGTGGGTGCCGGGAGGGCTGGTGCTGTGGATCGCCATCACCGCCGTGTACTTCCGCTGGACGCAGCGCGAGGTGGCCGAGGACGAGCAGGGCGTGCGCATCCGCCCGCCCGTGAGCCGCGCCGGGATGATCGTCCCCCCGCCGTATCCGAATCCCTGACGGCCGACGAAATCACGATCGCACGACGGACGACGACGTCATCCTGAGCCCGGCCATTCCGCACCTGGTCAGACGCCACACCGACGTCATTCTGAGTCGGACACCGCGCTTCGCGCGACCACGATGGATGAAAGGGAGGCGTCCTCCAGAGCGGAACCGGCTGCCGGGCCCAACAGCCTCGCGCAGTTTGCGAGGCTTCCCGTAGTTGTTGCTGCGACGCTGCGACTTCAGTCGCCGGTGGGGGCCAGGCCGCGAACTTTCTGTTCGGACCGGGCACGACGAAATCTGCCTCCACGCCGAAGCCGGCAGGCCGAAGGATCCATAGCCGGCGCCGCATGTCAACGCCGGGTGAAAGTCTGACACTTCTGGCGGCCGAAAATCTGACAGCCGGGAGTGGGTGACGAGCCCGAGTCGTCGCGTCGAAATCAGAGGGTGGAGGTGCTCGCGGTGGGAGTCGGGGCGG
>Ga0326721_10000174_pt1 | contig 25285 bp, 20 predicted proteins | sample SGPome_FD_203951 | JGI IMG/M metagenome (GOLD analysis project Ga0326721, IMG submission 203951) | Soil microbial communities from Southern Great Plains, Lamont, Oklahoma, United States - SGP_1_2016 | ecosystem: Engineered > Artificial ecosystem > Soil microcosm > Unclassified | place: USA...
CGTGACCGTTTCATGCTCGCCGGAACGCAGGCTGTTCACGCCTTCGCGCAAAGCCTGAACGCTCGGCCCCGCATAGCGCATGAACGCCACACCGGCTTCGGTCAGCGCCGCGCCGGTCTTGCTGCGCACGAACAGCGTCGTTTCCAGCAGGGTTTCCAGTTCCTTGAGCGTCTTGGAAAGCGCTGGCTGGCTGATCGACAACACATCGCAGGCCCGCGCCAGACTGCCCTGGCGCGCCACTTCGAGAAAGCACACCAGATGGCGAAACTTGATTCGGGTATCGATATTCAATGCGTGTCTTGCCCTGGGAGAAAGATGATCCGTTACGTGCTCAGAAAGGACGCCACCTGGGGCGCATCGAAAGGCCAGTCCAGCTCTTCGCCGGTGTCAACGCGACGCAGCACCGGTATTCTCAGCTCATAACGTTCGAACAGCCACTCATCCTCGCAGATGTCGCGTCGCTCAACCAGCAAACCGCACTCATCCACGAACGGCAGCAATACGGCTTGCGCGATATCGCACAAATGACAACCCAGGGTGCCGAACAGTTGGCATTCAGGAAGCATCGAATCCTCCTCGTAAAGAGCGTGACCTGCCGAAACATTCTAGGCCCGGTCCTGGATCGCGTCGAGGCGACCGACAGCCGTATCGGTGCTACAACGGTTCAGCGGGAGCCCGCCAATCCGGCTGTTTGAACGCGCGCTCGGAGCCGGAAATCTTGACCGATATACGGTCCAGCAGTCGTTCGGCGTTGTACTTGGTGGTCGTGCTGCTGATGGCGATGAACAACAGACCGACAAGAACGGCGGATGAAGGAATCCGCCTGGTCGCATGCTGCTCGAGGCCAAGGAGAAACAGGCAGGCCGCCGTTGAACCCAGCAGCGCCCCCGCCACCGCCTCGGCGAGCGGATGAATGAAAGGCGCGACGCAAAAGACGCTGTACAGCCAGCCCAGCAGCAGTCCGGTCAGGGCACCGGGCCAGCGAAGACGCTGATCGTACTGTCGCGCCAGAAGACTCAGGGCGACGGTCAGAATCAGGCAGGTATTCATGGCATGCCCGCTGAGTACATATATCCCCAGACTCTCGATCGCCACCCCCCAGCCCTTGAACAGCACTTTGCTGATCACCACCATCGAGTAGGCTACAAAGAGCGTCGCCATCCACAACAAGGCGGAACGCTTCGAGCGGGCGGTCCATAGCCAGGCAGCGATCACCAGTGCTGCGGGCAGCATGACCGTAATCCCGCCATAAGGGGTAAACAGCTGTGGGCCCATCCGCAAGTCTCCTCGATCCGGCCGTCCATTCAACGACGTATCTCAGCAGAGCCCTGCCGCTGGGCGCCATGTAAAAATTTCTATGCACCCACCTTCGCCGCGCCAGTTCTAAAGCGCCGTTTACCAAACGCGTTGGCGCGATCCAGCACCGGCTTCTCGAAACAGCGATAACCAACCCAGCCGTAGCACAGGGTGGCCGCCACCATCAGTGTTGCGAAGAACAGGTTGTCCAGATAGCTCTCGGGCCATGCACCCACCCCACTCCAGACACGCCCGATCACCCCCAGCACCAGCAGATGAGACAGGTAGATGGTGTAGGACATGTCGCCCACGACCACCAGCGGCGTCGGCACGAAGATCTTTTGTCGTCTCTCCAGCAGCGCCAGGGTCAGCACCAGCAGACCGAACGTGCCGCCCACCATCAGCATGCGCAGCAAACCCTGACTGTCGTAGAGCCTATAGGTCGCAATCAACGGAACACCTGCCAGCAAGGCAACAGCCAGCACCCCCCAGACAGCAGCCGTCGGCAGGCGCGCGCTGTGACGGCTGTAGAAGAACAGCGCCAGCGCCACACCGATGATGAATTCCAGCGAATAGGGATGCAGGATGATCTTCAACGCCGACGACTGATCCTGCCAGTCCTGCAGGAGGTTGAACGCCACGATGATCAACGCCCAGCCCGCCATCAGCCACGGCAGATGACGCTCCTTGAACAGCAACAGACCGGTAAACACCAGGTAGAACCACAGTTCGAACAGCAGCGACCAGGCGACCATCACCAGCAGCACCTTGTCGTTGGGCAACAACAGGAACGACATCAGCAGGTTCGACGAGCCATGACCGCTGTTGACCAGACCCGGCTGCACCAGAAAGACCCCGAGCGTGATGAAGAAATACAGCCAGTAGGTTGGATAGATCCGCGACACCCGGTTGAACAGAAAGCGCTGAGCCTCAACGCCACTCTGGAACCGGCCACGACTGACGATCACCATCACGAAGCCGCTGATGACAAAAAACAGGTCGACACCGAGCTGAAAGAAATCCAGCGAAGGTGGCAGCAAGGTATCGCCACCGGAAAACCGCGCCTCGATCGGCATCATGTGAAACAGCACCACACCCAGAACGGCCAGGCCCCTCAATCCTTGCAGCGAGTACAACCGCTCCATGCCCCTCTCCAATCACTGACCGACGCTGCGCCGGTACTTCCAGAACGACCCCGAACGAGTCGGGTCTTGTCAAACGCTGCACGGGCAAGCGGATACGCACGTTTTTCCTGTAGGTCCGGTGTTTGCTGCGCGACAGCGCTGTGTCAAAGACATAGAGGCATCTACCACAGTTCGTTGCGTCCTGCACAACGAGCATAGCCAAACGCAGCCATTATGAAACACCTGCGCGAGCCTCCCGTTTTTTTCTCGCGGCTTGCGCTTATGGAGTAAGGTTGTCCACCGGTAATCTGCCGATGCGCCGATCTGGCGCAAATGCCTGTACGCCACGCACCAGCACAAGGCGAAAGCCGCGTCGCCACGCGATGTGCGTCGACGCAGCAATTGAAGTGAACCTTCGCCAATTCCCTGTACTCGAAACATCCATACGCCACCAAACGGAGAAAACCATGCCTCGCCAAACCGCACAGAATGCTCAGGAAATCTTGATGGCAGACTTTCAGGTCCTGGTCGCCGACACCGAGAAGCTGCTGGCACACACGGCAACCCTCGCTGGTGATCAGGCAGATGAACTGCGTGCCCAGATTCAGGAAAGCCTGCTGCGTGCCAAAGAGACGCTCAAGCAGACTGAAGAATCCCTGCGCGAGCGTGGCGAAGCAGCAATCGTCGCAACCGAAGAATACGTACAGAACAATCCATGGCAATCGGTCGGCCTGGCCGCCGGTGCCGGTTTCCTGATCGGCCTGCTGGCCACAAGGCGCTAATACCATGACTTTGGGAACGGAATCAGGTCCGCTCCACGCGGACCACGGCTCTTCACCGCGGCGCCTGGGTGCCGCTTTTCTGGGCTTGCTGCACAGCCATGTCGAGCTGTTCGGCATCGAATTGCAGGAGCAGAAGGCGCGTACTGTCAGTCTTTTGCTGTTCGCGGGTCTGGCACTGGTGTTCGGTCTGCTGCTGCTCACCGGGCTGTCGGCACTGCTGCTGATTGTGTTGTGGGACAGTTACAGGCTGGCCGGCATCATCGGCCTGTGCACGTTCTACTTTCTGGCTGCGGTGTTCTGTGGACTTCGCTTGAAGGCTGCCATCTTCGACGAATCCTCGCCGTTCCATGCGACTCTCGAAGAACTGGCCAACGACCGTGAGCGACTGATGCCATGAGCGAACCCAAATCCCATCAGGGCAACACCCGTCGCGAACTGCGCAAGGCGCTGATCCGTCTGCGCATGGAAATGCATCGCCAGGAAATACGCCACGAAGCCACCACGCTGCTGCAGCCCCTGCAACGCTTCAGGGGCCTGCGTCACGACTGGAAAAGTGCGCTGGGCATTCGCCATGCGCCACTGTGGGGAGTGGGTTCGGTCGCGCTGCTGGGCTTTCTCAGCGGCAAGCGGGCCAAGACCGGGCGCACCAGCTTCCTTGGCAAGCTGCTCAAGCTGGGCATCACGCTCACACCGCTGATAAAGGTCGCTCTGCAGAGTCGCGCGCGCAAACGCTGAGACACCTGTTGGCTGCATTCTTGCTAACTCCTGCCAAGTAACATTTCGCCCGCTGTGAACACTCACAGCGGGCGGCTTGCGTTTACCTCCCTCCCTAACGCTCATTCCAACTTCACTAAGGAAGGCCACGTGATTTCAGGGCAACCCCTTGCCTGCTTCCAGCCGTTCATTGACACCGCCACTGGCCGCATAGCAGGCGTCGAGGCGCTTGGCCGACTGCGCGACAGCGAAGGACGGCTGCATTCGGTCGGACCGCTGTTCAACGACCCGCAGGTGCCGGCCGCCGAACTGCGGCGACTTGACCGCCTGATTCGTGACCACGCCTTGAGTCGTCTGCATGAAGCTCCCGAGGACTGGTTTCTCAGCCTGAATATTTCCCCACGCTGGATCAGCCGACTACGGCCCGGCCAGGCTCTGCCGAGTCTCGCGCAGCTGGTGCAGCATCATGTTCCTGCTGAACGCGTAGTGTTTGAAATCACCGAACTGGGCGGCGACATTCAGCGTCTGAGCGAGGTTGTAGAGCGCTATCGCCAAGCGGGGGCGCGCATCGCGATCGATGACTTCGGCGCAGGTTATTCGCAACTGGACCGGGTTCTGGCGTTGCAACCGGATATCCTCAAACTCGACATGCGCCTGTTTCAGGCCGCGGCCAAAGGCGGCCCGAGCAGCGATGTGGTCAAGGCGCTCGCGCTGATGGCGGAAAAGACCGGCTGCTGGATCATTGCCGAAGGTGTCGAGACCGAAGCCCAATTGCACTTCGCTCTGGAGTGCGGGGCACGTTACGTTCAGGGCTACCTGTTCGCGAAAGGCGAGCTGGAATTCTTCGCGGCCGACGCCTTCGTGGCCCGATTCGCCGAGCTGCGCGATCGCTATGTGTTGCGCAAGGTGGCCGAACGGGCACGCCTGATGGACCTGCGCCAGCGTCTCGCCATTCTGATGGACAGCCTGCAGCGCTGGGCGCAGACACAGGCGCCGATCAGCGCACTGCCGCAATTGCACGATTATCCCTGGCTGCTGCGGTTCTATCAGTGCGACCGCCACGGCACGCAGTTGACGCCCAACCTGGAATGGCGAGACGGTGCCTGGCATGCCGATGCGCGCTACCTGGGGCACAACTGGTCGTGGCGTCCGTACTTCTACCATCTTCTGGCCGAGGGCTGGCACGAACGCCGTCTGACTCTGTCGAACACCTACCGCGACGCCACCACTAACCAGTATTGCCTGACGGCAGGCCAGTTCTTCGACAACGGCACGCGTCTGCTTCTCATCGATATCGATGCCGCCGGCATGTGAAGGCCTTGCGGCCAGCGCACCGAACCGGGAAGCTAGGCCAATACGACTGACGGAGTGACCGCCTTGGATTGGCAAACCCTGCTTAACCGCGAACGACTCGGCAAGACCCTGCACAGCCCTGAGGAACTGGGGCGCAGCCCATTCCACAAGGACCATGACCGCATCATCTTCTCAGGTGCCTTCCGGCGTCTGGGACGCAAGACCCAGGTCCATCCGGTCTCCAGCAATGACCATATCCACACCCGCCTGACCCATTCGCTGGAAGTCAGTTGCGTGGGTCGCTCGCTGGGCATGCGGGTCGGTGAAACCCTGCGCAGCGCCCTGCCCGACTGGTGCGACCCCAGCGATCTGGGCATGGTGATCCAGTCAGCGTGCCTGGCCCATGACATCGGCAATCCTCCCTTCGGGCATTCGGGTGAAGACGCGATCCGCAACTGGTTCAACCAGGCAGCGGGCCGTGGCTGGCTCAATGCGATGAGCGAAACCGAGCGCAACGACTTCCTCAACTTCGAAGGCAATGCGCAGGGCTTTCGCGTACTCACGCAGCTGGAGTATCACCAGTTCGACGGAGGCACCCGGCTGACCTACGCCACGCTGGGTACCTACCTGAAGTACCCGTGGACCGCGCGGCATGCCGACTCGCTGGGCTACAAGAAGCACAAGTTCGGCTGCTACCAGAGCGAACTGCCGATTCTCGAGCAGATTGCCAACAAGCTCGGCCTGCCGCAGTTGGAAGAGCAGCGCTGGGCACGTCATCCGCTGGTTTACCTGATGGAAGCCGCCGATGACATCTGCTACGCCCTGATCGACCTTGAGGACGGTCTGGAAATGGACCTGCTCGATTACGCCGAAGTGGAAGCCCTGCTGCTGGGGCTGGTGGGCGATGACCTGCCGGAAACCTACCGTCAACTGGGCCCGTCGGACTCGCGGCGACGCAAGCTGGCGATCCTGCGCGGCAAGGCCATCGAGCACCTGACCAATGCCGCGGCCCGCGCGTTTGTCGAGCAGCAGGATGCCCTGCTGGCCGGCACGCTTCAGGGCGATCTGGTGGAGCACATGCATGGTCCGGCCAAGCGCTGCGTGTTAAGCGCCAAGGACATGGCCCGCAAGAAGATCTTTCAGGACAAGCGCAAGACCCTGCACGAGATTGGCGCCTATACCACGCTGGAAATTCTCCTTAACGCTTTTTGCGGCGCTGCGGTGGAGCAGTTCGGTGGCCGTACGCCCTCGTTCAAGCACCGGCGCATTCTCGATCTGCTGGGCAACAGCGCGCCCGATCCGAAGGCGCCGCTGCATGCTTCGTTTCTGCGCATGATCGACTTCATTGCCGGCATGACCGACAGCTACGCAACCGAGATGGCCCGAGAAATGACGGGCCGATCCGCGCAGTTCTGAGGGCGGGTACCGGGCGAGCAGAGCCACCTGAAACCGGTGCTCGCTCGCTCGGCCGTGGACTTCACCGCACCTCAACTTCAGAAACGTCCTACACACCTGCCAGACGCGTCTTATCGCAGCGTTTTCGACACACCCCAATAATCCCGGCACTTCATGGCCGAACCGGTAAGCCATCCAGCTGCCTGCGGCACCTTCGGGAACCGCACGATACCTGTCGACCCGGCTCGAACCGCCCCTGCCTCGTCCCAGCCGGTAACCTCATGTTCAAGCACAACCTGCGAATCCTGCTGGTGGAGGATCATCCCTTTCAGTTGATCGCCACCCAGATACTGCTCAACAACCAGGGATATTTTCTGCTGACCCCCGTTCTGACGGCCAGCGAGGCCATGGCTGCCATGGAACGCAGTCCAGAACCCTACGACCTCATTCTGTGTGACCAGAGGCTCCCCGACCTCGATGGTCTGGATCTGATCGAAAAGGCCTGGAAGCGCGGGCTGATCCGGCATGCCGTGCTGCTCAGCGGGCTTGCGGCACAGCAACTGCTTGACCTCGAACAGCTTGCCATCCAGCTGGGTCTGCCAATGCTTGGCTGCCTGAGCAAGCCACTGAACGGCCCGGTTCTTGTCCACCTGCTGAACGGCGTTTCAGGTTCGCAATGACACTGTGCAACAGGTCGTCGCACCGACCTTTGGATGAACGCTCAGACGTTATGACTTACTGCACATCCGTATTGTAGGAATAATACTATAGACGCGACGGCTAATTCCCAAACGCAATAAACACGCCCTGAAAACCTAACTAACCCCCAGAATAAAGCGCGAAATCTTTTTAAACATGGAGCGTTCAAAGTAGGCTTTTACGTACTCCGAGACTCTAATTACTGTAGGAACTTTCCTATATATACGTGCCGACCACGTCTCTTCATGGGCCTGCCCGAACATCTGAGCTAAGGTGCGCGCTTTCTTCGCTGCTTGTATGGATTTAAATATGAACTCAGTTTTTATCATCGACGACCACCCTGTTGTTCGACTGGCCGTGAGAATGCTGCTGGAGAACGAAAACTACGAGGTCGTCGGTGAAACCGATAATGGCGTTGACGCCATGCAGATGGTCCGTGAATGCATGCCCGACCTGATCATTCTGGACATCAGCATTCCCAAGCTCGACGGCCTGGAGGTACTGGCCCGCTTCAACACCATGGGCCTGCCGTCGAAAATCCTGGTCCTCACTTCACAGACCCCGAAACTGTTCGCGATACGCTGCATGCAATCCGGCGCAGCGGGCTATGTCTGCAAACAGGAGGACCTCAGTGAATTGCTCAGTTCGGTGAAAGCGGTATTATCCGGCTACAATTACTTCCCCAGCCAGGCATTGACGCCTGCCGTTCGCGAAGATGGTCAACCGAGCGAAATCGAGTTGTTCAAGTTGGTCAATGATCGCGAACTGATGGTCTTGCAACTCTTTGCCCAGGGCCGCTCCAACAAGGAAATCGCCAAGGGCATGTTTCTCAGCAACAAGACTGTCAGCACCTACAAGACACGGCTGATGCAAAAACTGAAAACAAGAACCTTGGTAGAACTTATCGAGATGGCGAAACGCAACGCGCTAGTGTGAGAGACCGGATGTCCACGCGCTTCAAACAATTTCTGATACTGGCCACAAGCCTTTGCCTGAGCTGGGGTCTGCTCGCCCGCCTTGAGGCCGCCGACCACTACACCCTGCTCGGCCGCTCGAGCCCGGCGCACATGGATGTGAAGCTGGACAGCAAACAATGGCAGTGGGTCCGCAGCAAACGCGAGTTGATCCTCGGCACCTCTGCACCCGACTACCCGCCCTTCGACATCACCATTTCCGGCAACGACTACGAAGGTATAACCGCCGATTACGCCGGCATCATTTCCCGAACGCTGGACCTGCCTGTCAGGGTTCAGCGTTTTGAAAGCCGCGACCACGCCATGAAGGCGCTTGTCAGCGGGCAAATCGATCTGCTGGGAACCGCCAACGGGTTCGAAGCCAAGGAACGCGACATCATGCTGACCCACCCCTACTCGGTGGATCAGCCGGTACTGGTCACGCGCATTGGCGAAACCCGCCCGCTGACCGAGGGCCTCAAGGGCCTGCGTCTGAGCATGGTCTATCACTACCTGCCGCTGGACGAGGTCAAGACGACCTATCCCGACGCGACCATCGACACCTACCCGTCCTTTCAGAACGCGATCAACGCCGTGGCCTTCAACCAGGCCGACGTCTTTCTCGGCGATACCATTTCAACCCAATACATCATCAACAGGGGTTACCTGAACAATGTGCAAATGGCCAACTTCGGCAAGCATGAAGCCAACGGATTCAGCTTCGCCATCAGCAACGACAACCCGCAACTGCTGGACGTCATCAACCAGACGCTCAAGGCCATTCCGGTTGACGAGCGCATCGATATTTCAAAACGCTGGAGCGCCGGCAGCGATCTGCTGCTGACCGACCAGAAGCTGCAACTGACCCAACGGGAGGAGCGCTGGATCGCCCAGCACCCTACCGTGCGGGTACTGGTCAACGAAGCCTACGCGCCTCTGACCTTCTTCGATGCCAACGGTACGTTTCGCGGCATCACGGCGGAGCTGCTGGAACTGGTGCGCCTGCGCACCGGAATCAACTTCGAAGTCACCCGTTCGGCAAGCCTTGCCGACATGATCAACCAGGTCAGTCAGGGTCAGGCGGACATGATCGGTGCTCTGGACGCCAGCGACGAGCGTGAGGACCGGCTGAGTTTCAGCCGTCCTTACATCGACAATTCGTTCGTGCTGGTGACGCGCAAGGAAGCCGGCTCGCCGTCCCACCTTGAAAACCTCGGCAAGAAACGCCTCGCGGTCACCCAGGGCAGCGCATTGCTGAGCTGGATGCACCGCGAACATCCGGACATCGTGACAGTCGAGGTCGATAACCCTTTCCAGGCGCTGGACATGCTGGCAATCGGCAGAACCGAGGCTGCCGCGACGTCGCTGCTCAGCGCCAATTATTTTCTGTCCTCAGGCATATTCGGCGAGCGCCTGCAGATCACTGCCACCACCGGGGAAGACCCGGCACTGATCTCCATGGCCACCTCACGCAACGCCACCGAACTGAGCTCGATTCTGGACAAGGCGCTGGCCAGCATCGCGCCCCAGGAGCTGGCTGTGATCAACAACCGATGGCGCTCCTACGCACCCGCGGGTGCCAACTGGCACGACTACCAGCGCCTGATCTACCAGATCATTACCGGTGCCGGCCTGCTGCTGATCGGTCTGCTGGTCTGGAATGCCTACATGCGGCGCCAGATCAAACAGCGTGAAGCTGCCGAGCGGGCGCTGGGCGACCAGTTCGAGTTCATGAGGGCACTGGTCGACGGCACCCCCCACCCGATCTATGTGCGTGACCGTGAAGGCCTGCTGCGCATGTGCAACGACAGCTACCTCACCTCGTTTTCAGCACAGCGCGAAGACATCATCGACAAGAGCGCCACCGACGGTGTGCTGAGCAACGAGTTCGAAGCACACGAATATGCGGCCGATTATCAGCGGGTAATGGCCACCAATACCGCGCTGGTCCAGGATCGCACACTGCATATCGGCGAGCGAAGGCTGACCATCTACCACTGGATCCTGCCCTTCCGGGATTCGCTGGGTGAGGTACAGGGCATCATCGGCGGCTGGATCGATATCAGCGAGCGACGTCAGCTCATCGAAGACCTGCAGACCGCCAAGGAACAGGCCGACGCGGCCAACCGGGCCAAGAGCACCTTTCTGGCCACCATGAGTCACGAAATCAGGACCCCGATGAATGCCGTGATCGGCATGCTCGAACTGGCACTCAAACGCGCCGATCAGGGTGAGCTGGATCGATCGGCCATCGAAGTCGCCTACGGTTCGGCGAAGGAGCTGCTGGACCTGATCGGCGATATCCTCGACATCGCCCGCATCGAGTCCGGCCGACTGACCCTCAACCCCGAGCGAGCCAACCTGCGTCAGCTGGTGGAGTCGGTGGTCAGGGTATTCGACGGACTGGCCCGGCAGAAGAACCTGACCCTGGCGCTGGAACTGGACAGCCGCATCAACACCGACGTACTGGTGGACCCGCTGCGTTTCAAGCAGATCCTGTCCAATCTGGTCAGCAACGCCATCAAGTTCACGCAACAGGGACAGGTCAGAATCAGCCTGCAAACCGGGGATCTGACCGACTCACAGCGCCTGCAACTGCATCTGACCGTGCAGGACAGCGGCATCGGTATCAGCCAGCCCGATCAGGAGCGCCTGTTCGAACCGTTCGCCCAGGTGGACAGCAACGGCCAGATGGCGCGCACCGGTGCAGGCCTGGGATTGGTGATCTGCCGCAGCCTGTGCGAGATGATGGGCGGCACCCTGACACTGGACAGCGAGCCGGGCCAAGGCACGCAGATCAACATGCATCTGGTGCTCACTTCACTCGACCCGGCAGCCCATGTGCCGGTTAAACAGGACGCCGCACCGACGCCCAACCACATCCTGCATATCCTGATTGTCGATGATCATCCGGCCAACCGGCTGCTGCTCTGTGAGCAGCTCGGGTTTCTGGGGCATCACTGCGAAGTCGCCGAAAACGGTGCGCTGGGGCTCGAGTGCTGGTTGCAGAATCGCTTTGATCTGGTGGTTGCCGACTGCAACATGCCGGTCATGAACGGTTACGACCTGACGCGGGCCATCAGGGCCCAGGAGCAGTCTCGCGAGAGCCAGCCCTGCACGGTCTGGGGATTCACAGCCAACGCCCAGCAGGAGGAAGTCCAGCGCTGCCGGGACGCGGGCATGGATGACTGCCTGTTCAAGCCCATCAGCCTCAGCCTGCTCAGCGACAGGCTGGCCCTGCTTTCACCGCTGACGCGTTCGACACCTGCGTTCAATCCGGGCAGCGTCAGCCGACTTACCGGTGATCGTCCCGAAATGGTCAAGCGGCTGCTGACCGAACTGCTGCGCAGCAACCGGGAAGATCGCCAGTTGCTCGCCACCCATATGCTCGAAGGACACCCGGACGAAATTCGTGACATGGCCCACCGGATCAAGGGCGCCGCACGCATCATCAGCGCTTCACACGTGGTGGACGCCTGCAATGCACTTGAACAGGCATGCGAGCCGGGGACGAGTGAAGCCCGGCTTCGCGCCCGTCATCAGGCAGTAGACAGCGCCATGCTGGAACTTGAAAGGGCATTGTCCGCACAGCAGGAGAAACCCGGCACGACAGGAAAAGCAGACAGTTGACGGCAAGCAGAATGGACGGGAAAGCGCGGCACAGAAAGGGGGGAATGAAGCGATTGAAGCGGGGGGATGAAACAAGGAAGCAGGCCTGAGCCTGCTTCCTGATACATCAAGCGACCGGGTTGATTTCGTTTTCCGGGTACCAGACGTCGATCAGCGGGCTGACAGTCACTTCTGTCAGTTCGCTGCGGCCCTTGAGCCAGGCTTCAACGGCAGCGCGCTGCTCTTCGCTGACCGAGCCACGCTTGCTCAGGCAAACCAGACCGAAGTCATCGCCGCCGACATAGCCAAGACCGTTGGCTTCCATTGCTTCTTTCAGGAAAGCGTCGAGGAAGGCGTCGATTGCCTGGTCATCCAGCTCTTGCTTGAAGTCCAGGTTCAGCTCAAAACCCAGCTCCTGAAATTCATCAACGCAGAGTTTTTTGCGCAGACGGCGGGAACGGTTCGTAGCCATGGGACAATCCTCATCAGTAAATATCGGGCGGCACTTTACCAGTTCGGGCAGGTAAAAGCCCGACAAATGAAGGCTGGGGGCAATGTTCGATGCGTTGACTGACAGATGGGGCGTGCTGGAAAAAAAATAGCGGTTCAGGGTCACGGCCCCATCACATGCGCCCCCTGCTTGGGGCATAATGCCGCCGGTTGCAGGCGTTGACCTTTCGCATTACGAAAACCCTGCACATTCAAGCGTCAATCTTCACCTGTTCGCTATAGTTGTTCGCAGTTAGCTGCTGTTATTCAAATATTCAGAATGACCGAGGGAATTCATCCATGCCCTCTTTTTTGTTTCCCCTCCTGCAGTAGGGTTTATTCATGATCAAGTCGTTTCGCCCTCTTCTGATCGCTTCATTGCTCTTGCCACTGGCCCTCTCCGCAAATGCGGCCGTCATCAACACCACACTTTCCCCCAAGGTCCAACAGGCACTCAAGGCCAGCAAACTTGGCGATGACGCATTATCACTGGTCATGTTGCCGCTCAACGGCCCAGGCACACCGACTGTATTCAATGCCGATGTATCGGTGAACCCGGCCTCGACCATGAAGCTGATCACGACCTATGCAGCACTTGAAATTCTCGGCCCTACCCATCAATGGAAAACCGAGTTCTTCACCGACGGCACCCTGAGCAATGGCGTGCTGCGCGGCAACCTGTACCTCAAGGGCGGCGGCGACCCCAAACTGAACATGGAAAAGCTCTGGCTGCTGATGCGCGACCTGCGCGCCAATGGCGTCCAGCAGGTCACCGGTGATCTGGTGCTGGACCGCAGCCACTTCGTGCAGCCGCAATTGCCGGTTTTCAACGACGATGGCAACGACGACAATAAACCATTTCTGGTCAAGCCTGATTCGCTGATGGTCAACCTCAAGGCGTTGCGCTTTGTCACCCGCAACGATGATGGCCGCATCCTGGTCTCGGTAGAGCCGCCCATTGCCACCATACGTATCGACAATCAGGTCAAGGCGGTCGCCTCGAAACAATGCACGGGCGATGTCCGCTACAACCCGGTAACCCAGCCTGATGGCAGCGTCAACGTGACGGTGACCGGGCAACTGGGCAATGGCTGCAACTCCCAGACCTACCTGTCGCTGCTCGACCACCCGACCTACGCTGCCGGTGCCGTGCGCGCCATCTGGCAGGAACTGGGCGGCACCATTCTGGGCAAGAACCGCGTCGACGTCGTGCCGTCCAGCGCCAAGCTGCTGGCCAAGGCGTTTTCCCCGGACCTGGTCGAAGTGATTCGCGACATCAACAAATACAGCAACAACACCATGGCTCAGCAGCTGTTTCTCAGCCTTGGCGAAGAGTTCCGCAGCGACGCCGACGGCGACGACGCCAAGGCCGCGCAACGGGTGATTCGCGGCTGGCTGGCCAAAAAAGGCATCACCGCACCGCATCTGGTGATGGAAAACGGTTCAGGCCTGTCGCGCGCCGAACGAGTCAGCGCCCGTGAAATGGCGGTGATCCTTCAGGCCGCCTGGCGCAGCCCGTATGCTGCCGAATTCATGAGCTCCATGCCGCTTGCGGGCATGGATGGCACCATGCGCAAACGTCTGAAACGCACGCCTCTGTTGGGCGAAGCACACATCAAGACCGGCACCCTCAATACCGTACGTGCCATCGCAGGCTTCAGCCGCGACAGCAATGGCAACACCTGGGCGGTCGTGGCGATCCTGAATGACCCGCGTCCGTTCGGCGCCTCGTCGGTACTCGACGAAGTGCTGGTCGATCTTTACCGCCAGCCCAAGCTGAGCAATACCACGGTATCGATCCAGCAGCCCTGATCCCGCGCCAGACCACAGCGAGCAGGCCCTGAAACCGATCAGGCCTGCTCCGGCTCCACCTTGTCCCGCCCCGCCTGCTTGGCGGCATAAACCCCCGAGTCGGCGCGCAGCAGCATCGCGTCGACGCCCTCGCCTTCCCGCCAACTGGCGATTCCGAAACTGGCCGTTACCCGGCCCACGCCGTCGATGCCCGCCCTGTTCAGCTCTTCGCGAAGACCAAGCGCCAACTGATAAGCCTGGGCGCCCTGAGTACCGGGGCACAGCACCATGAACTCTTCGCCCCCCAACCGACAGAACACGTCATCCGTGCGCAGCCGATGCGTGATGCGTTGCGAGATGGCCTTGAGCACCTGATCCCCGACGCCGTGGCCGAAACGGTCATTGATACGTTTGAAGTGGTCGATGTCGAGCATGATGATCGACAGATGGCCGCCATGCCGGTCGATACGCTTGAGCTCGGCCTGCAGCCGATCCTGAAAGTAGCGACGGTTGTAGGCGCCCGTCAGTACATCGGTGACAGACAGTTCACGCAACTCCTGCTCGACCCGCTTCAGATCAGAGATGTCCGACACGAACCCATGCCACAGCACGGCACCATCAGCCAGTTGCTCGGGCGTCGAGGCCGCGCGCAACCAGCGCAGTCCCTTGTTCGGTAATTGAACCCGGTACTCTTCACGCCACGGCGTCAATTGCTGCGCACTGGGAATGATCGAGTTTCTGATTCGGGCCAGGTCCATGGGATGAATACGTTGCAGCAGCACCTCCGCATCGATCAGCACGTGCACTTCATCGAGCTCGAACAACTCGCACATGCCAACGCTGACATACCTGAACCGTGAGCTGCCATCAGCATCCAGCTGGTACTGATAGATCCCTCCCGGTACCTGCGAGCCGAGCTTTTCGAGCAATTGCCCCTGAGCCTCCAGCGCATCATGCACGCGTCGATGTTCGGTCATGTCGGTGCACACCGCCAGACAGCCGATCCACTGCCCCTGATCGTCGCGCACGGCCGTGACGAGCATGTTGACGACCAGCGTGCTGCCGTCGCGTCGCTGAAAGGTCAACTCGCGGGCCGGATGACTGCCTTCCTGAATGGCAGCGCCAAGCATGTCCTGCAACATGCGGACTTCGCTGACGTCACTGGGATCTGATGGCTCAGAGTGCTGGAAATCCTTGAGCCCGAACCGCCCCAGGACTTCCTCATCGGAATAACCAAGCATGCGCTGCGCACCGACGTTGAACGTGTTGATCACACCATTGAGGTCGGTCGCAATAATTGCGACTTCGGTCGCCGCATTCAGAATGTTGCGCAACTGACCGTTGGCCACGTTCAATTGCTTCTCGCGCACGCGCAACTCTCGGGTGCGCTGCTCGACACGTGCAAGCGCACGCTGGCGCTGGCTGATGAGGCTGTAAAGCAAGGCACTGAGCATCAGACTCAACAGCCCGCCGAACCAAAGAACATTGCTGGACGTTTCCCGATTATTTGACTGAAACAGCTCGGTGGGACGAACCTCGAGCAGATAATCGCGATCCCCCAGTCCCAGCAGTGTGCTTTGGTACAGCTCATTCGTGGCCGCTTTGGCTGGAGACAGATACACGGGATCAGGTTCGGGCTGCGCGTTCAGGTCAGTGAGTGTGACCGCCAGGGTGTCGCGTTCTGCCGCCCCCACACTCATCAGTTGCGAGAGACCGATGACTGCCGTGAGCACACCTCTCAACTCGGGCGTTTCACCCGGCGCACTGACGCTTGAGAACACGGGCGCCATCAGCAACACGCCGCGTGTGTTGGCAGGGTCCAGGCCCAACAGCTGTATCCGGGGCGTCGCCGTGATGCGGTCCAGCAGCCGCGCCTTGTCCAGGGCCAAATGACGGATCGGTTCAGAGTAGATATCGAAGCCCAGCGGCACCGGCAACGCACTGATCGAATTCAGATAGAGGACAGGAAAATATTCGTCGCGCACGCCCGCCACGCTCAGCTTGCCATGCTCATCGAGTTGGCGGATCGCAAAATCCTTGAGCCCACCCTTGCGCACCTCCGCCTCGAATGCTGCCCGCCCGGCCCGGGTCACTCTCGGGTTCCAGCCATAAGCCTGGGTGCCGATCAGCAACGGACCTACGAAGCCTTCGTATTCTTCGCGGGTAATGTCATGGGAAAAAAGAAAGAAGCGGCGAACCGTATCCAGCCTGCTGACCTGACGGTCCAGACGTTCCTGAATGCGACTGAAACGCTCGCTGGCCAGAATATCGAAACGCTGGCGCAACTGATATTGATAGGCATCATGGTCAGCCAGCGCCAGCATGACCGTCAGCGCGGCACCGACCAGCATCGTCAGAACCGCTACCAGCCACGCTGAAACCTGCTCACTGATGAAGCCCAATACTCTGAGCCTGTACCTTTTCGCCGCCATAGACACAACTCATGACGCCAACAGGGTGTTGCGCCACGCTGGCTGTGCATTGGTTATAGCTATTCGCCAGTAATTTGCCTAGTGGATGATGAACGAACCTGCGCAAGTCGCGCACAGATTCGTTCATCAGACCCGGCATCAGGCGCGTGCGGTGATCTTCCAGGCCCGGTGAATCTTGCTGTTGCGGGCAAAATCCTGGTCGATGGTCTGCGCAGTAATCTCCTCAACGGCATAGCGCTGGCCGAGGTTTTCATCGAGCACGAACTTGCGGAAGTTGTTGGAGAAATACAGCACGCCGCCCGGTGCCAGACGCGCCATGGCCAGATCGATCAGCTCGACCTGATCGCGCTGCACGTCGAACACCCCTTCCATGCGCTTGGAGTTGGAGAAGGTCGGCGGATCGATGAAGATCAGGTCGTACTCTTCGCGGCAGGCCTGCAGCCAGACCGTGACATCGCTCTGCTCCAGACGGTTCTTGTCGGAGAAACCGTTCAGCGACAGGTTACGGCGTGCCCAGTCCAGATAAGTACGTGACAGGTCGACGCTGGTGGTGCTGCGCGCACCGCCCTTGGCCGCATGAACGCTGGCGGTTGCGGTGTAGGCAAACAGGTTGAGGAAGCGCTTGCCGGCCGCCTCACGCTGGATACGCATGCGCATCGGGCGATGATCGAGGAACAGACCGGTGTCCAGGTAATCGGTCAGGTTGACCAGCAGCTTGACGCCACCTTCCTTCACCTCCAGGAACTGACCCTGCGCACTCTGACGCTCGTACTGGCGGGTGCCGCTCTGACGCTCGCGACGCTTGATCACCACGCGGCTCTTGTCGATGTTCAGCGCCTGCGGAATGGCCGCCAGCGCATCGAACAGACGTGCCGAAGCCTTCTCCGGGTCGATGGATTTGGGCGCGGCGTATTCCTGCACATGGACCCAGTCGTGGTACAGGTCGATGGCCATCGAATACTCGGGCATGTCGGCGTCGTACACGCGATAGCAATCGATGCCTTCACGGCGTACCCACTTGCCCATCAGCTTGAGGTTCTTTTGCAGGCGGTTGGCGAACATTTGCCCGCCTTCGCTCAAGCGTGGCTGTTCGACCACCACAGGAGCGGGCTTGATCGGATTACCGTTCTTGTTGAATTTTCTTTCAACTTCGACTTCGGTCTCGACGGGCGTTTCGCGCTCGATCTGACGTTGTTCGGGGGTACGACGCTCGCCGGTGACGAACTGATCCGGCAACACCTTGATCAGCAACAGCTTGCAGGGCAGCGCGCCGTTCCAGAACGAATACTGTTTGTGACTGCGAATGCCCATGCGCTTGCCCAGATCAGGCGCGCCAGTGAATACCGCCGCTTCCCAGTTCAGGCACGACTGGCGCAGGCGCTCACCCAGGTTCTGGTAGAGATACAGCAGGCTGGCTTCGTCACCCAGACGCTCGCCGTACGGCGGGTTGCAGATGACCAGACCTTTCTGGTTCTGATCCGGACGCGGCTCGAACGTGGCGACTTCGCCCTGGTAGACCTTGATCCAGTCGCTCAGTCCTGCGCGCTCGATGTTGTTGCGCGCGGGCTGAATCAGACGTGGGTCGGCTTCATAGCCGCGGATCCACAGCGGCGGTTTGGCAAGGCCTGCCTCGGCACGTGCCAGCGCTTCGTCGTGCAACTTGCGCCACAGGGCCGGCACGTGACCCAGCCAGGCGGAAAAGCCCCAGCGCTCACGCTTGATGTTCGGTGCAATGTCGGCAGCAATCAGACCGGCTTCGACCAGGAAGGTACCCACACCGCACATCGGGTCAGCCAGCGCACCACCTTCGGCAGCGATACGCGGCCAGCCGGCACGCACCAGAATGGCGGCGGCGAGGTTTTCCTTCAGGGGCGCAGCACCCTGCTGCAGGCGATATCCACGCTGGTGCAGACTGTGACCGGACAGGTCCAGGGACAGAATCGCCTCGCCACGGTCCAGACGCAGATGCACGCGCAGGTCGGGGTTGATCTTGTCTACCGAAGGGCGCTCGCCGTCCGGCGTGCGCAATTTGTCGACGATTGCATCCTTGACCTTAAGCGCGCCGAAGTGGGTGTTGTCGATGCCTGACCCGTGACCGCTGAATTCAACGGCGATGGTGCCATCCGATTCGAGATGGTCGTGCCATTCAACGTCGAGCACGCCGTGATACAGGTCTTCGGCGTCCTTCATCGGGAAGCGCTTGAGCACTAGCAGCACGCGGTTGGCGAGACGGGACCACAGGCACAGCCGGTAGGCGGTTTCCATGTCGGCCGAACCGCGAATGGCCGAGGTGTGTTCGCGGGTATCCTCGAGACCGAGGGCCGTGGCCTCCTCGGCCAGCAGTCCTTCGAGGCCTTTTGGGCAAGTGAGGAAAAGTTCGTAGCGATCCGACATGTGTATTCCAGGGCCTGAGCCGTCAGCGGCGGGCAACGCATTGCCCGACCAGATTTTAAACAGACGCCTTTCTTGGAGAACGCCTGCGTGGCACGTTGAATGTGCCGGTCCGCCGCATGAAACCTGCCTTGAGACCAGGGCAGCGTAAATGCGGCAGTTTTCAATCCATCACGCTCTCAACATAGCTTTGCTATATGAAGAGCGGCTATTCAACCCGACGAAGTGGGCAACAAAAAGTCACATCTCGACCCTTCGTCGAATAGACGCTTAAAGCATTCAGCCATCATCCGCATCTGAGACGCGCTCTCAATGCGGTCTGAAACGCCCGCGTCAAAAGGCTTGCGCCAAAAAACGGTGTTGAAACCCGACCTTCCTTATCGCCCGACAGACCTAAATGTGACGTGCTTATGACAAAACGATCATTCACAGGGTCCGACGCTTTGGTTAGAAATCACCTCAGGTCATTACCGCAACGGTTCTGACACCAAGGCCCGCGACGCCGGCAGCGGGCACCAACGGCAGACCTTTCTGCCCGACCTCACCGTGAGGTCTCAGGGATATAACAGTCAACAGACGAGGGCAATACCCTATGAGAAGACTTAAGCGTGATCCGTTGGAAAGAGCATTTTTACGCGGATATCAGTACGGCGTTCATGGTAAATCCCGTGAGCTTTGCCCTTTTACTCTACCGTCAGTACGCCAGGCATGGATCAATGGATGGCGAGAAGGACGCGGCGACAATTGGGACGGTATGACCGGCACTGCGGGAATCCACAGACTCAACGAACTTCACGCGGTCGGATAACGCGCCTTTGGAGACACAGGCCCCGACCAGTCCATCAAAGCTTTATTGACTGATCATCTACACCCATACCATGCACGTCCTATCCGGGCGGCGGGCCAAAAGCCCAGGGGCTCTTCAAGAGCCCCTTTTTTTGCCTGCGATTCAGACCTGCTGACGCGGCATTGCCGCGATTGCATCCACCGATTCGCGAATCAGTGCCGGCCCCTTGTAGATGAAGCCCGAGTAGATCTGCACCAGACTCGCACCTGCCGCCATTTTTTCGGCCGCGTGACGCCCTTCGGTGATGCCTCCGGCAGCGATGATCGGCATGCGCCCTGCCAACTCGCCTGCCAGTATCTTCACCGTGTGAGTGCTCTTCTCGCGAACCGGTGCGCCCGACAGTCCACCCGCCTCGTCCGCATGTGGCAGACCTTCGACGCCTTCGCGGCTGAGGGTGGTGTTGGTGGCGATGACCGCGTCCATGCCGGATTCGATCAGCGCGGCGGCGACCAGCACGGTTTCTTCATCGGTCATGTCCGGGGCGATCTTGATGGCCAGCGGCACACGCTTGCCATGAAGCTGCGTGAGTTCCTGCTGACGCAGACTCAGGGCCTCGAGCAATTGCTTGAGCGAATCACCGAATTGCAGGCTGCGCAGGCCCGGGGTATTGGGCGAGCTGACGTTGACGGTCACATAGCTGGCGTGGGCGTAGACCTTGTCCAGACAGATCAGGTAGTCGTCGACGGCACGCTCGACCGGCGTGTCGAAATTCTTGCCGATGTTGATGCCCAGAATGCCTTTGTACTTCGCGGCCTGCACACGGCTGACCAGATTATCGACCCCAAGGTTGTTGAAACCCATGCGGTTGATGATGGCTTCGGCGTGGGGCAGACGGAAAATCCGTGGCTTGGGGTTGCCCGGCTGCGGACGCGGCGTGACGGTACCGATCTCGACGAAGCCAAAGCCCAGTTGCGCGAAGCCGTCGATGGCCGCGCCATTCTTGTCCAGACCGGCCGCCAGACCCACAGGATTGGGAAACTCCAGCCCCATGACGGTGACCGGCACTCTGGCCGGGGCCTTGCTCAACAAGCCGTTGAGACCCAGACGCCCACCGGCACCGATCAGGTCCAGCGACAGGTCATGGGAGGTTTCCGGGGAAAGCTTGAACAGTAACTGGCGGGCCAGGTTATACATGGGCGGGCGAGGCTCGTGAGAAGCTGAATTCAGGGGCGCGATTATAGCCGCGTGAAGGCCCTGCACGCGAGGCATGCAAAAAACTTGTTACCCTGAACCGCCGAGCGCTGGCATATGCCTTGCTTGAAACCGTTATCGGCACGCGCTCCAACGACGGAGCGCTGCCCGGACAACGGCGTCGTTCCGGCACTTGCACCTTGCAGGGGCTGGACGACGCCTTTTTTCTGGATGTCCTTTATGAAGCAAGTGCCATGAACGTACGAACAAGCAATGCGCTGGACTGGGTCAACGGCAGCGATGCGCCCGAGATGAACAGCCTGGATGTGGGTTTCATGGCCCTGACCGACTGCGCCTCGCTGGTGGTTGCAGCGACCCAAGGCTTTGCCCAGCCTTACGGCCTGACCCTCAACCTCAAGCGCCAGACCTCCTGGGCCGGCCTGCGAGACAAGCTGGTCAGTGGCAAGTTGCAGGCGGCACACAGTCTCTACGGGATGATCTACGCCGTCGAACTGGGCATCAGCGGCGGTCCGGCCAGGGACATGGCAATTCTGATGGGGCTGAACCAGAACGGCCAGTGCATCAACCTGTCGCGCGGCCTGCAGGAGAGTGGCGTGATCACTCCTGAGGCACTGGACAAACGCGTGCACCAAAGCGGTCCGAAACTGACGTTTGCCCAGACCTTTCCCACCGGCAACCATGCCATGTGGCTTTATTACTGGCTCGCCAGCCAGGGCATTCATCCGCTGGACGACGTGAACAGTGTGGTCGTGCCGCCGCCGCAGATGGTTCAGCATCTCCAGGCCGGCCGTATCGACGGTTTCTGCGTCGGAGAGCCCTGGGCCGCCAGTGCAGTCAGTCAACAACTGGGCTTCAGCATGGCCACCAGCCAGACCATCTGGCCCGACCATCCGGGCAAGGTCCTGGGTTGCACCCGCGAATTCGCCGAGCAGAACCCCAACACCGCCAGAGCGCTGGTCATGGCCATGCTGGAAGCGAGTCGTTTCATCGAGGAGAGCGAGCACAATCGACGCAGCACCGCACAACTGCTCAGCGGTGCCGAGTATCTGGACACACCGCTGGACTGCATCGAGCCGCGCCTGCTGGGCCAGTACAGCGACGGCCTCGGCAATCACTGGGAAGACCACCATGCCGTCAGTTTCCATGGTCAGGGACAGGTCAATTACCCATGGCTGTCGGACGGCATGTGGTTCATGACCCAGTTCCGCCGCTGGGGGCTGTTGCGTGAAGATCCGGATTATCTGGCCGTTGCCGAGCGTGTCCAGCAACTGGAACTGTATCGACAGGCCGCCGAGGCACTGGGCATTGAGGTGCCGAGCGCTACGTTGCGCAGCAGTCAGTTGATCGATGGCAGGGTCTGGGACGGCAGTGATCCGGCCGCCTATGCGCGCAGTTTCAAGATCAACGCCTGGGCCGATAACGTGCCCGTCGCCGCCCGTCGTTGAAGGAGAACGTGACCATGCTGCGTATCCTGCTGATCAATGACACGCCAAAGAAAGTCGGTCGCCTGAGAACCGCCCTGATCGAGGCAGGCTTCGAGGTGATCGACGAATCCGGTTTCATCATCGACCTGCCCGCACGCGTTGACGCGGTGCGCCCCGACGTGATCCTCATCGACACCGAATCGCCCGGTCGTGACGTCATGGAGCAAGTGGTACTGGTCAGCCGCGACCAGCCCCGCCCGATCGTGATGTTCACCGATGAGCACGACCCTGGCGTGATGCGTCAGGCGATCAAGTCCGGCGTCAGCGCCTATATCGTCGAAGGCATTCAGGCCCAACGCCTGCAGCCCATTCTCGACGTGGCCATGGCCCGTTTCGAGAGCGACCAGGCCCTGCGCGCGCAACTCCACGCCCGCGACCAGCAACTGGCCGAACGCAAACGCATCGAACTGGCGAAAGGACTGTTGATGAAAATGAAGGACTGCAACGAGGAAGAGGCTTACACCCTGATGCGGCGTCAGGCAATGAGCCGCCAGCAAAAGCTGATTCAGGTGGCCGAGCAGATCATCTCGATGAGTGAAATGCTGGGTTGAACAGGTAGATCGAGAGAGTTACTGACGAAACACCACGTGTGGGAGGCGCCACCAGGTCTTCGATGTAACACTGCCGCGCGGCAAAAACCGGACGTCGTGGGAGCGGACTTGTCCGCGAAAAGGCCGGTACATCCCACGCATATGCGGTGGCTGAAACACCGCATTCGCGGACAAGTCCGCTCCCACCAAGTTTGCTGCGCGACAGCGCTACGTCGAAGACGGGGTGGCGCCTCCCACAGTCTTGTTTACGGCTGGGACGGTGGGAGGCCGCCCAAGCCGCTGTGAGTCTGACTATTGAGTCAGCACTACATTCTTCATCGGCGGTATGTAGCCATAGTCATACGATTCCTGCACGAACGAGCGGTCGCCCTGCAACAGGATCTTTACGGTAGGCGCCTCGGTGCCACCGATACGGAAATCCTGTCCGGTGGTCGGCACGCTGTCGATGAACGACGTCACCAGGCCGTTGGGCATCACGCAGTGCGAATAGGTCTGGAAAGGCTGCGAAGGCGGATTCCCGAGCACCAGGCCTGAAGCATTCATGGGTCGGTATGGGCCGAACAACTGTTCACTGACAAAACCGTAAACGCCATCAGGGCCGGTTATACCATCGGCATACGTAAACTTGTGGCTGATGGTGAACAAGTAATACTTGTTATCCTGAAAGACATAATGTGGACGTTCGGTCTGATCATTTACACCCACCGCAGTAACAAGCGGCGGAAGGATTTCCCACTCGTCGCCATTGAGATCCTTTGCAACCGCCAGGCCAATACAGCCCACCTGAAATCTGGCACCGCCCACATCCTCGTGACCCGGCGGTACATGCCCCAGTTCTGTCGGCCCTACTGTATGTGAACCGCGCTCGCCGGCCACATTACCTTCGAACACCATGTACAACTTGCCATCATGGGGATCAATAAACGGACTGGGATCACGAAAGTTCCACGTAGAGTTCTGGGCTTCGGTTTGATAATAAGTGCCGTCGGCTTCGAACAATGTTTTGACTTCAGTAAAGTCGGTCAATATTACACCGCTATCAGACGTCACTACACGGCCACGTACTTTGGCAATGGCAGCGCCCGGCGTCACACAGGTGTAATAAAGATCGATGTCGCCCTTGTCGTTGAGCAGGATCGGCGTACCGGCCCATTCGCGAGTCGTCGGCGATACGCCTTCGGCCATGACGCGCCCACCGAAGATCCAGTCCTTGCCGGTCCGGGAATACCAGTAGCACATGCGGGCACGACCATGACGATCTTCCCAGTCACGCTTGATGTCATAGCGGCCGTTGGGGCCCAGATACTGGGGGTCGTTCGGATGCCGGTCAGCCGTGAGTGTCAGGATCACTGACCAGCCGTTGACGGACACCACCGTGCCATCGAGTTCGCGCAGCGGCATGGTGTCCCAGATGAAAACCGTATCACTTATCACCGGAAAGTCGGGACTGACCAGCGGCTGGGTGGTGGTAGGGTCGTTTTCGTTGACCTTGAGCGCATCGGCCCGGGTCCACACGGTAGGCTTGTAAGTGACGTTACTCATGTTGATGTCCTTTATTGACGCCAGACACGTCCGGCGCATAGATGAAGACAAGGCAGCATGCAAACTTATTACATCGCTGAAGTGCGTTCTGAAACTCTGCAATCACGGCATTCATCCATTAACGAAAGGCCGAAACAACAGAAAAATGATGGGAGGCACTTGGGCACTCACCGGTTGATTTCAATAAGCCACTTTATTGCAAGCTGGCCTATTGCACATGAATCGCCCTCTCGAGAGGCGTCGTGTTCTGCACGACGAAAAGGATCCTCTCAGAGACAGATGCGAAAGTAAATTAAATATTCCCTACCGTTAAGCAACCGCCTATTTTTCAAAACAAACATGAACCAATATTAATATTCGGTTTCGTTCAGTATTGACCTCGTCATACAAAGGCATCAAAACAATGTCATTCTGCTTTAATCAAAGTGTATTGATAGTGGCGTTTGTTATTGGATCAACGCTTATATTTCACAACGCTATTATTGCAAAAGCCGTGCGCTGCGCTCATCGTTACACACAAGTCCTTATGGAGAAATGATCGTGCCCATCGCTAAATACAAGTCATCTGGCGATCCGGAGAGACGGCGGCACTGATGCGCTTTTGCAGCGCGGTAGCATGATCACCGCAGATCGCGACGCGGGTGAAGGCTGAGTCCTGGCGCTGATTCGGGGGGCAATCGGCATGGATGCCGATTGAGCTGCACTGGGCCATGGATGGCCCATTTGCAGCGACCCCCGAAT
>Ga0326721_10000175_pt1 | contig 24829 bp, 20 predicted proteins | sample SGPome_FD_203951 | JGI IMG/M metagenome (GOLD analysis project Ga0326721, IMG submission 203951) | Soil microbial communities from Southern Great Plains, Lamont, Oklahoma, United States - SGP_1_2016 | ecosystem: Engineered > Artificial ecosystem > Soil microcosm > Unclassified | place: USA...
TGTGGCGCAGGAGCTGGTCCGACGCTTCGACAGCACGCAGGGCGTGCATGGCGCGGAGAGCCCGAACGGCGCGCCGAGCACTGACGCCCGGGAGGGCCGGGCATGAAAACCATCCTGGTCTCGGCGCTGTTCGGGCTGATGACCTCGATCCTGTTCACCCCGCTGGTGGTGAAGTACTTCCGGATCAAGGGATTCGGACAGGAGATCCGCGACGACGGGCCCAAGAGCCACCTGATCAAGCGAGGCACCCCCACCATGGGCGGGGTGGCGATCATGGGCTCGACGATCATCGGGTACCTGATGGCGCACCTGATCGGCTCGTTCCGGCACGACTCGGGCCCGACTGCCTCAGGGTTGCTGCTGCTGTTCCTGATGCTGGGCTCCGGAACGGTCGGCTTCATCGACGACTTCATCAAGCTGCGGCACCGGCGGAGTTTGGGCTTGCGGGCCCGGGCGAAATTCGCCGGCCAGCTGCTCGTCGCGCTGGTGTTCGGGGCCGCGGCGATGATGTTTCGCAACCGGCGCGGGCTGACTCCGGCCTCGGAGCGCATCTCCTACGTACGTGACATCGCCGGCCTCTCGATCGGGCTGATCGGCTTCCTGCTGCTGGCCTACCTGATCATCACCGCCACCACCAACGCGGTGAACCTGACCGATGGCCTGGACGGGCTGGTGGCTGGCAGCGCCGCCATGGTGATGGGCGCCTACACGCTGCTGACCTTCATCCAGTTCCGCAACAGCTGCTACCCGGCCCCGGCGCTGCCGGGCTGCTACGCCATCCGCGATCCTCAGGACCTCGCCCTGATCGCCGCGGCGGCGATGGGCGCCTGCTTCGGCTTCCTGTGGTGGAACGCCAAGCCGGCCCAGATCTTCATGGGCGACACCGGGTCGATGGCGCTCGGCGGCCTGATGGCCGGACTGGCGATCCTGTCGCACACCGAGCTGCTGCTGGTGGTGCTCGGCGGCCTGTTCGCGGTGGTGACGCTCTCCAGCGTCATCCAGACCGGCTGGTTCAAGTACACCCGGCTCAGATCCGGCACCGGCAAACGGGTGTTCCGGATGGCGCCCTTCCATCATCATTTCGAGCTCGGCGGCTGGGAGGAGACCACCACCATCGTCCGGTTCTGGATCGTCAGCGGGCTGGCAGTGGCCTTCGGAATGGGCTTGTTCTATGCCGAATTCATCTCCCACGGCTAGCTGGCCGCCGGTCGGGGGACGGCGGGGCGGGCCGGCTGAGATCACTGCCACGGTGGCGCGACACGCGACACGCCTCCCGAAGATCAGGTTGCCCAGGACCGACGATAGGGCCATGCACGAGGTCGTGGCCGCCGCGACGTCACCGGCCGGCGCCGGTGCCGTGGCACTGCGCGCACCCTCGACCAGGCCCGGACTCCGCGCGGTTCCCGCTTATCGCTCAAAGGCATTGGCCATCGGCCTCGTCCTGACCGGCGGCCCGCGGGCGGTGTCATGATCAACCGGTTGCGCGACCGGGTGAGTGGCATCCGGGTGGTGCGGGCCTCCAGCCGCTACCTGGAAGGCCCTTACGCCTCGGTCCAATTGATGCTGGCCGCCGGTGGCGGGTTGCTGTTCTTCGGCCTGCTGATGTCGGCCTCGACGACCATCTCTGCCTCGGTGCACACCACCGGCGACGCGCCCTGGGCGCAGCTAATCCGCGAGGTGCAGTTCATCGTGCTGAGCGTGCCGGTGTTCTGGCTGGCGGTGCGGATGTCGCCGGCCGCCTACCGCCGGATGGCCTATCCGGCGCTGGGACTGGCGCTCTGCGCCCTGGTCGGCGTCCTGGCGCCCGGTATCGGCGTGACCATCAACGGGGCGCACCGCTGGATCCAGCTGGGTCCGCTGACGGTGCAGCCCTCGGAGTTCGCGAAGCTCGCGATCCTGGTCTGGGGGGCCGACCTGCTTGCCCGCAAGGAATCCCTGCGCACCCTGACCACGGCCAGGCATGTCCTGATCCCACTGGTGCCGGGCTTCGTGGTGGTCATCGGGCTGGTGATGCTCGAGCCCGATCTCGGGACCTCGCTGTGTTTCATCCTGGTGCTGCTGGGCTTGCTGTGGATGGTCGGCCTGCCGTTCCGCTACTTCGCGGTCCTGCTGGTCGCGGTGGCCGGCGTGGTGACGCTGCTGGCGGTCACCGAGGCGTACCGGATGGAGCGGCTGACCACCTTCCTGCATCCCAACCTCGACCCTCAGAATGCGGGCTACCACACCATCCAGGGGTTGTACGCGCTGTCCAGCGGCGGCGTCTTCGGCGTCGGCCTCGGGCAGGGGACGTCGAAGTACGGCTGGGTGCCCAACGCCAACACCGACTATGTCTTCGCCGTCGTGGGGGAGGAGCTGGGGCTGCTCGGCTGCATCGTGGTGCTCGCCCTGTTCGGGCTGTTCACCTACGCCGCCATGCGGATCGCCCATCGCAGCCAGGACCCGTTCGTCCGGCTGGTCAGCAGTGGCGCGGCCATCTGGATCGCCGGGCAGGCCCTGATCAACATCGGCTACGTGACCGCGTTGCTGCCGGTCACCGGCATCCCGCTGCCGTTCATCTCCAACGGCGGCACCTCGCTGGTGCTGACCTGCGCGGTGCTGGGCATGCTGGTCTCCTTCGCCCGGCACGAGCCCGTCGCCGCCCGGGCCGCTCAGCAGGCGGCCGCCGACGGCAGCACCGCACGGTGGATCCGCGCACTGCGGCTGGGGGCGCCGCGGCTGGCTACCCGCTTCGGGACGGCGCGGTCGGGGGCAGCGCGGTCGGGGGCAGCGCGGCAGTCCGCGACCGCCCGGCAGGCCGGCAGCGCCTCCGTCGGCGATCCCGGCACCTCGGCAGCCGCGCCGGCCAGGTCCCGCGCCGGCTCGGGTACCGGCCCGCCCGCCGCCGCGCCCGCCAGGTCGGGCGCCAGCGGGTCCACCCGGGCAGCCGGCATGCCTGCGGGCCGCCAGCTCGACCGGGCCGCCTCTCCACCCCCCGGCGCCCGGGCAGCGACGTCGAAGCGGTCGGCCCCGGCCGGTCGGCGGCAGCCCGCCCCGCACCGGCCGGCGGGCCAGTCCGCGACTCGCCGCAAGGGCGCCTGAGGCGATGGGGCACACCAGCATCGTCCTGGCCGGCGGCCATTCCGCCGGACACATCGAACCAGCGATGAACGTCGCCGACGCGATCCGCGAGCTGGAGCCGGCCGCGCTGATCACCGCGCTCGGCACCGCCCGGGGCCTGGACACCACGCTGATCCCGGCACGCGGGTACCCCTTGGAGCTGATCCCGCCGGTCCCGTTGCCACGGCGGCTGAACCTGGCGCTGCTCAAGACCCCGGGCCGGGTGGCCGCAGCGGTCCGGGCCGCCGGCGCGGTGCTGGACCGGGTGCAGGCCGACGTGGTGGTCGGCTTCGGCGGCTATGTCGCCGCGCCGGCCTACCTGGCCGCCCGCCGGCGCGGCATCCCGATCGTCGTGCACGAGGCGAACGCCCGGCCGGGGGTGGCGAACCGGCTGGCGGCCCGGCTGACCAGCCACGTCTACACCGCGACCGCCTCGCTCGGGTTGCCGCACGGCCAGCCGATCGGCATCCCGCTGCGCCCGGCGATCATCGAGCTCGATCGCGACCGGGAACGGCCCGCCGCCCGGGCCAGGCTGGGGCTGGCCGCCGACCGGCCGACGCTGCTGGTCACCGGCGGCTCCCAGGGCGCCCGGCGGCTGAACGAGGCGGTGCTGGGGGCGCACCGGGCGCTGGCCGAGGCGGGCATCCAGGTGCTGCACATCGCGGGCGCCAAGAACCCGCTGACCGCCCCGGCCAGGACCGCGGACGAGCCGCCGTACCTGGTGCTGCCCTACCTCGACGCGATGGCCGACGCCTACGCCGCCGCCGACTTCGTGCTGTGCCGCTCCGGAGCGATGACCTGCGCCGAGCTGACCGCGGTGGGCCTGCCGGCTGGCTACGTGCCGTTGCCGCTGCGCGGGGGCGAGCAGCGCCTGAACGCCGACCCGATCGTCGCCGCCGGTGGTGGCCTGATGGTGGCCGACGAGAACTGCGACCCGGCCTGGGTGGCCCAGAACGTGGTCGCCGTGCTCACCGACCCGCCCCGGCTGGCCGCGATGGCTGCCGCCGCCCGGCGTGCCGGCGCCAGGGACGCGGCGGCGGTGCTGGCCCGCGCCGTGCTGGAGGTGGCCCGTGACCACCACGCCTGAGCCCGCCGGCCGCGCCGAGCCTGCGAACCGGGCTGAGCCCGCCGGCCCGGCAGCTTCGGGCCCGGCAACCCGGTCCCAGGCCAGCTATGACCGGCCGGCCGGCTGGGCAGCGCCGGGCGCCGCGTTGGTGTCCAGCGCGGCCACCGAGGTGGTGCCGGCCGCGGCCGAGCTCGGCAGGGTGCACATCATGGGCATCGCCGGCTCGGGCATGAGCAGCCTGGCCCGGATCATGCTGGCCCGCGGCCTGCCGGTGACCGGCTGCGAGAGCCGGGAGTCAGCGACCGTGCGGCAGCTGCGCGATCTCGGCGCTCGAATCGAGATCGGGCACTCGCCGCGGCACCTGGATTCCTGCGACACCCTGGTCTACACGACCGCGATCGACCCGGCCAACGTCGAGCTGGCCGCCGGCCGCGAACGGGGGATGCGGGTGCTCCGGCGGGCCACCGCGCTGGCCGCGATGATCAACGGCGCCCGGTGCGTCGCGGTCGCCGGAACCCACGGCAAGACCACCACCACCTCGCTGCTGGCCACCGCCGCGCTGGCCGGCGGGCTCGATCCGTCCTTCGCGATCGGCGCCAACCTGGCCGGCGCCGGGGTGAACGGGCGCTCCGGCAGCGACCCGCTGTTCCTCGTCGAGGCCGACGAGAGCGACGGCTCGTTCCTGCTGCTGTGGCCCGAGATCGCGGTGGTGACCAACGTCGAGGCCGATCACCTGGAGAACCACGGCGACCTGGAAGGGGTCTTCCGGGCCTTCGAGCAGTTCGTCGACCGGATCACCCCCGGTGGCCAGCTGCTGTACTGCGCCGATGACCCCGGCGCCAGCCGGCTGGCCCGCTATGCCGGCGACGCCGGCGTCCGGGTCCGCGGCTACGGCGCCGGGCCGGAGGCCGACATCCAGGTCACCGACATCCGCGAGCTGCCGGACGCGGTGGAGTTCACCGTGCACGGCGCCGCTGCCGGCCCGGTCGAGGTCCGGCTCGGTTCGCTGGTCGGGCGGCACATGGCGCTCAATGCCACCGCCGCGCTCGCCGTCGCGGTCGAGCTCGGCCTGCCGGCCGCACAGGCGGCCGAGAGCTGGCGCGGCTTTGCCGGCGTCCAGCGCCGTTTCGAGTTCCGTGGCGAGGCGGCCGGCGTCCGCGTGTATGACGACTATGCGCACCATCCGACGGAGGTGCGTGCACAGCTCGCCGCCGCCCGCGGGGTGCTGGCCGGCTCCGGGCGGTTGATCGCGATCTTCCAGCCGGGGACCTACAGCCGGACCCAGACGTTCGCCGCGGAGTTCGGCCAGGCGATGGCGCTGGCCGACATCGCCGTGCTGATGGACATCTTTCCCGCCCGCGAGCGGCCGATTCCCGGCGTGACCGGAGCGATGATCGCCGAGCAGGTGCCGTTGGCTGCCGCCCGGGTGGTGTACGAGCCGGACTGGCACGCGGTCGCCGGCCGGGTCGCGGCGCTCGCCCAGCCCGGCGACCTGGTGCTGACCATGGGCATCGGCGACGTCCACCTGTTGTGCGCCGACATGCTCGCCGAGCTCGCCCGGCTGGCGGCAGATCGATGAGCGGCAGCCCGATGTCAGGCAGCCCGATGACCGGCGGCGGATCGATGGCTGGCGGCCTGGCCGGCGGGCTGGGCGGGGTCCGGCGGCCGCGGTGGTGGCACTGGTGCGCGATGGCCGTGGTGCTTGCGCTGCTGGTCTGGCTGGTGGCCTTCTCCAGCGTCCTCGGGGTTCGTACCGTCAATGTGGTCGGGACCCGGACGCTGACCGCCGAGCAGGTCCGCGCCGCGGCCGGCATCCGGTCCGGCACCCCGCTGGCCCGGCTCGACCTCGGCGCCGTCCGTTCGCGGTTGAGCGCGGTCGCGCCGATCCGCGCGGTCACGGTGAGCCGGTCCTATCCGGCCAGCGTCATCATCAAGATCACCGAGCGGGTTCCGATCGGCTACCGCCCGATCGACAGGGGACAGGTGGTGCTGGTCGACCCTGACAACGTGGCCTTCCGCACGGTGGCAGCGGCGCCGGCCGGCCTGCCGCGGTTGCTGGTGCCGGCCATCGGCCCGCAGCCGACGGCGGCGGCAGCGGTCGCCGGAGCGCTGCCCGGCAGGATCCTGCGGGCCCTCAGCTCGATCTCCGCGCCCAGCGCGGAGTCGGTCACGCTGACCTTGCGCGACGGCCGGGTGGTGCTGTGGGGCGGCACCGACCGCAGCACCGACAAGGCGCGGCTGCTGACGGCGCTGCTCGGCCGTCCCGGCCGCTACATCGACCTCAGCGATCCGAGCGCGGTGACCACCCGGACCGACCCCGGCAGCTAGGACGGCCGAGCCCCGCTTCGTTCCTTCGGCTCCGGCGACCCGGATCTCCAATGTTTTGCGGCGTGTCACGGCGCGCCTGCGGGCGGCGGCGGCTCGGCGAACTACTTTTCCTGGTATCGCTCAGGTTGACATAACGTTAACGGTCTACTTGAGGGTGAGGGTTCGAACAGGTGCCCGACCACAACAGCGAAGATCGAAGCCCCAAGCGAAGGACTCCCCACATGACCTCACCCCACAACTACCTCGCTGTGATCAAGGTCGTCGGTGTCGGCGGCGGCGGCGTCAACGCGGTCAATCGGATGATCGAGCAGGGCCTCAAGGGTGTCGAGTTCATCGCGGTGAACACCGACGCCCAGGCTTTGCTGATGTCCGATGCCGACGTCAAGCTCGATGTCGGGCGTGAGCTGACCCGGGGCCTGGGCGCCGGCGCGCAGCCGGAGGTGGGCCGCAAGGCCGCCGAGGATCACCGTGACGAGATCGAAGAGGTGCTCAAGGGCGCCGACATGGTGTTCGTGACCGCGGGTGAGGGCGGTGGCACCGGTACCGGCGGCGCCCCGGTGATCGCCAGCATGGCCCGCAAGCTGGGCGCCCTGACCATCGGCGTGGTGACCAGGCCGTTCTCCTTCGAGGGCAAGAAGCGTGCCACCCAGGCCGAGCTCGGCATCGAGCAGCTGCGGGCCGAATGCGACACCCTGATCGTCATTCCCAACGACCGGCTGCTGCAGATCTCCGACCCTAACGTCTCGGTGATGGACGCCTTCCGCAGCGCCGACCAGGTGCTGCTCTCCGGTGTCCAGGGCATCACCGACCTGATCACCACCCCCGGCCTGATCAACCTGGACTTCGCCGACGTCAAGAGCGTGATGAGCGGCGCCGGCTCGGCGCTGATGGGCATCGGCGCGGCGCGGGGCGAGGGCCGGGCCCGGGCGGCGGCGGAGATGGCGATCGCGAGCCCGCTGCTGGAAGCCAGCATGGACGGCGCGCACGGCGTGCTGCTGTCGATCTACGGCGGGTCGGACCTGGGACTGTTCGAGATCAACGACGCCGCCAGCCTGGTCGCCGAGTCCGCCCACCCCGATGCCAACATCATCTTCGGCGCCGTGATCGACGACACCCTCGGCGACGAGGTCAAGGTGACGGTCATCGCCGCGGGCTTCGACTCCGGCCAGTTGCCCTACAAGAAGGTGGAGATCCCGGCCCGGCGCGAACCGGAGGCACAGCTGGCCACGGTGTCGGCCGCCCCCGCGATGAACGGGGCCTCGCGTCCCGCGCCGTCGTTCTTGCCCAGCTCGGGCGCCACCGCCTACGGCGCGGCACCCACGGGCGCACCGGGCACCGGATGGTCACCGGCCACCACTCGCAAGCCGGTCGAGCCGGACGAGGAACTGGATGTCCCCGACTTCCTCAAGTAGGCCGGCCGCCTTCGATGAGCTCGCCGGAGGATCGGCTGGCCGAGTTGCGCGACAACCTGGCCGCGGTCCGTTCCCGGATCGCTCAGGGCTGCGCGGCCGCCGGCCGGTCCGAGGGCGAGATCACCCTGATCGCGGTGACCAAATTCTTTCCGGTGAGCGATGCGGCGCTGCTGGCGCAACTCGGCGTGACCGACCTGGGGGAGAGCCGCGATCAGGATGCCTCGGTCAAGTCGGCCGAGCTGGCCGCGCTGACCGGCGTCGCCGTCCGGTGGCACTTCATCGGGCGGTTGCAGACCAACAAGGCACGGTCGGTGGCGCGCTATGCCGACCTGGTGCACAGCGTGGACCGGCAAGGCCTGGCGGACGCGCTGGAAGACGGCGCCCGGCGGGCCGGCCGGCAGGCGCTGGATGTCCTGGTCCAGCTGAGCCTCGACCCTCAACCCGGCGCTGAATCAGGTCCGACGGCCCGCGGTGGTGGCGCGGCGGACGAGCTGCTGCGGCTGGCCGATCGGGTCGCCGCATCGGACGTGCTGCGGCTGGCCGGGATCATGGCGATCGCGCCGTTGGGCGGCGATCCCGACGAGGCGTTCGGCCACCTTGCCGAGGTGGCGCAGCGGTTACGGGAGAGCCATCCGGCAGCCGTCATCGTCTCGGCCGGCATGAGCGAGGACCTGGAAGCGGCGCTGCGACATGGCGCGACACACGTGCGGATCGGTACGGCGTTGCTCGGCCGCCGCGAACCACAATTCAGATAGCGTCGGCCCGCAGCAGCGGGAAGTACCTACACAGGAGGACGAAATGGCTACAGCCTTTCGGAAGATGGGCGTCTACCTCGGGCTCGTCGAGGATGACGACTACGCCGACGGCGGCGGCACGGAGTCCTACGGTGCGCTCGCGCGCGATCCGCAGTACCACCGGCGCGAGGTCGAGGCGGCCCCGGCGGCGCGGGCCGGCTACGAGGCCGCGGGCCCGGAGGCCGACGGCTACGACGACTACGACGCATCCTACGAGCAGCCACCGCAGCGGATCACCACCCTGCACCCGCGTACCTACAACGAGGCCAAGACCATCGGGCTGCAGTTCCGCGCCGGAACGCCGGTGATCATGAACCTGTCCGAGATGGACGACTCCGACGCCAAGCGGCTGGTCGACTTCGCGGCCGGATTGACCTTCGGGCTGCACGGCAGCATCGAGCGGGTCACCCCCAAGGTGTTCCTGCTCAGCCCGCACAACGTCTCGGTGACCGCGGCTGACAGGCAGCGGATCGTCGAGGGCGGCTTCTACAACCAGAGCTGAGCGTCGGCATCCCTGCCGTGTGGGTGCCAGAATGGATCCATGACGACGTTCTGGGCCGCGATCGGCCTCGCCCTGCTGGTGTTCTACCTTCTGGTGATCGCCCGGCTGATCGTAGAGACCACCCGCAGCTTCGCCCGGTCGTGGCGCCCGGCCGGCGCGGCGGCGATCGGGCTCGAGGCCGTGTACACCGTGACGGATCCGCCGATGAAGTTGCTGCGACGGCTGATTCCGCCGCTGCGGCTCGGTGGTGTGAGCTTCGATATGAGCGTGATCGTCCTCTTGATTGTCATCTGGATCCTGCGCGCCTTCGTCGCCTCGCTGGCAGCGGGCTAGCCCCGCGCGGCCGGCCGGGCAGGCTGCCAGCACAACACGCTGGCCGCCTTGGGCCACTCGCGCGGCCTGACCCCAAGCGGGGTCGCTATCCTGCCTACGCACCGATTTCCTTAGTCGGGGCGAGCGGCGCCGCAACTCTGCCGGTGCCGCATCTTGCAAGTTTGTCCGTTCGCACGCCAAGGACGGCCCGCCCCAGGGTCTTCCGCACTCCACATGAGGTGACTCGATGCCTTTGACACCCGCCGAAGTCCACAACGTGGTCTTCAAGAAGCCCCCGATCGGCAAGCGCGGGTACGACGAAGAAGAGGTCGACGCCTTTCTCGACATCATCGAGGTCGAACTCGCCCGGCTGATCGACGAGAACGCCGATCTCAAGGACCGCTCGTCGGGGGGCGCGGCGGCTGGCGACGGCTCGGCGGCGCTGGCTGCGGCGCGGGACGAGAATCGCAAGCTCACCGCCCGGATCGGCGAGCTCGAGTCGGCGCTGACCCAGGCCAGGCAGCCTGCGGCCAACCAGAACGACTCGGCCGCGCTGACCGCGGCGCATGAGGAGAACCGCAAGCTGACCACCCGGATCGGGGAGCTGGAGGCGGCGGTCAACCAGGCGCGGCAGGCAGCCATCCAGGCGCAGCAGGAACTTGCCGCCGCCAAGAACGCCGCTCCGGCGGCCGGTGGCGCGGCCGGGGCGGGGGTCAACCAGCTCAGCCAGGCCGAGCGGGTGCTGGCGCTCGCGCAGCAGGCGGCCGACGAGCAGACCGCCGCCGCCCGGGCGCACTCGGAGAAGACGATCGCCGAGGCCAAGGCTCACCAGGAGCGGGTGCAGGCCGAGGCCCGCGCCTTCCACGAGAAGACCATCGCCGAGGCTCAGTCACGCGCTGAGCAGCTTGACCGCGAGTCGCGGGTCAAGGCCGCGGGCACGGTGCAGGAAGCCGAGCAGCGGGCCAACCAGATCACCAGCCAGCTCGAGCAGCGCAAGGCCGCGCTGGAGAAGCGGCTGGAAGAGTTGCGGACCTTCGAGCACGAGTACCGGTCCCGGCTCAAGAGCTACCTGGAGTCCCAGCTGCGAGACCTCGACGCCAGCACCCGCGCCGAGCCGGTCAACCAGGTGGCTGGCGGCTCGGACAAGCAGCAGGGCTGAGGCCGGCCGGCGATAGCGGGCGAGCGGGCATGCCCGGTTGGGGCGCGGGCGCCGCTGCTCGCCGTCCCGAGGCGCTGAAGCGGGAGGCCGCGCCGTGCAGGTAGTGGTGTTGTTGCTGCTTGTTGCCAGCCTGGCGCTGCTCGTGCTGGGCTTGATGACCGGGAGCACCCCGCTGGTGCTGGCCTCGATCGTCGCAAGCCTGCTGGCCGCGACCGCGATCCTGCGCCATCGCCGCCGGCAGGAGGGCAGCGGGGCGCCGGTGTCGACTGAGGCGCGGGACGGCGCGGCAGCTCGGGTGCCGGTGCTCGCCCCGGCGGCGGGGGCGCCCGCCGCCGGCGCCACGTCACCGGTCGCCGCGCCGTCGGTCGCCTTGTCACCGGATGTCATGCCGCCGGTTGTGGTGCCCCCGGCGCACGCCGCGGGGCCGGCGCATGCAGCTGCCGAGTCCCAGGACCCGGCCGAAACCGAGGACCTGACCGACATCGACCCGGCCGAAGCCGGCACCGATCCGCCGCTGACCAGCCGGGCCGACGAGCCGGTCTGGGTGATCGACGGCCGGCCGCGGTACCACCTGTCCCGCTGCGCCTTCCTGATCGGCCGGGAGCCCGGGCCGGAGCCGGTGCCGCTGCGCCAGGCCGTCGAGGACGGGTTCAGCCCGTGTGCGCTCTGCGACCCGGACTCGGGGTTGGCCGCCGGCTCGTAGCACCCGGTGGCCGGCTCAGCTGAGCCGTGCCAGCCAGAGTTGCAGCCCCAGCTCCTCGTCCTTGACTGCGAAGCAGCCGTCGGATACCGCCGGGCTGCCCTCGACGATGGTGGTGGCCAGCACCTCGCCGGCCAGCTCGGTCAGATGCTCGCGGATCGCCTGGGCCGGTTCCGGGGAGCCGCCGACCGTCCAGTGCAGCGTGATCCGGTCGGTGACGTCGAACCCGGCGTTCTTGCGGGCGTCCTGCACGATCCGGATCACCTCCCGCAGCAGCCCCAGCCGGCGCAGCTCGGCGGTGAGCTCCAGATCCAGCGCCACCGTCTCGGGCCCGGAGCTCTCCACCGCCCAGCCCGACACCGGTGCCTCGCTGATCAGCACCTCCTCGGCGGTGATCTCCTCGGCCAGCGTGGGCAGCCGCATCGAACCGGTTTCCCGCAGCGAGCGAGCCAGCTCCGCCGGGTCGGTGGCGGTGATCGCCGCGGCCACCTCCTTCGTCCGGGCGCCGAACCGCTTGCCCAGCGCCCGGAAGTTGGGCTTGGCCGTGACGTTGACCAGGTCCTCGGCGCTGGCCAGCTCGGCGAGCTCCACGACGTTCAGCTCGTCGGCCACCTCCCGGCGCAGCTGCTCGGGCAGGCCCGCCCAGCCGGAGGCCGAGATCAGCGCCCTGGCCAGCGGTTGCCGGGTCTTCACCCCCGACCCGGCCCGGGCGGCCCGGCCCAGCTCCACCACCCGGCGCACCAGCGAGACCTGGGCCGACAGCGCCGGATCGGTCGCCGCGCCGGTGTCCGGCCAGGTCGCCAGGTGCACCGAGTCGACGCCGGTGGCCTCGGCGAACAGCGCCTGCCAGACCCGCTCGGTGATGAACGGCACGAACGGCGCCAACAGCCGGGTGAGGATGTCCAGGCAGTCGTGCAGGGTTTGCAGCGCTGCCGGGTCGCCGTCCCAGAACCGGCGCCGCGAGCGCCGGACGTACCAGTTGGACAGGTCATCGATCAGCCCGGCCAGCGCCCGGCCGGCCCGCGCCGGGTCATAGGCCTCCAGCGCGGCGTCCACCTCCCCGGCGACCCGGTTGGCCTCGGCGCGCGCCCAGCGGTCCAGCACCGACGGCTCGCCAGCCTCGGCGCCGGGCGTCCAGCCATTGGCCCGGGCGTAGAGGGACTGGAACGACGCGATCGACCAGTACGTCCGCAGCACCTTGGACGCGATCTCCTCCAAGTTCTTGTGCCCGACCCGGCGGGCCGACCACGGTGAGCCGCCGGCCAGCATGAACCAGCGCACCGCGTCCGCGCCGTGCCGGTCCATCAGCGGGATCGGCTCCAGGATGTTGCCCAGGTGCTTGCTCATCTTGCGGCCGTCCTCGGCCAGGATGTGGCCCAGGCACACCACGTTGCGGTAGCTGGAACGGTCGAACACTAGGGTGCCGACCACCATCAGCGTGTAGAACCAGCCGCGGGTCTGGTCGATCGCCTCGGAGATGAAGTCCGCCGGATAGTTCTGCCTGGCCAGCTCGGCGTTGCGGTGCGGCGCCCCGAACTGGGCGAACGGCATCGAGCCGGAATCGAACCAGCCGTCGATGACCTGCGGCACCCGCGAGAAGGTGCCGGGCACCCCGGCCAGCGTGAAGGTCGGGACGTCGACGAACGGCCGGTGCGGATCCAGCTCGCTGAGATCCTCACCGGTCAGCTCCGACAGCTCGGCGAGCGAGCCGATGCAGACCAGCCGGCTGGGGTCGGAGTCGTTGCGCCAGATCGGCAACGGGGTGCCCCAGTACCGGTCGCGCGACAGCGCCCAGTCGATGTTGTTGTCCAGCCAGTCGCCGTAGCGGCCATGCTTGATGGTGTCGGGGTACCAGTTGGTGGCCTCGTTCTGCGCGACCAGCTCGGCCTTGCGCTCGGTGGTCCGGATGTAGAACGACGGCAGCGCGTAGTACATCAGCGGTGTGTGGCAGCGCCAGCAGTGCGGGTAGGAGTGCTCGTAACCGAGGTGCTTGACCAGCAGGCCGCGGCGGGCCAGGTCGGCGACCAGCTGGTCGTCGGCGTCCTTGAAGAACATGCCGCCGACCTCGGGCACGTCGGGCAGGAAGTGCCCGTCCCTGCCGATCGGCTTGACCACCGGGATGCCGTACCGGCGGCAGGTTGCCAGGTCGTCGGCGCCGAAGGCCGGTGCCTGGTGCACCAGGCCGGACCCGTCCTCGGTGGTGACGTAGTCGGCCAGCACCACGTAGTGCGCCGGGTTGTCCGCATCGCCGATCTCGACGTAGTCGAAGGGCCGCTGGTAGCTCCAGCGTTCCATCTCCCGGCCCTGGTAGCTGCCGATCGTTTCGGTGCCGGCCGGCAGCTGCGCGCTGGCCGCGCCACCCAGGAAGGTCACCAACGTCTGCCCCTCCGGCGTCCGGACGACGGAGTAGCTGACCTCGGGATTGACCGCGACGGCGGAGTTGGACACCAGCGTCCAGGGCGTGGTGGTCCAGACCAGCAGGTCCGCCTGGCCGGCCAGCGGCCCGGAGGTCAGCGGCAGCCGCACGTAGACCGACGGGTCGACCACGGTCTCGTAGCCCTGCGCCACCTCGTGGTCGGACAGGCCGGTGCCACACCGCGGGCAGTACGGGGCAACCCGGTGGTCCTCGACCAGCAGCCCCTGGTCGAAGATCTGCTTCAGCGCCCACCACACCGACTCGATGTACTCGCGGTTCATCGTCCAGTAGGCGTTGTCGTAGTCGGCCCAGTAACCCATCCGCTCGCTCATCGCGGTGAACTGGTCGACGTTGCGCTGCACCTCGGCCCGGCACTGGGCATTGAACTCGGCGATGCCGTACCGCTCGATGTCCGGCTTGCCGGTGAAGCCGAGCTGCTTCTCCACGGCGAGCTCGACCGGCAGGCCGTGGCAGTCCCAGCCGGCCATCCGGGGCACCGAGTAGCCCTTCATGGTCTTGAAGCGGGGAAAGAGGTCCTTGAACGCGCGGGCCTCGATGTGATGGGTGCCCGGAGTGCCGTTCGCGGTCGGCGGCCCCTCGTAGAAGACGTAGGACGGGCCGCCGGCGGTCTGCTCCAGGCTCTTGGCGAATACCTTGTGCTCACGCCAGAAGGCGATCACCTCGTGGTCGGTCGCAGCCAGATCCACATGGGCGGGCAGGGCCTGGTAGGCCATCGCGGGACTCTCCTTCGCCGGACTTGCCGGTCTGGGGTCAGACCGGCCATTCGGTGAAGGGACGACAGCGGGTGCTGCCGCGGTACCACCCCTCTTGGCACTCCGGCTGGAATGCCCTCTCTGGTGCTGCTATCGGTTCTACTCGCGGGCAGCACCCGCTTTCTTCCGAAGCTCAGAGGTGATTTCGCTCCTCCGGCGCTCACCGCTGGGCTCACACCATCCCCAGCTCGCTCATGGCTTGCCACCGGCGCTACTTGTCCTCGTCGACGCCTGCCGAGCAGTCTACGTGGTGCCCGCTGGTAGGCCGCGCGGAATTTCCGTTCCGGGACGGACAGCGTCCCGGCCGATCGCCTGATCTGACGATCGCCAGGCAGCGGGGGAGGCGGGCGGAGTGCGGCTTTGTGGCAGAAAGGTGCCGGATGGGCGTCCCCGGCGCGCCCCGCTGGGGCCCGATTCGGCAACCCCTATTCTGGCGGCCTTGCCAGAGCCGGCGCCGGTCGCCGGGATCGGCACGGCGAAAGGAGCCGCCATGGCGGGCGTGCGAGGACGGATCGGCGCCGCTCTGCGGCGAGCCGGCGACAGGTCGGCCGCGGCGGCCAGCGAGGTCACCCCCGGCAAGGGGGCCAAGGCCACGCCGGCTGCCTCAGGGGCCAAGACCGCCGCGCCGGCCAAGACTGCTCAGAGCGCGCCGGCTGCCAAAGCCGCCGCCGCGAGCACCGCGCCCGCCAAGAAGGCCGCGCCGGCCAAGAAGGCCGCGCCCGCCAAGAAGGCCGCGCCCGCCACGAAGGCGTCGGTGAAAGCCGCCCCAGCGAAGAAGTCCGCGCCAGCCAAGAAGGCGGCGCCAGTCAAGAAGGCGGCGCCGGCCAAGAAGGCGGCGCCGGCCAAGAAGGCGGCGGTGAAGGCATCTACTGCCAAGGCGCCGGCCAAGCAGGCCGCGCCCGCCACCAAGGCCGAGCCGGCCACCACCTCGTCCAGCGGCTCCGAGCTGAGCGCTGCCGAGCTCGCCGAGATCCGGTCCCGGCTGCAGAGCGAATTGGCCGAGATGCAGCTGGAGTACGACAAGTCGCTGAGCCAGCTGGAGGAGCTGCAGCAATCTCACGACGGCGCCGGGGACGACCAGGCCGACGCCGGCGCCAAGACGTTCGAGCGGGAGCAGGAGCAGTCGATCGCGGCCAACCGGCAGCTGCTGCTGAGCCAGATCGAGCACGCCATCGAGCGCATCGACTCCGGCACCTACGGAATCTGCGAGGACTGCGGCAAGGCCATTCCGAAGGCCCGGCTCAGGGCGCTGCCGATGGCGACCCTGGATGCCGAGTGCAAGGCCAAGGCTGAGCGGCGCTGACCCCAGCTCGGCCGGCTCGGACACGGCTGGCCGGCTCGCGGCAGCCGCGCATGCGCCGCCCGGACGGCGATGCGGGAGAATGGCCGAGTGACCAACCCTCGCCCGGCTGATTCGGAGCAGATCGCTGTCCGGGCGCCCCGCACCAGAATGCGGCTGTTCTTCGGCGCCGCGCTGGCCGCGCTAGCCGCCGACCTGATCAGCAAGATCCTGGTGGTGGCCCATATCGAGCAGACCGATGCCGGGATCCGGCTGCTGGGCGGCGCGGTGTACCTGGTGCAGGCGCGCAACAGCGGGGCGGCGTTCTCGGTCGGAACCGGCGCCACCGTCATCCTCACCGCGATCTCGATCATCGTCATCGTGATCGTGCTGCGGGCAGCGCGCCGGCTCACCTCATCCGGCTGGGCGCTGGCGCTCGGGCTGGTGCTCGGCGGCGCGATGGGCAACCTGGTGGACCGGCTGTTCCGGGCGCCGGCGCCGGGCAAGGGCCACGTGGTGGACTGGATCTCGCTGCTGGCCAACGACGGCCACGTCTGGCCGATCTTCAACCTGGCCGATTCGGCGATCGTGACCGGCGCCGTGCTGGCGGTGCTGCTGTCGCTGCGCGGCGTCGAGTTCAGCTCCACGCCCGGTCGGCGTCCGGCGGCCGAGCCCGCCACACCGTCGGAGGATCCGGCCACTGACCGCCGGTCGCATGACTGACGTCCGGATGCTGCCGGTCCCGGACGGCCTCGATGGCCTGCGGCTGGACGTCGCGCTGTCCCGGCTGTTCGGGCTGTCCAGGACGGCGGCGGCGGGCCTGATCGACGGCGGCGCGGTCACCCTGGACGGGTCCAGCCCGGGCCGTTCGGAGAAGGTCCGCGGCGGGTCCTGGCTCGAGATCAGCATCCCCGAGCCGGTGGACCTGGCCGCCGCGCCGCCCCAGGCGGTGGACGGGCTGGCCGTACTGCATTCCGACGACGACCTGGTGGTCATCGACAAGCCGGTCGGCGTCGCGGCGCACCCGAGCATCGGCTGGGAGGGCCCGACCGTGACGCAGGGGCTCGCGGCGATGGGCATCCAGCTGTCCACCTCGGGCGCGGCCGAGCGGCAGGGCATCGTACACCGGCTGGACGCCGGCACCACCGGCGTGATGGTGGTGGCCCGCAGCGAGCGGGCCTACACCGCGCTCAAGCGGGCGTTCAAGGAGCGGACGGTCGAGAAGCTGTACTCCGCGCTGGTGCAGGGCCATCCCGATCCGAGCAGCGGAACGATAGACGCGCCGATCGACCGGCACCCCTCCTCGGACTGGAAGTTCGCGGTGGTGGCCAGCGGGCGTCCGAGTGTCACCCACTACGAGACGGTGCAGGCCTTCCGGGCGGCCTCGCTGCTCGACGTCCGGCTGGAGACCGGGCGGACCCACCAGATCCGGGTGCACATGGCCGCGCTGCGCCATCCCTGCTGTGGCGACACTGTCTACGGCGCCGATCCGGTGCTGAGCCGTCGGCTGGGTCTGAGCCGGCAATGGCTGCATGCCCGCTCGCTGTCGTTCGACCATCCCGGCACCGGGCAGCGGCTGACCGTGGTGTCGCCGTTCCCGGCCGACCTGCAGCACGCCCTGGACATCCTGGAGTCGCAGGACTGACGTCGGGCAGGCTCTCCGCAGGCGTTTGCTACGAGGCCGAGCCGCCCGGGGAGCCGCCGGCCACAACGTAGGACCACAGCTCGCTGCTAACCCCGACCGGCTTCTTCGGCTGCTCGCCGGCGGCCTCCGAGGCGTGTGGCCCCTCCGACCGGTGGCCCTGGCCGAAGGCCGGCGAGCTGGCCCAGGCGGTGAAAGCCTCCTCGTCGCGCCACCGGGTGACGACCAGCCAGGTGGTCCGGCCGTCGGTCGGCTGCAGCAGCTCGAAGCCCTCGAAGCCGTCCCGGTCGTCGACCGCGCCGGCCCGGGCGGCGAATCGCTTGGCGAGCTCGTCACCGCTGTCGGCGGCCACCGTGATGGCGTTGATCTTGATGATGGACATGGGCCTCATGCTGTCACAGCGGGCCGACACAACTCACTCCTCCAGACACCCTGCCGCCTCCGGAAGCTGCCCAGGGCGGATCGATCGCGAGCTGAATAGCGACTCTCAAGAACAGGTGGAGAGACTCGCCGCCCGGACGCCGGGGTGGTTGTTCGAGGTTGTCGGTGGGTAGGTGCAGAATCGGAATCCGCTGGCCAGCCCGCAGGATGGGCGCCACCCGAACCGAAGGACGTAGGCGCCGCTGTGACCGTCACCAGAGAGTCCGACTCCTTCGTGCACCTGCACGTGCACACCGAGTACTCGATGCTCGACGGCGCGGCCCGGCTCGACGACCTGTTCGCCGAGACCGCCCGGATGGGCATGCCGGCGGTGGCCATGACCGACCACGGCAACGTCTTCGGCGCTTACGACTTCTACAAGAAGGCCAAGGCGCACGGCGTCAAGCCGATCGTCGGCATGGAGGCCTACCTCACCCCGAACACCCATCGCGCCGACCGCACCCGGGTGCGGTGGAACTCCGGCGGCGAGGACGACGTCTCCGGCGCCGGCGCGTTCACCCACATGACCCTGCTGGCCGAGAACACCGCCGGTATGCACAACCTGTTCCGCCTGGCCAGCCGGTCCAGCCTGGAAGGGTTCTTCTACAAGCCGCGGGCCGACCGCGAGCTGCTCAACGACCACGCCTCGGGCCTGATCGCCACCACCGGCTGCCCGTCCGGCGAGATCCAGACCTGGCTGCGGATCGGCAACTACGACAACGCGCGGCGGAGTGCCGCTGAATTCAGGGACATCTTCGGCAAGGACAACTTCTTCCTGGAGCTGATGGACCACGGCCTCGGCATCGAGACCCGGGTCCGGGACGGCCTGCTCAGGCTGGGCAAGGACCTGGGCCTGCCGATGGTCGCCACCAACGACCTGCACTACACCCGGGCCGAGGACGCCGACGCCCACGAGGTGCTGCTGTGCGTCCAGTCCGGCAAGACCATGCAGGACCAGAACCGGTTCAAGTTCGACGCCAAGGACTTCTACCTCAAGTCGCCCGCCGAGATGCGCTCGCTGTGGGCCGACAAGTACGAGCTGCGCGAGGCCTGCGACAACACCCTGCTGATCGCCGAGCGGTGCGAGATCGCCTTCGACGAGTCCAAGAGCTACATGCCCCGGTTCCCGGTGCCCGAGGGCGAGGACGAGACCTCCTGGTTCGTCAAGGAGACCGAGCGCGGCCTGCACGTCCGCTACCCGGACGGCATTCCGGCCGAGGTCCGGGCCCGGGCCGACTTCGAGGTCGGCGTGATCACCCAGATGGGCTTTCCCGGCTACTTCCTGGTGGTGGCCGACTTCATCAACTGGGCCAAGGAGAACGGCATCCGGGTCGGCCCCGGCCGTGGCTCGGGCGCCGGCAGCATGGTCGCCTACGCGATGCGGATCACCGATCTGGACCCGCTGCGGCACGGGCTGATCTTCGAGCGGTTCCTCAACCCCGACCGGGTCTCGATGCCCGACTTCGACGTGGACTTCGACGAGCGCCGGCGCGGCGAGGTGATCCGCTACGTCACCGACAAGTACGGCGACGAGCGGGTCGCCCAGATCGTCACCTACGGCACCATCAAGGCCAAGCAGGCGGTGAAGGACGCTGCCCGGGTGCTCGGCTACCCGTTCGCGATGGGCGACCGGATCACCAAGGTGATGCCGCCGCCGGTGATGGGCAAGGACGTCCCGCTCTCGAAGATTTTCGATCCCACCCACAACCGCTACGGCGAAGGCGGGGAGTTCCGGTCGCTGTATGACGCCGACGCCGAGGTCAAGCGGGTGGTCGACACCGCCAAGGGGCTTGAGGGACTCAAGCGGCAGTGGGGCGTGCATGCGGCCGGCGTCATCATGTCCAGCGATCCGCTGGTCGACCTCATCCCGATCATGCGCCGCGAGGCCGACGGCGCCATCATCACCCAGTTCGACTACCCGTCCTGCGAGAGCCTCGGGCTCATCAAGATGGACTTCCTGGGGCTGCGCAATCTGACCATCCTCGACGACGCGGTCGACAACATCCGGGCCAACCGCGGCATCGAGCTGGTGCTGGAGGACCTGCCGCTGGATGACAAGGCGACCTACGAGCTGCTGACCCGCGGCGACACCCTGGGCGTATTCCAGCTCGACGGCGGGCCGCTGCGCGCGCTGCTGCGATCCATGCGGCCGGACAACTTCGAGGACATCTCGGCGGTCATCGCGCTGTACCGGCCCGGGCCGATGGGCGCCGACTCGCACAACAAGTACGCCAACCGCAAGAACGGCCGGGAGCCGGTGGTGCCGATCCACCCGGAGCTGGCCGAGCCGCTGGCCGAGGTGCTCAGCGACACCTACGGCCTGATCGTCTACCAGGAGCAGGTCATCGCGATCGCCCAACAGCTGGCCGGCTACACCCTGGGCGGCGCCGACTTGCTGCGGCGTGCGATGGGCAAGAAGAAGAAGTCCGAGCTGGACGCCCAGTACGAGAAGTTCTCCGCGGGCATGGCGACCAACGGCTACTCGCCTGCCGCCGTCAAGACGCTGTGGGACATCCTGGTGCCGTTCTCCGACTACGCCTTCAACAAGGCGCACTCGGCCGCCTACGGGATGCTGTCGTACTGGACCGCCTACCTCAAGGCCAACTACCCGGCCGAGTACATGGCCGCGCTGCTCACCTCGGTCAAGGATGACAAGGACAAGATGGCGGTCTACCTGGCCGAGTGCCGGCGGATGGGCATCAAGGTGCTGCCGCCCTGCGTCAACTCCTCCGACGCCAACTTCACCCCGACTGGTAAGGACATCCGGTTCGGGCTGTCGGCGGTGCGCAATGTCGGCGGCAACGTGGTGGCCTCGGTGACCGCCAGCCGCAGGGCCAATACCGCCTTCACCGACTTCGCCGACTACCTGCGCAAGGTCGACGCGGTGGCCTGCAACAAGCGCACCGTCGAGGCGCTGATCAAGGCCGGCGCATTCGACTCGCTGGGCCACCACCGCAAGGGCCTGATCCAGGTCTACGAGTCCGCGATCGACGCGGTGCTCAGCACCAAGCGCGCCGAGGCGATCGGCCAGTTCGACCTGTTCGGCCTGGATGACGATGCCGCCAGCGGCCTGGCGGACATGTTCGCCGTCCGGGTGCCCGAAGGCGAGTGGGACAAGTCGGTGCTGCTGAACTTCGAGCGCGAGATGCTTGGCCTCTACGTCAGTGACCACCCGCTGCTGGGGGTCGAGCACATCCTGCGCTCGGAGGCCGAGCTGAGCATCGCCGACCTGCAGACCGAGGCGGTCAAGGACGGCGAGAAGGTGACGGTGGCCGGGATCCTGTCTAGCGTCACCAGGCGGATGACCAAGGACGGCAAGCCGTGGGCCCAGGTGGTCCTAGAGGATCTCGAGGGCTCGGTCGAGGTGTTGTTCTTCCCGGCGTCCTATGCCCAGGTCGGCCTGCAGATCGCCGAGGACGCGATCGTGGTGATCAACGGCCGGGTGGATGCCCGGGAGGACACCATCCGGATCATCGGCTCGGACCTGATGCTGCCCGATCTGACCAAGGGGATGGACGGCCCGCTCCGGCTGGTGATGAACCAGCAGCAGTGCAGGCAGGCGATTGTCGAGAACCTCAAGGAGATCCTGCGCTCGCACCCGGGCCCGACTCCGGTCGAAATCCAGCTGACCTTCGGCCAGCAGCTGCGGACCACGCTGCCGGACTACCGGGTGACGCCGTCGCAGGGCCTGATGGGCGACATCAAGGCGCTGCTCGGGCCGAACGCGATCGGCGACCAGCACGTCGGCAGCTCCTCGGGCCGCTAACAGCTCTGCGCGCTGGCTCGGCGGATCTGAGCGCCGGAAACCCCTGCGGCGAAACCTGCGCCGGACCCTGCGCCGGAAACCCTGCGGCGTCCGAGATCGTTGAGCGGGTATGAGCCAGCACATCCGCCCCCGGTGGCCGTCACGGTCCGGGGGAGACCCCCAGCGGCCGTCACGGTCCGGGGGAGACCCCCAGCGGCCGTTCTTCGACGAGGTGCCGGTCCTCCACGAGCGTCCGGTGTTCGAGGTGGGCAACATCGGCCCGGGCTCGGCAGCCAGCCAGGCGGTGCTGCGCCGGTACCTGCTGACCCGGGCGCTGGGCAGCTCGATTGTCAACGCCGTCCAGTGGGCCGGTGTCGTGGTGCTGCTGCTGGCCGCGCTGAGCTGGCTCGGCGACCAGAAGCTGCTGGCGGTGCTGCTTGGCTTCGTCGCAGTGCTGATCCTGGCGGTCCGCGGGGTGCTCAGCGCCATCCAGCGCCGGCTGTCCGGCGCGAACAGGCTGGGACCGTTGGAACCCCGGGTGGCCGCCCTGGTCACCCGGACCCGCCGGGAGCTGCGCCGCGAGCTGCGCCGGGTCGGGCTACCGGGCGTGCCGTGGGCGCCGCTGCTGATCGCCTGGCGGCTGGTGCGCCCGATCAAGCGGATCCGCACGGTGCACGCGCTGAGCCGGGTCGACCTCACCAAGGTGGTGCCGCCCAGCCAGGTGGACGAGCTGCAGATCCTGCTCCGCCAGGCCCCGTTCGGCCGATGGTGAGGTGGCATGGTTCCGCAGCGTGCGGCGATGCGATCATGCGACGGCGTCAGCAGCGCTCTCCAGCGAGCTGGCCGGTTGCTGTGACGGGTTGGCGCAGGATGGCTCTCAGCTTGCCGGGTTCGGTCTTGCGAGCATCAGAGAGGTAGATCTCGAGGTGGCGCCCTCGCGGGTACGGAAGGCCTCCCAATCCCTCGCTGACCTCAGTGCTTCCAGCGGCGCCACCGTATGCACCCGTGCGCAGCGGGTCTTTACCATGGCTCGCACTGCATAGGAGGCCATGTACAGGGCCTCGATCGCTTCGCGATAGGTGGCTGAGGTGTTCGGATCGCCGTGCCCGTCGATCATGAGGAAACCCATCCCGGGCACTTCGACGATCTCGAAGTCGCGCCGCTTCGGCGCGTAGAGATCCTTGCGCTCCCTCTTGAGGTCATACGTCTGCATCGCGCGCTCTTCCAGGTGTCACCTGTGTCCGCTATCGACGTGAAGTCGCTTGCCGGCCGCCCAAACGCTGCCCAGGCGGTGGCGCCGGGGGCACGAACGCTCTTGATTGCGCGAGATTGCTAGCCCCCGCGCGCCGTGCGACGGTTCAGTTCGTTGCGCAGATCGTTCAAGCTCTTGCCCGAAATCTCGTGAATAAAGTTCCAGCCATTGATTGAGTGGCCGACGAGATGGGTGAGGGCAGCCGACGGGGAGGTATGAACCTTTCGATCGGGGGTCTCAACCTGACCCTTCGCGGTGACGACCGCCCCCACCGTTTCTCCCCGCCGGGGGAGGCGGTAACGCAGCGCATCACCCTGCTTGACCAAGCCTGCCTCTAGCAAATCGGCGAGTTCGATTTCCGAATGCCACCGCTTCATGGCTGGGGCAGGTGCGCTAGGTAGCGTGGCGACAACCGGCTGGCGCACCTGCTCGCTGTCGAGTCCGAGCAGGTGACGCAGCACGTCATTCTCTGTCTTGTCGATAAAGGGCCGAAGATTGGCTGCCAAATGGCCGTAGACCTCATCGTCGACGTGGATGTTGCGTCCGTCGGCTACTGCTGGTTGTTCTTTCATTGGCTGGCCCCTTCGATTCGCTGAGGACGCTAAGTTAGCTCAGAAAACTTAGCAGGTCAAGACGTGGTTCGAAGCCACTGGGGTGCCATCGCCCGCGTGGGACCGGCCATAGGGCCGCTGGGTGGGCTGTGTGTTGTGTTATCAACGCTTGGCCGTCCTTGCGAAGATGGGATGGTGCTCGACCCCGATCAGCCGCTGCCCGGCCGTCCTGGCCGGTGGCTGCCTGCTGCCCTGGTCGAGCGGGCCAGAACGGGCCTGGGGTTGATCCGGTCCCGGCGCCTCAAGGCCGGCGCCGTCCCCAGCCGCGGCGTCGCCTTCCTCGGCACCATCTGGACCGGCGGCGCCGCTGAACCCCGCTTCGGGCTGGTGGTTCTCGACGGCGCCGGCCGGATCGCCGACATCCGGGCCGAACGTTCCGGCCTGCCCAGCGACCTGCTGGTGTTGGGCGGGGTCAACCACTGGGTGGTGCCGGGGGTCGTCGATGCCCACGTGCACCTCGGCCAGCCCACCGGCGACCCGGCCGCCCAGGGAGAGCCGCTGCGCACCGGACTGGAGACCGGGCTGGTCGGCATCCGGGATCTGGCCGCGCCGCTGCGGCACGCGGTGCGCTGGCGAACCGGGCACCAGCCGCCGCCACCCGGCTGGCCGGTGGTCGCGGTCAGCGGCCCGGTGCTGATCGCTCCCGGCGGCTATCCCGCCCCGTGCTGGGCCGGCCAGGGCGACACCGACTTCATCAACTCCCCGGTGCAGGCCCGCTGGGCGGTGCAGCGGCTGGCCGCCGACGGGATGGACGTCATCAAGGTCGGTCTGGACCCCGGCCCCAGCGCCCGGCCGGTGCCACCGCCGGCGGTGGTCGGCGCGGTGGTGAACGCCGCCCACGACGCCGGGCTTGCAGTCGTCGCCCACGCGCTGAGCGCCGAACTGGTCGGCCGCGCGGTCGACGCCGGGGTCGACGAGCTGGCCCACATCCCGACCGAGCGGCTGCCGGCCGACCTGATCGAGCGGATTGCCGGCAGCGGGATCAAGATCGCCTCGACTCTGCAACGGTTCTTCTCCGAAGGCTTCGGACGTGACGCCGCAGCCAACGCCACCGACATGGTCGCGGCCGGAGTGCCATTGCTCTACGGCACCGACGGCATTGACCAGAGCCCTCCCGGCGCCGTCCCGGCCGTGGACCCACGCGAGCTCGACCGGCTCGCTGCCACCGGGCTCGGCCGGCTGGGAGCCTTGCGAGCAGCTACCGAGGCCAGCGCCGGCGCGGCCGGGATGCGCCGGCGGACCGGCCGGTTGCAGGTCGGCGAGCCCGCCGCGCTGGTGCTGCTGCCGGCCAGCCCGCTGGTCGAGCCGGGGGTCTGGCGGAC